>Ga0308163_10000687_pt1 | contig 50411 bp, 48 predicted proteins | sample PhyTR1_FD_201037 | JGI IMG/M metagenome (GOLD analysis project Ga0308163, IMG submission 201037) | Phyllosphere microbial communities from UC Gill Tract Community Farm, Albany, California, United States - DLSLT.R1 | ecosystem: Host-associated > Plants > Phyllosphere > Unclassified | place: USA... | reverse complement strand
GACTCTTCCGCGTAGTAGCGCAGCAGGTCTTTCGCCAGCAGGATGCCGATGACCTTGTCGCGTTCGCCCTCGATCGCGGGAAAGCGCGAGTGGGCGGTCGACAGGACTTCCGGCATCCATTCCTCGATCGGCTTGCTGATGTCGATGACATCCATTTGCGAACGGGGAATCATGATGTCGCGCGCGCAGAGATCCGACACCTGGAACACGCCTTCGATCATCGACAGGGCGTCGGCGTCGATCAGCTTGCGTTCGTGCGCATCGTGTAGAACCTCGAGCAATTCTGCACGGTTCTCTGGCTCGGGGGAAATGAGTGCGGTCAGGCGTTCAAACAGTGACCGGTGGGGCTTGACGTCAGTTCTGACGCCACTAGGATGCTCGGGCATAGGAGGCGTGAGCCGTTGTTGCGAAGGGATACAGGATACACCAAAAGCGGCCGGATGCCGATATTCCGCGCTTTTGGTGTGAATTTGCTACGCTTATTGGCGACGTTTCAGGCAGTCGGCAACCCTTGCGCGCCCAGCACGCGCAGGCGCAAAGCCGCCACCTCGGCCTGCCATTCCTCGAAATGCTCGCTTTCCTGCCACAGCTGGCGCAGCTCCGACGACTCCGACACGATGCGCTCGAACGCCAGGCGCGCCTTGTCCAGCAGTGGCGGCGTGATTTTTTTCTTGCAGGCGGCCACCCATTCGTCCACCTCTTCGGTGGCAGGGTCGGTTGCCCCCGGACGGCCTTGCAGGCGCGCGATCACCTCCAGCGCGGCCAGCGCTTCGGCGGCGAATGGCGCTTCGAGTTCTTCCTCGGTGCTGTCGATCACGTTGTCGAGCGTGGTCTCGACCAGTTCCAGGGTTTTATATTCCTGCAGATCCTGCGCCCAGTCCATGGCGTAGTCGTTGCCGAAGGCGTCCAGTGCCCAGGTGCCCATAGTGTGTCCTTGCGTAGTTGTGCGATGGCGCTATTGTGGCATGCCCTGGCTGCCGGCCACCACCTGTTCGCGCAGCCAGCGCAAACCCGCATCGTGCTCGCTGCGCGGATGCCAGGCCAGCGACAGGTCGAGCGCCGGCACGCGCAATGGCAAATCAAAGGTATCGAGCTGGCCTTCAAAGCGCTCCAGGAAGCGTGACGGCAGCGTGCAGACCAGGTGCGTGGCGGCCAGCATCGGCGGCACCAGGTTGTACTGGGCCACGGCGATCGGTACGCTGCGTTCACGGCCTTCGCGCGCCAGCATCTCGTCCATAAAGGCGTGAAAGCTGCCGTTGGTCGAGACGACGATATGGCGCAGCGCGCAATAGCTGTCCAGGTCCAGCGGCCCGGTGCCGCGCGGATGGCCCTTGCGCTGCGCCATGCGGTGCTCGACCAGCAGCACCGGGCTCTGGTGCAGGGTGGCGGGGACAAAGCGGCTGCCACCGACCAGCAGGTCGATCTCGCCGCGTGCCATCTGTCCGGCCAGCTGCGCCGGTTCGGGCGTGCGGAACGCCAGCTTCAAGCCTGGCCCGCCGATCGCCGCCACCCGCTGCACCACCGGCAGCATCAGCATCAGCACGGCGTTGTCGTTGCCGGCAATATGAAAGGTGCGCTCGGCCGTGCGCGGATCGAACGGCGGCGCATCGCGCCGCACGGCCTGCCCCAGCATCGCCAGCGCGGCACGCAGCGGTGCCTGCAATTGAAGCGCGCGCGGCGTGGCCAGCATGCCGCGCCCGGAATCGGCCGGCACCAGCAGGGCGTCGTCGAACAGGCTGCGCAGCCGGGCCAGCTGGGCCGACATGGCGGGCTGGCTCAGGTGCAGCCGGGCGGCCGCTCGCGTCACGTGTTTTTCTTCCAGCAGCACGTCGAGCGATACCAGCAGGGGCAGGTCGACACCACGTATATCCAGCATTTGGATGGCTCCAATTCAAATAATCAATTTCATTTATGGATCGGGAAGGAGTCTACTGCCGTATCGCCATTTTTGAAAGAGATTCCATGTTTGCCATCAAACCCCTGGCCGCGCTGCTGGCCGGCCTGACGTTATCGCACGCGGCGCTGGCCGCCGCGCCCTTCGACCAGACGCCCGCGCCCGGCATCTACCGCATGATGCTGGGCCAGTTCCAGGTCACGGCGCTGTCCGACGGCACCGTCACCATCCCGCTCGACAAGCTGCTGACCGAGATCAGGCCGGCCACGCTGGCCGCCAGCCTGCGCGGCGCACACTTGCAGCCGATGGCCGAAACCTCGATCAACGCCTTCCTGATCAACACCGGCAAGCAGCTGGTGCTGGTCGATACGGGCGCGGGCGACCTGTTCGGCCTGCCGATGGGCGCGCAGGCGGGCCGCTTGCAGCGCAGCCTGCGCAACGCCGGCTATGCCCCCGAACAGATCGACGCGGTGCTGCTCACGCATATCCATGCCGATCATTCGGGCGGCCTGTCGCATGAGGGCCGGCGGCTGTTCCCGAACGCGCAAGTGTATGTAGACCGGCACGACAGCGATTTCTGGCTGAACCGGGCCAACCAGGCCGGTGCCGCCGAAGGCCAGCGCCACGGTTTTGACGAAGCGCAGGCCATGCTGGCGCCGTATGTGGCGGCCGGCAAGCTGACGCCGTTCCAGGGCGGCGCCGAGATCGTGCCCGGCATCCGCGCGGTGGCGGCCCATGGCCATACGCCGGGCCACAGCTACTATGCGGTGGAAAGCGGCGGGCAGAAATTGCTGCTGCTGGGCGACATGCTGCATGCGGGCGCGGTGCAGTTTCCGCACCCGGGCACCACCATCCGTTTCGATGTCGATGCGGCCGCGGCGAAAGCGCAGCGCGCCGGCGAGATGGCCGATGCGGCGAAAAACGGCTACTGGGTCGGCGCGGCCCACCTGAGCTTTCCCGGTATCGGCCATATCGCCAGGGAGGAAAAGGGCGATGGCTACCGCTGGCTGCCGGCCAATTACAGCGCGTGGTAGGGTGGCGTAGGTCAGATTAGCGCAGCGTAATCTGACGCTGCGAAGCGGGCGTTGCGTTGACGCGGGGTGTTGTCGGTCATGCTGACGGGTGTTGTCGGATTACGGCGTGCCGCCTAATCCGACCTACGGTCTATTTCTGGTCCGCGTATGGATCAGAAATGCCCAGCGTCGCCAGGATCTCGGTCTCCAGGCCTTCCATTTCGATCGCTTCCTCGTCATCCATATGGTCGTAGCCTTGGGCATGCAGCACGCCATGGACGATCAGATGCGCCGTGTGCTCTTCCACGCTTTTCTTTTGTTCCGCCGCTTCCTTTTCCAGTACGTCGGTGCACAGGATGATGTCGGCGCGGGTCGGCTCGTCGTCATCAAGCGCTTCACCTTCGTTGTAGGCAAACGTCAGCACATTGGTGGCGTAGTCTTTTTCGCGGTAGTCGCGATTCAGGGTCCGGCCTTCTTCTGCATCGACAAAGCGGATCGTCAGTTCGGCCGGCGCCAGCAGGGCCGCCTGGACCCAGCGCCGGATTTTCGGGCGCGTGATCACGGTGGCCAGGCGGGTGTCCGGGTATTGCACGGACAGGGACAGTTTATTTTTTTCGGACATTTTTGGCGCTAGCTGGTTTCAATAGGGGCACGATGGTGGCGTCGGTATCGGCCGCCTGCGCCGTTTCATAGGCGTCGACGATGCGGGCGACCAGCGGGTGGCGCACCACGTCGGTACTGTTAAATTGCGTGAAGCCGATGCCGCGCACGTCGCGCAAGACTTGCACGGCGTCGATCAGGCCGCTTTTCTGGCTCTTTTGCAGGTCGACCTGGGTCACGTCGCCAGTCACCACGGCCTTGCTGCCAAAGCCGATGCGGGTCAAGAACATCTTCATCTGTTCGACGGTGGTGTTCTGCGCCTCGTCGAGGATCACGAAGGCGTGGTTCAGGGTGCGCCCGCGCATATAGGCCAGCGGCGCGATCTCGATCACCTGTTTTTCGAACAGTTTTTGCGTGCGGTCAAAGCCCAGCAAGTCGTACAGGGCGTCGTACAGCGGGCGCAGGTAAGGGTCGACCTTTTGCGCCAGGTCGCCCGGCAGGAAGCCCAGGCGTTCGCCCGCTTCGACCGCCGGGCGCGTCAGGATAATGCGCTTGACGGCGTCGCGTTCGAGCGCGTCGACCGCGCAGGCCACCGCCAGATAGGTCTTGCCGGTGCCGGCTGGGCCGACGCCGAAGCTGATGTCGTGTTCGAGGATGCTGCGCAGGTAGGCGATCTGGTGCGGCGTGCGTCCGCGCAGGTCGCTGCGGCGCGTTTTCAGCACCGGGCTGGCGATATCGGGTTCGACAAAGGTCGACGCCGGCGCGTCGGCCTGGTGCGCGTGGTGTTCGGACGCGGCCGACAGGCCGGCGCGCTGTTCCACCAGGGCCAGCTGCACTTCTTCCAGCGGCACGACCTTGTTGGCGATGGCGTAGAACTGTTCCAGGATTTCCACGGCGCGTTCGGCGTTGCTGCCGCCGACGATGAATTTTTCGCCGCGGCGGAAGATCGTCACGTCGAGGGCGGCGGAAATCTGGCGCAGGTTTTCATCGAGCGGCCCGCACAGATGCGCCAGGCGCGTGTTGTCGAGCGGCTCGGGAATGAAGTAGTGCGGCTGGATCGGGGCTTTGGTTTTCAACTGGCTCTTTTCAATGCGGTGGCGCCGGCGACAAGTTCGCCGCGCAGGGTGTAGGAATGGCTCTCGGTGATGCGCACCTCGACCAATTGGCCGATCAGGTGCAGCCCATCGGGGCCGGCGTCGAAATTGACCACGCGGTTGTTCTCGGTGCGGCCTTGCAGTTCGCTATCGTTAGTGTCCTTCTTCGAGCGCCCTTCGACCAGGATGGTCTGCACCGTGCCGACCATCGCCAGGCTGTACTTGCGCGTGTTGGCGTCGATCGCCGCCTGCAGCTGCTGCAATCTGGCCAGCTTGACTTCATGCGGCGTGTCGTCTTCCAGGTTGGCGGCCGGCGTGCCGGGGCGCTTGCTGAAGATGAAGCTGTAGCTGTTGTCGAAACCGACATCAAGAATCAGTTTCATCATGGCGTCGAAGTCGGCTTGCGTCTCGCCCGGGAACCCCACGATGAAGTCCGACGAAATCGCCATGTTCGGGCGCACGGCGCGGATGCGGCGGATGATCGACTTGTATTCCAGCCCCGTGTAGCCGCGCTTCATGGCGCCGAGGATCTTGTCGGAGCCGTGCTGGGCCGGCAGGTACAGGTGGTCGACCAGCTGCGGGATTTTTGCGTACGCCTCGATCAGGCGCTGGGTAAACTCCTTCGGGTGGCTGGTGACGAAGCGCATGCGGGCGATGCCGGGAATATCGGCCACGTATTCGAGCAGCAGCGCGAAGTCGGCGATCTCGCCGCCTTCCATCACGCCGCGGTAGGCGTTCACGTTCTGACCCAGCAGGGTGATTTCCTTGACGCCCTGCGCGGCCAGGCCCGCCACTTCCGTCAGCACGTCTTCGAAGCGGCGCGACACTTCCTCGCCGCGCGTGTACGGCACCACGCAGTAGCTGCAGTATTTGCTGCAGCCTTCCATGATCGAGACAAACGCCGAGGCGCCGTCGACCTTGGCCGGCGGCATATGGTCGAATTTTTCGATTTCCGGGAAGCTGATGTCGACCTGCGCGTTGCCGCTCGAGCGGCGCAGTTCCATCATCTGCGGCAGGCGGTGCAGGGTTTGCGGGCCGAACACCATGTCGACATACGGCGCGCGCTTGACGATGGCGTCGCCTTCCTGCGAGGCCACGCAGCCGCCCACGCCGATCAGCAGGTTGGGATTGGCCAGCTTCAGCTCGCGCAGCCGGCCCAGGTCGGAAAACACTTTTTCCTGCGCCTTTTCGCGCACCGAGCAGGTATTGAGCAGGATCACGTCGGCGTCTTCCGGCGTGTCGGTACGCACCAGGCCATCGGAGGCGCCCAGCACGTCGGCCATCTTGTCCGAGTCGTACTCGTTCATCTGGCAGCCGAAGGTTTTAATGAATACTTTTTTCTGCATGGAGTCGGGCGCTTTAGCGGTAATGGGTGCGGGGGTGGATGCTGCGCAGATCGGGCGCGGGCGCGGGTACAGCACAGGAACGTCTCGGGCCGGGTCATGCGGAGGCAGGCAAGCTGCGGTCAGGCGGTAGTTTAACGTAAATTGCGGCGCCGGGCCATGGCGCGCTTGCCCCCGCGCAGGGTCCGGGCAGTTGGGTGCAAAGGCAACCATTGCCGTGCGTCACCATTGATTTGTAACAAGTTGCTGCAAAGCCTAGTGTGCGGCCGCTTCGCATCCTAATGTGTTGAAATAGCATCGTTGCAAAGGCAACCAGCAGCTTGATTGATATTTAACAATCGTGGAGGTTGCGTTGCGCGCGAGCGCTGGCGGTTTGAACTAGTATATTGTCTTATATGCAATTCATTCGGATTATCGAATGTAGGGGATTGAGGGGAGGGAAAGGCTGGGGCCGCGTTCTGTTGAACGCTCTAAGCCAGCCTTAAGTTCAGATCGGCATTATTTTCAACATTCACCAGACGAGGAAAAATCATGGCACATCATGCACTGGCATCTCAAGAAAGCTACAACCCCAACCACCTGCTCGACATTTTGCTGAGTAAGATGCAGCTGAAAAACGATGCAGCCTTGTCGCGTCTGCTGGAAGTCGCGCCACCGGTCATCAGCAAGATCCGCCACCACCGCTTGCCGGTCGGCGCCTCGCTCTTGATCCGCATGCACGAAGTGACGGGCATGAGCATCCGTGACCTGCGCGACCTGATGGGCGACCGCCGCACCAAGTACCGGCTGTCGGACGCCCAGGGCCGTCCAAAAGCGGAAGAGCGCGGTGATGCGAAAGAATCGAATTACGCGCATCACTGATGTGGCGCCCGGGCGCTGACCGGGCGGTCGGCGGGCAGGGCAGGCACATGCAATACGAATGACGGCTTTCGCCTTGCGGCGCGAGCCGTTTGCGTTTGCGTGCCGGCTGTTTATTGATCAGCCTGCCTGACTCAGCAAAGCGGCCGTGATTTCGTCATAGCGCAGCTCGGTTTCGCGGAACAGCTGCAAATACGTTTCTTCCGACAGCCCCAGCGCATTCCACGCCACCAGCGACACGTGCGGCACCATGTCGTCGCCGGACTGCGCCAGGTCCAGCGCGCAAACGATGGCGTTGGCGACATGGATCAGGGCGGCCAGGAAACCTGCGCCCGGCGCTTCCGGCGTCGGGTAGTTGCCGATCGCCAGGCGCATGGTGTCGGAAAAATTCCAGCGCTCGGCCAGCGCCACGCCGGCCTGCACATGGTCCACGCCCAGCACCGTGCGCTCGGCCTCGAGCACGGTGCAATCGTGTTCGGCGCGGTAAGCGATCACCTGCGCATACTGTTCCGGAAAGCTCGACACCAGCACCAGGCGGCCGATATTGTGCAAGAGGCCCGCCGTAAACGCGTAATCCTGGTTGAAGCGGATCTGCCGCGCCAGCACCTTGGCGCAGGCGGCCGTGGCCACCGAGTGGCGCCAGAACTCCTTGTCATCAAACCCGGCGCAGCGCCCCTCCGGAAAGCAGCCGGTAATTGCCGCCGACATGATCAGGCTGCGCGTGGTCTGGAAGCCCAGGTAGGTGATCGCCTGCTGGATGGTGGTCGCTTTGACCTGCAGGCCGTATTGCGACGAGTTTGCCAGGCGCAGGGTCTTGGCCGTCAGAGCCTGGTCGTACGACACTTTTTTCGCCAGCACGGAAATATCGACGTCTTCCTGGTCTATGCTGTTGAGCAACTCCATCACCACCACCGGCAGCGACGGCAGGTCGTCGAGGTGGGCCACGATATCGTCTGCCGTCAGCTGCGCCTGGCCGGGGTTCATACTGGCGCTCCCAGGCGGTAGCTGCTGACATAGCTGTGCAGCATGCTGGTGGCCGCGTCGGCGGGATTGTCGGCGTCATACTTGCGGAACAGATAGTCCAGCCGCGCGCGATGGGCTTCCTGCTGCCGTGCCTGCTCTTCCGGCGAGATGCCGGGCGCGGCGATCGGCAGCATGTCGATGCCGTGGCGCGGCATCAGTGACAGCGTGTTTTCCGTCAGTACCGCGCCTTGCGGCAGCAAGACCTGCCCGTGCGCATCGAGCAGCACATCGGACAAGATCATGCCCGGACGGACCTGATCCAAGGGTAAATATTGATGCGTGACCGCCATGACGACTCCTCCTGTGATGCACGATATTACCATTGCCGTGGCGCAATTAACCCATTGCGGCCCCGGGTGACGCCGCCTCCATGCTACGCCTGCGGTGCGGTTGCCGTAAATCCCGCTTATTCTTGCCAATCCGCAGGCCATACCGTACATTTCACGGTGTCTGACGTCTCCATGCCCGCGCCGCGGGCCGCCAGACCAGGCCCTGGGAGTGTTGTTCGATGGTACGTATCCAAGTCCGGCTGACCTTGCTTTTCATCGTGATCGTGACTCTGGTGCTCGGCATTTCCGGCAGTTATACCCAATATACTCTCAGCAAGGAACTTGAAGCGGGCAGCGCCCGCTTGCGCAGCGGCGTGCTGACGCGCTTGCAGACCAGCTTGCCATCGGCCCTGTGGGACCTCGACAAGACCAAGGTCGACAGCATCGTCGCGGCCGAAATGTTGCCGCCGGAACTGGTCGGCATCCGCGTGTATGACGCTTCGGTGGGGCTGTTCGCCGGCGAAATGCGCGACGCCAACGGCGCGCTGGCGCCCCTGGTGACCGATGGCGCGATCGGCGGCACGGCGATCGAGGCGCCGCTGGTGTTTCGCGATGCGGTGGCCGCCGCCAGCGGCGGCACGCCGGTGATCGTCGGCAAGGTCATCGTCAATTTCAGCCGCGAGCAGATCGATGCGGCGCTGCGCGGCGAAGTGCGGCGCAAGGTGATCGAAGTGCTGCTGCTCGACGTGATCCTGGTGGCGGCGCTGGGCCTGAGCCTGCGCATCATCTTCGGGCCGCTGCGCCAGTTGCGCGACGGCCTGGTTGACCTGGCCACGCGCGGCAGCGACGAGGTCGAGGAATTGCCGGAAAGCCGGCGCGACGAACTGGGCGACGTGATCCGCGGCTTCAATGCGGTGCAGCGCAAGCTGAAGTCGATCATCGAGCGCACGCGCCAGGCAGAAGACGCGGCGCGCCGCTCGCAGCAGGAGACGGCGCAGGCGATGGAAGATTTGCGCCGCACCCAGGAGTCCCTGCTGCAGTCCGAACGGCTGGCCTCGCTGGGCAGCCTGGTGGCCGGCGTGGCGCATGAAATCAATACCCCGGTCGGCATCGCGCTGACCAGCGCCTCGGTATTGAAAGAGGCGACCGACAGCATCAGCGCGGCGGTGGCCGGAGGCAATATCAGGAAGACCGATATCGTGCGCTACCTGGAAACGGCCAGCGAAAGCTCGCGCCTGATCATGAACAATGCCTACCGCGCCGCGCACCTGATCCACAGCTTCAAGCAGATCGCCGTCGACCAGGTCAGCGAGGCGAGGCGCGCGTTCGAGTTGCGCGCGTATATCGTCGAAGTGATGGACAGCCTGCAGCCGACCCTGAAAAAGACCCGCAGCGAAGTCATCATCGATTGCCCGTCCGGCATCGAGTTCGACAGCTACCCGGGCGCGCTGGCGCAGGTGCTGACCAACCTGATCTTGAATTGCGTCGAACATGCGTTCGATCCCGACACGGCCGGCACCATCCATATCGGCGTGCGCTGCGAGGCGGAGGGGAAAACCGACTGGATTGTGATGCAGGTGCGCGACAATGGGCGCGGCATTGCGCCCGACCTGCTGGAGCGCGTGTTCGACCCGTTTGTCACCACCCGGCGTGGCCAGGGCGGCACCGGTCTCGGTCTGAATATCGTGTTCAACTTGATTGCCAAGCAATTTGGCGGCACCATCACGGTCAGCAGCACGCTGGGCCAGGGCGCCACCTTTTTGTTGCGCCTGCCGCGCGTGACGCCATTGGCGCACAGCAAAGGAGAAGGGCATGGCGATCGAACACAATGAGCGGCAGGTGGCATTGCTGCGTGGCATTAATGTCGGCCGCGCCAAGCGCGTGGCGATGGCCGACCTGCGCAAGCTGCTGGCCGACCTGGGCTATGGCGAGGTGCGTACCGTGCTCAACAGCGGCAATGCCGTGTTCGAGGCGGGCGGCGTGCCACCGGCCACCTCGGCCACGCGCATCGAGGAGGCGCTGGTGCTGAAACTGGGCGTGGCCGCACGGGTGACGGTCTTGTCGGCCGGCCAGTTTGCCGAGCTGATGGCGCAAAACACGCTGGCGCCGACGGATGACCCGGCGCGGCTGCTGGCGCTGGTGCTGAACAAGCCGGCCGACACCGCGCGCCTGGCGCCGCTGCTGGGCCAGCCCTGGCAGCCGGAAGCGCTGGCCGTCGGCAGCTGGGCCGCGTATGCCTGGTGTCCCGATGGCGTGCTGGCCAGCAAGGTGGTGGCCGCGCTCGGCGTACTGCTGGGCGATGGCGTGACCTCGCGCAACTGGGCCACCATGCAGAAACTCGATGCCTTGCTGAACGGAGCGACAACGGCGGTGTGATTCACTTATTTCAATACAGGAGACAACATGCCACAGATCAGCGGAGAATTTGACGTCAAGATGGCCCCCGAAACCCTGTCGGCCACGGCCGCGCAATCGGGACTGGGGCGCATGTCGCTCGACAAGCGCTATCACGGGCTGCTGGAGGCGAGCGGCCACGGTGAAATGCTCAGCGTGCGCGCCAGTGAGCCGGGCTCGGCCGGGTATGTGGCGCTGGAACGGGTGCAGGGCACCCTGGACGGACGCCAGGGATCATTTTATTTGCAGCACAGCGGCACCATGACGCGTGGCGCGCCCACCTTGTCGGTGACGGTGGTGCCGGACACGGGCACCGATGCCTTGCAGGGCTTGCAGGGCAAGCTGGCGATCCGCATCGAAAACGGCAAGCATTACTATGATTTTACGTATGACTTCGCGCCGGCGCCGTAAAGCTGGCTTATCGGCCCTGGTCGAATTTTTCCTGCTTGTCGCGCGGCACGCATAGCGCCAGCAGACCCAGTCCCACCAGCAGCATCGAGTACATGCTGGTCTCCGGCACCGGCGTGATGGCATTGGCCTGCTGTGCCAGCATGGCCCGATTGGCGCCGTGGCGCGCGTTGCCCGTCAGGCTCCAGTGCGGCGCCGGCGCCGGCGGGTCCGCCAGCAGGCGCACATACGGCAAGTCCGCCTCGTGCCATGCCTGGGTGTCGGTGATGCGCACGGTGTCATCGCGCATCACGCTGTCCTGCGCCACCACCCCAGCCTGGGCCGGCAGCATGCCCAGCATGGCCAGCACGGCTGTTCCTGCGATTTGATGCATTTTCATGTTCTTTCCCCTGGCTGCCTGCGGCATCGTGAGCCCTCCGCTGTTTTTTATGGCATGCAATATTAGACCACAAATAGTGATGATTTTTATATTGATATTTGCTTTGGGTTACGAATATTTATCATTTTAATAGCTGTTTCGCTATCGTCCGAGGCCAAACCGGATGCCTGCGCTATCGCCGGAAAAAACGCTGTTGTTTTTTTGGCGCGCGTGGCAGCAGGAAAACACTATATCGATTAGTATATTGTTTGAGGGCCGCCCGCTTGACGGCCCGGTGAAGACGACCGCGCCTGTGGGAGGCCATGATGGAAACGCTGCAAGCACCTGATACATCGATGCAATTGAATCTGGACGCCATGCGCGCGTCCGCCTATAAAGCCAGTTCGCTGCTGAAGGCGATGGGCAATGCCGACCGTTTGATGCTGCTGTGCCAGTTGTCGCACGGCGAGCATTGCGTCAGCGACCTGGAACAGAAGACCGGCATCGGCCAGCCGACCCTGTCGCAGCAGCTGGGCGTGCTGCGCGAAGACATGCTGGTCGCCACCCGCCGCGACGGCAAGCAAATCTATTACCGTGTCGCCAGCGCCGCCGTGCTGGCCGTGCTGCAGGTGCTGTATGCGCAATTTTGCACGCCGCGGCCGCTGTTCAACGACGAAGCGGACTGACGCCATGCAGATCGCCTGGCAGCAGTTCACGCCGTTGGCCTCGCTGGCCGGCGGCATGCTGATCGGCCTGGCGGCCGCCATCTTCATCCTGTTCAATGGCCGCATCGCCGGCATCAGCGGTATCGCCGGCGGCTTGCTGCGTCCGCGCCGTGGTGACGTGGCCTGGCGCCTGGTCTTTTTGGCCGGCTTGCTGGCCAGCCCCTTGCTGTATCGGCTGTTCCAGCCGTTGCCCTCGGTACAGATTGCCGCCGGTACGCCGGGCTTGATGGTGGCGGGCCTGCTGGTCGGGCTGGGCGTGCGCTATGGCGCCGGCTGCACCAGCGGCCACGGCGTGTGCGGCCTGTCGCGCGGCTCCATCCGTTCGCTGGCGGCCACCATCGCCTTCATGGTGGCCGGTTTTGTCACCGTGTATCTGTTGCGCCATGCGCTGCCCTGAATCATGAGACTGCTGTTTTCCCTGTTGAGCGGGCTGGTGTTCGGCATCGGCCTGTTGATCTCCGGCATGAGCAACCCGGTCAAGGTGCTCGGTTTCCTGGACCTGGCCGGCAGCTGGGACCCGTCGCTGGCGCTGGTCATGGGGGGCGCCATCCTGGTGGCCACGCCCGCCTTCTGGCTGGCGCGGCGGCGCCGCACGGCCTTGCTGGGCGACACCATGCAGTTGCCCACCGCGCAAGGCATCGACCGCCGCCTGCTGCTGGGCAGCCTGGCCTTTGGCGCCGGCTGGGGCATCGCCGGCTTTTGTCCGGGTCCGGCGCTGGTGTCCTTGCTGGCGCTGCTGCCGCAGGCGTGGATCTTTGCCGGCGCCATGCTGCTGGGCATGTTGATCTTCGAAGCGCTGGAACGCCGCAAAGCCGCTCGCACCGCCGCCTGAGACGGTACAATCTGGCGCATCGCCATTCCAGGAAGCCCCGACCATGAAGACCCTGACTTTCCGTGCCGCTGCGCGCACCGCCACGCGTGCCACCCTGTTGTGCGGCGTGCTGGCGCTGTCCGCCTGCGGCTGGCTGAAAAAGTCGCCGCCGCCGGCGCCCGTGCCGGTGGCCGATGCGCTGCCCAATCCGCAGGTGCTGCTGCTCGGTGAAGTGCATGACAATGCCCAGGGCCACCGCCTGCGTTTCGAGGAATTGCAGCGCCGCGTGGCGGCCGGCTGGCGTCCGGCGATCGCCATGGAACAGTTCGACCGCGAAACCCAGCCCCTGCTGACGCGCGCGGCCCGCGATTGCGCCGACCCCGAATGCATCATCCGCGTGATGGAACAGCCGCGCTGGGACTGGAGCTTGTACCGCCCCGTGCTCGACCTGGTCATCAGCTACCAGTTGCCGCTGATCGCCGCCAACCTGTCGCGCGCGGACGCCTCGCGCACCGTGCGCGACGGCGTGAAATGGTCGATGACGCCGGCCATGGTCGCTACCTACCTGGCCGCGCCGGTACCAGCCGACATCCTCGCAGCGCAAAGGAAGGAAATTCAGGACGGCCATTGCGGCATGCTGCCCGACATGATGATAGGCGGCATGGTCGACGCCCAGGTGGCGCGCGATATCTGGATGGCCAAGGTGATCCGCGACCAGGCGCCGCGCGGGGTGGTGTTGTTTGCCGGCAATGGCCATGTGCGCAAGGACATCGGCGTGCCGCGCTGGCTGAAACTGGCCGACCCGGAGTTGAATCTGCGCAGCGTCGGCTACCTGGAGCCAGGCAGCAACTATCCGGGCGCGTTCGACCTGACGCAGACCATGCCGGCGCAGCCACGGCCGGACCCATGTGCCAAGTTTAAAAAATAAGGCTATGTCACCCAAAGCTGTGGGAACGCGCCGCAGTTGCTGAGGTCTAACTGATCAGGTATTTCCTTTCAGGAGCCGATCATGGACACCGCTCAGTGGCAGGCCTTCGCCAGGCAATTCCCGCAACTGTCGCACCGCCAGCGTCTTGCCAGCAGCGATTTATTGCGCACCAGCGCGCCACAGAATGCGGCCGTCCTCCTGATCGAGCAGACAGCGCAAGCGCAACTGCATTGTCCGGCATGTCTATCGACACACTTCCACCGCCACGGCCAGGCCCATGGCTTGCAGCGCTATCGCTGTGTACCCTGCAGCAAAACCTTCAACGCCTTGAGCGGCACGCCGCTGGCGCATCTGCACCACAAGGAGCTTTGGCTGGCCTACGCCGACTGCTTGCTCAACTCGTTTTCGGTGCGCAAGGCGGCCAGTCAGGTGAGCATCCATCGCAACACCAGCTTTCGCTGGCGCCATCGTTTCCTCGCACTGGCCAAGACCGACCGGCCACGCTGCCTGCATGGCATCACTGAAGCCGACGAAATGTATGTGCTGGAATCGCAGAAAGGTTCAAGACACATGACGCGGCCGGCGCGCAAGCGTGGTGGCCGCGCCAGCCAGCGTGGCATCTCCAATGAGCAAGTGTGCGTGCTGGTGGCGCGCGACCGTACCGGTCAAACCGTCGATTTCGTGACCGGCATGGGACAGCTGACCAAGGCCAAGCTGCACGCCTGCCTGCCGCCGGTGATCGACCGTGACATTTTATTGGTCAGCGATGGCCATCCGGCCTATCCCGTGTTTGCCAGGGAGATCGGTATCCAGCATGAAGCCGTCAACTTGCGGGCCGGCATCCGCGTGCGCGGTACGGTGCATGTGCAGAACGTCAACGCCTATCACAGCCGGTTGCGTGGCTGGCTGCGCGGCTTCCATGGCGTGGCCACGCGCTACCTGCCGAACTACTTGGGCTGGCGCTGGATACTCGACGCCCGGAGAATATTGTCCCCCGAAAGCTTGCTCAGGGCCACTCTGGGCACGTTCCCACATTTGCTGGTGACATAGCCAAAAATAACTATTGCTGCACGCGTATCAAGGCACTGACCCGGCTTGCCGTCTCCAGCAGTTTCGGCAAGCTGTGTTCCATCAAATGCGCCACCGACGGCCCCGCCGTCTGGCCGCTGACATTGATCGCCGCGACGATCTTGCCGCCGCGGTCAAACACCGGCGCGGCCAGCGCGATTAATCCCTGTTCCAGTTCCTCCTGCACCAGGCACCAGCCCTGGCGCCGTACCTGGGCGATCTCTTCCATCAGCGCCTCGATATCGACTTTCGTGGCCGGCGTGATTTTCAGCAAGGCCATGCTGGACAGCCGCGCCCGCAGCGCATCCGGCGCCAGGTTTGAGAGCAAGACTCTTCCCATCGAAGTGCAGTAGGCGGGCAAACGGCTGCCGATGCCCAGGTTGATCGACATGGTGCGGTGCGCCGACAGCCGCACCACGTAGACGATATCGTCGCCGTCGAGCACGGTGGCCGAGCACGACTGGCGCAGCGCCTGCATCAATTCCTCCAGCAGCGGCTGGGCCTGGGTCCACACGGGCAAGGAAGACAGATAGGCGTAGCCGAGGTCGAGCACCTTCGGCGTCAAGCGGAACAGCCGGCCGTCCGCTTCCACATAACCGAGTTGCAGCAAGGTCAGCAGGATGCGCCGCGCGCCGGCCCGCGTCAGCTGCGCCCGTTCCGCCACTTCGCTCAAGGTTTGCTGCGGCGCCTGTGCGCCAAAGCTGCGCAGCACGGCCAGGCCGCGCGCGAACGATTGCACATAACTGTCGCCGGGACGCGGGGTTTCTTCGGTGGCGAGGAGGGGCGTGCTGTGCTGGTTCATGGGCATTCCAGTGGATCAAGGTGGCAATTATAGCCATGCCTGTGGTGCGAACGGCAAATTGACAAGCACGGCGAACAGGCATATTCTCACGAATAAGTTCTAAATACGAATACTTGTTCGTCTAAAGAACAAATTCCACGGATTCCACACAAGGAGACACCGCATGATCGATAAACTGCGTACCAGCGTGCTTGAGGCGCTGGCCGATATCCACGATGGCGCCACCGTCATGATTGGCGGCTTCGGCGGCGCCGGCCAGCCGGCCGAGCTGATCGACGGCCTGATCGCCCATGGCGCGCGCGACCTGGTGATCGTCAACAACAATGCGGGCAATGGCAACACGGGCCTGGCGGCGCTGCTGAAAAACGGCCAGGTGCGCAAGATCATCTGCTCGTTTCCACGCCAGGCCGACTCGCACGTATTCGATGGCCTGTACCGCGCCGGCAAGCTGGAACTCGAATTGGTGCCACAGGGTAACCTGGCCGAGCGCATCCGCGCCGCCGGCGCCGGCATCGGCGGCTTTTTTACCCCCACCGGCTATGGCACCGAACTTGCCAAGGGCAAGGAAACGCGCGAGATCGACGGCCGCATGTATGTGTTCGAGTCGCCGATCCACGCCGACTTCGCGCTGATCAAGGCCGAGCAGGGCGACCGCTGGGGCAACCTTACCTACCGCAAGACGGCGCGCAATTTCGGCCCCATCATGGCCATGGCCGCCAAGGTCAGCATCGCTTCCGTGCACGAGGTGGCCGAGCTGGGCGCGATCGACCCCGAACACGTGATCACGCCCGGCCTGTTCGTGCAGCGCATCGTGCAAGTGCCGCGCACCGCCACCGGCCCGGCCGGCTTCAAAGCTTCCTGAGGAAAATCACCATGAACAAATGGAATCGAGACCAGATGGCGGCCCGCGTGGCGGCCGACATCCATGAAGGCTCCGTCGTCAACCTCGGCATCGGCTTGCCGACCCTGGTGGCCAACCACCTGCCGGCCGGCGCCGAAATCATTTTGCACAGCGAAAACGGCGTGATCGGCATGGGCCCGGCGCCCGCGCCCGGCGAAGAAGACTACGACCTGATCAATGCGGGCAAGCAGCCCGTCACCCTGCTGCCCGGCGGCAGTTATTTTCACCATGCCGACAGCTTTGCCATGATGCGCGGCGGCCACCTCGACATCTGCGTGCTGGGCGCCTTCCAGGTGTCCGCCACCGGCGACCTGGCCAACTGGCATACCGGCGCACCGGACGCGATTCCGGCCGTCGGCGGCGCCATGGACCTGGCCATCGGCGCGAAAAAAACCTGGGTCATGATGGAGTTGCTGACCAAGGCCGGCGACAGCAAGCTGGTGCAACACTGCACCTATCCGCTGACCGGTGTCGGCTGCGTCAGCCGCATCTACAGCGACCTGGCGGTGATCGACCTGGGGCCGCAGGGGGCCAGCGTGATCGAACTGGTCGATGGCCTGAGTTTTGAACAATTGCAGGCCTTGACGCCGGTCACTTTGACCGACGCGCGTTAAAACAAACCCTTTCTTGGAGGAAAGTAACATGACCGCAGCTTTTATTTGTGACGCCCAGCGTACCGCCTTTGGCCGCTACGGCGGGGCCCTGTCCGGCGTGCGCGCCGATGACCTGGGCGCCGTGCCGATCCGCGCCCTGATGGCGCGCAATCCGAACGTCGACTGGGATGCCGTCACCGACGTGCTGTACGGCAGCGCCAACCAGGCCGGCGAAGACAACCGCAACGTGGCGCGCATGGTGGCCTTGCTGGCCGGCTTGCCGATCACGGTGCCGGGCGCCACCCTGAACCGCCTGTGCGGCTCGGGCCTCGATGCGGTCGGCAGCGCCGCGCGCTTTATCAAGAGCGGCGAAGCGGGCCTGATGATCGCCGGCGGCGTGGAAAGCATGAGCCGCGCGCCTTTCGTGATGGGCAAGGCCGACAGCGCGTTTTCGCGCGGCATGAAAATGGAAGACACCACCATCGGCTGGCGCTTCGTCAACCCGCTGATGAAAGCGCAATATGGCGTCGACTCGATGCCGGAAACGGCGGAAAACGTGGCCACCGACTTTGGCATCAGCCGCGCGGACCAGGACCTGATGGCGCTGGCGAGTCAAACCAAAGCGCTGGCCGCGCAGCAGGCCGGCGTGTTCGACAGCGAAATCTGCCCCGTCACCATCGCGCAAAAAAAGGGCGACCCGGTTATCGTCAGCCGCGACGAGCACCCGCGCGCGACCACCCTGGAAACCCTGGCCAAACTCAAACCGGTGGTGCGCCCTGACGGCACCGTGACGGCCGGCAATGCTTCCGGCGTCAATGACGGCGCGGTGGCGATGCTGCTGGCCGACGAAGCGAGTGCCGCCCGCCATGGCTTGACGCCGCGCGCGCGCGTGGTGGCGATGGCGACCGCCGGCGTGGCGCCGCGCATCATGGGCATCGGCCCGGCGCCAGCGACGCAAAAAGTGCTGGCCATGACGGGCCTCACGATGGCGGATTTCGACGTGATCGAACTGAACGAAGCGTTTGCCGCGCAGGGCCTGGCCGTACTGCGCCAGCTGGGCCTGCGCGATGACGATCCGCGGGTGAACCCGAACGGCGGCGCGATTGCGCTGGGCCATCCGCTGGGCGCTTCCGGCGCGCGGCTGGCCATGACGGCCGTCAACCAGCTGCACCGCACCGGTGGCCGCTATGCGCTGTGCACCATGTGCATCGGCGTCGGGCAGGGCATCGCGCTGGTGCTGGAACGCGTGTAATCGTTCTTTTGGCGGATTGCCGGCAGTACGTATTTATGCGTATGCCAGGCAACCGCACAGCGCGTTTTCAGCGCGTATGATGCAAAACAGCCCGGCAAAACCGGGCTGCGTTGGTTTTTTTACACGAACAAGAAGACTCATATGACACATGACACACCAAGCGACATTGCGCAGCTGACATCGCAACAGCGCATCAAGGCCATCATCGGCGCCTCTTCCGGCAACCTGGTGGAATGGTTCGACTTCTACATTTATTCCTTCTGTGCCCTGTATTTCTCGCACGCCTTTTTCCCTTCCGGTAACCCGACCACGCAGCTGCTGCAAACGGCCGGCATCTTTGCCGCCGGTTTCCTGATGCGCCCGGTCGGCGGCTGGCTGTTCGGCCGCATCGCCGACAAATATGGCCGCCGCCAGTCGATGATGATTTCCGTGCTGATGATGTGCGGCGGCTCGCTGATGATCGCCGTCATGCCCACCTATGACACCATCGGCGCCTTCGCGCCGTTCCTGCTGCTGGTGGCGCGCCTGTTCCAGGGCCTGTCGGTCGGCGGCGAATACGGCACCAGCGCCACCTACATGAGCGAAGTGTCGGAATCGGGCAAGCGCGGCTTCTTTGCCTCGTTCCAGTACGTGACCCTGATCGGCGGCCAGTTGCTGGCCTTGCTGGTGCTGGTGGTGCTGCAGCAACTGCTGACCCTGGAAGAACTGCGTGCCTGGGGCTGGCGCATTCCGTTCGTGTTCGGCGCCCTGGCGGCACTGGTGTCGCTGAACCTGCGTAAATCGCTGACGGAAACCACCACCGCCAGCGAGCGCAAGGACAAGGACGCGGGCAGCCTGCGCGGCTTGCTCAAGCACAAGCGCGCCTTTATCACCGTGCTGGGCTTTACGGCCGGCGGCTCGCTGGTGTTCTACACCTTCACCACCTACATGCAGAAATACCTGGTCAACACGGCCGGCATGGACACCAAGACGGCCAGCGCCGTCATGACCTGCGCCTTGCTGGTCTACATGATCCTGCAGCCGGTATTCGGTGCCTTGTCGGACCGTATCGGCCGCCGTACCTCGATGCTGTTCTTCGGCGGCCTGGCCACCCTGTGCGTGCTGCCGATCATGCATGCGCTGAAAGATATTTCCAGCCCGTACGCGGCGTTCGGCCTGATCATCATCGCGCTGGCCATTATCAGCTTCTATACCTCGATCAGCGGCCTGATCAAGGCCGAGATGTTCCCGGTCGAAGTGCGCGCGCTGGGCGTGGGCCTGTCGTACGCGGTCGCCAACGCCATGTTCGGCGGTTCGGCCGAATACGTGGCGCTGCAGTTCAAGGCCTGGCACGTGGAAGAGTATTTCTACTGGTATGTGACCATCATGTGTCTGATCTCGTTTATCGTCGCCATCCGCATGCCGGACCCGAGCCGTTCGGGCCTGCTGAAATAAGGCAAACGTCGTAGAATAGGCATTCAGGAAATGGCAGCGTGATGGCTGCCATTTTTTTACCCATTTTTCCAGGAGAGACCATGTCGTATGTTTTCGCCGCACCCGTGCAGGCCGCCGTTCCCGTCGTCGGCCAGGACGCGCTGTTTCCCGTCCACCGCATCTATTGCGTGGGCCGCAACTATGTCGATCACGCCAAGGAAATGGGCCACACCGGCCGCGAGGCGCCGTTCTTTTTCATGAAGCCGAGCGATGCCGTGCTGCCGGTGGCCGCTGGCACCACTGGCGCGCTGCCGTATCCGGCGCAAACCGAAGACTTCCAGCACGAGATGGAACTGGTGGTGGCGATCGGCAAGGGCGGCAAGGACATTTCCGTCGAGCAGGCAATGGAAACTGTGTGGGGCTATGCGATTGGCCTGGACATGACGCGCCGCGACGTGCAGGGCGCGGCCAAAAAACTGGGCCGTCCGTGGGATACGGGCAAGGCGTTTGAACAGTCGGCGCCGATCGGCCCGATCACGCCGGCCGCCGAAGCCGGCGAGGTTGGCAGCGCCGCCATCACCCTGCATGTCAACGGCGCCGTGCGGCAAAGCAGCACCATCGACAAACTGATCTGGAACGTGGCCGAAACCATCGCCGACCTGTCGACCTATTTTACCTTGCAGCCGGGCGACCTGATCTACACCGGTACGCCGGCCGGCGTGGCGGCGGTGCAGCGCGGCGACGAACTGGTCGGCACCATCACCGGCCTGGGCGAACTGCGCCTGAAAGTAGTGTAAAGCGGCCTGCCGCACAGCACTGTCAGAGCGCTTGATGCATCGTCGTCATGCGGGTTTTTTTTCAAGGAGACAGCAATGATGAGCAAAACCTATGCCGTGGCCCAGCCCACGCGCGCCGAGATCGACGCCTTGCCGGGCGCTACCGTGCTGGAGTTCGGCACCGGCTGGTGCGGCCACTGCCGCGCCACCGATGCGCCGCTGGCGGCCGCTTTCGAACAGCACCCCGAGGTGCCGCACTTGCGCGTGGAAGACGGCAGCGGCCGCGCGCTGGGCCGCTCGTTCAAGGTCAAGCTGTGGCCGACCCTGATTTTTTTACAGGATGGCCAGGAAGTGGCGCGCCTGGTGCGCCCGCTCGACAGCCGCGAGATCGGTCAGGCGCTGGGGTTGATTGACCTCTGAGCAAGTGAAATCCGGGGTCAGACCCCCGCGAGCGTTGGCGCAAGCCTTTGAGTTTGCAGCATTGAGGGTCTGACCCCAGCAGTCCAATTCACCTCTGGGCAAGTGAAATCCGGGGTCAGACTCCCGCGGGCGTTGGCGCAAGCCTTTGAGTTTGCAGCATTGAGGGTCTGACCCCAGCAGTCCAATTCACCTCTGGGCAAGTGAAATCCGGGGTCAGACCCGCGCGAACGTTGGCGCAAGCCTTTGAGTTTGCAGCATTGAGGGTCTGACCCCAGCAGTCCAATTCACCTATGGGCAAGTGAAATCCGGGGTCAGACCCGCGCGAGCGCTGGCGCAAGCCTCCGAGTTCGCGGCATTGAGGGTCTGACCCCAAACAACTTTCTTGCCGCAGTGCACCACTGCGCGTATCATGAAACCATACAGCAAGATCAACCGCATCCCTCGAAAGATGCTGGCGCGATCATCACGGCCCGCTTCACCGCGAGCGGCCGCAGGCAAGGATTCACTACAAATGACCGATGCCGCGATGCCACGCGCAGGTCTGGTACGGAAATGCCTGGCAATCGCCGGGCGCTGACACACGTCCTCATCCCCTGACGCCCTTCCTGCCGTGCCCCGGATCCCCGGATTGCGCACGACCGTTGTTTTTTGTTTGCACATTGCGTAGCAAATAAGTAGCAAATACGCAGCAAACGCGACCGCGCGCGGCTATGATATGCCAGCGACGCGTCGAGACAACGCGCCGTGCTGCTGCCTGAACAAACATCCAGAGAATGGCCTTTAGACACCCTCCCCAAGGAGCGCAGTAAATGAGTAATACCCGCAGTTACGCACCAAGCAATGCCCCCAAGAAGAATTCACCGCGCACGGTGCTGTTCGCCAGCCTGATCGGCACCACCATCGAGTTTTTTGATTTCTATATCTACGCCACCGCCGCCGTGCTGGTGTTTCCGAAACTGTTCTTCCCCGCCGGCGACCCGTCGGCCGCCGTGCTGCAGTCGCTGGCCACCTTCGCCATCGCCTTTTTCGCGCGCCCGATCGGCTCGGCCGTGTTCGGCCACTACGGCGACCGCATCGGCCGCAAGGCGACCCTGGTGGCGGCCCTGCTGACGATGGGCATCTCCACCGTCGTTATCGGTTTGCTGCCGACCTATGCCGCGATCGGCACCATGGCGCCGCTGCTGCTGGCGCTGTGCCGTTTCGGCCAGGGCCTGGGCCTCGGTGGTGAGTGGGGCGGCGCGGTGCTGCTGGCCACGGAAAACGCGCCACCGGGCAAGCGCGCCTGGTACGGCATGTTCCCGCAGCTGGGCGCGCCGATCGGCTTCTTCCTGTCGGGCGGCATCTTCCTGCTGCTGAGCGAAACCCTGACCGAAGAGCAGTTCTTCAGCTACGGCTGGCGGATTCCCTTCCTGGCCAGCGCGCTCTTGGTGATCGTCGGCCTGTATGTGCGCCTGAAGATCACGGAAACGCCGGACTTCCAGAAAGTGCTCGACAAGAACGAACGCGTGAAACTGCCGGTGGCCACCGTGTTCCGCCAGCACGGCCGCATGCTGTTCCTGGGCACCATCGTGGCGCTGGCCACCTTCGTGCTGTTCTACCTGATGACGGTGTTCGCACTGAGCTGGGGCACCACCAAGCTGGGCTTCACGCGCAAGGAATTCTTGATCGTGCAACTGTTCGCCGTGCTGTTCTTCGCGCTGACGATACCGTTCTCCGCCATCCTGGCCGACCGCCGCGGCCGCCGCACGACCCTGATCTGGGTCTCGGTCGCCATCGCCATCTTCGGCCTGGTGCTCGCGCCCATGTTCGGTTCGGGCGTGACCTGGGAAGTGACCGTGTTCATGGCCGTCGGCCTGGGCCTGATGGGCATGACCTACGGCCCGCTGGGCACCATGCTGTCGGAACTGTTCCCGCCGGAAGTGCGCTACACGGGCGCCTCGCTGACCTTCAACCTGGCCGGCATCCTGGGCGCTTCGCTGGCGCCGTATATCGCCACCTGGCTGGGCACCAACTACGGCTTGCAGTACGTGGGGTATTACCTGACCCTGGCCGCGCTGCTGACCCTGGGCGCCTTGCTGCTGGTGGGCAAACCGCGTCCCGGCAAGGAAGCCTGGGAGTGATGTTCCAGTAGTCCTGCGCAGTTAAAAAAAACCGCCAGTTCATCCGATGAACTGGCGGTTTTTTCATGCCGGCAGGGTTACCACTTCGGCGTGTACTTCAGCGTCACCTGCACGCTGCGCGGGTCGCCGAAATGGTTGTTGCCGCCGGTGTCGTTGTACGACGGGATCACATAGCGCTTGTCGAACAGGTTGTTGACGTTCAGCGCCAGCGACAGCTGCGGCGTGGCCTGGTACGCCAGGCGCGCGCTCCACAGCGAGAAGCCGGCCACGTCGAAACTGCGGCCATAGTCGAGCGTGTGGCTTTGCATGGTCACGCCGCCACCCACGCTGAACTTGTTCCACGCGCCGGGCAGGGTGTAGCCGGACCAGAGGCGCAGCATGTGCTTCGGGGTCCAGGTCGAGAACACCTGGCCCTGGTTGTCCGGGTCCTCAAGATAGGTGGTGGTGGTGTAGGCGTAGCCGGCCGACAGCTGCAGGCCGGGTGCCACTTCGCCCGACACTTCCGTCTCCAGGCCCTGGCTGCGCACCTTGCCCGAGGCGCGCGAGCAGTACCAGCCGTCGCAGGCGAAGCCGGCGTCGTAGTCGGTCACGGCGCGGTCCTTGTGCTCGTAGCGGAACACGGCCAGCGAGGTGTTCACTTTACCGTCCAGCAGTTCGCCCTTCACGCCCGCCTCGTAGCTGTTGCCGGTGATCGGTTTCAGGATCTCGCCGGCCGCATTGCGGTTGGTCTGCGGCTGGAATACGCCGGCATAGCTGGCATAGGCATTCCACTGCGGCGTGAGCGCGTAGATCAGGCCGGCCGATGGGCTGAACTTGGCCGACACATCGGTGGTGTCGCGGTAGTCGTCGCTGGTGGCGTAGACGAAGTCATACCAGCTGAAGCGCCCGCCCAGCACCGCTTTCAGCTGGCTGGTCAACTGGCCGTTCCAGCTGCCGTACAGGCCTTTCTGGCGCATGTCGTAGGTGCTGTAGCTGGTCACGCCGCGCGCGGCGATGGTGTCGAAGTCCTGCCATGGACGGTGATGGTCGATATTGAAAATCTGCGCGCCCTGGGTCCAGGCGCGCGCATAGCGGTCGTCGGAATGGAACGTCACGTAGCTGGCGCCGACCACCACTTCCTGGGCGATGCCAAGACCATCGAATTTGCCACGCACAAAGGCGTCGATGCCGCGCTTGCGGTTGTCGAAATCGGTGGAAAAGTCGCCATACATCGAGCCGCTGCCGTCCGCGTTGATGGTGCCGGCCATGCGCTGGTGGGTCGAGCTGGTTTTTTCATTGGTGGCCAGGGCGGAGGTTTTGAAGGTCCACTGGCTGTTGAAATGGTGTTCCAGGTCCGCGTTCAGGGTGGTCTGTTCGACCTTGCTGCGGTTCCAGTCGGCGCCTGTATAGGTCGAGCGCGGCAGGTCCAGTTCGCTGCCGTCCGCATAGCGGCCCACGCCGATGAATGTCGGCCGGCCGCGGCTGTTGACGTTGCTGGCGGCCAGGCCCAGGGTGGTCGACGGGGCCAGGTCGTAGTCGAGCGCCACGTAGGCGGTGCGCGTCTTGCTCCATACCTGGTCGATAAACGAATGGCTGTCGTCCTGGTCAAGGATGACGCGCCCGCGCAGGCTGCCGTCCGCGTTCAGGGGGCTGCTGACATCGACCTGGCCATTGTAGTGATCCCAGGAACCGGCGCGGCCCATCAGGCTGACCTGGCGGCCGGCCAGCGGGCGCTTGCGCACCAGGTTGACGGAGCCGCCCGGGCTGCCCGTGCCCTCCAGCAGGCTGGACGCGCCGCGCAGCACTTCCAGGCGGTCGTAAATGACCATGTTTTCCTGGCCCCAGTTGCCCAGCGCATAGGTATTGCGGTCGATCGGCACGCCGTCGTACTGCCATTGATCGATCTGGAAACCGCGCGAGGTGATCACCACGCCCGGGCCCACGCCATGCACGCCGACCACGCCGGTGACGTTGTTGACCGCTTCGCGCAAATCCGTGATGCCCTGGTCGTCGAGGCGCTGGCGCGTCAGCACGCTGACCGATTGCGGCATGTCCTTCATCGACTGCTCGCCCTTGCCCAGGGTGAGCTTGCGCGCCGTGTACGAGCCGCTGTTCTCGGTGGTGGCGCCCTGTTCCAGCTGGCCGACGACGGTAATCGCGGGCATGGTGCGGTCCACGGCGGCCGTCGTCGCAGGTACTGCTGGGGCCGCCGGGGCAGCCACCAGCACATAGCCGGTCGGCGTCTTGCCGATGGCGTAGCCGCTGCCGCGCAGCAGCACGGCAAAGCCTTCGTCGACGCTGTAACTGCCTTGCAGGCCAGAGGTGGAGAGGCCCTGCACCTTGGCCGCGTCGATCACGATGGCCACGCCGGACTGCTGGGCGTAGCGGTTCAGGGCGCCGGCCAGCGGGCCGGCCGGGATCGTGTAGCTGATGGTGGTCGGGGTGGACTGGGCCAGCGCGGGCAATTGGGTGCCGGCGCAAGCGAGCAGCAGGGCGGCCAGGGCCAGCGGACGCAGGCGCGTATTGAGCGTGCGCGGGGACAAAACGGAAACGGCGGGAACGGACATGGTGACAGCCTTTTGTGAATGATCTCAGCTGCCTTGACGCGCGAGAAGCGCCAATACGAACCTGCCGGGCCAATTATTTTTTTTGGGGATTTCTCACAGGAGCATCGACCATCACCAGATAGCGCGTCAGCATGCGCACGCGCAGCTGCGGGAAATTGTCGAGCAACAGCTGCAGCGCCTGGTCGGTGTCGTCCAGCGGCAGCACGGCCGCCACGCGGATATGGTCGAGTTGCGCGCGGTCGTAGCGCAGCTGGCCCGGACGGTGGCGCGCCAGCTCGTCGAGCACCTCGGGCAGCGGCCGGTCGTCGACCACCAGCTGGTGCGCGCGCCAGGCGTCCTGCAGGCTGGCCGCGTCAAACGGCTCCAGTGGCCCGGCACCAGCAGCGGTGATGCGCGTGCGCTGGCCGGCAGCCACGACAGTACCCGCGTGCTGTGGCAGCTGCACCGCCACCTTCGATTCGAGCATGCTGAGGATGGTCGCATCATCCTGCTGGCGCACCGTGAAGCGGGTGCCGAGCGCGCGCAGGGCGGCCTGCCGGCTGTCGACAAAGAACGGCCGGTGAGCATCTTTCGCCACCTCGACCAGGATCTCGCCCTGCACCAGTTGCAGATGGCGCTCGCCCTTGCTAAAGCGCACGTTGACTGCCGTGCCGCTGCTCAGGGTGAGCTGGCTGCCATCGGCCAGGGTATGCGTGCGCCACTGGCCGGTCGGGCTGCGCAGGTCGGCCAGCAGGTAGGCGGGACGGTCGCTGGCGGCCAAGCCCGCCACCGCCAGCACCAGCATGGCAGCGGCCACGCCTGCCGCCAGATGGCGCCGGCGCTTGGGTGCGACGGCCGCCAGTGCGGCGCGCGCCGGGCGCGTGTCGCCGGCGGACGGGCCGCGCAGGGCATGCACCTGGCCCAGCAGGCTTTCCATGCCGGCGGCCGCCCTGGCGTGCAGCGGGTCTTGCGCCTTCCATGCCGCAAAGCCGGCATGGGCCGAGGCCCGCGTGTGCTCGTCATCGGCGCTCAGCTGGACGATCCAGTGCGCGGCCTGCTCGGCAATGCTGTCTGCCTGCACGCGATTCATGCGGGAATAATCAAGGACGCCTGGCGGCAGGCCAGCAGCGCCTGCACCAGGTATTTCTGCACCATCCGGGTCGATACGCCCAGCTGCTGCGCCACCGCCGCCTGCGGCTGTTCGTCCAGGTAGTGCAGCAGGAAGGCCTCGCGCGCCCTGGCCGAAATGCCGGCCAGCGCGCCGGCGATCTGTTCCAGCGCCTGCACCGCCATCAGGATTTCGTCGGGCGACGGCGCGCCCTCGATCGCCTCCATCACCAGCGCCAGTTCGGCCAGGTAGCTGCGTTCCAGCAACTGCCGGCGCGCCCGGTCGACCAGCAGCCGCTTGGCCGTGGTGGACAGATAGGCGCGCGGTTCGCGCATGCCGAACAGCGCGTCGCGCGAAGCGATAATGCGCACGAAGGTATCCTGCGCCACATCGGCCGCGCTGTGCGGACAGCTCAGTTTCTTGCGCAGCCAGCCATACAGCCAGCCATGATGCTCGCTGTAGAGCGCGTGCACTTGCTGTTGCAGGGTGGGTTGAGCGGCGGACATGTCGGGGCGGACGATCTATAAATGAGAATTATTCTCATTGTAAGCGCCAGCCATGCTTTGCCACAATCCCCAATGCGGGAAGTGGCGCCAGGTGTTGCACGGATGCTGCGTCGCGCGCGCCGCGCGTGGATAGTAGCGCCTCCGTTCTCTACTCGTTTTTGTGCATCGAAAAGGGTGCTTATAATCTGGAAATCCTATAATGCGGAAATATCTTTGGTACTATGTAGATATAAATAACGATAAGAGAGCGATATGAGTTTAGTGCAAGCCTTGCCACCCGGTCCAATCGATATTATTGGAGACATCCATGGTGAATACGATGCGCTGAGATCACTTTTGCAAAACTTAGGATACGATGAATTTGGTAATCATTCAGATGATCGTTTCCTTGTTTTTGTTGGAGATTTTTGTGATAGGGGCCCAAATAGTCCTGCGGTTCTATCGTTAATTCATCAACTTGTGAAAAGTAGGAAGGCAGTCGCGGTCCTAGGTAATCACGAGATCAATATACTTCGTGGTGACATAAAAGATGGAACAGGATGGTTTTTTGAGGAGAGGTGGGAACTTGATCAGAAAAAATACGCACCTTTTGAGGTGTTAAGTCTGATGAAAAATCAGCGGTGATAGATTTCTTAAAAAATCTGCCCGTTGCCTTGGAGCGTCAAGATATTCGAATCGTTCACGCTGCGTGGATTGACGACGAAATTCAAAAAGTACGGAGCGTTCAACTCGGCGGTGTGAGTGATGCTTTCATAGAATGGGCTGAAATTTCGCACTCTTATGCAGATCAATATTTAACTGCTATGGAGAGTGAATCTGCTACATGGTCGCATGATCTAAGAGATTTTGCGTTTGAGCCACCGAATTTTGATGCCCACGCTAAATATGCTAGCGCCTTGCAAATGGGTAATCCCATTAAGGTGTTAACGGCAGGCGTGGAAACTCCAGGTGGTACCCCATTTTACTCTAATGGTAGATGGCGTTTCGCCGAACGTGTTCAGTGGTGGAATGATTATTATGAAGAAATTCCCGTGGTGATCGGGCACTATTGGCGTAAATTTCAGCATCAACCTAGAGGCTCAACGAACTTTGATCCTGATTTATTTGAAAATGAAAGTTCCGAATCTTGGCATGGGGTTCGACGAAATGTCTTTTGCGTAGATTATTCGGTCGGCGGAAGATTCATGGCTAGGAATAATAATGAATTGGATATATTAAAATTTCGATTGGCTGCATTGCGCTGGCCGGAAAATATCTTAGCTTTTGACAATGGCGACGTTGTCGCCACGTCGAATTTCAAAATTTTTTAACTGCCTATATTACTAAGTAGCGGCGAAATTCTTTTGGGACGCTTTCGTGATTAAGCGCATTAAAGATGAATTCAGAAACAAAATTGGCACGCGTTTGCAAATCACTCTTGATGTCCTCGGTAACGTTAGAGAAATTGGTAGTTTCTTTTGTTTTCAAGAAAAATTCATAGTGATCCAAAAAGGTCTGAAAGTCAGAAAAAAGTTCAGGTGCGTTAAGCGCGTCCAGTCCCTCGGCTAGTCTATCCATCGGCGTCTTCGATGAAAGTAATTCAATCTTTTCCGCTGTAACTTCATTCATCATAATTAGTGGCAAGACTGTACCGAAAACCGATAACAGACGACTAAATTTCAAGTTGAAGTTTTTCTTTTTCCATGACGCGCTTGGAGAACTTCTAGCCTTCTGTTCGTAATTTAAACAAAGAGTGCGCCAATAACGTAGAATATCATTTAATAAAAATACAGGGCGAAATTTATCTTGCCCTGCAGAGTCTCGAAAATAGAAATCTAAAATTGCTTTTTTGTGTTCGTGATAGGCAACTTCATTGTAAATGAAATTACTCTCGAGCAGTAAAAGCATGCGGGTAGTGAACCAATTCTCGATATCGTCATTCGCCGAGCCAACTTTTCCTTCGTTTTCGGAGACATGGAAAATTTTCAAAAATTCACCATCGTTGCTAGGAGCCTCATATTTTAACTGCTCATTTAGACGAAGAATAGAAGAAAAATACAAAATCTCATCTAATCGTCCAACCTTCGTTTCACCCATGGTTGTCACGAAAATATCCAAATCTGACGTCAAGCCAGAATCGAGTCTTCCAAGAGAACCTGCAGCAAAAATGCATATATCAGAATTCTTCGACAAAATAGGATCAACGCTGAACAGTTTTCGTGCGCGGTCAAGTTTCGTTTGCGAAGTTTCCTTGCGCTTTTGAATTGACTCATGTCGCATAAGGACATCTTGAAAGCTCATATTGTTCCCTAAATTTCTAATTGTTTATGGATTGAAAGTATTTTCGAGAATAACGGTGGATATTTAAATTTTTCGCATAAAAATAAGGCGGCGAATTAAATTTCTGAATAATTTTGTAGTATTTTTTATGTTTTGACAAGAGCTTTTCAGTTTATAAGCAATATTTTTCCCGTATTTTTTTGGGTGGGCGAATTTTAACTTCTCACATCTGTAATTTTTCTTCATTGGGTTGCTATAAGCTCAATGATGTGCGATCATGGGAAGCCTGGTTTTCGGTGTACGCCTCGTGCGCTTGGGATGATCCCAGTTAGGCGTATTTTAGATTTGAATTTGTCTTTATAGATTGTTATAGCGTGGCTAAAGTATCGGTCTTATATATTAATGACGAAATAGTTTCATCGCATTTGGAATTGCTTCGTAATATTTGCGAGCCAAAGTCCAAGGCTAAACCGCATGTGACAGTTCGGTTTTTTAATAAAATCGGAATGCCATTAGGGCACCTTAATAACACAGTTGAATTCATTGATCTCTTGGCGCCTGGGGCCTTTTTTGATGAAAATTCCGCTCGTGAAAATCGGACTGTATTTATCCGATGTCAAGCTGATGACCTTTTGCACTTGGAGTATAAGCCATTATTTCCAACGAGCGAATTTCATATTACCCTTTATGATGGGGTAGAGGATGACTTTGCACGTAAGCTTTTTAAGATTCTTAATAAATTTAGGTGGGGTTTTCGTCTTCCACTTCCTGCTGAATCTGCATTAACGGTAATAGACCTGAAGGGCCGTAGATCAAAAAATAAGACGCTCCCGATTCGTCGTGTTTATAGTGAAAAAGTTTTACGATTATTCAATGAGATCTTTGGCGAAGAGTTATCGGAAGAGATGGTATTTTCTTTATCTCAGAAGGATCGACTTAGATATGCGGAAGAAATCTGTAAAAGCTTGCAACTTAACGTCGATCAGTTTGAGCGCATTAATGTTCCAGCAAGGAAAGATGTTGCAGGCCTCGATAGATTTCCGGAGCAGGAATATGATATCCATTTGACCCCGCCAGAACTTGCGCAGGAGATGGCTACTCATGCCCTCAGTTTTTTTTCAGATGCAGCAATTGATTTTGGCGACCCCGCAGTTGGAACAGGTGCATTTTATGCTGCTCTTTTAAAGGTAGCTGAAAAAGGAAGTATTCGGTCAGCGCTGGGAATCGATATTAGCCCAAAACAGATTGATGCCGCAAAGTGGCGTTGGAAAAGCGAGGATATGGAAGTTCGACTTGGTGACTACCTGCATATGAGCGAGCTTCCTCCTAGAAACTTGGTCTTGGCTAACCCGCCTTATATGCGGCACCAAGGTATTCCCTCAAATTATAAAATGGAGTTGCGTCAGCGAGCGTCTCTTGATATGGGTTTTCGCATCAGCGCTTTGGCGGGACAATATGTCTATTTCGTTCTCCTGAGTCATAAATGGCTATCTCCGGGAGCAATATCTTCTTGGCTGATTCCTTCTGAATTTATGCAAACAGGGTATGGAAAGGCACTTCGATTTTATTTCTCTAGGACAGTTCAGCTGTTGCGAATACATCAATTCGATGCAAACAATCCACAATTCGAAAATGCGGAAGTTTTACCATGTGTCGTAGTCTTTAGGAATTTAGCTCCTTCCGTGGAAGATGTGGCTATTTTTTCAGAGGGTGGAACCTTATCCAATCCTCTTCATGCAGAGACGGTAAAAATTTCTCTATTGGATCCCGAATTAAAGTGGTCTATTCGTTCGCGGCCATCAGTAGATCGAGACGATACATTCGTTCGTTTGGGTGCTTTGTTTTCCGTGAGGCGAGGAATAGCGACTGGTGCGAATAAGTACTTCGTTATGGAACGCGCTAAAGCCAAAGAACTCGGTATCCCGCCGATCGCCATCAAACCTATTTTGCCGAAAGCAATGCTGTTAGGTTCGGATGTTGTTAAAAGAAAAAGAGATGGGTATCCTGACGTTCATCCACAAATGTGCGTATTAGATTGTTTTCTTGAGGAGAATGAAATTGCAAAAGACTATCCTCATCTAATGGAGTATCTTCAGAAGGGCGAAAAAGAAGGCATACGTAAGGGGCACTTGGTCGGACGACGAAAGCCGTGGTATAAGCAGGAGCAACGTGAGCCAGCACCATTTTTGTGTACTTACATGGGGAAAGCACATGGTGATAAGCCTGCTATTAGGTTTATCTTAAATCGATCTGACGCGATCGCTACCAATACATATCTTCTCATGTATCCGAACCCGCTTCTCCTTGCCTTATTGAAGAAAAGTCCTGATATGGAACTGGCGATATTTGAAGCATTGAAAAATAGTTCTTGGAATTCAATCGAAGAATTTACCCGTTCGCACGCTGGCGGGCTATCAAAGATTGAGCCGAGGGAACTGGAAGAGGTTTGGTTGGGGCCGCTTCCAAAACAGATTGTTGAAACTGCTACTAAGAGGCTTTTATAGAGCGACTTACGAGGGTGGAATGTCATCATAATTGAATCGGCTGAAAAATTTCACAATCTCAGGATCGGTGCTTACCATATGGTCGGTAATGTGGAACACATCGGCTCGCCACGGATTGTGCAGAGCCTCTCCACGGTCGAGTACCCGGCCCAGGTAGGACACGCCGCTCCAAGGCGAGTCTGCGGCATCGCTCAGGCCGATCTGGAAATTGTCGCCGTTCAGCCAGATCTCAAAGGGAAACGCCAGCCGGGATTCCGGACCTGCCGCATCGTCGCCCCATACCCCCAGTCCAATCATGCCGCTCAGGCGTTTCTCGCCGTGGCCTGGCGTAAATTGCGCATAATAGACGGCGAAGGCGTTGTCGTCCTGGTAGACGAAGCGCGTCAGTTTGACGGTCGTGTTCTGGCAGCAGGCGCAGAGCGATTCCTTGGGTGCTTCAAATTCAATCCTGAGCATGGAGGTTCTCTGGTCAAGGTAGGTGGTGTCAGCGATGCGTTGCTTGCGGTGTGCGCTCAGCTTCAGCCTTCTGCGCGATCCGCTCAAGCCGGTACAGCGCCTGCGTGCGCAGTGCTTCATCGTTCGCCGATGCGCATTCCCGTATCACGGCAATGGCCTCAGCTGTGCCAATCGCCTGCAGTGCCCACAAGCATTTCTTGTAATAGGCGCCATAGTCATCGTAATCCAGATAGGCCAGAGCCGGCTTCAGGGCAATCGCGTTTTTGAGACAGGGCACGCTGGCCGGGTCCGGGTGAACCTGAAGATACCTGATGATCTCTTCATGCTCTTCGTGGGCGGGGTCGAGCAGATATTCACGTTCCGCTGCGATGTTGGAGGGCGCTTCAAAGGTCATGTCCGGGTCCTGGGCAGTTGCACCCACGGGGCGCGATCATGCCAGTGTGACGGAAAATAATAGCTTGATCAACCGGCAACGGTTTGCGTGCCGCGCGGACATGAAAAAACCCGCTGTTGCGCGAGGCAAAAGCGGGTTGTTCAATGCTGCAAAAGGATGCTGCAAATTCTTGGTGGTGATAGGTGGACTTGAACCACCGACCCCAGCATTATGAATGCTGTGCTCTAACCAACTGAGCTATATCACCAAACAGACCGGTCAGACCGGATGCTCGTTTTTGACCAGGGGAAAACCTGATCGATGTTCTTTGGTGGTGATAGGTGGACTTGAACCACCGACCCCAGCATTATGAATGCTGTGCTCTAACCAACTGAGCTATATCACCCAACAGCCGAGCATTATCCGGTCTTCCGTTTTCCTTGTCAATGCCGGCCGCAAAAAATCTGTGGGTTTTTCGTGCGCTCTTATTTCAGGAACGCCTGGATCTGCGCCAGCATCTGTCCGGCCGGATCCTTGCCCAGGCAATCGATGACAATGCGCTGGGGCATAGCGCGCAGCCAGGTCAGCTGGCGCTTGGCCAGCTGGCGCGTGGCGATAATGCCGGTTTCGCGCAGGGTGGCGCGGTCGATGCGCCCGTCGAGGTAGTCCCACGCCTGGCGGTAGCCGACGCAGCGCATCGATGGCAGGCCCGGGTGCAGATCGCCGCGCCGGCGCAGCTGTTCCACTTCACCCAGCAGGGCATCGTCTTTCAGCATGGCGTCAAAACGCGTGGCGATGCGCGCGTGCAGCACGGCACGGTCGGACGGCTCCAGCGCGAACGACTGCAGCTGGAACGGCAGCACGGTTTTTTCGCGCAGCGCCAGCAGGGCCGACATGGGCTGGCCCGACAGGGCGATGATTTCCAGCGCGCGGCCAACGCGCTGGGCGTCGTTCGGCGCCAGGCGCGCGGCCGTGGGCGGATCGAGCTGGGCCAGGCGTGCGTGCATGGCGGGCCAGCCGATGGCGGCCGCGTCCGCTTCCAGTTGCACCCGCAGTGCCGCGTCGGCGCCCGGCAGATCGTCGAGGCCATCGGCCAGGCCCTTGAAGTACAACATGGTGCCGCCGACCAGCAGCGGCAATTTGCCGCGCGCCGTGATCTCGGCCACCAGGCGCAAGGTGTCGTTGCGGAACTGCGCCACCGAATACGCATCGAGCGGGTCGATGATATCGATCAGGTGGTGCGGCACGGCGGCCAGCTCGTCAAGCGTCGGCTTGGCCGTGCCGATATCCATGCCGCGGTAGACCAGCGCGGAATCGACCGAGATGATTTCGGCCGGGATGGCTTGCGCGATGGCCAGCGCGGCGGCGGTCTTGCCGCTGGCCGTGGGGCCCATGATGGCGATGGCCGGCGGCAGAATTGAAGTGTTTGTCATAGAGTTTCGTGAATTTTTTGCAGTGGCTGACCAAAGCAAAGGCTGGGGTCAGACCCGTCGGGTCTGACCCCTGATTTATTGACCGCGCAGGAAGAGCTTGTCCAGGGCATTGATCTCGACCTGCACCCACGTCGGCCGCCCATGGTTGCACTGGTCGGCCCGCTCGGTGCTTTCCATCTGGCGCAGCAGGGCGTTCATTTCCTGTACCGACAGGATGCGGTTGGCGCGCACGGCCGTGTGGCAGGCGAGGGTGCCCAGCAGTTCGTTCTGGCGCTCGATCAGCACGCGCGAGCCGCCGTATTCGCGCACGTCGCGCAGCACGTCGCGCGCCAGCGTCTGCGCGTCGGCGTTTTTCAAGAGGGTCGGCACGCTGCGCACGGCCAGCGTGGTGGGCGACAGGGCGGCGATATCGAAGCCCAGCGCCTTTAATGTGTCCTGGTTTTCATTCGCGGTCGACACTTCGATCGCGTCGGCATAAAACGTCACCGGGATCAGCAATGCCTGTATCTGCATGTCCTGGCCCGATACCTGCGCCTGCAGCGCGTTTTTCAGCTGCTCGTACAGGATGCGTTCGTGGGCCGCGTGCATGTCGACCAGCACCAGGCCCTTGGTGTTCTGCGCCAGGATATAAATGCCGTGCAGCTGGGCCAGGGCAAAGCCGAGCGGATATTCTTCGCGCGCCATCGCTTCGGCCGAGGCGACGTAGGGCTGCACTTGCGTGATGGGTGAAGGCGAACCGGCGAACAGCGCGCCATAGGCCGCTGTGTCCTGGGCTACCCCGGGTGCGTCGGCAAAGAAGGGCATGCCGCCGCCAGCGGGCGCCGGTGCATAGGTATTGGTGAACTGCGCGCCGAACGAGGTCTGCGTCTGTTCGCGGCGCCACAGGCCCGGCCCCGCAGCGCTATCGCCGCCCAGGCTGGACGCGGCCGGCAAGGGCGCCGGCACGCTGCCAAAGGCGGTGGCCGAGGTTTGCGCCAGCGCGCGCTGCACCGCGTGGAAGACGAACTGGTGCACCGAGCGGCTGTCGCGGAAGCGCACCTCGATCTTCGACGGGTGCACATTGACGTCGACCAGCGACGGATCGAGGTCGAGCGCCAGCACATACGAGGGAAAGCGGTCGCCGTGCAGCACATCCTGGTAGGCCATGCGCACCGCGTGCACCAGCAGCTTGTCGCGCACGAAGCGCCCGTTCACATAAAAGAACTGGCCGTCGGCGCGCGCCTTGGACGCCGTCGGCAAGCCGGCAAAGCCGTGCAGGCGCAGGCTGCCGGCCGATTCGTCCAGCGCCAGGCGGGCTTCGGCAAAGTCGTTGCCGAGGATATGCGCGCTGCGTTTGGCCAGTTCGCTGATATTCCATTGATCGATGGTGCGGCCGTTGTGCGACAGCGAAAACGACACGTCGGGCCGCGCCAGCGCGATACGGCGCACGACTTCGGCGCAGTGGCCGTATTCGGTCTGTTCCGACTTTAAAAATTTGCGCCGCGCCGGGGTGTTGAAATACAGGTCCTGCACGTCGACCGTGGTGCCCTGCGCGCCGGACGACGGCGTCACAGTGCCATTGTGCGAGCCGACGATTTCCCACGCGTGGGCCGCGTCCGCCGTGCGCGAGGTGACGGTCACGGCCGCGACCGAGGCGATCGAGGCCAGCGCCTCGCCGCGAAAGCCCAGGGTGCCCACGTTTTCCAGGTCGTGCAAGGACGCGATTTTTGACGTGGCGTGGCGCGCCAGGGCCAGCGGCAATTGGTCTTGCGCTATGCCGCGGCCGTTGTCGGTGATCGCGATGCGCTTCACGCCGCCTTCTTCCAGCCGCACGGTGATCTGCGTGGCGCCCGAGTCGAGCGCGTTTTCCAGCAGCTCCTTGACCACCGCCGAAGGCCGCTCCACCACCTCGCCGGCGGCGATTTGCGAAATCAGCTGGTCAGGCAGGGCCTGGATCGGACGGTGGGGCGTGATGGGAGCGTTCATGCCGTGATTATAGCGTGACGCTTATTTCCCCACTTCCCTTACCGGTATCGGCGCATTGCACAGGTCCAGATGCCCGGCCTGCACCTTGCTCCACGGTCCGCCCCGGTTGCGCTGGGCTTCCAGCACGGCCTGGTAGGCGGCGCTGTCGGTGCGCATCACTTCCATTTGCACGCGCTGTTCTGGCGGCACAGTTGACGCCAGGCGCACCGAGGTGATCGGCACGTTTTTGTCCGGGCTGTCGTAAAAGCCCATCGGCGCCGCGCCGCGCGGCAGGGTCGCCAGCAGCGGCATGCCGGAAACCACGCGCCCGACCACCGTGATGTCGCGGTCCAGGTGGCGTGGCGACTGGCCGATGACGGCGTACAGTTCCGTGCCGCCGCCGCTGTCGCTGCCCACGTCGCGGCCCACGCCGACGGTGGCGTAGCAGTGCGTCAGCCAGGCGGTGCCGCTTTTCGGATCGCGCGCGGACGGAAAGCCGTTGCTGTGACCCACTTGCGGCGCGTAGCCGTCGACATCCTTCAGGCGCGTGAAGCTGCTGATGGTTTTCATCGGCACCGTGAATTCGCCGGGCAGGGTGCGCTGGGCATGCAAGATGGCTTTCGGATTTTTTTCATCGGGGTCGCCCCACTGCGCCACCCAGTTGTCCTGCGCGCGCGTGATCGCCAGGCCGTCGTAATAGCGCTCGGCCACCAGCGCTTTGATATTGGCCACGTGTTGCGGCGCGAACTCGGGCGCCAGTTCGATCACGATGCGCCCGGCGGCGATATCCATGTACAGCGTATTGGCCGGGTCGAGCGCGCGCCAGTCGGCCGGCGTGGAAGCCTTGATGACGTCGGCCACCGTCTGTTTGGCGGCCAATTCGCTTGGCGCACGGATGGTGGCGGCATGCAAGGATGGCAGCGCGGCGCTGATGGCGGCGGCGATGGCCAGTGTCTTGAGGTGGTTCAGTCGCATGGATTCTCCTGGTCGGCGCGGCTTGCGCCCGGCGGAAAGTGTATAACGGAATGGCAATGTTTCGGAAGGAAAAGCATGGCGCCACAGCGCGCAGGCATGGCGTGCCGCAAGGCCGGCGCACCCCGGATTCCTTAACCTGGCCTTAAATTGTGATGCCGCATGCCACACATGCCCGGGCGCTGAAAAATTAATCATAAAATATCGGGCCCGGGACTGCCGTCGCACAGGCCCGGTGGTGTATGATTCCGGCGCTACCTTTAGGGATAAAAATATGGATTTTGTGCAATTCCTCGACATGATTGTCCATGTCGACAAGACACTCGGCATCTTGATTGAACAGTACGGCACGCTGGTGTACGCGGTCTTGTTTGCCATTATTTTTTGTGAAACAGGCCTGGTGGTGCTGTTTTTCTTTCCTGGAGATACGCTGCTGTTTATCGCCGGCGCTTTTTGCGCCACCGGCCAGATGCACCTGGGCTTGCTGATCGCGTTGCTGGTCACGGCTGCCATCACCGGCAATACCCTCAATTACTGGATAGGCGAGGCGATCGGGCAAAGGGTGTTTACCCACGATTACCGCTGGATCAACAAGGACGCCATGCGCCGCACGCATGAGTTTTTTGAAAAGCATGGCGGCAAGACGATTATCCTGGCGCGTTTCGTGCCGGTGGTGCGCACCTTCGCGCCGTTCGTGGCCGGCATTTCCGACATGACGCACACGCGATTCCAGATGTACAACATCACCGGCGCCCTGCTGTGGGTGGTGGGCCTGGTCACGGCCGGCTACTTCTTCGGCAATATTCCGTGGATCCGCGACCACCTGACCCTGATCGTGCTGATCGGCGTGGGCGCCGCCGTGGTGCCGGTGGCGCTGGGCGGCATCTGGAAACTGTACAAGAAAATGACGGCCCGCTCGGCGTAAAGCAGCAAACGGCTGCGCGGCAATCGCGCCCCGCAGCCGGTTTTTCCCTTCCGTTGGTCCGGTAGTTCTTCCCCGTCATTCAAGTTTTGGATGTTTCCAGCCGTAAACCAGGGAGTACTCTTACTTTCTGGATTTCCATGCGACATTTGAGCGCCCTGTTAGCTTGCAGCCTGGCCGTGATGACGGCGATGGCAAGCGCCAAAGATGCCCCCACGCCGCTGGTCCCCGCCGGCAAGACTCCCGCGTCGGCGTCCGCGCCCGCGTCGGCCTCCGAACGCGCGGCCGCCATGAAAACCCTGACCGAATCCGTCAAGGGCAAGCCGCCCGTCACCGTTGCCCCCACCGCGCGCGACAAGGAAGGGGCGGCCGAAGTCGACCTGTCCGAACGCATCGCGGCGCGCCTGGCCGAAATGCGCGCGACGCAGGCGGCCCGCGCGGCCGCCCGCGCCAGGCACGCTACCGTTGCCAAGGCCGTGCCGCCACCGCCGCCACCGGTGGCGCGCGGCACGCACTGGTCGTATGAAGGCGACAGCGGCCCGGCCAACTGGAGCAAGATCAATGTGGACTGGGGCAAGTGCGGTACCGGCAACCGCCAGTCGCCGATCGATATCCGCGACGGCATGAAGGTCGAACTGGAACAGATCAGCTTTGACTACCACCCCTCGTCCTTCAACGTGGTCGACAACGGCCACACGGTGCAGGTGGGCGTCGGCAGCGGCAATTACATCACGGTGCAGAACCGCATGTTCGAGCTGCAGCAGTTCCATTTTCACCGGCCGTCGGGCGATCGCATCAATGGCAAGACGTATGAGATGGTGGTGCACCTGGTGCACCGCGACGCCGAAGGCCGGCAGGCGATCCTGGCGCTGATGCTCGAACGCGGCACGCCGCAGGCGACCATCCAGACCGTGTGGAACAACCTGCCGCTGGAGAAATTCGACACCATGAGCCCGTCGATTTTGCTGGACCCGATGGAGATGGTGCCGACGCGGCGCGACTACTACACCTACATGGGATCGATGGAGCAGCCGCCGTGCAGCGAGAATGTGCTATGGCTGGTGATGAAGCAGCCGGTGCAGGCATCGGCGGCGCAGATGGCGCTGTTCAGCCGGCTGTATCCGCTGAATGCGCGGCCGGTTCAGGCCACTAATGGCCGCATTATCAAGGAATCAAACTGAAACTAAGTTGCTGGCTGCCGTGCCATTCGGCGCCGGCGGCCAGCAGGTCCGGCTGGATCAGGGCCGCTTCGATGCAGACAAAACGCGGGTATTCGTCGTCGGCCAGGTCGGGCAGGGCGGCCGCGTCTTGGGCGCCCGGATTCCATACCACCGCATCCGTAAATCCCTGCTGCGCCAGGCGCAAGGTGTCGCCGCCCGATTCGAGCTGCAAGGGGCCGGGCAGCTGGTGATAGATGCGATCGAGCTTGTCGGCAAACTGCAGCACCTCTTCCGCCTGCAATGCGTCCGGCGGCGTCTCTTCCGAATAGCGCACGCGCTGCAGGCCGGTAATGCGCGCCTGGTCCAGCTGGTCGATGGCGAAATAGCTGTGCAGGGCGGCCGAGAACGGGAACGGCTGGCTGCCGGTGTTGTGCACCCTTAAGCTGACTTCCAGCGACGACGCCTGCACCGTCACGCGCAGGCGCAGCGCGAAGTCGAACGGCCAGGCGGTGGCGATCGCCTGCGGCAGATCGTCCTGGCTCAAGCTGAATTCGGCCCAGGCGGCGCCATCTTCCATGCCGCTGGCGGCTTCCCGCCAGGTCGCCACGCGGGCAAAGCCGTGGCGCATGCCGCTGCCGCGCGCGCCGAATTGCGGGAAGATCACCGGCACGCCGCCACGGATGGCGCGGCTGCCGTCGAGTGCCGAATCGCGGCTGCAGAACAGGCGTTCGCGGCCATCGCTGCCGCGCCATGACACCAGGTGGCCGCCGTACAGCGTTACCGTCGCCTGCGCGCCATCGGCGGCGCGGATGGTCACGGCCGGCAGCTGGCCAAATGTGTTCTTGCTCATGCTTGTGTTCCTGTCAGGTCATGCGGCTTTTCGCCAGCGGCGGATTTTTCGCAAAATAATTCTTGATGCCAGTGACGATGGCGTTGGCCATCTGGTCCTGGTAGCCGTTGTCGGTCAGCTTGGCTTCTTCTTCCGGGTTGGAGATGAAGGCGGTCTCGATCAGGATGGAGGGGATGTCGGGCGCTTTCAGCACGGCGAAGCCGGCCTGTTCGACGGAACCCTTGTGCAGGCGGTTGATGCCGCCGATTTCGCGCAGCACTGCCGCGCCCAGCTTCATGCTGTCATTGATCTGCGCCGTGGTCGACAGGTCGAGCAGCACGCTGGCCAGCTGCTTGTCGTGGTTGCCCACATTCACGCCGCCGATCAGGTCGGCCTGGTTTTCCTTGTCGGCCAGCCAGCGCGCGGCGCTCGACGAGGCGCCTTTTTCGGACAGCGCAAACACCGACGAACCGCGCGCGGTCGGCTGCACAAAGGCGTCGGCGTGGATCGAGACGAACAGGTCGGCCTGTACCTTGCGCGCTTTTTCCACCCGCATGCCGAGCGGCACGAAGAAGTCGGCGTCGCGCGTGAGCATGACGCGCATGTTCGGCAGCAGTTCCAGCTTGGCTTTCAGACGCTTGGCGATCGCCAGCACCACGTCTTTTTCGCGGCTGCCGCGGCGCCCGCTGGCGCCCGGATCTTCGCCGCCATGGCCAGGGTCGAGCGCCACTGTAATCATGCGCACCACTTTCTGGCCCGGCTGGGGGCGCGCTTCGGGACGCTGTTCCGGGCGCAGCTCGGGGCGGATCGCCGGCAGGGTGGGCGTGGCCGGCACGCCCGGTATCACCACCACCAGCGGCGGCTTGCCGCTTTCGGGCAGCGGCAGGGCCGGCGGCGGCGTATGCGTGTCGCTCATCAGCGGTTTGTTCGGATCGCTCGACCAGTCGCCCTTTTCGATCATCTGCGCGATCAGGTCCTGTTCCTGCACCGGGTACAGATCGAAGATCAGGCGGTGGTTGTAGGAGCCGGCCGGCGGCAGGGTAAACAGCTGCGGGCGTACTTCCTCCTTCAGGTCGAATACCAGGCGCACCACGTTGGGCCGGTTCTGGCCCACGCGCACCTGCTTGATATACGGGTCGTTCGACTGGATCTTGGCCACCAGGCCCTTGAGCGTGGGATTGAGTTCCAGTCCTTCGATGTCGATCACCAGCCGTTCCGGGTCCTTGACGATGAAGTGGGTCGCCTTGAGGATGCTGTCGTTTTCCAGCGTGACGCGGGTATAGTCGTCGGCCGGCCAGACGCGCACGGCAAGGATTTGCGCCGCCATCGCCGACATCGGCGCGAACACGGACAACAGCAGGGTGCCGCCGGCCTTCAGTACCGTACGCCGTGTGATCGGCGACGATATCAAAGGTTCGGGGCGAATTTGAGACGTTGGAGGCATGACAGACCCAATTCGGAAGACGCTTGCAATTCTACATCACGGCCCGTACCGGCCACGCTCAAATAAATATCGAGGTCGGCCGGCGGCAGCACCGGATACGCTTTTTCCGGCCACTCGATGATGCAGATATTCTGGCCGTCGAAGTCTTCGCGAAAGCCGGCGTCGAGAAATTCTTCCGCGCTGCCCATGCGGTACAGGTCGAAGTGGATCACCTGCACCGCCTGGCCGTCCAGTTGCACCGAATACGGTTCGGACAGGGTATAGGTGGGGCTTTTCACATGACCGGCATGGCCGGCCGCGTGCAGCAGGGCGCGCGTGAGGGCCGTCTTGCCGGCGCCCAGGTCGCCGTGCAGATAGATCGCCAGTCCCGGCGCCAGCGCGCGCGCCAGGGCGGCGCCCAGCGCGGCCGTGCCGGCTTCATCGTGGAGATGGGCTTTGAAGTGTTCGGTCATAGTCGTCGGTATCGCATAAAATAGAGGCCGCTGCGCCTGCGCGCATCAGTCATTGTAACCGCCCGCGCCCCTGCCGCACTTCGTAAAGTTTCCTATGTCCACCATCGTCACCGATCCCGCTGATCTCGCCAGCCTGGCGCGCGCCATCAAGCAATGGGGGCGCGAGCTCGGTTTTGCCGAAGTGCGCATCGCCGACGTCGACCTGGCGCACATGGAGGCGCCCTTGCAGGCCTGGCTCGACGCAGGGTATCACGGCGAGATGGAATACATGGCCAGCCACGGCATGAAGCGTGCGCGCCCGGCCGAGCTGGTGCCGGGCACGGTGCGCGCCATCAGCGCGCGCATGAATTACCTGCCGCCGGCGCTGGGCCCGGACTGGCGCGCACGGGAAGCGGCGCGCGACGGCGATCCGTCGGCGGCCGTGATCTCGGTGTATGCGCGCGGCCGCGACTACCACAAGGTGATGCGCTCGCGATTGCAGCAGCTGGCCGAACGCATCAAGGGCCAGATCGGCGACTTCGGCTACCGCGTGTTCAGCGATTCGGCGCCCGTGATGGAAGTCGAGCTGGCGGCCAAGGCGGGGCTGGGCTGGCGCGGCAAGCACACCTTGCTGATCAACCGCCAGGGCGGCTCCTTCTTTTTTCTCGGCGAGATCCTGGTCGACGTGCCGCTGCCGGTCGATGCGCCCGAAACGCCGCACTGCGGCCAGTGCTCGGCCTGCATCAGCGTGTGCCCGACGCAGGCCATCCTGGGGCCGCACCAGCTCGACGCACGGCGCTGCATCTCCTACCTGACGATTGAACTGAAAGGCGCGATTCCGCTCGAGATGCGCCCGCTGATCGGCAACAAGGTGTATGGCTGCGACGATTGCCAGACCGTCTGCCCATGGAACAAGTTCGCCCAGCGCGCGGTGGTGCCCGATTTCGACGAGCGCCATAGCCTGGGCAGCGCCGGCATGGTGGAATTGTTCGCCTGGACCGAAGAGGAATTCAACCGCCGCATGGAAGGCAGCGCGATCCGCCGCATCGGTCACGAACGCTGGCTGCGCAACCTGGCCGTCGGCATGGGCAATGCGGCCGCCAAGGCCAAAGGGCAGCCCGACATCGTCGCCGCGCTGCTGTCGCGGCGCGAGCATCCGTCCGGGATCGTGCGCGAACACGTGGAGTGGGCGCTGGCCCTGCATGGCATCGCCTGAATCAGTTACATTTCTTTTCCTTGACTTATCGATATATCGTTATAAAATGGCGATACCTACTAACGATATATCTTTAAAGAAGAGAAAACATGAGAAACTCACAGCACACAGAACAAGGCCAGGGCGGCCATCATCATCACCATGGTCATTGTGGCCATCACCATCATGGCGAACATCGCCATGAGCACCAGGGATACAGCATGCACGGCCGCGGACCACGCGGCGGCTTCGACGGCAACGGCGGCGAACGCGGCGATGGCATGGGCCGTGGCGGTCCGGGTGGCCGTGGCGAACGGGCCGAGCGCGTGTTTGGCCGCGGCGACCTGCCCTTGATCGTGCTGGCGCTGATCGAAATCAGCCCGCGCCACGGTTATGAAATCATCAAGGCCATCGAAGAGCGTTGCGCCGGCGCCTATGCGCCCAGCCCGGGCGCGGTCTACCCGACCTTGACCCTGCTCGAAGAGCAGGACCAGGTGACGGCGTCCGACAGCGGCAGCGGCAAGAAGCTGTACACCATCACCGAGCAGGGCCGCGCACATCTCGATGCCAACCGCGCGCAGGTCGACGGCATTTTCGCCCGCCTCGACATGGTGGCCCGCATGCAGGCGCGCCGCGCGCTGCCCGAGCGCCTGCACCAGGCCATGCATACCCTGAAGCATGCGCTGCTGCTGAACAAGACCAGCTGGAGCGACGAGCAGACCGACCGGGTGGCCGCGATCCTGGAAAAAGCCGCCAACGAGATCGTCGACGGCCACTGAACTCACCAGATAAAGGACAGAACATGACTGATGCAGCAAACACTCCCCCGCGCACGCACACCATCGAACGCCTGCGCCATGACTTGAAACTGCGCGTACTGACCGTCGTGCGCACCGAGGAACTGACGGCCCACATGCGCCGCATCACCCTGGCGGGCGGCGACCTGGAAGGTTTTGTGTCGCCCTCGCACGACGACCACGTGAAACTGTTTTTCCCCGCGCCAGGCGACACGCAGCCGGTGTTCCCGGTACTGGGCAATGGCGCCAACCCGGTGCAGTACGCCGAAGGCGCACGGCCGATCGCGCGCAACTACACGCCGCGCCGCCACGACCCGGCGAAGGGCGAGCTGGAGATCGACTTCGTGCTGCATGGCGACGGGCCGGCGTCGACCTGGGCGGCGCAGGCGGCACCGGGCCACACCCTGGGCGTGGGCGGGCCGCGCGGCTCGATGGTGGTGCCGCTCGATTTCGACTGGTATGTGCTGGTGGGCGACCAGACGGCCCTGCCGGCGATCGCCCGCCGCCTGGAACAACTGCCGGCCGGCGCGCGCGCGATTGCCGTGATTGAAACCGTCGACGACGGCGAGCAGGTGGCGCTCGAGTCTCAAGCGCAGGTCGATATACACTGGGTCGGGCGCAATGGCCGCAGCGGCGCGCTGCTGCTGGAAGCGCTGCGGCGGATCGCCTTGCCGCACGATGGCGACGGTTTTGTGTGGGTGGCCTGCGAGCATGCGCAGGTAAAAGGTTTGCGCGCTCACTTCATCGACGCCGGCGTGCCCAAGCAGCATTTGCATGTGGCCAGTTACTGGAAGCATGGCGCGGCCGAGCATCATGAACGCCACGACGAGTAATCAAGGCAAGGCCAAGATCAACAGCGGGCCTTTCCCTACTTCACGAACATACCAGCAAAATGTACTAAAATCCCAGTCGCCCGCACAGGCTCTCCGGGCCAAGCGAGCCTGAAAAATGTCGAGGGCAAGGCGCAGCGACGACGACAGTACGAATGTACGGCTAGGAGCTGCAACGCCGCCATCGGCATTTTCTCAGGCTCGCGTCTCTGGCCCGCCATTTTTACGCTATGCATAGGTCAGTTAACGGCATCAGGGGCTGAGCCAGACTTCTGCGTTACTTCAACAACCCCGCCAGCTCCACCGCCGTCTTGACCTGCATCTTGTCGAATATATGCGCGCGGTGCACTTCCACCGTGCGCATGCTGATGCCCAGCTTGTCGGCCACCACCTTGTTCATCTTGCCGGCCAAAATCAGGTCCAGCACTTCGCGTTCGCGCGTCGACAGGGTGGCCAGGCGCGCGTGCACGGCGGCCAGTTCGCCGGCCTGGCGCGAGTTGGCCAGGCCTTGCTGCACCCGGTCCATCAGGTCGTTGTCGTTGAACGGCTTTTCAAAGAAATCAAAGGCGCCGCGCTTCAGGCTGTCGACCGCCATCGGCACGTCGCCGTGGCCGGTGAGGAAAATCACCGGCAGGCGCGCCGTCAGGTCGCGCTTGACCAATTGATCGAACAGGGCGATGCCGTTCATGTCGGGCATGCGCACGTCGAGCAGCACGCAGTCGCCCTGTTCGTCAAAGGTGCCGTCGAGGCTGTCGAGGAACTGCTGTCCGCTGGCGTAGCTGCGTGCCTCGATGCTGCGCGAGGCGGCCAGCCAGGACAGGGAATCGCGCACCACTTCTTCGTCGTCGATAATATGCAGCATGGGTTCTCCGGTTACTGTCGTTATGCGTGTAGGTGCTGTGAATTGCCAGCCGCGCGCGGCACGGCCGGCACGCTGAAGGTAAAGATGGTGCCGCCGGCCGGATTCGCGCCGAACGTCAGGGCGCCGCCATGGAATTCGATGGCGGTGCGGCAGATATTGAGGCCCATGCCCATGCCTTCGGCCTTGGTCGAGAAGAACGGTGAAAACAGCCGTTCGGCCACGTCGGCCGGTATGCCATGGCCCTGGTCGATCACGTCCACCGTCACCATTTCCTGCCGCGCGTCGTAACTGGCGCGCAGGCGCATGATACGCCGTCCGGGCGCTGCGTCCTGCATCGCCTCGATGGCGTTGCGCGTCAGGTTCAGCAGTACTTGTTCGATCATTACCGGATCGGCATGCAGCAGCGGCAGTTCCGGCGGCAGTTCTTCCAGGATGGTGACATAGAATTTGCGCGCCTGCAGGTCGATCAGCGCGCGGATGCCGTCGACCAGGGTACGGATATCGACGTCCTGGCGCTGCGGCTCGCTCTTGCGCACGAAATCGTGCACGCTGCGGATGATCTGGCCGGCCCGCTGCGCCTGCGCGCTGGCCTGTTCCAGCGCCGGCTTGAGGGTGTTCGGCTGCACCGGCTGGCCGCTGTCGCTGGCCCGCTTGATCAGGTTCAGCGCGCCGGTGGTGTAGCTGGAAATGGCCGCCAGCGGCTGGTTCAGTTCATGCGCCAGCATCGACGCCAGTTCGCCCATGGTGGCCAGGCGCGAACTGGTCTGCAGCTTTTCCTGCTGCTGGCGGTTCAGTTCTTCCACGCGCTTGCGGTCCGAGATATCGAGCACGGAACCCATCCATCCCGTCTGCTTGCCGTTCTTGTCGACCAGCGGCGCTTCAAAAATGAGCACCGGCACGCGGGTGCCGTCGGGACGCTGGAAATGGGTTTCGAACTGCGGCGTAGCATTGCCGGCCAGCGCCTTGACGAAGCGCTGCTGGTATTCATCCATCGCCTCGGGCGCCCAGTAGGGCATTGGCGGCAGCCGGCCGAGGATTTCTTCGGAGGTATAGCCGACCATCTGGCAGAACGCCGGGTTCACATACGTGACTCTTCCTTCCAGGTCGCGCGCACGCATGCCGGTGACCAGCGAATTTTCCATCGCCGTGCGAAACAGCATCTGCTGGCGCAGCGCGCCTTCGGCCGTCAGGCGGCGCGAGATATGGCGCCACAGGGCCAGCAAGCTCCACAGCAAACCCAGCGACAGCGCGATGACCGAGCCGACCAGCAGATTGGGCAGCAGCTTGGGCTGGCTTTTCACGCTGTCGGTAAACAGGGTGATGTTCGCGCCCGGCACGTCGAGCGCTCGTTTATGGGTGTACACGCCGTGGCCGGGGCCGGCGGCGGCGCGCCGCGCCAGTATCTTGTCATCGCGGTCGATCAGCGAAATCTGGTTGTCCTGGGCGAACCACCAGGGCACCATTTCATCGAGCAGGCTGCTGACCTGGTAGGTCGCCACCAGACTGCCGATATAGTGCTGGCCGTTGTACAGGGGCTGGTGGTAATCCATCAGCATGGTGCCGGGCGGGGCGTCGGGAAAGCCGCTTTGCTGCGCCGGCTGGGCGTACTGGCCCCGGTGCAGGCGGCGCGCATTGTCGCCGGCGGTCAGCGACAGCGGGGAAAAATGAGTGTCCTGGCTCAGGGTATGGTCGCTCGAGGCGCGCACCTGGCCTTCGGTGTCGAGCCAGATCACGCGCTGCAGCTCGCGCCCGTTGCGCAGCATCTGCTGCAGCCGTTCATGCACGCTTGACGCCGGCAGCATGCCCTTGGCGATATCGGCGCCCAGGTTGAACAGGCTTTCCTCGTTGCGCGCCAGCTGGAAGCGGATCGTCTGCTCGACCCACAGGGTATCGGCGATCAATTGCTCCTGGCGCTCGTTGCTTTCCATCTGGCGCGCCTGCCAGGGCAGCCAGAACAGGACGGACAGGAACAGCAGCAGCAGCAGTACCGGCAGCAGCCAACGCACGGGGCTGGTAAACTGCAGGCGGCGCGCAAAGGTGGGCGGATTTTTCATGGCTCGCAGGGTAGCGCGTTATCGGGGTCGTGCCAGTGTGGTTAACCACAGTGGTGTTGTTCCATTATTTCGCACATTATCGGCGCAGATCCATAATAAGGCATCTGTTTTCGCCACGGAGACTGCAATGCACATGAAATCCATGCTGGCCCTGTTCTGGCTGGCGATCGGTACCGGCGCCATCGGCCCGGCCCAGGCGCAAGCGACCATCGTCATCAAATTCAGCCACGTGGTGGCGCCTGACACGCCGAAAGGCCAGGCCGCCGAACGCTTCAAGCTGCTGGCCGAAAAAGCCACGCGCGGCAAGGTCCGTATCGACCTGTACCCGAACAGCCAGCTATATAAAGACAAGGAAGAACTCGAAGCGCTGCAGCTGGGCGCGGTGCAGATGCTGGCGCCCTCGCTGGCCAAGTTCGGCCCGCTGGGGGTGAAGGAATTCGAAGTCTTCGACCTGCCGTATATCTTCCCCACCAAGACGGCGCTGTACAACGTCACCGAAGGCGATATCGGCAAGGGCCTGCTGAAAAAGCTGGAACCGAAGGGCATCACCGGCCTGGCCTACTGGGACAATGGCTTCAAGGTGATGTCGGCCAACCGCCCGCTGCACCACCCGGCCGACTTCAAGGGCCTGAAAATGCGCATCCAGTCGTCGAACGTGCTCGACGCACAGATGCGCGCGCTGGGCGCCAATCCGCAGGCGCTGGCGTTTTCGGAAGCGTACCGGGCCTTGCAGACCGGGGTGGTCGACGGCACCGAAAACCCGCCGTCCAATATGTATACGCAAAAGATGCATGAAGTGCAAAAGCACCTGACCGTGTCGAATCACGGCTACCTGGGCTACGCCGTCATCGTCAACAAGAAATTCTGGGACGGCTTGCCGTCGGAGATACGCGGCCAGCTGGAAAAAGCCATGAAGGAGGCGACCACCTTTGAAAAGGCGATCGCGCAAAGCGACAACGACAAGGCGCTCGAAGCCATCCGCAAGAGCGGCAGGACGCAGATCTACACGCTCAGCGTGCAGGAGCAGGCCGAGTGGCGCCGCGCGCTGGCGCCGGTACAGAAAAGCATGGAACAGCGCATCGGCAAGGAATGGATTTCGGCGATCAACCGCGAGAGCGCCAAATGAGATTCAGATAAATGTGACAAGACTGTGACATACCACATTTTGCGGCGCTTGCGCCAGTGCCTTTTGCATGGCGAACACGGCTCCCTTTGATGGTGCAAAAAAAGTCGATCCGGAAGATTAAATACGTTATGATGAGCAGCGTTACGGGGAAACACGTATAAGCTTATACAGCCCGGTAGCAAGACGGCAACACAGAATTGGTCACAAAGTTGGTGGGGGAGTGGCTATAAAAACGGTATTGATACCGGGGATATATTGAGGAGACACACGTTTCACAGAAGTTGTTGAGTCATAGCTGTCTGCGGCCACAAGCCGGCACCGGCGGACCCAAACGACCGGGAACGTGAAGCAATATTTGAAGCGCACCAGCTGGTGCGCTTTTTTTTCGTCCGCCGCAAGCGTCCACCAGCCCGGCCTTGGTGCATGCATAATCGTGCGTGCGCCACTTTCTGGTGCATCCGAGTTGTATATTTGCCACATTTAATGTTTTGATCGCGACCGTGCCGATGATGAACAGCTTGCTTGCACCCGACAACGCCACCCTGATCGATGAGTTCTGCGACAGCCTGTGGCTGGAAGACGGCCTGTCGAAAAACTCGCTCGACGCCTACCGGCGCGACATGCGCCTGTTCGCGCGCTGGCTGGAAGTGAACCGGCCCGGCCGCGACAACCTGTACGACGTGGCCGCCAGCGACATCGAAGCGTATTTCACCGCCCGCCACGACGACAGCAAGGCGACCTCGTCGAACCGCCGCCTGTCGGTGCTCAAGCGTTTTTACCAGCTGGCGCTGCGCCACAAGCACATCACGCTGGACCCCTGCCTGAAAATGGTCTCGGCCAAACAGCCGACCCGTTTCGTCCATACCCTCTCCGAAGCGCAGGTGGAAGCCCTGCTGGCCGCGCCCGACGTCGCCACGCCGCTGGGCCTGCGCGAGCGCACCATGCTGGAATTGATGTATGCGAGCGGCCTGCGCGTGTCGGAACTGGTGGACCTGAAAGCGGTGGAACTGAGCCTGAACGATGGCGTGCTGCGCATCACGGGCAAGGGCGACAAGACGCGGCTGGTGCCGTTTGGCGAGCAGGCGCGGCGCTGGATAGAGCGCTACCTGAAAGAGGCGCGCGCCATCATCCTCGACGGCCAGATGGATGACGCCCTGTTCGTCACGCGCCGTGGCGGCGCCATGACGCGGCAGATGTTCTGGGTGATCATCAAGAAACACGCGATGAACGCGGGCATCACCTCGCCCTTGTCGCCGCACACCTTGCGCCACGCGTTTGCCACGCATTTGCTGAACCACGGCGCCGATTTGCGCGTGGTGCAATTGTTATTGGGACACTCCGATATCTCCACCACGCAGATCTATACCCATGTGGCGCGCGAACGCTTGAAACTGCTGCATGCCGCGCACCATCCGCGAGGCTGAACATTTTTGCATTTGCCCTAACTGCGTCATAATGTGGCTAGTGCGCTTATCTGTCACAACAAAACATTAAAGAGGTAGTAAATGGCCAAGACAAATTTCCAATACGAAAAACGGCAAAAAGAGCTGGAAAAGAAGAAGAAAGCCGAGGAAAAAGCCAGGCGCAAGCTGGAAGCGAAAAACAATCCGAAGCCGGC
>Ga0308163_10000686_pt1 | contig 50417 bp, 47 predicted proteins | sample PhyTR1_FD_201037 | JGI IMG/M metagenome (GOLD analysis project Ga0308163, IMG submission 201037) | Phyllosphere microbial communities from UC Gill Tract Community Farm, Albany, California, United States - DLSLT.R1 | ecosystem: Host-associated > Plants > Phyllosphere > Unclassified | place: USA... | reverse complement strand
TATTTTCTTATTTAATTTTTTTTTTTTTTTTTTTTTTTTTTTTTTTTTTTTTTTTTATTTTTTTCCTTCCCCCCCCCCCCCCCCCCCCCCCCCCCCCCCCGAAACTCTAAAAAACTTTAAGCAAATTGTGATGAATCAATTATTCTCCGCATTCACTTTATTCAAAAAAAGAAAAGTGACGATTCCCGAAACTGCAGATACTGTGGTTGCCAAAATCAAGCTTCCGATGATGTATTGAAGAAGATGGTTTTTTACCAATTCAAAATTCAGTTCATGACTCAGGAAGTTGGTTTCTCCTTCTACGAAAGGCGCACCAATAAACAGAGAAGCGGCAATGATAAATGGAATAAATGGCGGAAAACTGATGTTGGAAGAAACAAATGTCAAGATTTTATTCAGCTTGAAAAGAACAGCCAGAGAAATCGTCAGAAATGTCTGAAATCCCCAAACAGGCGACAGGCCGATGAATACACCCAACGCAACGGAAAATGCCTTGGTACGGTTGCTTCCGTCGCTTTCCAGAACGTCTTCTTTAATGAATTTTCTGAAACTTTTCTTCCTGAAATTAGTAATGAAATTTCTCGGAATGATATAAACCAAGGTAATCGTCACCAAAATAGTATTCAGAATACTGATTCGGGTAAAATCTCTGAACGGCCTGAAATGCGAAACCCTTTCTGCAGGGTCATACAACACCTTTATCGGGACATTTTTCACAGGAATGTGTCTCCAAGCGGTTCTTACGATGATTTCAATTTCAAATTCAAATTTCGGTGTATAATATCTCTTTGGGATTTTATGTAAAGGATACAGTCTGTAGCCGGATTGCGTGTCTTCCAGCTTAATTCCTGTCTCAAACCAAAACCAGAAATTAGAAAACCGGTTTCCGAAACTGCTCTTTTTAGGAATGCCGTCCTGAGACATATTTCGGTTTCCGATGAGTAAAACATCTTCTTTTTCTTCCTGTAAAGCTTCCACAAAAACAGGAATGTCGTCCGGATAATGCTGTCCGTCAGAATCTATGGTAACGGCAAAATCAAATCCCAGTTCCTTTGCCTTTCTGAAACCCAGTTTCAGTCCGTTTCCTTTTCCCTTATTTTCGGGTAAGTGCAAAACGGAGATTTGCGGGTAATTTTTTAAGATCTCTGAAGTGGAATCGGTAGAACCGTCGTTTACAACAATAATATTTTGGGTGTATTCCAAAACACCGTCAATGACTCTTTTCAGCGTTTTATGATTGTTGTACGTAGGAATTAAGATGCAGATTTTCTTTTCGGAAATTGCATTTTGAACTTCAGAGCGCGTCATTTATTTCAATGAATTTTTTTCTGCAGGAGTCATTGTTTTAGACTGCATTGCAAATTTTTTGATGTAGGTTTTCATCGCGGCAGTCTGCTTAGAATAATTGTTAAGAATAAAAATTTTATCTTCTTTCAGATTTTTATTATATCCCACAATTTTCGGGATGTTTTCCTGTACACTCATTCTTATCAGTCTCAGTTCTGCGTTGTTGGGATTACTTTTAATAACAGCTTCAAGATTTGTAGCGCCGGATTTTACGAATGTTTTTCTCCTGTTTTTTTCGGTGGTAACTTTTGCCTCGAGAATCTGAGATGCCGCTTTATAGGCTGAAATCACAGGATCAGAAGAAGTTTTTTTCTCAGCGAGTTGGATAAAGTTTTTTGCATTTTCTACAGACATATTGGCTTTAGAATAGCTGTTTCTCAGTATTTCTACATCCGAAGTCTGAAAAAATAATAGAAGACCGGTAAATATCGAAAGAAAAATTTTCATTGATTATTTTTTATAGGTTGCAGAAAGTTTTAGTGCAATAGTCTCGCCAAAAGAGGTAGTGTTCTTTACTTTAACTTCTTCCTCCGTTTCCGAAACAGTAAGCTGTAGATGAAGATCCGGTGTTTCGAAAGGATTGATGATGGCCATAAATTTCACATTAGAAGCTGATTTTAAGAACAGTTTTTTACCTGTAAATTCTTCCGTAAGTTCTTTTACAATCTGCATCATACAAACTCCCGGTGTAACAGGATTTCCCGGAAAATGTCCTTTGAAAATCTCGTGGTTTTCATTAAGCTTGATGTTTGCCGAAAAATTTCCTTCATCGGTTGTCTGATGGTTTTCTAAAGTATAAAAGTCTGTAAGTATGGTTTGCATATTTTATTCAGTTTCAGTAATTTGAAATAGTTTGATATTGATTTTGAAATCTTTATGTTGAATTTCTATCGTCTCTGCAAAAGTAGGTTTTTTGGCTTCAAAACTAAAATCAATTTTTTCTTTATTATTTTGAGTATAAATAATTTTTTTGAGCAAATTATCTTCTTTGCTGAATGAGAGATAGTAATTTTTCTTATCAATTTTTGAATTATATACCAAAGAAAGGTCATTCTCAAAACTTTCCACAATAGGATATTTTTGCCTCAGCAGTTCCCGGAAATCCTTCTTCAGGAAATTAACAACCATTTTTTTATCTAAATCCGGCAGAACATAATTGAGTTTAAAATCATTTTCAGAAATCTCAAAATCAATCATTTTATTCCCAAAATCTGATGTCATTACAACGCGGTGTGCGGATTCTGAGATTTTTTTAATCATTAAAATTCCGCTTACATCATTCTTATAAATATCCATCTGGCATTTATACACGTAATCTTCTTTGGAACAAAAGTACAGATTTTCAACCGCCGTTTCCTGATTGGGAATGGATTTTACGTCTTTCAAATGATATGTTTTGCACGAAGCAAAAAACAGTAAAACCAGACTATAAAGAAAACTCGGAATCAGGAATCGGCGCATTGGTTTTGGTGTTTTTGAAAACAATATTAGTAGTGTCGCCCGAAGCTTCCGTCATATTTACCTGCGAAACAGTGGATTGATTTTTCGGAAAATGAAGTTCGATTTGCTTAATGTATTTCAGCAATTGTGCAGATTTCGGGATAAATTGGGCGATGTTATAATTTTCATTTTTAAAATAACGGACAACAAATTCCGGATCACTGAACATTTTGCCGTTCGAACTGCCGACGATCAATTTATTGATTTTTTCAAACGTCTTACTTTTTGCATCCACAGAAGATTTCTTTCCCTGATCGTTGATGAAGATTTTATTTTCTTTAAAAATAATGCTGTACTGATAAGGTTTTGTGTACTTCCAGCTGAGCATATTGGGTGATTTTAAAGACATTTTCCCGGAAGTTACAATATTTTTATCCAGAAAATCCATTTTTTTGGTTTGAACAAAATCACTTTGCAGGGTTTTGATCTTCTGACTTTCAGATGATATTTTTGTAACAAAGGTTTTAGATTCGTTGCTCGTCATTGCTGTATTTTGAGCAAAAACGAAGCTTGAAATGAACAGAAATGCGACAAAAGTTATATTTTTCAACATTATTTTTTTAATTTAATCAAAGAATCAACTGTAAAAGTTGAATATTTTTCACGTTCCAAAAATAACAATAATTCGACCAAAACGTTGTACGTCTTCTCCGAAGTATCGTGAAGCAGAATAATGCTTCCTTTTTTTAAGCCTTTGGTTACTCTTCTCAATATTTTTTTCTCATCAGTAGTTACAGTATCGAAAGACCGGACATTCCAGCCGATGCTGTTTTTCTTTGTATTATTAATGGCTTTTGCGATATTCGGATTGGTAACGCCAAAAGGAGGCCGGTAAAGATGGGTTGTTACATTTCCAAATTCAGAAATAGTTTGATCACCCTTTTCTATTTCCTCAATCATTTTTGAAATTGATAAAAAACCTGTATTGTCAGAGTGAGAATAGGTGTGATTTCCAATGCTGTGACCCTCTTCAATCATTCTCCGGAAAGTTTCAGGATATTTTTCGATCTGTTGTCCGATGCAGAAAAAAGTAGCTTTAATGTTGTTTTCTTTTAATAAGTCTAAAAACTTTGGAGTAAATTCTGTCGGTCCGTCATCGAAAGTCAGAGCGACTTCTTTTATTTTGGTTCGTTTTTGCGTAACGGTATTGACAAAATATCTTAAAGTAATATCAAAAGAACCCCAAATAACAACTCCCGAAAACATCAGAAAGCAAAACAAATACACCCAAAAACTTCCCTGAAACGCATAAATGATAAGATTCAGGAAAATATAAAAAATGATGAAAATGTAGTGTTTCATATTTGTAAGTTTAAATTCCAGCCAAAAAGCGATGGATTAGGCTTTCAAAGTAACAACTCCTTAGGAGTTTTATCTGTGTAGAAAAAATATTGTTTACGCAAAAGCACGCCGTAGGTGTGCTATATTCTAAAAGATTGAACTCCTAACGGAGTTCTTTTTTGTTTAGCTTTTAACTGCTACACAGATATTGCTTCTATGGAGCAATTGATTTTGTTGAAATTCAAATTTTTAGTTGTAATTTAATTGGAAAATGGTTGCTATAATTTAATTATTTTAAATATTTCCCAGCAAAACCAGACTATGGTCTTTTCCTTTTAAATGATTGTACAAAAGCACATTTCTAATTTTGTCTTTTTTAATGTCATTCATCATCATCACTTCCGGAATCTCCTGTTTCTTCAAGATCTGACAAGCCATAAAAGTTGAAAATCCACTTGCGGTATTGAATTCTCCACTCAAATGTTTGTAGTATAATAACGCCGAATTGGTGAATAACGCCGATGCATTTTTATAATACATATCTGATTTTGAATCTCCGCTGAAACCTAAAATTACTGCATCAATATCATCATTCTTTAAATTATTCTTAGCTAAAAAATCTGAAATAAATGATTGCGTTTCGTCAGATTTTAGTTCATTAATAATCTGAATATCTTTTAATTGAGCATATGAACTTTCATTTTTGTCTTTTCCCAAAACAAAAAAGCTGGAACCTTCACCCCAAATCACCCCTTCTGTCTCAGAATTGAGATAATCTGCAGGTAAATTTTCTTCTTTTTTAATGGTGTTGCTCAGTTGGTAAAGTTCCATTATTCTGTCAGTTTTTTCGTCTGTAGAACCTGCCAAAACATGATCAGCTTCGCCATCCAAAATCTGCAGTTTTGCATCCAGCAAAGAAAATTCTAAAGCGGAAGACGTGTTCACATACGTGAAATTGTACCCGTGACATTGCAAACCTAAAGCAATTTGCCCGGCAACTGTATTGTGTGTTGACTGTATAAAAAACGTAGGAGTCAGAAATTCTTCGTTGTTTTCCAGAACATTTTTAAGGAACTTTTCAGAATCCTGCGAGCATCCCATTCCTGTTCCTACGATAATAGAATCAGGTTTTTCTATTCCTGCTTCTTTTAAAGCTAAAGTGGAGGCTACGGAACTCATCTTTACCGTTCTAGACATTCTCCTGATCATTGCAGGCGGAATAAATTCTTTATAATTAGGCTCAATGGCTTTTAAGAACTGAGTAGAATTTTCTGGCTTCAGATGTTCACTAAAGTTTTCGTTTAATGTATCCTGAGCCGAAATACAGGCTGCACTGTTGATGTAAACTATACTCATTGTTTAGAAAAAATTAGCGTTGAACAATTTCCTCCAAATCCGAAAGAATTGGAAAGCACGTGGTTGATCTTTTTCTTTTTCAGCTCAGTAATCGGCGTCAGATCAAATTCTTCCATTTTCGTTTTGAAATTCAAGTTGGGAAAAATAACAGAATTCTGCATTGCCAAAATCGAATAAACCGCTTCAATGCCCGCCGCTGCAGCCAGCGTATGACCCGTAAAGGCTTTGGTAGAACTGAAATCCGGAACTTGATTTTCACCAAAAATGCGGATCATTGCAATTCCTTCAGACAAATCATTATTCGGTGTCGCAGTTCCGTGAACATTGATATAATCAATGTTTTCTTTATCCAGACCGGACACTTTCAGTGCTTTGTCCATAGCCAGAAATGCGCCTTGCCCGTTTTCCGAAGATGCCGTTTGATGATGAGCATCATTCGCATTTCCGTAACCGGAAAGATAAGCCAATACCTTTTTATTCTGTTTTTTTACTATTTCTTCAGATTCTAAAACAAGAAAAGCAGCTGCTTCACCCAGATTCAGACCTTTTCTGTCGTTATCAAATGGTGTATTGTAAGAATCGGTAAGAATCATCAATGTATTAAAACCATTTAAGGTAAACTTCGAAAGAGCATCTGTTCCGCCGACAATCACGCGATCCAGGACACCGTTTTTAATGAGTTTTGCACCCATCATAATTGCGTTGGCTGCAGATGAGCAAGCTGTACTGATCGTAGAAACCATTCCTTTAAGTTTCAAAAACTCAGCAATCGCTAAAGATGAACTTCCTGCATCGTGCTTATCAATATATTTTTGCTTATCGGGAAAATCTTCGTAGGTATAGAAATATTTTTCGGTGATATCCATTCCTCCAACACTTGTAGAGGAAATTAATCCGGTTTTATATTCATTAATATCTGAGATTCCGGCACTTTCCACAGCTTCTTTTGCAGCAACCATTCCTAACAAGGCGGTTCTTGTTATATTGTTGTCTTCACTAAGCTGAAGTTTCTGCATCAGCGCTTCATTAGACCATTTTATTTCGCCTGTTTTGATGTTTCCGGCATGGCGGGTTTCGAACAATTCGATGTCTGAAATGCCGTGTTTTCCGGTTGTTAACGAAACAAAATTTTCCTCAACATTGTTACCTATGGCGGAAATAATGCCCATTCCTGTGATAGCAATTTTTTGACTCATCTTTTACAAATGTAGCAATGTAGCAGTTTATCAATAATTGCTAGACTGTTACATTGTTTAAACGGGTGAATTAATTTATTTTGTTCTGTTTTCCTCGATGTATTTCGCCATCACTTCAATAGACTGGAAGATTTCTTTTCCTTTTTTCGGGTCAGCTAATTTGATTCCGTAGTCTTTGTCCAGAAGTACGATTAATTCTAAAGCGTCGATAGAATCTAAACCAAGGCCACCACCGAATAACGGATCGGTATCTTTAATTTCTTCTACTGCAATGTCTTCAAGATTAAGAACTTCTATGATTTTGTTTTTTAATTCTAATTTTAAATCTTCCATAAATAAATTTCATTTATAATGTACCAATGTATCAGTTTAGCTGTTTGATTATTGGTAAACTGTTACATTGTTAAATTGTTATATTACAAAGTCAGCAAATATACAAAAGCTTTGTAACTTTCCTGATACAGTTCTACCCAGCCGCACAAGACTTTTTCCGCTTTCCCTGATTGCAGAATCTGTGCCGCATACGAATTTAAAAATTCTTCATCAAATTCATCCAATACGAAAAATGCATTTTCAGTTTGTAATTTATGTCTGATGCTGATTTCTCCTACGCAAATATTGGGTAAAGTATATACAAAAACGGCAGGACTCGGAAAATAATGTTCCTCAGAATTGATGCTTTCCTGATATTTAAAATCGGTATCTAAACTCGAAGATTTGTTGGCAAAAACTAGCGCAGTTTTGCTGTGTTCATTACTTTTCAAAATCATTTCAGAAGCAAGAAAAGCCAGTTTGCTGAGATGATCCATTTTATGAAACTTGGGGTAATTTATTTCTAAAGTTTTATAAGCTTCTTTCGCAAAATCTGAGAAATTTCCGGCTTGGCTTTCAAAAAGAGTCTGTTGATTGAGAACAATTTTTGAATTTTCTATGGTGCAAATATCTGTTTTCTTCATTAAGGATTTTCAAAAAGTTTAAGGCTTCTTCTTTGGATTTTGATGAGTGTTGAAAACAGCGAAGACCACTATTTTCGTCATCTATAATTTCATATATGATAACGTAGGGGAATTTTTGAATGTAAGCTTCACGAAATTGATTACTTTTTAAAGGATAATGAAACGGATTTTTGGTAATTCTATCAAAGAATTTTTGAGTACATTTTAAAAACTTAAGACCTAAACCTTTTCTTTTACTCTGATAATATTCAATTGCTTCTGCTAAATTAATGTGAACTCTTGACTTTAAATTTAATTTATAAGTCATAGTCTTTCATCAATCTTTGCTTTACTTCTTCCCAAGTGTATGAAGGTGTTTCTCCTTTCAAATGCTTTTCCCTTTCAATTTCCAGTTTTTCATAATACCCATCCGGAACAGCTGGATAGTTGTCTTCCTGCTCCTCAGCATCAATAATTCTGTTGATAATGCGTAAGATTCTTTCATCCGCAATATCTATAAATTCGTGAATTCTTTTTCTGATTTCTAATGTAGATTCCATTTCATGAACTTTAATGCTATCAAAAATACAAAATTATTTTATGCTTTTTCCAAAACTATCGCCGCATTGCAACCCCCAAAACCAGAAGCCGTTTTCAGGATGTATTTTATTTCTGCCGGTTGATTTTCTTTAATAATATTTAAAGGTTGGGAAGTTCCCTGTTCTTCAAAATTTTTAGATTGAATTAAGGTGTTTTGAAGTGCGCTTTCCATAGAAATTATGCTTTCCAAAAGTCCTGCTGCTCCCAGGCAATGTCCGTAGAAACCTTTCATACTATGGAGTGGTACATTTTGCAGATTCATCCTGTTGAAGGCAATGGCTTCCATTTCGTCATTGTAAAGGGTTGCCGTTCCGTGTGCAGAAATAAAATCGATTTGGTCTGCCGAAACTTTTGCTTCTGTTATTGCCGTTTTTACACTTTCGTACAATCCATCACCCGTTCTTGAAGGTCCTGAAATATGATTGGCATCGTTGATTGCTGAATCGCCTAAAATTTTAAACTTAAATTTTTCGTTCTGATTTAATTCTGACGTGATATAAACGGCTGCCGTTGCTTCCCCAAGATTGATTCCGTTTCGGTTTTTATCATAAGGTTTGCATGGCTCAGTTCCAATGGCCTGAAATGAATTGAATCCTGAAATTACAAACTCGGAAATCTCATCACCGGCAATCACAAAAGCGTCTTTGTATTTTCCTGCCAGAATCATATTTTTCGCCACAGAAATCGCCATGACTCCGGAAACACACGCGTTTGAAATAACAATCGGTTTTGTTTCAAATCCGAAAAAATCAGCAATTTTCTGAGCTAAATTTGATAGGTAAACGCTTTCCGGTAAAAGAGTCTTATTTTTTAATAAACTGATATTTCCTTTGGTTGTTGAAAGAATAAAAGCGGTTTCATCTGAAATCTGATGTCTTTCTGCCAAAGGTTTCAGGCTGAGCAGAAACATTTTTTCTAACCGTGTAAAATTCTGATTGTCAATCGAAGCGGAGTCGAAGAGTTTATTAAATTCTTCTTCAAGTTTGTCATCATCAATTTTAGAAACAAAAAAGGGTTCGAGGTTTTCTGTAATTTTATGCAAAGCAACACCGGATGTTCCCTGTAAGAGTGCTCTCCAGTTAGAATCCACATCGAAACCCAAAGGGGTGACGAAGTTGTAATCTGTGATATAAATTGCCTTCATCATAAACCCATTTTATCTTTCCAGGCTTGAAAAAACTCCGGATTGTACAAGCACAAATTGTTGTCGGAATCCAGAAAAACCTGAATGGTTTCGCCACTGCAAACCAACTGATTCTGCTGGTTGAAAATCTCGTATTTGTAAATCAGTTTGGCGGAAACAGAATTAACAAAAGTGGTTACAATATTGAAGGTTTCTCCATATTTTAAAGGAAGGAAATGTTCGCACGTACTTTTTACAATCGGGGTTACAAATCCGGCTTTCTGAATGTCAAGATACGTCAGACCGTGCGCTCTTCCGAAAGCTTCCCGTCCGTCTTCAAAATAAACGATATAATGGCCGTGCCATACAATTCCCAACGGATCTGTCTCGTTGAATCTTACACGAAATTGTTCTGTAAAAGTTAAGTTTTTAGACTGCATTTTGTTTTCGGTCATAAATTAAAGATATTGTTACCATCGCAAAGTAAAATAACAATAAGAACATCAGTTCCTCAGCAATTTCTCCCAGTCCGCTGTTTCTTAAAATAATGTCATAATAAGCATTCAGACCCCAATTCATAGGAGAAAATTTAGCAATGGTCTGCATAAATTCGGGCATTAAAAAAACAGGAACCCAAATTCCTCCCACTGCTGCCAAAACAACCACAGAAGTCGCTCCAAAAGGTGCGGACTGTTCCTGAGTGTTTGCTACAGTGCCTAATAATATTCCAAATCCTATGGCTGCCAAACCCGCAAAAAGCGTTACGATAATAAGATGAAACATTTTCCCCGTTACATCAAACTGAGGTAAATCCATATACGGGAAAAGCCAAATTCCTACTGCGACCATCAGTAAAAACTGAATGACACAGATAATAAGATAGGTAAATGTTTTTCCTAAAATATGAATATAATAAGGAGTCGGACTTACCCTAACTCTTACGCTCGTTCCCTGAGTTTTTTCTTTTACTAAATTAATTGACAATGGAACTACAATAAAGAAAATAGCAAACAACGCCCAAGCCGGAACGTTGTGCTGAACAGAATTGGGCATCTGTTCCGTTTTTCCCTGATTGGGTGTGATTTCTTTGAATGAGATCAAACTTTTACTTTCCAAATCTTCGGTTGTTCCCAACTGATCCTGAAATGCTTTGTAGATTTTTTTATTTTCAATCTGAAAAACCATTTTGTTGATGGCGTTCATTACCGAACTTTTGAACCCCGAATTCGTTGCAGGATCAAAGTATAAATGAATATCTTTCGCCGTCGCAGGATTTGTTTTTACAGAAGATGTATCTGTTTCCAGACCAAATGAACTTACGACTGCCTGAACTTTGGAGTCGATATTGGAGTTGAGATCTTTCGTCAGATTCTCAGGAATGACGATTGCCATTTGATAATCTCCTGTAAAAACAGCTTTTTTTGCTGCATCTTCCTTGAAATTTGTGATAAGCTCAAATGTTTTGCTGCTTTCCAATTCAGATATTATACTTTTTGATATTTCTGAACGGTCATTATCAATAAAAATAATGGGAATTTTTGAGCCTTCAAGATTTTTGAATGTCGAATCCTGAATCAGTGTAATGGTGATAATCAGCAACAACGGCATCAGAAAGATAATGACAATTCCGCCAGAGTCTCTTTTCAGCAATTGGATTTCTTTGATGAAACTTCTCCACAATTTATACAACATCTCTCAATTCTTTTCCGGTTAATGATATAAAAACATCTTCTAAATTTTCTGCGCTGTGAATCTGACTGATGAGTTCTTCCGGAGTTCCGGATGCGTGTATTTTTCCGTGGTCGATGATCGCAATTTTTGTACAGAATTCTTCTGCTTCAGAGAGGTGATGCGAGGTGTAAATAATGCAGGTTCCTTTTTTATTTAAATCCAGCAGATAATCGATGATTGCTTTTTTCGACTGTACATCTACTCCTACGGTGGGCTCGTCCAGAAACAAAACTTTAGGATTGTGAAGCGTTCCTGCCAAAAGATTGCAACGGCGCTTCATTCCGCCGGAAAACTGTTCTATTTTTTTATTGGCAAATTTCGTTAAACCCATTAATTCCAGTGCATCATCAATTTCTTTATGAATGTTTTTTTGCTTCAATCCGTACAGACTTCCGAAGAAAAGAAGATTCTCTTTTGCCGTCAAAGTCGGATAAAGCGCATACTCCTGAGGAACCACACCAATAATTTGTTTGATTTTTGAACTGTCTTTTTTAGGAGATAATCCGTTGATCGTAAAGCTTCCTGAACTTGGTTTAATAAGACCTGAAAGCATAGAGATCAATGTCGTTTTTCCCGCTCCGTTGGGACCGAGAATTCCGTAGATCTCATTTTTATCGATGTTTAAAGAAATATCATTCACTGAAAACTCTTCCGAATTTTTGTATTTCTTGTAAAGGTTTTTTATTTCTATGATATTCTCCAAACTAGATCGCTTTTCTCAGTTTTTTATAGAAAGCTTCTTCCAGATCTGCGATGTGCAGCATCGATTTTGAAAGCTCGTTATAAATATTACTTTTAGAATTTCTGTTTTTGTAGACTCGGGCAATATCTACGGCAAAATCTCTCCACAGATCACCAATGGTCGTGATTTCTTTAGATAATTCTTTCAGTTCATCATTCTTAAGAATTACCGCTGCTTCCTGTAAAAATGCTCCGTAAATAAACCTGAACCCGCCACCACCGGTTCCGATTTCTTCCTGCATTCTGATCAATTGTCCCAGATAATGATTGGTTACTTTTGTACCTTTTTTCTCAGCCCATTTCGGGATGCTTTTTGCCACCCAACGCATGGCTTTTACCCCAATGATCGGAACAGGCGCGAGCATATTTTTGCAGGTGTCTTTAATTCCTTTTTTAATGGCTTCTTCCAGGTTTACTTTTTCAGGAACGTGGGTAGGGAAATACATATGACCTTTCGGAGCAAGTGCGCCTTTCGCATACCGTACTTTTTCCAGTTCGCTTTCAGATAGGGATGTTGCAAAATCCATCACTGGATCGCTAATGAGAAATTTTCCGTTTTCTTTGCCATACACTACAAGATTGTGGGCATTAAAGTGAAATTTATATTCTTCAGGAAAATAAGTAAGGTTGAAAACGCCCACCTGCAGACCTGTAGGAATATTCTGTTCCAAATTTTTCTCTAAAGCAGCCTGAGCTTCCTGAGGATTTGAGAATTTTTGTCTTTTAATTTTAATTCCGAGTCTTTTTGCTGCTTTGCTGAAAATAGCACCCGGCATTGGACGGTAACTGAAACCCGGCGCAAAATTGACTTTCAGAAAAGGTAAATACACGAAAAATAATCCGGAACCAATTCCGAAAATCATAGGTTCGCTGAGTTTTAATCCTCTGTTGAGAAGTAAATTGGAGGCAACACCGTTTTCGCAATGCGCAGTTTGGTGATGTTCAAAGTTAATTTGCATTCGTAATTTTTGTTTTACTAAACCTTATAGTTTTGAATAAGGTGTTATTTACCGTCGAAGTTTTTGAGTTCATCTACCGAGATCCCGAACGTGTCGGCATATTTTTTCAGGGTAGAATCGCTGAGTTTGTTGAAAATTTTTGGTTTTGCATGTCTTTTTACTGTCCACTGCCACATTCCCATATATGATGCTAAAACACTGATGTCCATCTTATTGAATTCCATGAAATAAATAATGGGACTCACCTTATTTTGGGCAACATCTTCTTTAGCCTGCTGAATTCTTTCATTAATCAAAGCCATCGATTCATCGAGAGCTGCTTTTTTTGCTTCCCACCCGATGCTGTTTGCGGTGCTGTAATTGTTATTCTCGTCAGTCACATATAAAACCTCGGTCATATTTGCTGATTTCAGATTGCTTTCATCTTGCGGAATGTCTTGTTTTTTCATGCGAAAATACTGTTTCAATCAATTGGCTAAATTAGTAAAAATGGAGGACATAAGATAAGGAAATATAACGGGGTTCAGATCTTTATTAATACATCATTTACTTTTGAAGCCAGCCATGAATTCAGCTCTCGCCATAGTTTTATAAGCTTCATGATGACAGTATGGCTGCGCTTTGATAGCTGTATCTGTTTCTTCATGACAAGGGAAGATTAAGCCGGACAGCTGTAACAAATACGCTCAGACTCCTACTTATTGATGATTAATAATAATTTTGCTATGAAGAAAATATTGATTTCTCTTTCTCTATTCGCGATGATGCAGGCTGTAGCGCAAAAGTTTGATACTCAAACGGTAAAAGATGCTCAGGGTTATACCTATGAAACGGTAAAAAACGATAGAGCAGGAGTAAGAGTGTATACTTTAAAAAACGGATTGAAAGTGTATCTCGCAAAAAACGATGATGCACCCAGAATTCAGACTTATGTACCCGTAAGAACAGGTTCAAATAATGATCCTGGTGATAATACAGGATTGGCGCATTATCTTGAGCACATGGTTTTCAAGGGGACTTCACATTTGGGAACTCAGGATTGGGCAAAAGAAAAAGCTCTGCTGCAACAGATATCTGATCTCTATGAACAGCATAAAGCAGAAAAAGATCCTGAAAAGAAAAAAGAACTTTACAAAAAGATCGATGAGGCTTCTCAGGAAGCTTCAAAATATGCAATTGCCAACGAATATGACAAAGCCATTTCATCTTTGGGGGCAACAGGAACCAATGCTCATACCTGGCTTGACGAAACGGTTTACAAAAACAATATTCCGGCTAATGAACTGGAAAAATGGCTGAAAATTGAAAAAGAACGTTTCTCAGAATTGGTTCTGAGACTTTTCCATACAGAACTGGAAGCTGTTTACGAAGAGTATAACAGAGCTCAGGATAATGACATCCGTTTGGTAAATTATGCTTTAATGGAAGCGCTTTTCCCTAAACATCCCAATGGGCAGCAAACCACAATCGGTACTTCGGAACATTTGAAAAGCCCTTCTATGGTGGCTATTCACAAGTATTTTGACACCTATTACGTGCCGAATAATATGGCAGTTGTCCTGGTAGGAGATTTAGATTTCGACAAAACGATAAAATTAGTTGATCAATATTTTGGCTCGTTCAAATATAAAGAGCTTCCGATGAAAAAAATGGTTTCTGAAGAGCCTATGACAAAAGTGGTTGCAAGAACGGTAAAAAGCCCTTCCGCGCCAAGACTTACCATGGCTTGGAGATCAGATTCTTACGGAACCGAAGAAGCAAGATTGGCGAATATGGTCGGGGAAATCTTAAGCAACAGCGGTGAAGCCGGATTGATTGATCTTAATGTGAGCCAGAAGCAAAAAGTTCTGAGCGCAGGGGCCTATGAATCTCCTTATAAAACCTATGGAGCTTTCACATTGTATGTTGTTCCGAAGGACGGACAAAGTTTTGATGAAGCTAAAAAACTGTTGCTTGAGCAGTTAGATTTAGTTAAGAAAGGGCAATTTCCGGACTGGATGCTGAAAGCTATTGTAAACGATATGAAAGTACAGCGTATGAAAGGCTGGGAAACTGCAGACGGCCTTGCTACTACACTTTACGGTGCATATATTAATGAAAGAACTTGGCAGCAGGAACTGGAAGAGATCAACGATTATGAAAAAATCACCAAAGCAGATATTGTAAAATTTGCGAATGAGTTTTTTAAAGATAATTATGTGGTTGTTTATAAAGAAAAAGGGGTGAATGATAAGTTGGTACGGGTGCAAAATCCTGCCATTACGCCAATTAAACTAAACAGAGAAGCTCAGTCTCCTTTCCTGAAAGATATTTTAGCCATAAAAGCAGGAGACATTAAACCTCAGTTTATTGATTATCAATCTGCAATTGCAACGTCTGAAATAAAGGATAAAAAGGTAAGCTTCGTACAGAATAAGTACAATAAAGTAGCGCAGGTAAATTATATTTTCCCGTTCGGAACAGATAACGATAAAGAATTGAGTCTGGGAGTGAGTGTGCTTCAGTATTTGGGAACGGATAAATATACCCCTGAACAACTGAAAGAAGAGTTCTACAAATTAGGAATTTCAAACAGCTTCAGAACCTCAAACGATCAAACGGTCATTACTCTGAGCGGATTGGAAAGCAATATGAAGAAAGGAGTAGAATTGTTAAATCACTGGATGACCAACGTGAAAGCTGATAAAGCAATCTACGGTCAAACCGTGAAAACCATTCTGGAATCCCGAGAAGTTGCTAAAAAAGATAAGACAAGAATCATGGCAGCGCTTTCTAACTATGCCAAATACGGGAAAGACTCCAGAATGGCGGATGTTATTTCTAAGCAGCGTCTGGAAAGCATTAACGTAAATGAGTTAATGGCTAAGATAAAAACGCTTACTCAATACCCTTACGAGATTTTCATCTACGGAGAAGATCAGAAAGGTCTTGAAAAAGCAGTGAAACCTTTCGTTGTCAATACAAAAATGCAGCCCGCAAAAGCGAAAATATATGCAGAACCATCTACTGAAGGGAAGGTATATTTCACGCCATACGATATGGTGCAGATGGAAATGGCGAAAGTAGCGAAAGCACAAAATGTAGACTTAAGCAACTTCGGGAAAGTAAATGTCTTTAATGAATATTTCGGACGTGGATTGTCTTCCATCGTGTTTCAGGAAATCAGAGAAAGCAAGTCTTTGGCATATTCTGCGTATGTTTCTTATGCAACGGCATCCGAAAAGAATCACCCGAACTATGTAACCAACTATATCGGAACTCAGGCCAATAAATTACCTCTTGCGGTAAATGCAATGACTGATCTGATGGCAGATTTCCCTCAAATTCCAGCGCAGTTTGAGAATTCTAAAGGTTCTGCGCTGAAGCAAATTGCATCCAACAGAATCAACAGAACCAGTATTTTCTACAATCAGTTGGCTTTGAGGAAACTGGGAGTAGATTACGATATCAGAAAAGATATTTATACGGAAATTCAGAATTTAAGTTTACCACAACTTACCAATTTCTACAATGCTGAGATCAAACCCCTGAAATACAACACCGCCATTATCGGGAAAAAAGAAAATCTGAATATGGAATCGATCAATAAAATGGGTGAATTCAAAGAAGTTACCCTTGAGGAAATCTTCGGATATTAATTTTCATTACTATAAATTGTTTGAAGTGAAGCAGAGATGCTTCACTTTTTTTGGTGGATGGAATCAATGTTCAAAGGTTCGTATATGTGATAGTAAGCCGACATTATATACGCAACAATTATGATCAAAGAGGAAATAGAATTTATTATGAATGATCCTAAAAATCCTGATTACAAAATTGGCAATCTATTCAAACGTAAGCCTAAAGCCCTTCTGGAAAGAAAATCACAAGCTTGAAACTCCATCAAAATTCAAAACGGATATCATTCCGTTTTTTTCATTATATGGAAATTGCGGAAGAAATATGTAATCATGAAAATTTTAAAGATTATGAATCAAAATCTGGAAAGTTATAAGTCTTCAAACGCCCGATCTTGTATTTGTAATCGATGATCAAAATAAAATAAGAGAAATAATTGTACAGAATAGTAATCTGTCATTATCGTTTAACTCAAATTTTATACTTTACATATTATCATTTAATTTTCCTGCGTACTATCTGACGTTTTACACATATAAATTTAGTTCTAATATGTAAAACGATATATTTAAAAACTTCATCAAATAAAACTTGAACATAAAAAATGAATTCTAAAACGCATAAATTTATTTGTAAAACTATAAATAATATATTTTAAACGTAACCTTCCAGATTTTAAACGGATATTATTCTAAGTTGTGGGCATTTTCATTACTTTTATCAATAAAATTTAACACAAATGAGTATAAGAAAGTATCAGGAGAAAACGGCATCTCCACATCCGCATATCGGTGCGATGGTTCGTAAAGTAATGATCAATAAAGCGGTTTCGCAGGCAGAATTGGCGAGAAGACTGCAGATCAGTTCGTCTTCGTTGGCACAATACTTCCAAAATTCGTCATTGCAATTTGGGATATTATGGAATTTGGGCATTGCATTGGAACACGATTTTCTGACAGAGTTGAGTAATTATTATCCGGGAAACATTTCTTTCAGCGAAAAATCAAAATTGGTTATTGAGCTGAAGGAAAAAACTGAGAAAATTTATGATTTGGAAAAGGAGATTAAGATTTACAAATTGGCTTTGGGAATAAGGGATTAATGTTAATAAAATAATTGAAAAATTTAAATAATGAAAGCTGCTCAGATGGGCAGCTTTCGTTATTTTTAATTCAGAATTAAAGGAATATCTACTTTCTCTTCTTATACTTCAGCTGTACCAGGAGATACACCTCATCTTTTTCAATATCCTTACACCATGTACGCTCTACAACCAAGGCATTATCGTACAGATGAAGATCTTCCATGTTGTTGACATATTCTAGTCTCTCAGAAGTTCTGTATTTAAAAAATGAAATCAGATTCACCTCATCGCCAACTTGCGGTGCAATGGGAAATTCCACTGAATTTTCAAATTCAAATTCTATATCGTAGGAATAAAATCTTACTTTAACGTTCATACTTTTATTTTTATCAAATATACCGAAAAAGGTTTTTAGGAACATAAGGTATGTTCAAGGCTTTTGAAATTTGTTGTTTGATTTTAGAGAAATCTCATACGCACAGTTTGTTATTCCGGAGGAATCTAAAGATAACTCTGCAGTGAAAAAGATGAGGTGAAATTTAAGAGTAAAAAAAGCCAACATTAAAGCTGGCTTATCTATTTTAAAAAAATCTGATTATGATTTTAATTCCTGAATGAATAAGCTGATCTCGGTGCGTATCAAGATTTGGTCACCCAAAAACGTTTCACAAAAGATATTGCAGATATTCTCGTATTGAGAGATAAGTGAAGCTTTCGAGATGATGCGATCGCCCACTTTTGGTAAACCAAAAATCTCAATTTTTTTGATGTTGGTAATAAAACCAATTACTTTCGTTTCCACCTCAGGATTCTGAAAGAAACTCTGTCCCAGAATTGATGAGCAGGTTTGTGCAGAATGTTCTATTAAACCCACCTCCAGAAATTCATTGTTGTGAACAAAAATATTATCCGGAGTAATTTCAAAAGAAGTGATCACCTTTTCCGGAGTGAGTTCCAGAATATAATCAGCCATCAGCATTGGCTCACGATGAGGTAAAAAGTGATGAATATTGATGATGTTTTCTTCTTTTAATTCCATTATATAGGGTTTAAAAATCAATCTACTCTCTTTAGAATAAGATGAATAGATTGATTTTTTATTATTTTACCACCGTTTTCATCTGCGATTTTGCAATGACGGTTTCATTGATCCTGGTGACGATTTCTACCAAAGTTACTCCAAGCATTTCGTTCAGAATGGTTGCTTCGGTAATGAGCTGATCGCCCACTTTTGGTAAAGTGTCGGTTTCAAAAGATTTTATGGCACCAATATAGCCTGTAGGAGCTTCTTTTCCTAAAAGAAAATATTTGTATCCTGTATGCAGGGCTACACTTTGAGCCTGATGCTCAATTAAGCCTGAAGCCTGAAAAACTCCGTCATGTACAAAGAGGTTATCTTCTTTGATGGTAAATCCGGAAATGACATGGTTTTCAGAATATTCTGATACTTCACCCACCATTACAAAAGGAAACTTCTGCGGAATAAGGCTTTCGATAAAACTTTTATCTGAATTTGGTAATGTGATTTCCATTAGCAAACCGTTAATAAAGCACAAGAATAAGCAAATCTTCCGCTCTCGGGAACACAAAGAAGAATCTTTTCTCCCTTCTTAAGCGTTCCTGAATTCATCAGCTGCTCAACAGCAATAAAAATAGATCCGGCTCCTATGTTTCCTACTTCCGAAAGATTGTAAAACCATTTTTCCCACGGGAAATCTAATCCTACATTGGCAAATTCCTCTTTCAGACCTTCTTTAAAGTATCCTGAAGAAATATGCGCCAAAACGTGATCTACAGTTTCCGGATCAAGCTGATGTTTATCAAAAGATGATCTCAAACTTTCCGCACCTTTCACCAAAATATATTTATCCAGAATTTTAGTGTCCTGTTTCAATGCAAAAATAGATTGGTTCAGCCATTCTTCAGCGGGATATTCTGCCCAGGATTTCAGACTTCCGTCTTCCTGCTTTTCGCAACCGGAATACATACACGCTTCAATCTCGTGAGCGTAGGAATAAAAATCGATCCAGTCTATTTTTAAAGAAATTTCATTTTCTCTTGGTTTGTTTTCCAGCAAAAATGCACCTGCACCGTCAGAAAGCATCCATCTCAGAAATTCTCTTTTAAAAGCTACAATGGGTCTTTCTTCCAGAAGCTTTAAATTTTCTGCTTCATGGTTAAATTTATCAGCAGTCATCCATGCGGACATTCTTTCAGAACCTACACAGACTGCATTGTCTTTTACACCCGCTTTAATGTTCAGAAAACCGTAGTTCAAGGCATTCATCCCGGAATTACAAAGACCGGTAGCAGTATTGATTTCTACAGATTTACCGATATTCAGCTCACCATGAACCATGGATGAGTGAGAAGGCTGAATCTGATCTGCAGAAGACGTTCCGCAGGAAAGAAGTTCCATGTCTTCTTTTTTGAAATGCTCATCAAAAAGACCTTCAACAGCTTTTGCTGTGATCTGCGCATTGGTGTGCGTAGGTTTCCCTTCTTTATCTAATGCGTAATATCTGGTTTTGATTTTATTGTTCCTTAGAATTAAAGCTCTTGCTTTAGAAGGTGTATCATTTACCAAGCCAAGATAGCTTTCCATTTCGTCATTCGAAACCGGCTCATTCGGCAAGTAGGTAGAAGCTTTTGTTATAAATACGTCGTGCATTTTATTTTATATTAATTCCTTGTAAATATTCTTTTTGTTTCTGTCTTTTAGACCACAAAACGGGTGCTAATAATAGGTGAAAGACCAATACAACGGGCGAAATAATCCAGATTGCTGCCATCAAATATACCTTAAAGAATTTTATCAGCAATGGGCGTTTTTCTTTTTTGTTGATAATCAGATGACTCCATACAGTAAAGATTTTGTTGCCTACTTTTTCTACTCTCACCAGGAAGGGTCTTATTTCTACAGCTCCGTTTTTTACCAGATCTGGCTGCAGATGGGCAAAATTGTTATTTTCAAAATGATTTTCAATAATTTTTCCATACTTCACAGAACCCGTAATTTCTTCATCAGAAATTCCTGCAGCAGGAAGTATACCAGATTTTTCTTTTTTTCCGGTGGTTAGCCAGCGAAGAATAGTCAAAACACTGGTGTAGTTGTCATGTCTGTCTACCAGAGCGATATTTCCTATCAGTTTGGCATCCATCTTTTTTAAATAAACTTTCAGTTTTTCCTGAGAAAGCATCCACATATTCCGGGTTGCAGAGATGGTGACAACGGGTGTGTTTCTCAACAAATTTTCGGCGTATCCGCTCTTCAGAAAAGAAATGATAGGAATGGAAGGAGTGAGATACCAAACCTGATATCCAAACAGGATAAGGTCATATTTTTTATTCAGGATATTCTCCGATGGCGGAATGATCTCACTCGGAATCTGCAAATAAGATTCCGGGAAAGTATCAAAAAACACATCACTCGGCCAGGGAAAAGGAAAATCTTTTTTTAGCTGAATGTTGTAGTACGTTACATCATATTCATCTTTTTTATCTTCAAAAGGCTGTGCGATATTTTTCATAATATCTTCCAGCTGACCTGTTTGGGTGTAATAGATGACAAGTACGTTTTTCTGCATTAATATTTTTTAAAGGTTTACAAAAATATGCTTTTAAAATTTATTATTTGTGTTTGTATACTCTTATTGATTCGGAAGCAGACACTAAGTTAAATGCCGGGTTTTCAAAAACGGTATTTCCTGTGTTGACAAAAATAACAGTTTCCGGAAGCACAGCCAATTCGTTGAGATAAAATTCAGCATCGGAAACCAAAAGAACATCAATAGTTTTGGTGGTTTCTGTACTATTTTTAATGTAGCTGATCTTTCTTCTTTTTACCATATAATTGTTCTCTGCAATCTGTCTTTTTTCTTCATTTTTAATAAAACTGAAAATTCTTCGGTTTGCCTGCTGAAGCGTCAAAAGAAAATCTTTCTGCCCGAAATCATCTGCAATATGTAAAACATTTGCATCTTTTGCGATGTGTTTGTTCAGTTCAAAATAAACAGATTTATTTGCATCGAAATCTTTCTTCATTTCGTTCACAACATCGTTTTCTTTATAGAGAAAGCTTAAGAATAATTTTTGTTTAAAATAATTTTCGTTCTCCAGTTCATTTCGCAGCTTAGAAAACTCGTTTCTGAAATAAGTATTGATATTTTTTGCCCGTTCTTTGTACGTCGTCCCGAAGGAAGCGTCTCCTTTGCTAATTCTGTTACCAATTTTTACAGTGATACTTCCGTCATAGATAATAAAATCGTCTTTCGGCAAAACTTCTGAGTTTCCGTGAATGTAAAGCGGAAGAATATCCAAACCAAATTCTTCAGCCAGATAGAATGCTCCTTTGTGAAAACGCTTGATGTCATTGGTGTAAGATCTTTCAGCTTCGGGAAAAATCACCAGAGAATAGCCCTGTGCAATTTTCTCTTTCAGTTTTTCCTTTCCGTTTTCGATGCCTTGAGAAACAGGATAAAATCCTAGAGCTTTCACCAGTTTCCCAAAAACCGGCGAATCATAGACCCAGTCATTTACCAGATAAACAATTTTGTGCGTTGCCATTGCGATGGCTAAAGTATCGAGAAATGAAGTGTGATTGGCAATGATGATTGCAGGTTTGGAGAAATCTTCATTCGGATTTTTGATGATCTTTTTCTTTACAAAGGGATTTCCGTACAATACAGACGTCATGAATTTAGCTAAAATCAATTTGATGATCTCTAAAGTTTTTCCTTTAGCATTTTTCACAAAGACACTTCCGGCTGCTGAGAATATAATTCCTCCCAAACCATAATAGACAAAAAGGAGTAAAGAATGTATAAAAAGTCTGAACGTGATGGGAGATAACCCTTTTTTAGTCCGGTTAATAATCAGAAACCTGAACCAGAAAGGGTATAAAACCGAAGTGATAATAATAACAGAAAGCATTCCGATTAAAGCGACCAACGCCAGAGAATGCAAAGCGGGATGTTTTGCAAATACTAAGGAACCGATAGATAAAATCGTCGTGAAAACCGCCAGAATAATAGAAACTCTGTACGTTGGAAGTTCGTCTTTACCTGTGGTATGTTCCTTCTGCATGGCTTTCGTAAGGAAAATACTGAAATCGTCTCCTACACCAAAAACCAAAGTACAGACTACGGTACTGAAAATATTTAATTCTAATCCGAAAAAATATAAAATTCCCGCAGTGACAACGCCCGTTAAAACAATCGGAAACATGGTAAGTAAAGTCAGTTCAAAATTTCTGAAGAAAAGAATAATGGTGACCAAAATTGCCAGTAAAGAATAATTGATGAGCGTATTGAAATCTCTTTTCAGCAAACCGAGAAAGTTCTCGTTCATCTGCTGGCGGTCGATTGCGATGGCATCATGTTTCTTTTCAATATCTCTGATGAATTGATCTCGTTTGGATTCGTTGACCTTTACAATATTGGATATGGTATAAAATCCTTTTTCCTGACTGAGAAATTCGGAGATTTGTAGAGCATTTATTTTTGAATATTCTTTTAAACCTAAAACCGAATAGCTTTTGTTGAGATTTTCATTAAACTGATTAAAAGCCGAACTGTTGAAGCCGAATTTATTTCCATTTGAGATCAATTCGGAAATCGTCTGGTTCTTTTTGTTTTGATTCCAGAAATTATTCCACGCTTCTATTTTTATATGTTGATCTTTTTCTGAAAGAACGACATTCCCAATAGAGTTGTAGCTCAATATTTTGCCGTCTTTTTTTTCTTTAGCCAAAAACTGATTCAGTTCCGAATTCCTGGCTAGCGCTTCTTCTTCAGAATTGCCGTAAGAAATGGTGTAGATGGATTTGGAAGTAATATCGGAAAGCTTTTCCAGTTTAGCTTCGCTTATTTTTAATTCTTTCGGAATGTAATTGAGATCGCCAATGTTTTCATTGAAACCAACGTGGCTGAATCCAAATAAACACGCCACAATCACAATAGAACAGCCAATAAGCAGAGGTTTGTTTTTTTCGTAGGAATAATTCCCGATTCTATCGATAAAATTGGAATGTGCTTTGTCGGCATTTTCCTTTGGATGATACAGCTGCGGAACAATAATTAATGCTAAAACCGCTGAATAAATAACAGAAAGCGATGCGAAAAGACCCAAATCTTTCAGTGCTTCAGACCGCACAAAAACCAGACAAAGAAATGATACTGCCGTAGTTACACTGCTCAGAATAACGGGTTGCGTAATGTCTTTGTAAAGATCTTCAATGCTCTTGCTGTGTTTGTAATGCGTTAAAATATGAAGCGCAAAATCTACCGTAATCCCGATTAAAATAGCGGCTACACTCAGCGAAATAGCAGAAACTTTATCTTTCACAAAATATAAAACAAGTAAGGCGAGCAAAGCTGCGAATACCGTCGGCAGAAAGATAATGAAAGGAGTGAAAATGTTTTTAAAATAATAAATAAGCAAAATCAACAGCAAAGTCATCGAAATAATTACGGTATTCTGAATGTCTTTTTTTATTTGCTGCGCATTGGCGACTGCAATTACAGGAGATCCGAAATAGCTGACTTCTGTTTTCCCTTTATATTTTTGGTTGAGGTTGTCTTTTATTTCATTTAATCGATTGATGAATTCCTCGTTGTTTTTAGTATCGTTGCTCTTATTTTTCGGTTCTATGAATAGGAGAAGGTTTTTTCCGTCTCTGGTAACAATATAGCTGTCTTCAAGTTTAAAATCTTTGTTGATGTTTAGTGCGTTCAGTTTTTTAATGCCTAAAAAAGTAATTCCCAGCGGATCTTTTTTTATGAAATCTTTCGTAACCAAACTGGTGGGTGAAACTAGTGAAACATAATTGTTTTCCACCTGTTTGGCAATGCTGTCTTTGCTGAGTTTTTTTTCAATTTCTTTATAATCGTTTTCATCCAGAAACAAAGGCAGGTTTTGATTTACAAAATCAAACGTTTCGGAAATCTCGTTGTCGTTTACTTTCCCTTGAACCGAACCGATGTATTTATCCAAAGGTTTTGTTTGCTCAAGAAAATGATCTGCAGTTTCGGATAACTGAAAATTGTTGTCTCCGGATTTTTTTTCAATAATGACAATAATTTTATCGGAAAAATTAAGCTGTTTCAGAACTTTTGCTGTAAGATCGGATTTTTCACTTTTCGGAATCAATTGATTAATATCTTCTTCTAAATTGATTTTTGAAGCAAAAAAAAGACACACCAAAGCAACTCCTAAAGCGGTAATGCTGGAGATGATTTTGTTTTTGGCAATCTGATAATATAAATAGATAAAAAAGCGATGCATGAGTTTTTCTGAATTCCAGTTTGCAAATTTAATTTTTTAAGCAGTAGTTTAAAACATTTGTAACAAGTATTCGCCGAAAATCAAGAAAATATTCTATCTAAAATGAAAAAAAACTTTTACTTTTGCAAAAGTTCCCTTTACCACGACCCCTGTTATTTAAACACAAATTATTCTTAAATCGGGGAACGGCTTTGCACGGTGAAAAATTTTGATGAAAGACTAAACGGTTTTCTTTTTATAATAATACTTCCGATTTTATTGTTTGGAATGTCTTATTATGGATTTGAATCTTTCACTATCAGATGTAATGTAGTGATTGTGATTTTTTCTCTCGTATTTGCAAAGAACTTTCTCGCATGTAATTATTTTAATAAATGTATCATTAAGCCATGAGTTTACTGCATCCATATTACCTTATTGCTCTGGTCTACATGCTTTTCTTTAGCATACAGGAGGTTTTTAGTAGAAAGGTAGATAAGAAATGGTTTTGGTTTCTGGCAATTTATTTAGTAATTATCGCAGGGCTTCGTGATAATGTAGGTCCTGATTACGGAAGTTACAGGATGATTTATCTCTATTCAGGAACCAAAGAGTATATTAATATTTTCTTAAAAGCACTCCATTTAGAGGGATCTGAAAATGTGGATATAGAGTGGTTATATGCATTGATTAATAAGGTTTTACTGAATTTGTTCAATGCTCCCTATTATGTTCTCACACTTGTGATTGCTATAATGGCGATTTTCTTCAAGGTTGAATATACTGATGATAATACTTTTTATCCTTTTACTTTTACCCTATTTATGTTTATTCCGGGTTTTTTTGTTGGGGAAAGCGGTCAGATACGGCAAAACCTAGGAACTTTTATCGTCTATTTTGCAATACGTTTTATTAAAGAACGTAAACTTTTACTATATCTTTTCTGGATGTTTATTGCATCTGGGATACATAATGTTTGTTACCTTTTTATACCGATGTATTGGCTTGTAAGAATTCCTATGAGCAAAATGACAATGCTGGTAGTAATTGTAGCTTCTGTTTTTGCTTCTCCATTTGAAGTTTACAGAGTTTTCGGTGACTTTTTGACCAATCTTTCTTCTGAAAGTACACTTGTACAGGGTTTTAATGGGTATATGGATGAATCGGTACAAAGACTCAATGGTGGTTTTGGTATTCCTGAAGCGATGATGGCCATCGTTACATTTTTCGTCTTTGTTTTTGATGACAAAATGATGGAAAAATATCCATATTATGAATATCATAAAGTATATGCTGTATTAGGCATTTGTATGTATTTTATCTTTAGAGGCAATCCTATTTTCTCATCCAGAATGGTTGGTGCGTTTATCGGTTTCGCTTACATTATCATACCAAATGCAATGTATGTGGTGTCTGGTAACAGCAAGAAGTTAATTTATACATTTATTATTTCTCTGGTGATATTTAATTTTGTTGTTTTTTCTAGTTTCAGAAATATTACAGCAGGAAGATTTTCAATAGATCTTTATAAAAACTACCTCTTACCTTAATTTTCAAATAATTTCTTCGGCTTGAACATGTTAAAAAACGTACTGTTTTTTTAACACAATTAACTTTTTTAATATTTAAAATAAATGAGATATTCTATGTGTTATTATTAATAGAATATTGTATTTTTGTTAGTAATCATAAAGTAAATAATTTGTTAAAATTAAACAAACGTTAGGTATTTGATGTTTTTAAGTTTCCTTCGTTTTATTATTTTTAATACAAACTATTTATGATTGATTTATTGAAAATAATAAACTATCTCACAAAAACACCATTTTAGTATGAAAAGTAAGGTAAACAGGAATCTGATAGCAATCTTTTGCTTGGTTTCTTTAAATGTGTATTCTAAAAATAATGTAGAAACGAAGAGAGATTTTAACAAAGCTGAAGGGTTTACTTTTGCAGTAAAAGATACTTTAGTTAAAACCTCTGAGAATTCCCAGGTATCTTCGCCGAATCATTCGCGGGTTGCCACCACCGTTTTAGATTGGACCAAAGCACCGAACAGTTATATATTCGATCCTGCACAAGATGGAGAAGGTCTGTATATTCCTGTGAAAAAAGCGTACGAAATGTGGCGCAGTTACAAGTATCTTTCAAGTGCGGGAACAATAAAGGGGAAAGCGACGGCAGATGTTCTCTGGGAAGATGTTCCGGGTCTTATAAAATCAAATTCTGATTATAGTCTGGAAATTGTAGATTCCGGAGAGAGCGGTAAAATAAAAGTCGTGATCAATAAAGCTAAAAAGGGAAATGCTGTAGTGGCTTTCCGGTTAAATGGAGAAATTTTCTGGTCCTGGCATATTTGGGTAACCGATGATCCTACGAATGGGTCAACCTATAAAAGTTTCGCCGGTATAAGACGGCAGAGAAGCAATGGTGTGATAGAAAATATTCCTGACACCGACTGGAAATGGATGGACAGGAATTTGGGAGCCATTACAAACAGCAATACGGAGGGAGAATGGAACAGAAGCGGCGGACTCCTTTATCAGTGGGGAAGAAAAGATCCTATTCCGCCCTTGGTTTTAAGAGGAAACGATTTTTATGAAGTGTCCGGTTCTGTAGGCAGAGTAAGACACAGAGGAGCGAAAAATTTCACCAATGCAGTCAATTTTGATGCACTTAGAAAATTTGTACTGCTATCTGCTGCTACTTTAGATAACAATCTTCAGCTCTCTGTAAAAAATCCCCTGAGTTTAATTTATGTCAATAAAGATGATAATTCGGGACTTGCTTATTATAATAACAATCCTAATCTTATGGTTAATTGGTTTGGTAGATCTTCCACTATTGCGGATAGTAGATTAACAGAATTGAATTTGTGGTCCGACAATTCAAAAGGAATTTTACCTGCCAGTTACAATTCTTCCGCCAGCAATGCGCCTTATCGTGATAAATCACCATTTGATCCGTGTCCGAACGGATGGAGAATACCTTCCATGTTAGTGCCAAATCTTGCCTCAGGTTCGTATGTGGACGATGTAAGAATCGATTATTCTCCCTTCGGTGTACAGACGACTTTAGGACGAAGTGCATTTGAAGCCAGCAAATATCATATAATTAAACCCAACGATACAAATGTTCCTGCTTTTATGAAAGGTTTTAAAGTGTACCCCAATATTGGTTTCGATCAGTCAAATGTCGGAGGTTATAATATGGGAGTATTTCCTGGGACGGGTTTAATTGCTGTTAATGCACAGGGAGGTCAGTATACAGATCAGCATCATGTAGCTTTGTGGACGGCGACATTAACCCGATTTTTTGATACGACTCCTGCAATAAGCGCACGGGCTTTGTTTATGATACCCGACAAATATCAGGCAGATACACCCGATCCTGCGAATCCTTCCATAAAAGGAAGATATTGGTATCAGCCGACTTCAAGTGCCGAGACCTCGGATGCCAATGGTTGCAGATGCATTAAGGATCCGCTGTATATTGTTAACGAATATGATTTTCCGACACAATATCTGAATTCCAATGCAGATTATGTTGAAGGTTTAAATAATCCGAATACGTATCAGATTGTAAAATCGCCGTCCCCTTCTACTGTGGAGATTCCTGTGACGAAGGCATTCGCCGTTCAAAGTCAACTTTTAAATAATCCCGAAATTTTAAATGCTGCCAATTTCAATAACCTTAAAGCAAATGTTCTATGGAGTAGCAATACAGGTTTAATTAATACTGTTACCATTGCCAATTCTTCTCCGGGTACGGTTTCGGAGCTCATTAATTCTAAAATTTTGGTTACATTAAATCCTGATCAGAGTGGAAATGCAGTAATTACTTTACATAACGAAAGCATAGCAAACCCCGTGTATTGGTCGTGGCATATTTGGGTTACCGATAATGTGGTGGGATCTTATAATTATACAACAGAATTGCCAAATGCCGTGGCCACCAATTACGTAAATTATGTAACCCGTGGAGATGTTTTAAAGACAGAGTTTATGGACAGGAATCTTGGTGCAACCGATGCATTTCCTGTGATCTCAAATCCTCTTGCTCCAACTTCTGCTGAGTACGAAAAAATAAGAGCTTCTACAGGTTTGCAGTATCAATGGGGAAGAAAAGATCCTATACCATCATTTCAGTTTGCAGATAATCGCGCATCCTACGATGTTTTTTTAGGAAATGTAGACGCAAATGGTGCAGTAGCTTATACGACGCTTTCCTCAGGTGTTTATAATAATCTTTCGGGTTCCTATATCATTCCCTATGATACCTATACAAATAGTTCTAATGCAAATATTTTATCTACAGACAAAACCTCAGATAAAGTAGCTAAGGTATTGTCTTATTCGGTTCAAAATCCTTTGGTTTATATGATTCCCAGTTCATTTGCTCCCTATAATACGGCTGTTCCGAATTATACTAACGGAACAGATTGGCTCCTCAATGAGCCCAATGTTGCCGCAGACAGATGGGGAAGAGGTGGCGAAAAATCTCCTTTCGATCCTTGTCCTGAAGGCTGGAGAATTCCTGATGTTCAGGGAGTAGCGGTCATTACCAACCTGGATTACGGTCTTTCACCGTGGTATAAAAAAGATAAAAAAGCAGCCACAAGTTACAGTATCGTTAATGATTATTCAGGAGTGAGAGTTCAGAATAGTACAGCTTCTACAATAGGTTATACATTTAATGATACAACGTATAGTGTCGGCAATTATCCCAATTCGGGTTCTCGAGGTATCAGAAGCGTCACAGCGAATCAAACTGCAGCCGGAACTTTCACTGTTAATAATTTTCAATTTCCTGGAGTTTGGACGGCTGCTTTAAATTCAAACTATATAGGCAGACCTATTAATATGCTTTTCAATACATCGTCTAATGCCATGATTGCTTTCCATGATAATAACGATCCTTACTTTGGAATGAGTTGTCGCTGTGTGAAAATTAAATATAGCCAAAATGGTCATGAAGGTGGACCTATTCCTGCAATTCCGGTAACGGAAGGTGCATTGGTAAAAGCTTCGAATGTGTTTACCCAAAAAGAGATTGCGCAAATTGAGAAAGAAAATAAAATCACGCTATTTCCGAATCCTGTAAAAGATGTTTTGTATATTAAAGCAACTGACAAAAAGGATTATTACTTTCAGATTTATAACGCTTCCGGTCAGATTGTGAAATACGGCCAGTTTGAAAATACTCAGACAGATGTCTCTTCATTAGCATCAGGAATTTATTTGGTAAGAATAAATAATTCAGAAACAGTGGTGAAAATTCTCAAACAGTAATCATTCATTATTCATATTAACAGAAGGAACAAATACTCAGAGTTTGTTCCTTTTTTATTTATCTAAAATATCAAACAAAATCACAGATAAAATCTATTTTTATCAATATAGTGTATCGTATTGTTTTATTTTTAAATATAAAAATCTTTTTATAGTGTCTTTTTTTACAACATTGTCAAATGTAGATAATGATGACTGATGTAGGTTGTCACGCTGAAAACAGAAAAGCATCAACAGTATATGGAAGTTTGTTTATTTCTAATTTAATCTGTACCTAATTACTTTTCTGTGTATAATTATGACATAAAATGGCTGAACAAAAAATCTATATAATAAAAAAGCTTTACTTTTGCAAAAATTTAGAGGATGTCGAAAAATTTAGTAATCGTCGAGTCTCCGGCAAAAGCAAAAACTATTCAGAAATATTTAGGGAAGGATTTCGAAGTAAAATCAAGCTTCGGGCACATCCGTGATCTTCCAAAAAAGGGAATGGGGATTGACCTTGCCACCTTTAGTCCGGATTACGAAGTTTCTGCCGACAAAAAGAAGTTGGTAACAGAATTGAAGTCTGCTGTAAAAAAAGCTGAGATGGTTTGGCTCGCTTCCGATGAAGACCGGGAAGGAGAAGCCATTGCTTGGCATTTGGCAGATGAATTAAAGCTAAAGCCCGAAAGCAGAAAAAGAATTGTTTTCCATGAGATTACAAAAAATGCTATTCTTAAAGCTATAGAAAACCCCAGAGATATTGATCAGAACTTAGTCAATGCTCAGCAGGCGAGAAGAGTTCTTGATAGAATTGTAGGTTTCGAGATGTCTCCTGTACTTTGGAAAAAAGTAAAACCGGGACTGTCTGCAGGAAGAGTGCAGTCTGTTGCAGTAAGACTGGTGGTGGAAAGAGAAAAGGAAATACGCCAGTTTACGCCCAAAGCAAGTTTCAAACTGGATGGGATTTTCTTAAATAAATCTGAGCAGGAAATTGCAGCCAAGCTTAAAAAAGATTTTGAAAAAGAAGAAGATGCCGAGAAATTCTTAGAATTGGCAAGAACTACAGAATTCAAAGTTCTCAATGTTGAGACGAAACCCGGAACACGTTCAGCCTCTGCTCCGTTTACCACGTCAACATTACAACAGGAGGCGTCTTCAAGATTAGGTTATAATGTGACCAATACCATGCGTCTGGCTCAGAGACTTTATGAAGAAGGATTCATCACCTACATGAGAACCGACTCTGTAAACCTTTCTCAGGAAGCTATTGATGGGGCAAAAAAACAGATTGTATCAGAATACGGAGCAGAATATTCTGCGCCTAGAAAATATACCACAAAATCATCATCTGCGCAGGAAGCTCACGAGGCAATCCGCCCGACAGATTTTTCTGTGAAATCTATTGGTGATGTACAGTTGAGTAAATTATACCAGCTTATTTACCGCAGAACGCTTGCTTCTCAGATGGCAAATGCTAAAATTGAGAAAACCGTTATCGAAATTGGTAATGCCAAGCTTCCACAGCATTTTGAAGCACAGGGTGAAGTTATTATTTTTGACGGTTTCCTGAAAGCGTACGGAATTGTAAAAACGGAGGATGAAGATGAAGAAAGCAACGAAAAACTGTTGCCGAAAGTTACCGTTGGAGAAGTTTTAGACTATAAAAAAATCACGGCTACAGAAAAGTTTACCAGACCAAGTGCAAGATATACGGAAGCAGGTTTGGTAAGAAAACTGGAAGAATTGGGAATTGGTCGTCCATCCACGTATGCACCGACCATTCAGACGATTCAGAACCGTGAATATGTAGACAAAAGAGAGCTGGAACCACAGATTCGTGAAGTGGTAAAAATCTCTTTGGCAAAAGATAAACTGAAGAAAGAAGTTCTTGAAGAGAAATTCGGGGGCGATAAAAATAAATTTGTTCCTACTGACATTGGTGAAGTGGTGAATGATTTCTTAACCGACAATTTTTCTGAAATTCTAGATTACGGTTTTACGGCAAGAGTAGAAGAAAGTTTCGATGAAATTGCAAACGGAGATCAGAAGTGGAAAGAAATGATGACCGATTTCTACTCAAAATTCCATCCGAGAATTGAAGACGTAGAAGAAAATGCAGATCGTGCCAATGGAGAACGTCTTTTGGGAGTAGATCCCAAATCAGGAAAAAATATTTATGCAAGAATCGGAAGATTCGGACCGATGATTCAGATTGGCGAGCAGGACGATGAAGAGAAACCTGTTTTTGCATCATTAATGGCGGGACAGAATATTGCAACCATCGGTTTAGAGGATGCTTTGGAGTTGTTTAAATTACCATTTGAATTAAAAGATTTTGAAGATCAGTCAGTGACGATAGGAGTCGGAAGATTCGGACCATATGTGAAATGGGGAGAAACCTATATCAGTATTCCCAAAGGTGAAGATCCGCTTTCTATAGATCAAAAACGTGCCGAAGAAATCATTGCTGAAAAGAAATTAGCCGATGCACCGATTGCTTCTTACAAAGGCGAGCCGATTACCAAAGGAACGGGCAGATTTGGTCCTTTCATTAAATATCAAAGCATCTTTATCAATGTTCCGAAAAGATATGATTTCGACAATCTTTCTCAAAGCGATATCAACGAATTGGTAGAAGCCAAACTGGAAAAAGAAGCCAACCGATATATTCAGCAGTGGGAAAAAGAAAAAATTTCTCTTGAAAACGGAAGATGGGGACCGTTCATCAAGTTTGGAAAAGCAATGTTCAAAATTCCAAAGAAAAAAGATGATACCAAGTATGAATCTGACGAATTGAAAGAAATTTCTCTCGATGAGGTTAAAAAATGGATTACCGCACAAGATCCTAAAGCTTTTGCCGAGAAAAAGAAACCTGTAGCGAAAAAGCCAGCTGCCAAAAAAGCAACAACAGCGAAAAAAGCTCCGGCTAAAAAACCGGCTGCTAAAAAATAACAGCTTAAATTTAAAGATAAACCCCTTTTGATGATTTCAGAAGGGGTTTTGTTTCTTAAATTTATTATTCAGAATTCTAGATCTGAGTTATCTAAGTTCCTCAATAGTTACTTTCCAATTTCCAGTAGCATTCACGTTTAAATAATATCTGCCTTCACTTTTTTGAATTGTGCTTTCGCTTTCTTCATTTTCTGCCTGTGACATAACTTCTGGAAATCCGCCTGTTTTCATAATGTCATCTCCTTCATCTACAATATAGACGGCAAACATACCAATATTTCCATCAGCTTTGTAATTATATTTAATTCTAGCATCATTTCCTGTGAGTTCAAATGTGGGAGATTTTTTCATTCCATTCCCTGAAAAAACTGTAAACTGTAGTCCATTCTTTTTCCTTCGAATTTTCACTGGTAGTTGATGTGTTGTTTTCTGATGTTGATTGCATTGAGCTTTTTATATTAGATGAAGATGCTTCTTTCTTTTCGTCTTCACTTCCTAAAGCAATAAATGCAAAGAATGCAAATGCTCCAATCGAGGCAATAGTTTTTAAATTTTTGTTCATATGTTTAAGGGTTTAAAATTTTTATTTTAAATGTTAATAAAAGAGGAATAATGAAACCAAGTATATAAAATAGTAAATCCAAAAAGTCAAAAGTTCCTTTTACTAAATTTACAGCCTGACCAATTTCTGATATTATTGCAATGAAAGGAACTGTACTTATCCAAAAAATACTTTGTAAATGAATTCTGAAATTCCATATATAAATCATTAAACATACATAAGAAGAAATCCATAAACCATCCGGCAATGAATATAAAAACCAATTAGGAAGTCTTTCTGCATTTGAAATACTGAATTTTCTAATATCCGAGCTTAAAAAATCTATCTTTAATTTATCTAACCAATTAAAAATTTTTAATGATGATTTTCTGAACAGCAAGTAAATTGCAGTTCCTAGGCTTAAGGATAAAATACTTCCAAGTAGAATTTTATTTTTCATTATAATTCCAAATGTATAGCTTATTCAGATCTTTACTTTATAGGAAACCATAATCGATATTTTATATTTAAATTATCTTCAGAAATTTCAAGTCAGCAATATGTAAATAACCTTAAAGCAAACCTGAAACTGCAGGACACTATTAAAGCTCATTTCTAATAAATTAGCTCAAAATCAAATATAATGAGCCATTCAAGATATACCCGCAAAGAATTTCTGCAAACTTCAGCTTTGGGAATTGCTGCGGTATTTTTCGGCTCGTCTTTTACTTCTTCATTCAATTTTACAGATCATCCTTATTTTAATTTAAAGCCAATCGGAAGATCTTTAGAATTAGACGGTTACTATATTTGGTGCTCTTCTCCCATTTGGGGCGAAGATGGAAAGGTACATTTGTTTTATTCGAGATGGAAAAAAGAAAAAGGAATGGGAGGCTGGCTCAACGGTTCTGAGATCTGTCGTGCAGAAGCCCATTCTCCTTTTGAAGCATTTGAACACAAAGAGATTATTCTTGCCCCGAGAGGTGGTGAATTTTGGGATGCAACAACGTGTCATAATCCTTTGATCAAAAAGGTGGAAGATCATTATTGCCTCTTCTTTATGGGAAATTCCAACGGAAAAACAAATACTAAAAGAATTGGTTTAGCAACTTCAAAAAGTCTGACAGGAAATTGGACAAGACCTGAAAATCCGTTGCTTCTTCCGGGAGAAAAAGGTTCATGGGACGATCATTGTACCACGAATCCTGCTTTTGTAAAAGGAAATGACGGAAAGTACTGGCTTTTTTATAAATCCTGGAATACTGAAGAATACGAAACTCAGAAAGGAACAGTGAGAGGCAACCGTAAATATGGACTGGCAAAAGCTGATTCTCCAACGGGACCTTACACGAAAGTTTCTGAAAATCCTGTGATAGATTTTTCTTCATTGCCCGATAATGCACAGTTGGAAGATGCTTTCATATGGAAACAGAACGGGAAATTTCACATGATTGCAAGAGATATGGGCTTTTTTAATCATGAATACGGTTTGCATTTAATGACTAATGACGGCATCAAATGGACGAAACCGCAAATTGCCTATCTCAATATGCAGCATTACACGAAAGAAGCAGCTCCGCCGAAACATCTGAAAAGATTCGGGAGACTAGAAAGACCGATGGTTTTGATGAGTAAAGACGGGAAAAGACCTCAGTTTTTATTCGGAGCGACACAAGGCGGGAAGTTTGAAACCTCTACTACTTTCGTATTTGAAATTGTAAAGAGTTCAACTTAAATTGATGCGCCGGAAAAAACCTTTTTAAAATTCAAAACTTTGACGGTTGCCCCTTTAGTACTGTTATTTTGTTAAAAAAATGTAACAAAATTTTTACTTGAAAGGGTTTTTTGTAAGTTTGCGGAAATATATTTGATGAAAAAATATTGCACTATTTTATTACTATCTTTTGCCGTTTTTTGTTTTTCTCAAAAAATTGAATATCCTGAAGCAAAAGATGGATATAAAAAAGTAGAGCTTAAATTACTTTCCAAAATTCATGATAAAGACTATAAAATTGAAATTTTTGTAACATTTATGTCAAAGGTTGCACAATGTATGTCTGTTACTTCAACAGTAAAATTAGAAAGAGAATATTTATTGGAGAATAATAGATATGTTTATTATGAAGTGAAAAATAAGAATGTACAAACTTTGGGTTTAACGAATAGTGATTGTGGCTTGAAGATTAATAAAAAAATTTATAACAATCCACTATTAGAAGAGTATCATTCAACATATCCGTACATTTTTTATATTCCAAAAAATATGGAAATTGAATACAGAATATGGAAAGTCGAACCAAAATATATTCAAGTAAATTAATTTAGAGTACTAAAAATCATGGATTTTGAAGATTTTATCATTTCGCCCAGAAATTTCAGAACAGAAAGTTGGCAAATTGGCAACCAGATTACCAAAGAAATAAAAGAAGACAGCATTGTTTTGCTTTTTGTTTCAGATTACAGAGGTGCCAATGGCGATGCAGAAGTGCAGGATTTTACCGCAATCAGAAAAGAATTTTATAAACTTTCACAATTGGATTTTGAAATCCCGGTAGTAGATTTAGGGGATTTGGTTTCAGGAAAATCTGTGCAGGATTCTCATTATATTCTACAGGAAGTTTTGTCGGCATGTCATTATAAGAGAGCGATTCCTGTAATCATCGGAGGTTCTAATGATTTCGCTTTTTCATTGTTTTCCGGGCTGAATTTTCATCAGAAAGATATTAATTATACCCAAATCAGCAATATTATTTCTCTGAAGCAAGGTGAAAATATTGATGAACATACTTTCCTGAGCAAAATCTTGAGTTCAAAAAATTTTTCTATAAAAAATTACCATCATTTAGGGTATCAAAAGCATCTGAATGAAGCCAATTCCGTAAAGCTGATCAGAGAAGTTGAATTCGACATTATACGTCTGGCAGAAATGATGAATTCCACGGAAAAGACAGAGCCTTACTTCAGAAAAGCAGATCTGGTTACGGTAAATTGTGATGCAATTGAAAGTTTCAGTGATGCTTTTTCAATGAATCCGCAGGTAAACGGGCTGAACAGGAGAGAAATCTGTGCTTATATGAAAGAAATCGGTCTGAGCGAAAATCTGAAATCTGTCGGCATTTTTAATTATAATATTTATTCTGAAAATCAACTGAATCATCAGCTTTTGGCACAAATGATCTGGTATCTGATCGAGGGCATTAATATTCAGCATTCTCACCCGAAAGAACGGCAGTACGAAATGTTTTATGTACTGATTGAGGACCGGCAATATGCATTTAAACGAGATACCTTTAGTAATCTCTGGTATTTTGGGGATGACGAAAATATTGAAAACTGTATTCCTTGTTCAAGAAAAGATTTTGATGAAGCCAAAAAAGGCTGGCTGAGTTCCAGATTTACAAAAAGCTGATGATGAAGAATGTTCCCTCAAAAATCTCTGTTATCGTTCCTGTTTACAATGTTGAAAAATATTTGGCGAAATGCCTGGATTCTCTGGTCAGCCAGACGTATCAGAATATTGAAATTTTGGTGATCAATGATGGGAGCAAAGATGATTCTGAGAAAATAATGAGAGCATACAGTTCTCGGTTTCCAGATAAAATTACAGCTTTTAACAAGGAAAACGGAGGATTGAGCGATGCCAGGAATTTTGGTATCGACTATGCTACAGGAGATTATATTGGTTTTGTGGACAGTGATGATTATGTGCAGCAGACCATGTTTGAGGAAATGCTGAATTTGGCAGAAAAATATGATGCGGAAATGGTGATCTGCAATATTCAGAAAGTTGATGAGCATGGAAACGTTACTCAAAGGCTTACGCAGATTCCCCATCTTCCCGAAAAAATTGATCTGGAAAGCCATTTTTCAGTTTTTTCTGATGTAAGTTATTTTGCATGCAATAAATTATTTAGAAAGGAACTTTTTGCTGAAAAGAGATTTAAAAAAGGAGTTCATTTTGAAGATATTCAGCTGATTCCGCAGCTTTTATTATCGTGTAAGACTGTAGCACAGACTCAGAATTATCATTATCAATACCTGGAACGCGCAGATTCCCTATCAAAAAGTCATACCGAAAAGGGTCTTGATATTCTGAAAGCTGTAGAAGATGTGGAGCTTTTCTTTTTGAAGTCAGCATATTCTACAAAGAAAAAAGAACTGAAAAACTTTCAGATTTTAGAGGGAGTTTATACTTTTTTGGCTTATCTGGCGTTTGTGAAAGATGAGGATGTTTTTTACAAAATGTCTCGTCACCTGAGTGTTTTTATGAAAGATCGAAATATTAAATTTAAAGATATATTGATTTACAGTCGTTTTGATAAGAATTATATTTTATCTTTGCCTCTGAAAAAAATGATGTTTTATCTGCTCTATTTCACTGGACAGAAAAAGCTGTTAAGAAAATTAATATAAGCACAAATGGAGAGTAAATTATCAGTTTTTTTATAATTCGCTGATAATTATTACGTTAAGTCTTTATGATACCTATGTCATAAAGTGCTTAAAAAAGAAAAAAAATGAAGAATTTTGAATTGTTCTTATGTCACTATGGGATATCTATTTTTTATGTGAAAGTAGGATTATCTTTTTTGTTTTCTTTTTTTATTACTTTTTTTTCAATTCCCACAATTACGAAGATTTCCCGAAGAAAAAACCTGATGGATGAACCCGGAATCAGGAGTTCGCACATTCGGAAGATTCCCAATCTGGGAGGTATTGCCATTTTTTATTCCATCGGAATCTGCATTTCTATATTTGCAAACGAGCTTTTCGATTTCTATAAATTTCTTTTTGCGTCACTTATTGTTTTGCTGTATGTAGGCGTAATGGACGATATTGTGGTAATGCGGGCATACAAAAAACTTGTTGCGCAGATTGTCGTTTCTTTAATGATTGTAATAGGCTCAGATATCAGAATCAGAAGTCTTTTTGGTCTCTTTGGCATCAACGAGATCAATTATTTTATCAGCGTAGTTGTTACCATTATTACCTTCATTATTTTAATTAATGCTTTTAACCTTATTGATGGGATTGATGGTTTGGCAGGAGGATATTCTCTTGTCTGCAGTGCCCTTTTCGGTATCAGCTATTACCGTTTAGGAGAATACAATTATCCATTGGTGATTTTATCTGTCATCATTATCGGTTCGGTATTGGCATTTTTATATTATAATTTATCAAATTTCAGGGCTGTAAAAATTTTTATGGGAGATACGGGGTCTATGCTTTTGGGCTTTTTGCTGGCATTTACCTGCATCTGTTTCATTGATATTTTTATCGATAAAGATTTGACGAATGTTCCGAGTTACCATTTGAAATCTGCTCCGGTAATCGCCGTTGCCATTCTTATACTTCCGATTGTGGATACACTGAATGTTATTATCGTGAGATTATGGAATAAGAAATCTCCCTTTGTGGCAGATAAAAACCATATTCACCATAAGTTGTTAAAACTTGATCTTTCTCATAAGAGATCCAGTTTTTATATCATAAGTTATTATCTTTTTATTGTTGCTGTTGCTTATTTTCTAAGGCATACCAATGTGAATCTGCTTCTGGTAATTATTTTATCATTAGGCTTCCTGGGAGCTTACCTTCCGGATTTTATATTTGTGCTGAAAAACAAACAGTTAAAAAGTAATCATTAAATATCTATTTTTGTAAACTACATTTAATCATGATGAAAATCTATAAGTATTTACTGTTTTCAATTTTACCCATTTTCCTCACTTCTTGTATTACCAGTAAGGATGTGAAATATATGCAGCCCAGTGAAAGCCTCGTTATCAATGAGGAGGGTCTTATTCCTTACAATATTCCCGTCTACAGAATCACAAAGAATGATATGTTAAACCTGAATATTGTGACTACTCCGAAAGGTGATGCGGCGCAGTTTTATTCTAGTTTAAATTCTTCAGGATCTATCGCAACGGGAGGGGTTACGACAGGTGGAACAACAGCAACTGCGTCTGGTTTTGGTGGCAATGCCTATCTTTATAGTAACGGCTTAAAGGTTGATTCTAATGGTGATGTCTACGTTTTTGGAATCGGTTATCTTAAAGCAGAAGGCAAGACTATTGAAGATTTAGCTAAAGAAATTCAGGAAAAAGTAAACGAAAATTTTCAGGAAGGGAAATCTGAGGTCAGACTGAATATTGATGGCATCACCTATTATATTTTGGGCGACGTAGAAACTGTGGGAATTACAGGGGAGAAAAAAGCGCATAAAAATACATTAACCCTTACAGAAGCGCTCGCAATAAACGGAGGTTTGAACAGAACGGTAGACAGGAAAAACATTGTTGTTCACAGAAAACTTCCCGAAGGTATTAAGGTTGCCAAAATAGATCTTACCCGGGAAGATGTGATGAATTCTCCTTATTACTACGTACAAAACGGAGACGAAATTTTACTGACTACCCAGAGAAGAAGCTTAAACGGATTTGGAAAAGATCCTCTGCAGACTCTTATAAGTGGAGTTTCTGTAATAACAACAGCACTGTCAATTTATCTACTTCTAAAAAATCTTTAATTATGATCCCAGGAAAAGAAGCTACAGTAGATAAAAATGTGACCCAAAAAGAGAAGATCGGCAGTTTTGCCCTCTTTGATATTGAACATTTTTTAAGAAGACTGGTCGCCAATTGGTATTGGTTTGTACTTATGTTTTTTATAGGATATGGTATTTCATGGTTTTATGGTAAATACTATGCTCAGAATATTTATTCGTCCAGCCTTTCTTTGAGTATATCAAACAATACGGCAAGTTATTTTACTCCCAATCAGTCGATAAATTTTATCTGGGGTCAGGGCGGAAATCAGGACGGTGTATACTTAAAAAAAATGCTTTTGTCCCGCTCCCATAATGAGTTTTTGGTACAGGAGCTTAATTTGTTTGTAAATTATCAGACGAAAGGGCTCATCAAATCCACATATCTGGATAAAGATGACTCTCCGGTCTTTCTGGAAGTAGATAAAAAGCACCTGCAGCAGGTAAATTACGCGGTTACTATTATTCCCAAAGGAGGCGATTCTTATGAAGTAGTTTTGCCGGAGGAAGGGCAGTCGTCTCATCTGTATTCTTACGAATATGAAGGTTTTCAGGATATTAGCGGTTTCGCAAGGCCGGCGAATAAAATCATTAAGGTTAATGAATGGTATACTTCTCCCAATTTAAGATTCAGGCTGGTTCCCAATCCGAAACCGGTTTCTATAAAGTTAGAAAACATTATCGTGAGTCTTTCAACGGTGAATGACGCTGTAAACAGTATTGTGGGAAGTGTAGGGGTAGACTTTGATAAGGAAATCAATTCGATTATGATTATTTCCAAAACAGGCTATAATCTGAACAGTACGGTTAATTTTTTAAATAAATCTGTTGAAAAACTGCAGAAAAAAAGATTCGATGATAAGAATACGGTGGATAAAAATACAGAGGATTATCTGAGAGAAAGTCTTACCAATGTAAGAAAACAGCTGGATTCCAGTGGTTCTGTTCTGAATTATCTGAAGACTTCAGAAAAGTTGTACGATATCAATGATCGGGATGAGAAATCCCTGAATCAAATAAAAGATTTAGAAACCAAAAAAGCGGACATCCTCAGTAAAATGGCTTCGCTTAACAGTATAAGAAACACTGTAGAAACTCAAAATTTCGATAAAATGATCAGCAGCTCTGCTGCCGGTTTTGATGATGGATTATTCGCTGCCAGTGTTAGTGAGCTTAAAGCTCTGTATCTTAAAAGGAGAGAATTGGCATCCATTTATACTCCCAATTCTGAACCGATGAAGGAGATCAATAAGCTGATCAATGAGGCTAAACAGAACTCTACAGGGTCTTTAAGAAATATCTATACGGTCTACTCAGATCAGCTCAATAAAATAGACAGACAGGTTGCTGAAGCGAACTCTGAACTGTCTACTTATCCGGAAAAACAAAGAAAATATCTGGATGCTGAACGAGGGTATAATATGATTGAGGCCACCTATAACAGTCTTCTGAGCAGACAGAATGAAAGCAAAATGAGATTGGCAACCAATCAGTCGGATATGAGTGTTATAGATCCTGCAAAAAATTTGGGACAAGGACCAATTGGACCCAATGTGAAGGGAACAAAAATGGCGATCATTGGAGGTCTGCTTGCATTACCATTTGTTCTTATCCTGATCGGAGGTCTTTTAGACAGCAAGGTGAGAAGCATAAAAGAACTGTTATCAGTTACCAAAATCCCTCTTCTCGGCGTTATTGGTAATAATGCTAACGAAAATATGCTTACGGTTTTGGATCATCCCAAATCATCTGTTTCAGAAGCTTTCCGGGGAATTCGGGCAAACATGAGATTCCTGGCCAGTGAAGACGGTAAAAGCAAAGTTATCTTAATAACGTCCTCTGTAGGAGGCGAGGGGAAAACGTATGTTTCCATCAACTTAGCATCAGTATTAGGTTTAAGTGACAAGAAAACCATCTTGCTGGGAATGGACCTCAGAAAACCTAAAATCTTCGGAGATTTTAATATCGATAATAAAAATGGAATCTCCAATTATTTAACAGGAGAAGTAGGTATAGATCAAATTATTAATAAAACAAGAATTCCTAATCTGGATGTGGCTACCTCTGGGCCCATTCCTCCAAATCCTTCTGAGCTTTTGATGAGTGACAGAAATCTTACACTTATTGAAGAGCTCAAGACCAGATATGATTTTATAATCATAGATTCGCCACCCGTAGGTTTGGTTGCCGATTCTTATGATCTGATGAAACATTCTGACGCCAATTTATATATCGTTCGTCACGAATATACCGAAAAGTATATGCTAAAGATGATTACAGAGAAATATCATAACGATGAAATTAAACATCTAGGATTCGTTTATAATGATTATATTGTGAAGCAGGGATATGGTTACGGATACGGTTATGGCTATGGTTACGGATACGGGTACGGTTATTTTGATGAAGATAAAAATTATAGAGAGCCACTGCTTATTAAAATACGAAATTTTGTGAAAATGTATTTGGATAAAAAAAGTTAATCATAACAAATCCTTTCCAGATGAGGGTTTGCTGATGCATAGAGAACGCAATCTGTTAAAAAAAGAATAATTTTGCCACTTTGTCGTTTACTTTATAAGAAATTATGTTTTTTTGTTTATTTTTAACGAAACATTAAGGTTATCATTAATATAAAAATGTTTTATATTTGCAAAAATTAATTTTTAAAATAACCATAAATCCATATTCTTCTATGAATAAAAAATTATTGTTTAGCTTTCTTACCCTCTTAGGTACAATGGTAAGTGTAAACGCACAAAGAAATGAATTGGGAATTCGTGTTGGCATGAGTAATTTAGTAGGTGACATAGGAAATACCAATTACATTCTGCAGCAGCCATTGGATTTGAATAGAGCTTCAGATTGGGGAGTTCCGTTTTATGGTGGTTTGTTATATAGATTTAATTTTAATCCTCATCAGACAGTAAGACTGGATTTAGGATATAACCAGGTTCAGTTTAGTGATAAAGCTGCTAAAGAAGAATATAGAAGAAACAGAAACTCATACGGTAAAAACAATGTATACGAAGCAAGTGTTGTTTTTGAATACAATTTTTTTCCGGTAAACAATGAGCAGCTAAGTATGGTGAGTCCGTATATTTTTGCAGGTATCGGAGGTTTGATGTTTGATGCTCCCAAAGCTACACTGACCCACGACTTTAGAAGAAACGGTGACGGCGTAGCACAGGCTCCTATTAATGAAAAAGATTTTGTTACTACTACAGAATATACAATGGGCAGAAAAACGGTGGCTCATATTCCTTTTGGGGTAGGTTTAAAATATAAATTCAACCACGGCTGGGCAGTATTTGCTGAAGCAACTTTCAGACTTGCTTTGACAGATCAGCTGGATCACAGCAAAATACTTCCTAAAGATGTAGTTTCTAAATATAATGCAGATATTTTAAGTCCCGCTACAGGCGGATCGCTTTTGCAGACGGGAGACTATTATGCTGTATCTAAAGAAAGAGAATCTTCCTTTATTGGAAAAAGAAATATTGGAGACCTTGAATCAAGAGATTGGATGAATACCTTTAGTTTAGGATTGACCTATTCTTTCGGAAGACCACCATGTTATTGTGATTAATTAATTATGTCGTTGATTAAAGAGAAAATAAATTCCGAGAATTTACCGCAGCACGTAGCCATCATTATGGATGGAAATGGAAGATGGGCAAAGTCTCGTGGCGAAGAAAGAACATTTGGTCATAAAAATGCCATTGATGCCGTCAGAAATGCTATTAATGCATGCAATGAAGTCAGTATCCCTTACCTCACTCTGTATACGTTTTCCTCAGAAAACTGGAAACGTCCTACCGATGAAGTAAATACACTGATGACTCTTCTTACCGAAACATTGCTTTTGGAAGCAGAGGAAATTTTCAGCAAAGGATTGAGAATGCATGTGATTGGAAATTTAGAAAAACTTCCGCCATTAGTAAAAGAACAGCTCTTAAAAGTTGTAGAGCTTACCAAAGAAAACACAAAAGGTAATTTGGTTTTAGCAATCAGTTACGGGTCGCAGAATGAAATCCTTAATGCCGTTAAAAATATCAGTACCGACGTAAAAGAAGGGAAGGTTGATATAGAAAACATTGATGAAAAATTATTTGAGAATTATCTCTATACAAAAGATTTTCCACCTGTAGATTTGTTGATTAGAACCAGCGGAGAAATAAGGATCAGTAATTTTCTGCTTTGGCAGATTGCGTATGCTGAGCTTCAGTTTCTCAATGTTTTGTGGCCGGATTTTACAAAAGATATTTTTTTCCAGTGTATTGTAGATTATCAAAACAAGGAAAGAAGATATGGCCTTACAGGAGAACAGATCAAATAAATTAGAAAAGAAAGATTACGATAAAATGAAGTTTAGACTATTACCCATCATTATGTTTGCTGCTTCTGCACATTTTTATGGACAGGTGACTCCACAAGACAGCACAGCGGTAAGCACTACCTCTGTTCTTGCGGAAAATCAAACAGGAACTTACACTCTGAAAGACATTGTTGTGGATGGGGTAAAAAAATATACACCCGCTCAGATTTTAAGATTTACGGGTCTTACAAAAGGAGAGGAAGTAGATATTCCGGGACAGAAGATCAGTAGTGCCATCAAGAAACTTTGGGACACACAATCTTTCTCCGAAGTGGAAGTATACATTCAAAGTATTGAAGGTAAAACAGTAGTTTTAAAATTTTATCTTGAAGATTTAAAAGACCTTGGCGAAGTAAAATTCGTCGGCAGAGGAATCGGTAAATCTAAAAATGAAAAATTAGCAAAAGATAACAACCTGAAACCGGGAACTAAGATCACCCAGAATCTTATCTCAAGCCTTAAAACAAATATTCCCAGGGATTATGTGAAAAAAGGTTTCGCTGATGCAAAGATCAGTATCGAAGACAAGGTCAATGCAGGTGATCCTAATTTGGTGGACTGGACGATCACTGTAGATAAAGGCAAGAGAGTAAAAATCAGCCATATCGAATTTGAGGGGAATCAGAATGTTACCGATGCTAAGTTGAGAAAAAAGGCATTCAAAGAAACCAAACAGAAGAGATTCGGAATTGGCGGTATTTTGAAGTCCTCTAAATTTATCGAGGAAAAATATCAGGAGGATAAGCAGAGTCTTATCAGCTATTATAACTCATTGGGGTACAGAGATGCGCAGATTGTTTCTGATTCCGTTTGGAGAAATAAAAAGAATAATTACGAAATCAACGTAAAACTCAATGAAGGAAAGCAATATTACATTGGTGATATTACATTTACCGGAAATACAGTGTACGCCACAGAATATCTTCAGAGAATCTTAGGATACAAGAAAGGAGATATTTACGATGCGGTAGGATTCAACAAAAAAGTTGGGGAAGACGGTGGAAAAGAAGATGATTCTGATATCAAATCGATATACATGAATAACGGTTATCTTTTCTCAAACGTTACTCCGGTAGAAAAATCTGTAAATGGTGATGCCATTAATCTTGAGATAAGAATCAATGAAGGTGAGCAGGCTACATGGAATAGAGTAACTTGGGAAGGAAACACGACCACGCATGACCACGTTATACTCAGAGCTTTGAGAACGAAGCCGGGAGAATTATTCAAGAAAACAGAAATTAAAAGAACTTATTTCGATTTAGCAGGAATGTCTTTCTTTGATCCTCAACAGATCGGTCAGGATATTCAGCCAAATCAGCAGGATAATACAGTTGACATCAATTGGAAATTGGTAGAAAAAGGATCTTCTCAGGTTCAGTTGCAGGCTGGTTACGGTGGTAACAGCTTTATCGGAACTTTAGGATTAACTTTCAATAACTTCTCACTAAGAAACTTCCTGAAGTTTAAAGATTTCAGACCGGTTCCTCAAGGTGACGGACAGACTTTATCGATTCAGGCGCAGGCAGGTCAGTATTTCCAGAATTATGGAGTTTCGTTTGTAGAACCATGGTTATTTGGAACAAAACCAACTGCACTTTCTGTTAGTTTAAATAATTCAAGAGTTAACTATAATCAGGTAAGCGGTCCGGATCAAAGACTGAATATCTTCTCGGCAACAGTGGGATTAAACAGACTGTTAAAATGGCCGGATGATTATTTCTCATTATATACAGGTATTCAGTTTCAGAAATATAACTTTAGTAATTATCCTTTTGAATTTGGAGATACTACAGAATTGTACGGAAATGCCAATAACCTAAGTTTAAATGTAGGTCTAAGCAGAAACTCTGCCGGTATCGATCCTATTTTCCCGACTACGGGTTCCAATATTGAATTGTCTGGTAAATTTACACCTCCGTATTCATTATTCCGTAATAAAGATTACTCTACGATGACTCCTACTGAGAAATATAAGTGGATGGAATTCTATAAAATCAAGTTTAAAGCTGACGTGTATAACGAAGTTGTAGGTAAATTGGTTTTAAGATCATCTGCTGAAATGGGATTCATGGATGGGTATAACAAAGAACTGGGTGCTCCGCCGTTTGAAAGATTTTATGTAGGAGGTACAGGCCTTTTCGGGGGTAGATTTGATGGTAGAGAACTGATTCCGTTGAGAGGTTACGAAAATGCTTCTACGTATGGTGGAACCATTGATGATATTACCCAGAAAGGAGGAGGTACTATTTATAACAGATTTACGTTAGAATTAAGATATCCGATTTCAATGAACCAAACCGCCAAAATTTACGCTCTTACTTTTGCAGAAGGAGGTAACGTTTGGAACTCATGGAGCAAATACAATCCTTTCCAGTTGAAGAGATCTGTTGGTGTAGGGGTAAGGGTTTACATGGGAGCATTTGGTTTGATTGGATTTGATTTCGCATACGGATTTGATAAAACTGTTCTTGGAACAGAACCATCAGGAACGAAGACTCACTTCTTAATGAACCAATCTTTATAACAGAATGAAGAATTTTAAAATACTTTTCACTTTCACATTCCTTTTGCTTTTCGGCTTTGGCAATGCACAGAAAATTGGGGTAGTTGATACCAACTATATTCTCAATATGATGCCGCAGTACAAAGAAGCTGAAGCAAGATTAAATTCGCAGATCGATACCTGGGAGCAGGAACTTCAGAGCATGCAGGCTGAGTACGACAAAAAGAGAGCCGCTTTTGAAAACGAAAAAGTGCTTTTGGTAGGAGAACAATTGAAGCTTAGAGAAAAGGAAGTATTGGATTTAGATAAAAATATTAAAACCACTACAAGTTTAAGATTCGGAAAAACTGGTGAGATTCATCAATTGAGAGCCAACCTTGTAGAGCCGTTTCAGGATCAAATATATGCAGCGATCAGAACGATGGTTCAGAAGAATGGTTTAGGTATAGTTCTTGACAAAAGCAACGATATTAATGTAATTTCTCTGGAAAAAAGATATGATTATACAGACAAAGTATTGGATATTTTATTAAAAGGGACAACAGATAAAGAAAAGAAAACTAATAAAAAATAGTAAAATTAATTTTTCGAATTAACTTTTACTCAAATTTAAAATCTAAAAACAAATTAATTATTTATTACCCGTTATGAAAAAATTAAGTGTATTATTTGCAGCAGCGATGATGGTTGTGTCTGTAGGTATGGCAAAAGCTCAGAAAATTGCTACTTTGGATGTCGCAGGTATTCTTAATGCAATGCCAGAAAAGAAAAAAGCAGATGCAGAGATTACAACATTTGTAAATGCAAAACAAGCTGAAATGAAGAAAAAAGCTGAAGCTGCACAGGCGAAGTATGCTCTTTATACTAAAGAAGCTCCTACAAAAACAGAAGCTGAAAATAAAGCAAGAGGAGAGGAAATGCAGAAACTTCAGGAAGAGATGGCTCAGATGGAAGAAAAAATGAGAAAAGATGCTACAGCAAAGCAGGATTTACTTTTCGAACCTATCGAGAAAAAACTAATGGAAATTGTAACTAAAGTTGCTAAAGCAAACGGTTATGATTACATTATGGATGCAAACTCTACAGGTCTTGTTTATAAGGCAGGTCCGGATGCAACTCCAGCAGTTAAAAAAGAATTAGGTCTTTAATAGAAAATATTACAAAGATTTATAAAAACTACCATCTCTATTAGAGGTGGTTTTTTTATTTTTGCGCTATGGAAAAAGAAGTTTCAACGACGGTAAAAGTGAGATTCAGTGACTGCGATCCCATCGGGCATCTAAATAATGTGAAATATTTGGATTATATGTTCAATGCCAGAGAAGATCATGTAGAAGAATTTTACGGTTTTACTTATGAAGAGTATACCAAAAAGACAGGATGTACGTGGATTGCCATTCAGAACGAAATTGCCTATTTACGAGAAGTAAGATACAATACGCAGGTGATCATCAGCAGCAAAACAATCGAGATACAGGATAGAACGGCAAAGGTTGAGATTTTAATGAAAAGCCTTGACGAAAAAACCGTTCATGCCGTGTTATGGGTTACAGTAATATACTTTAATATGAAAACCAGAAAATCTGAAGTTCATCCGCAAGACATAAAAGACACCTTCCACAAATTCTTTGTAAATTTAGAACAGAAGGATTTTCAGCCTAGAGTTAAGTTTTTAAGATCACAAAATGCAAAAAATTCATAAACCATGAAAAAAATAGCAGTTATAGGAAGCAATGGACAGTTAGGAAACTGTATCAGAAAATTAGCTCCCGATTTTGAATTAGACTATGAATTTATTTTCACAGATTCAAAAACCTTAGATATCACAAATGATGATCAGATAAAAGAGTTCTTTTCTGAAAACAGACCAGATTTTTGCATCAATGCTTCTGCCTATACCGCAGTAGATCTTGCTGAGCAGGAAAAAGAAAAAGCGTTTGCTGTGAATGCTTACGGAGTAGAAAATCTTGCATCTGCCTGTTCAGAGAACAAAACTATCCTTATTCACGTTTCTACAGACTATGTTTTTGATGGCGAAACCAACTTAGACTATTCCGAAGACGATTTTGCCAATCCCATTGGGATTTATGGTGAGTCAAAAAGAACAGGAGAAGAGTTGGCTTTAGAGGCCAATCCTCAGACCATTATTCTCAGAACATCCTGGCTGTATTCAGAATTCAACAAAAATTTTGTAAAGACCATGCTCAATTTGTTCTCTCAAAAAGATGAACTCGGAATTGTTGGCGATCAGTTTGGCCAGCCTACGAATGCAAATGATCTTGCAGAGGCCATTATGGAAATCGTGGAAAATCCAAAAAAAACCTTCGGAATTTTTCATTTCTCAAATTATCCCGAAACCACCTGGTTTGAGTTTGCAAAAAAAATCGCAGAATTCTCAGATTCCTCTCTACAATTAAATTCTTTAACGACCGAGCAATATCCGACTCCTGCAAAGAGACCCAAGAGAAGCACAATGTGTCTGGACAAAATTGAAAAAACCTATAACATCGAGCTGAAGCACTGGGAAAATAGTCTCGAAGACTGCGTCAATACTCTTTCCAAATAAATACAGAATTTATGAAAAACGTCATCATCACTATTTTTATTTTCGCTGTACAATTTGTTTTTGCACAAAATGTTTATCTCAATAAGGTTGAGAAGATCAATGAAAACACAGATAAATTTCTCTACAGCATCAAGGAAGAAATAAAAGAAGCTCAATTTCTTGGGGAAATAGAAGTTCAGGGCTTTTCAAAAGACGATGCTGCTGTATTTTCTCAGATCTACAAAAAAGCGAAAGAAGTAGGGGCAAATTCCTTTTCATTAAAACCATTTGAAAACATAGATGGCGGTTCCCAAAAATTTGATGCCGCTCATTATAAATTAAACCTTTATTATCTACCTTCAGATCAGTTTTCCGTTGAAGAAGGCAATTTGCATCTTTTTGCATCTTCATCAAAAGATCAGAAAATAAGCATCAACAGGAAGGATTATTTATTGTCACCGCGCACTTACCTTACTATGCCATTAGTCTCCGGTGAAATTTATACCATTTCTACAAAGAAACTTTTAGGATCCACTATTAAAATTCAGAAAAACACCAAAAATTCAGATCAGTATTATCAGATCTCTTCTGCACGGTTAGGAAACAGTACTCAGAATGACGGCACACTGCATCTCAAATCCGGAGATATTGTAGGATTAGAGAAATCTTTTGCTCACTTCCTAAAAACAATTTATCAGCAAACAAAATAGTATATAATAGAACCTCTGAAATTTCGGAGGTTTTATTGTATGTATATTTTTTTTCAGGAGCTGTTTCCCGCTCTCCACTATATCTTTTTTGGGGAGGCCTCCGCTTCGCTCCGCCCTCCCCAAAAAAGGATGCCGTTTCGATCGGGGCTAAGAAATTGGTTCTTCGGGTCTTTGTTTTTCTTTTGCCTCACGACTTTCCCGATTTCTAAAACCAGATAAAAACGT
>Ga0308163_10000685_pt1 | contig 50460 bp, 51 predicted proteins | sample PhyTR1_FD_201037 | JGI IMG/M metagenome (GOLD analysis project Ga0308163, IMG submission 201037) | Phyllosphere microbial communities from UC Gill Tract Community Farm, Albany, California, United States - DLSLT.R1 | ecosystem: Host-associated > Plants > Phyllosphere > Unclassified | place: USA... | reverse complement strand
TGTGAGCCTGGAACTTCTCGTACGAGCGCGCGACCACGACGTTGTCGTCGGACACGAAGAACCCGCGGGCCTTCATGTTGACGGTGTCCCACTGGTGGTCGAAGAACGCCTGCTTGGTGAAGTTGATGGCGCTTACGTGGCGCAGCACCTCCGACCGGCGCGAGTAGACGAGCGGATGCGACGCGAACGCGTCCATCACCTCGGCGGGTACCGGCGTCTCGCCGTCCTCGCCGCGTGCGATCCACGGTGCGATGGGAATCTTCTTCTCGAACATCTGGCGTCCTTCGGCGATGTTGATCTGCTGGTCGCGGTGCGACGGCCGGAACCGGCGCGGGCGTATGGCGATGGGCTCCCATCCGTTTTCGGAGAGGACGGCGAAGCGCATGTGGCCGCCGAACTCCACCTGGCCCTCCAGGACCAGGCAGCGGCCGGAGACGATCGGAGACATCGCCGTGTTGCGGTGGCCGAACGCCTGCCACAGCTCGGCGACGGGCACCTGCGTGCCGGTCCAGCACGCGTCGAGGTCGTCGGCGCCCACGCCGCGTTCCTCCGCCTCGGCCGCCCATGCGTTCCACATCTCGTGGATCGGCGTCTGATGGTGCGCGTTGCCCTTGCGGATCTGCGACTGCGACAGGAGATCGATGCGCTGCGGCCAGCGCGTGTAGCCCGCATGGCTGCACAGCACGGCCTTGCCGCGCCAGAAGTACTGGAGCACGGGCACGGTGCCGGCGCCGATCGCCTTCAGCTCCGCGTCGGTGATGCCGTCGGCACGCAGCGCCGGCAGCGTGCGGTTGACGAACTCGCGCGACCCCGACGTCCCGCCGGAGCCCTGGATCTCGATGTGGTCCTCGTGGTTGCCCGCGATGAGGACGTAGTTGGAGCGTCCCATGACGTTGCGCTGCCACCAGCGGATGACCTCGGGGTTCTCCTCGCCGCGATCGAGCAGGTCGCCGTGGAAGACGAAGAACGTGCCCGGCACGTCGATGCCGTTCGCGGTCGGCGCGAGCGGGTCCATCAGCGGGCCTGCCGTGCCCTGAATATCGCCGACGTGGACGATGCGGTCGTAGGACGACAGGTCCCGGACCTGGATCTCGCGGGCGAGGAACGCGCGCACGGCCCTGACCGCCTCCGCGTAGCTCTCCTCGTCGCGGACGTAGACGACGTTCTCTCCGTCGGGCAGCCGCTCGGCCATCCCGTGGATCCGCTCCAGCGCCTTGTCGGGCACCTTGAGATGGATCGGGCGGGAGAGCAGGCGCTCGCGCGAGACCTCCAGGGGAACGCCGAAGAAGTCGACGTACATCGCCTCGTAGCCGCTCTTCGCCGCGTATTCCGCCATCCGCATCGCGTCGACCGGCTTCGGGCTCGTGGCGTCGTACGCCATGGTCTCGCCAGTATTGGTCCGTACATCGAAGGACTTCATCACGACGTCCATGACATACTTCGAGTTCTCATGGCTCATGATGAGTTCACCGGAAGGTGCCATGGTAAGGCTCGAGAAAGCCTGGCGCATCGTATCGAGCGAAAGCGAGTATCCGCCAAGGCCGACTTCATTCAGGAGGTGGCTCTTGCCCGAGCCTGGCTGCCCCCTGGTGATCACGATCTTCTTCATTTTTCCGTTCCCTGGATGATCTCGGAGCCGCGTCCGATCCCATCGAGGGAAGCGGGACGGGGCCGATGCCTCCGTCCCGAGCCGTCTGGCTAGGCGGAGGGCGTGATGCGGGCCTGTGGCGCGCGCACGGCGACGGACGCCGGCCGCATGGCGGCGGCGCGTTTCGCGGTCGTGGTCGGCGTCGTGGACATTTTTCTACCCCTTGCGGCCTGCCCGTATCACAGGGTTCGCGCGCAGGCCATGGGATTTCAGGAGTTCTGCCAGCTGCGCTTGGCGTGCAGGTGGCGGCGATGGCGCTGCAGGTCCGCCAGCGCGTTTCCGGCCTGACGCATGACAGGGGCGGGATCGCCGTCGCCGAAGGCGAGGCTGCAGCACAGCGCATTGGCCCTAAGGCGGGTGTCTGCGTAGTCGATCGGGGTCGCGATGCTCATGACTTTTCCTCTCCGAAAACGATTATACGCCTATTTCTGGATGAGATGCATGCTGTTTCGCGAACCATCCTACATCGGCGCGATCAGGAACGAGACGGTTCCCGTATCCGTCTTGGCACCGAGAGGTGCCGCATCCATCCTGATCCGCAGGTGGACGTTGCGGCGGATCGATTCGCAGGCGGGTCCGTCCGCGGCGCTCGTCAGATAGGGCGAGCCCGCGCCCGGCATCAGCGCGACGGACTGGGTTTTGCCGTCCGACCATGTGATCGCGTAGGCGCGCGGCGCGGCTCCGTCGCCCAGCACGAAGGCTCCGCTGCTCCCGCTTCCGGTTGCGGCTACCGAATATGCCCTGGTCGGAGTGTTCATCCACAGGCAGACGTCGTCGACGGAGTCGTTTCGATGGCCGTCGAACGTCCGGTCGCCAAGGGGCGACGTCACTGCGTGCGGAGCCACGGACAGCGATATGCCGATGCTCGCGCGTGACGTGGGGCCGATGTCACCTGCCTCTGCGCCGTTCGCCGTCATTGTTGCCGCCAGCGCCATCATCGCGTATCTCATCGTCCGTCGCCTCCCTGACCGCGTACCGGGATTCATGCCTGTCTGTCCCGTCCGCGCCGCTTCAGCGCGTTGCGGATCAGGCCGACGACGCTGATGGCGATCCAGGAGCACTGGATGACGAAGGCCGACTGGTTGTACGAGTGCAGGAGGGAGTAGAGCACGAGTGCTGATCCCGCGCCGTTGACGACGAGGAACGCATCGCCGCGCGGATTCATGCGGTCGGTCTGCGCCGCCAGATAGCTGCCGAGTATGCACAGCACGCCGGCGTTGCCGACGATGTCGGGTATGGTCATGGACGTCTCTCCGTTCGGATGTCGTATGCTACAGGGCTGCGGCGACCGGTCTGAAGGCGGAGTGCAGCACGTCGCCCGCCACCGAGGCCGCGATGACGCCTCCGACGGCGACCGCCGCCGCCATGGCTGCGTACTGCATGAACGAGCCGAGCATCCGGCTGCGCTCCGCCCTCTCGGCGGCGCTTGTCGACCGGCGCGCCGACGAGCGGCGGTCGCTTCCGCCGACGGCTGACGTCGCACGTGCCGGTCTGCAGGCGGCGGCCTCGACGTCGATGGCGTCCTGAGACCTGATGCCGGCATATGGCCCGCTGCACCACACGACCCTTCCGACGATGGCGAGATCGGTGCCGCGGCGTATCTCGAGGTAGGTGCCGGGCCTGATGGCCTGCTGCGTCCGTATCATCAGTCCCCGCGACGACATGTTGAGCACCGTCGCGTCTCCCCATGTCCCGTCGGCCCGCAGCCTGGCGGGCAGCGCCGTCTTCCGTCTCGGCTCGCGCTTCCGCCCGCCCGGAGGCACCTTCTCCTGCTGCATCGTCTTTTCCCCTTGCTCGTTCCGATTGTCTTCTGCCCCCTCGTTCGGGGATCCGGCGCGTCGTCGGTTTTTCCGGCATCGGCCATAAAAAATATGCCCCCGGACCGTGGTCCGGGGGCAGTGGTCGTCAGAAGCGGGCGTTCCAGCCTGCGAGCGCGCTGGTCGAGCCGTTCGCGACGTCCTGCATCATGCCGATGCGGAACGACGAGCGTACGCCGCCCGTGGAATAGCCGGCGGTCAGCTGCAGGCGACGCTCGCCTGCGAGGCTTGCCTTGGTGGTGCGGTAGACCAGCGACCGGCTGGTCAGGTCGTAGCCTGCGCCGTAGGTGAGCTTCGCCGAGCCCGATTCGATCGCGAGCGGCTGCGCGACGCCGAACGACACGAGGCCGCCGAGCATCAGGCCGGTGGCCTGGAAGCCGATGCGCGAGCCGAGGATGCCGGTCGAGCCGGTCACCAGCGACGCCGCGTCGATCTTGAGGCGGGTGATGCCGAGCGAGCCGTAGCCCTCCAGGTTCCAGCCGTCGGCGAGCCCGAACGTGCGATGCGCCTCGATCATCATCGTGCGTGCTCCGCGACCCAGCCGCAGGGCGCCCTGGCCGGTGGGCATGCCCATGATCGAGCCGCTCTCGTCGATGTACGAGAAGCGCACGTCGGTGCGCGACGTCGACCAGCCGACGGTGACCGCGCTGGCCGCGCTGCCGTAGCTCCGGCCGGACGACATCGTCAGGCCGAGCTTGCCGCCCGCCACGTAGCGGTCGTAGCCGAAGCTCGTGTCGGCCTGGGGCACGTAGGCGAGCACGCCGTCGGCGAAGGGCGCGAGGCCCATGACGTCCGACTGGAGCGAGTCCGACGAGTTCCAGGCGGCGCGGAAACCGTCCTGGCCGCTGACGAAGGCCATGCTGCCCGCCATCGCCTCGGTCCGGACCTGATCGGCAGCGGGGCCGAAGCGGTTGACGGTGTAGCCGAAGCTGCCCGAGAAGCCCCCGAACGAGAGGTCGGCGTGGCTGTTCATCTGGCGTACGCGACGCTCGATGCGGCGGTCGGCCGCCAGCTGCGGCTTGATGACCATTCCGGCGACCGAGCCGGTGTAGTCGCGGCCGAACTCGTCGAGGACCGTGACGTTGGACAGCGCGGTCTGGATCGAGCCTGCGCCCATCGCGGCGGGCACGCCCATGACCGAGGTCTGGACGCTGGTCTGGGCGGTCCCGTTGGACAGCTTCGGATTGACCGGGGCGAGTGCCGCCTTGAAGTCGACGAGGCCCATGCCGTAGACGTCGTCGGGACCCGGCGCGCCGATGTCCTTGGCCGTCTGCAGGATCACGTCGCCGGCCTGCTGGCCGGTGAGCTGCGGCCACTTGGACAGGATGTCGGCGGCGAGCCCCGCGACGCTGGGCGTCGCCGAGCTGGTGCCCGAGAACACGCCCACCGAGCCGTCGATCAGCGTGGTGACGTTCGAGCCGACGGCCGCGACGGTGCGGTCCTTCATGCTGCCAGCCTTGTTCGAGTAGCTCTCGATCTGGTAGAAGTTGAGCGCCGGCGAGAGCGCGACCACGAACAGGACCGCCTTGCGGTTGTCGTCCGTGATCCACTGCGCGTTGTACGGATCGGCCGAGCCGAAGTTGCCGGCCGAGTTGATCAGCAGGCCGCCCGTCGCGCCGAGACGCGTGGTCGACGCCGTCCAGCTGGGGCTGCCGCCGACCAGCGAGCTGCTGACCAGCTTGATGCCGTTTTCCGCGGCGTAGCGGATCGCCTCGTCGGTGTGGTACAGCATCTCCGACTGGGTCTTCTCGTCCCAGTCGGCGACGCGCAGTACGACGAGCGTCGCGTTCGGCGCATAGCCGACCGTGCCCTTGCCGTTCGCCGCCGCGCCGATGATGTTGGCTACGGCCGTGCCGTGGTCGGAGGTCGAGCTGCCCAGCTCGCTGCGCTTGGTGCGCGTGCCGTCGGCCGCGATCACGTAGCCGAAGTCCTTGGACAGGTTCATGTCGATGCGACCGTCGAGCTCGCCGTTGACGTTGACCACGCCATCGTCGACCACGGCCACCTTGACGCCCTGTCCGGTGTACTTGGAGTCGAGCGCGTAGAGCGCGTTCATGAACTCGTTGGCGCCGTAGTTGCGGCGGAACTCGGCGGTGTCGTTCACCGAGCGGACCGGCTGCTTGTCCGATGGCGTGATCACGTAGCCCGCCGGCGGGGTCACCGGATCGTAGTATACCGGCTCGGTCGGGGTCGGCGCAGGCGTCGGTGCCGGCGTGGGAGCAGGAGTCGGCGCCGGCGTGGGAGCAGGAGTCGGTGCGGGCGTCGGTGCCGGAGTGGGCGTCGGCGTCGGCGCGACCGCGACCGGCGTGGGGGCCGGAGTCGGAGCGGGCGTCGGCGCCGGCGTCGGCGCGGGAGCAGGTGCAGGGGTGGGGGTCGGGGTCGGCGCGGTGCCGGTGCCGCCGCCGGTGCCGCCCGTCGTCGGCGGAGCCGACGTGCCGGGCGAGTTGATGCCGCCGCCACCGCCACCGCCGCAAGCGGAGAGCGATGCGAGAACCAGGATGCTGGCCGAGGATACGAGGAACTTCTTCATCTTCATTTTCCCATCTCAGAGATGTTACGTCCTATCTGACGCAGTCATCTCTCCCCTTTTGGAAAGGCCGCGTGCGTCCGCATCCCGCGGCCCTAGGGCCGCAGGAGTAAACGTGGCGTTGCGATCGTCGTCAGTCGTTAAGATATGCCGAGAGCAGCAGCTCGGTCGGATCGAGCAGGCTGGGTGGCTTTGGCCCGTCTACCGGCCATTCCCAGGCGTCGTCTACCCGGCCCCGGTGGAGCTCGAGGTGCAGCATGCTCTTGGGACGCGGCGGGACCTTGTCCTTCACGAGGACCTCCCGGACATAGCCGAGCACGGTGCCGGCGGCGATCTCGTCGCCCGCCTTCACGGGAACGCGGTCGACCTCGCCGTAGACGACGGTTCCGCTCGCCCCCTCGACGAGTACCGCCCAGGTGTCCCGCCAGAACGGCGACGGCGGATCGGCGATGATTCCGGTGAAGGGAATGACCGAGACGACCTCGCCGGCCTCGACCGCGCTGACCGGCGTGCCTTCCGGCACGTACATGTCGACGCCTTCGTGGACGTGGTTGCGCCTGCGGAAGCCGAAGGCGCCGGGATGCGCGCCGCCGACCGGAATCCCTGTGGTGCCGGGCGGCATGTCGCGGAAGCCCTCGGAATCGCGATCGGGCACCAGACGCAGCGGTACGGGGCTGATCCACGTCGGTTCGTCGGGATCGGTCGCCACGATCGCGATGTCGCCGTGCTCGCGCCAGTCCGGCCGATGTTCCTCGAGCCATTCCAGCGCGGCGAGGCGCCCTGGTGCGAGATGGCGCACGCGCTCCATCAGGGAGCCCATGCCGTACATGATCAGCATGGAGCCGGACGGAGGCGGCGCCACCGTCTCCAGCTCGTACGCCGAGGAGCAGAACGAGACCGAGTGGGCGTCGTCGCTTCCGACGCCTACCGCGATCGTCAGGCGGGGCGGCAGCGACCGGTCCTGGTCCTGCCGCATAACGAGCATGCCTTCCTTGAAGTTCGCGCCCATGTGCATCCGGACGAGGGAGCCGAGCGGGATCGGCGTGGCCACGGCGTTCATACGCCTGCCTTGGGCGAGTAGGTGTCCGGCAGCACGTAGACGTCGTCGAAGAAGTCCTTGCGCTCGTCGGCGAACAGGCACTTGTCGAGGTTGCGCGCCATGGCGATCGCCTGCTTGAGGTCGGTGCTGTGCAGCCAGATGCTGCTGAGGCCCGAGAACCGCTCGTGGTCCTGCTCGATCATATCGATCAGGATCGCGACCGCGTCGTGTCCGCTCTCGCCCGAGACGGTCTGATGATCGTGGTTCAGATGCCAGTCGAAGCATATCGTGTGCAGCCGCGAGAGGTCGACGCTCTCGATCAGCTCCCTGAAGGCAGGCACGGTGCGCGCGATCACGAAGCCTTCCGGCATCTCCCGCTCGTCGTCGAAGAAGATCCTGATCGGGCCCTCGTCGGGCACCCGGTGGTTGTCCGGGCGGCGCTTGCCGGCCGCGAGCCCCGACGACGCCTGTGGCGGACGGGGTGCCTTCACTGGCCTGTCCTTGCGATGGAAGCCCGGGTGGCGGGGCTTGCGTTCGCGATCGATTCCCATCTCGTTTTCCCTTCCGATGCCCGTATCCGTCACCGCTTAGCCAGATGTCCCAGCCTGGTCTTCATGCGCCCGATCCGCATCGCGTTGTCATGGCCGAGAGCGCTGGCGAGGTCGTCTCCGTAGTATCGCTCCATCATGACGAACGCATCCACGAGATCCTGCGCGGAGACGCCTGTCTCCCCGATGTCGGCGCGTGCCAGCATGGATACCGGAATCTTCGCGTCCAGCACGCGCTCGTCCGGGTTCTCCAGTTCCGAGGCTCCGCCCTTCGCGGAAACGCTGCCTCCGGCGAGAAAGCCGAGAAGGAAGGGCATCAGCCTGCGGATTCCGTCCGCATTCAGCTCCATCGGCATGCCGTCGTTCCCGTGGAATCCCTTCGTGACGCCGACGCGGATCAGCGCCCGTGTGTCCTTCGACGCGGCGACGATGCACGTGCTGCCGTAGCGGTCGACGAACTCCGCGTCCTCGAAGGGGAGCCCCTCGAGCGCGGCGCGCATGGCGCGCGCCACCTGTCGGGTCATCTCTACGGTGAGGTGCATCCGCGTCATCTCGTCTCGCCGGGGAGCCGGCGAACGGCAGACCCCGAACCAGCAGCAGGCTTCCGACGCCAGGCTGCTGTCCTGCAGCGAGCAGTCCGAGCCGACGGCGTCGACGAAGTGTACCAGGCTGTAGCCGTGAGGAGAGCGTTCGATGTTCATATGGCGGTTCCCCTGTGTGGCGGTCATGGGGCGACGAGGTCGCCTGCCGTCTCGCCGTGCTTGCTCTCTATGTAGCGTCCCTGGATCTGCAGGTCCCGCTCGTCGCCGGCGGAACGCGCCGCGATGGCCTCGCAGAGCGTCCGCGAGATGTTGGAAAGCGCCGAGCCGAACGTGTCGTCGACCCGCTGTGCGGCCTCGTCGTCGGGAGCCGACAGACGCGCGGCCTTCCAGGACCGCTGCAGCTCGTCCAGGTCCTGGCGAGCCGCGGAATCCGCGGCTATGGACAGGAGATCGGGCACGCTGCCGCGGGATCCGGACAGCCATTCGTCCGCGAGCGCCACCGTCGGCGCGGCCAGCTGCGGGATGGGGGTAGCCTCGCCCCTGATCTGCCCCGGCAGGGCTCTTTCCGACGCTGCGAAGTCGAAGGTCTCGAGACCGAAGTCCCTTGCGATCGAGGCTATCAGCGGGACCACCTCTCCGAGCGCGGCCTGGAACTGGAGCATGTCGGCTCCGTGCTTCCTGCCCAGCAGATCGCATAGAGTCTCGCCGTCCCGGCGCAGCGCGTCTCCCCTGAGCGCCAGCGGACCGCTGCCGTCGGCCTTCTCGTCGGAGTTCTCCGCATGGATCCAGACGGGCTTGCCGCACAGATAGGAGAGCAGATCCGATGCCTTCGAGAGGTCCCGCGTCACCGCCATTCTCTGATCCGATGCGATGCCGTGCCTCGTCGCGTCGGAGAGAGCCTCGACGACCCGTCTCACGCTGTCCCGATTGGCCCATTTCGGCATGTCGGGTGTGCGTCTGGACGACATGAAGGTCATTCCCGTTATCGACGCCATGCTGATCGAGGTCATCATGAATGACGTTATGGCCCATATTGTGCCTACGGTGACGATGTCGTGCAGGTCGATGCCGTGCGTCAGTCTGTCCCATGACGGAATCAGGGTCACGGGAATGGCGATGACAGGACCTCCCGCTATCAGTGCGATCTTCTCCTTCAGCAGCCGCCGGGCGTTGCGGTCCCGCGTGGCAGGTGCGCTCATCGCTGGAAGCTCCGCTCCATGTCCTCCGCCGACACGTCCTCCAGCACGATGTCGGACGAGGTCGGATCACGTCCGAGCTTCTCGCGCGCCATGGCGCCGAAGCTGTTGCGCCGCACGGTCTCGTCGTCCTCGATGTCGATGAGGCCGGTGATGTCGTTGACGCTGCCGAGCAGCGTGATCTGTCCGTCGCGCTGGTAGATGTCGTCGCCGCGCGTGTAGACCGTCACGTACCGGCTCGTGCCCGCACGGGCCTGCTCCAGCACCGTCTGCGCGAAGACGTCGACCAGGCGCTCGAGCATGCCTTCTGTCATGACCTGCTCGCTTCGGGCGAGCCGCACGTCCATGGCGCTGGTGATCAGCACGTCGCGAGCGCGCTGAGACAGATTCTCCGGGGTCTCGCCCTCGTTCGACGTCAGCGTCGCGGTTGCCTCGAGATTGGCACCCTGCATGATGTGCATGATGAAGCGCATCGGTCTCTCCTTCGTGTTTTTCCGGTCCCTTGCGGGGATCACTGCGTCCTTACGGACATCTGCGCCTCGTGCATGGCCATCATGCGTGCGATCGTCGGATGCGGCATCGGCGGAAGCGGTTCTCCGGGAGCGCGTCCGGCTGCTTCAGCCAGATAGACGAGCTCCGAGGGAGCGAGTCCATAGACGTCCGCGATCCGGCCGATGACCTGCAGCGTCGGCTGTTTCTGCCCCCGCTCGATCTCCGACATCATCGAGGTGGACAGGCCCGTCCGCTCGCACACCTCGCGCTGTCGAAAGCCGTGGTAGAGCCGTAGCAGGCGGATTGTCTGGTCGAGCTTCATGCCGTCACCTTTCCTAGCAGGTCCGCCGCGGTCATCGCGTAGTCGGACGCGATCCATTCCTGGCGCATCCGCTTCATCCGCATGCCCATCTCCACCCCCTGCTGCATGCCGAGCGCGATGAGATCGTCGCCGTCGACCGGGAAGACCGGCACGCTCCACGTCTCGATCGCAGCGATGCCGTCGCTGCCGGCAAGGCGCATCGTGTCGGTCACCAGGCGCAGATCCTCGCCGTTCACCAGGTCGAGCCTTGCGGCGTTCGCCCCGTAGCCGTCCTGCCGGAGCCGCTTCGCGACGAACCGTGCACGGTGCTTCTCGGCGTTGGAGAGCTTCCAGGCAACGAGCGTGCGGTCGCCGACGTCCCCGAGGTAGCCGCCGAGCGTCGTCGCGGGGTCCATGCCGTGTGCCAGTGCGATCGTCAGCCGCTCCTCGGAGCCTTCCGGCAGTCCGATGACCGCCGATGCGCCGCTGTCGTGGACGAGGCGCAGGACCTGGAGGGCGTTGCGTCCGGTCAGGATGCGCGACATCTCCGACCAGATACGCTCGACGCTGATCCGCGACAGTCCTCCGGCCTCCGCCATGACTGCGGCGTAGGCCTCCGGATCCGGTGCGACGCCGCCCCCCGCGGCGAACCGTCCGAGGAAGCGGAACCACCGCAGGATCCTGAGATAGTCCTCGCGAATGCGGCAGACGGGATCGCCGACGAACCGGACGCGGCCGGCAGCGAGGTCCTCGCGCCCGCCGAATGGATCGGCGATGCCGCCGTCGAGGTCCATCGCCATCGCGTTGATGGTCAGGTCGCGCCGCTCGAGATCGACCGCGAGATCGCGCGTGTACGCGACCGTCGCATGGCGGCCGTCCGTCGCCACGTCCGTCCGCAGCGTCGTGATCTCGTAGATCTCGTCGTTGCGTATGACGGTGATCGTGCCGTGCTTGAGGCCCGTCGGCACGTAGCGCACGCCGTTGGCCTCGTAGATCGCCATCTGCTCCTCGGGCGTCGCGTCGGTTGTCGCGTCGATGTCGGCAGGCACGATTCCGAGCAGCCAGTCCCGTACACACCCGCCCACGAGCCACAGCCTGCGCCCCTCGGCCTCGAACATGCCGGAGATCTCGCGCAGGGTCGTCGTCACGGGAAGGTCCATGCCGTCCTCCTGTCAATGATGGTAGGGTGGTCGTCTCAGTAGAGGCGGATGTCCGCCGGATCGAGACCCAGCGTCGCGCAGCCGCGTTCGGCTGCCGCGCGCGCTGCGGCATAGCTCGGGTAGTCCCCTTCGGCCGACAGGTCGACGCCGACGGGCGTGTCGTTCTCGGGAGTGCGGGCATAGACGTTCCAGCCCAGCGTCGCGTCCTGCGTGTCGGGAGCGGCGTATTCCTGATGGTCGTCCGTCGTTGCGAAGGCGTTCATGCAGAAGCGGATGGCCGGCTCCTGTGTCTCGTCGTTCAGCTGCGTGCCCATTCGTAGGCCTCCTCTGCGGTGGTGACGTCTCCCTCGAAGCTCCGCTCGTGGAACTCGCCGGTGACGACGTCGAAGCCGAAGCCCCGACGCATGTCCTTGTGCTTGAAGTCGTGGACGTCGCCGCTCCGACCCATCAGCATCATGCGCTCGAAGTCGTCCTGGAAGCGCGTGGGCGTCGCGGCCTTCAGCGCCTCGAAGGCCCGGTCCACGTCGGCCCGGTCGTCGATCGTGTCGTACATCGTGGTCTCCCTTTCTATGGTCTCAGCCGCGAACGGCCATTCCGAGAGCGCCGACCAGCGCCGGCGCGCAGATCTCCATCATCCGCTGCGTGCGTTCGTCCTCGCGACGGTTGTAGCGCTCGCGCTGCTCCGGCGTCAGAGATGCCAGCCATTCGCGATGCTCGTTCCACTTCGCCTGCCGCTCGGCCTTGGCCTCCGCGTCGCGCTGCGGCTTCGTCCGGCGATCGGGCCGCGTCTCGAGGCGACGTGCTGCCCTGGCGCGCTGTTCGGCCGCGCGCTTGATCTTTCTTGCGGTGGTCATCGCCGTCTCCTTTTCCCATTCTCAGGCTATCTGCCCGCGTCGTCCCTCGCGAGTCTATTCCTGGCCGCGAGGCCCCTCGATCGCCGGTCGTCGCGGGGCCGGCCACGCCTTCGCCATTCGTTCGTCGCCGTTCATCGGAGACAGGGACACCTCGTGTCCGGTCCCGCCGACCAGTGCCCATGGAGAGCGTCTCACCGAGCCGCATCTCGTGCATGTCTGGTAGGACGGCCCCTCGTCGATGTCCTCACGGGTTCCGCTCCATGAATGAAGGGGATCGAGGATGCCGCATTCCCGGGTCGGCATGACCGAGCCGAAGCTCTCCACGCTCGAGATCGTGATCAGGCCCGACCTGAGGAGGTCGTGGTCCGTCACCTGGCCGAGGGCTCTGCCCGCCATTTCGCTTTCTCCCGTCGGATTGTCCGTCGTGTCGCAGCCTTTTCTGGTCCCGACACTCCTTTTCCGGTCCGATCTACTTGCAGATGGTGCCGAAGTTGGTGCTCGAGACCGTCCTGACGTTGGTGCTGTTCCAGTAGTAGATCGAATAGCCCGAATAGTCGTTGAAGCCGCAGACGCCTGCCACCTTGCGGGTGTTGTTGGCGTATGTGGCGCACTTGGCGAGCGCGTCCGCCATGCGTGCCGCCGTGGTGCTGCCCGTGGCTGCGCCGACCCGGTTGTATCCGTCTCCGTCGATCCCCCAGGGCGTCCCTGCGGCCATCGTCGATCCGCAGCTGAGGCTTCCCGCGGTAGGAGTACAGCTGCGCGACTTGGTCTGAGGACTGCAGTAGGTCGTGCTGACGCTCGCGTTGTCCGTGGACCTCGTGCATGTCGTGATCGGCGCCGTCTCGGTCCCTACCGTGCTGCCTGTCGAGTTGGGCGTGCAGACGCCGTATACTGTGCTGTACGTCGGCGTATAGGCAATGGTGCAGCTCCGGCTCGTCGTCGCGGCCGAGCAGTAGCTGTTGGGTACCGTGGCTCCATCCGACGACCGCGTGCAGCTCGTGATGTTCGAGCTCTGCGTCCCGGCGGTGCTGCCGGCGGAGTTCGCCGTGCAGACGGTGTAGGTGTCGGCGTATGTCGGCGTGTACGCGATCGTGCAGCTCTTGCTCAGCGACGCCGGCCTGCATGCTCCCGTGTCGACGACGACGCCGTCGGAGCGCCTGCAGCTCGTGATCGTCGCCGTCTGCGTCCCGGCCGTCCCGTCGGTCGAGTTCGCCATGCACGTCTGGTACTCGCCGTAGCTCGGCGTGTACGTGCAGCTGGAGTAGTTTCCGGTGTTGACCGTCTCGGGCTTGGTCGTCGAGCAGAAGGAGTCGTCGACCTCCTGACCGTCCTGACGCAGGCACGTGACGGAATTCGTCCGGGTGGCGCTGGCCGAGCATGTCGACGACCAGAGCCCGGGGACCACCTTCCAGGAATAGCTGCATGCGGAATAGTCCGTGATGGTCTGCGACGGCGCCGGCTTCAGGCTCCCGCAGTATCCGTCCGCGACCGTCGAGCCTTCAGAGCGTATGCACGACACGCTGCGCCTCTGAATGACGGTGTCGCCGCATCCGCCGCTGCCGTCCCACTGCGCGACCCTCCAGTCGTAGGTGCATGTCGAGTAGTCTGCCACGGCCTCGCTCGTCGTCGGCTTGGCCTTGACGCACTGCGAAGGGTCCGCCGCCGTGCCGTCGCTGCGGCGGCAGGTCACCGTCCTGCTGTGAACGGAGGGACCGCATGCGGCGGCTGCACGTCCCCAGTCGCCCGTGTCCCAGTCGAAGGTGCAGCCGGACGTCTGCGTGGTCGTCTCGCTCGTCGCAGGGCGGTCGCCTGCACTGGCGCAGGACTCGTCGTCGACGATGGCGGAGTCCGATCGCTGGCACAGGACGCTGCGATTGCGCGTCGTAGTCCCGCAGGTCGTCGTCGCCCCCTGGAAGGCGCCGGTCACCCACGCGTACGAGCACGTCGTGTAGTCCGTCACGTCGCGCGTGTCGGAAGGCCTGGCCAGGCGCGAGCATTCTGCCGCGTCGATCTCCTGCCCGTCCGATCGCATGCAGACGACCTGCCGCGACTGGGTCGAGGCACCGCACGCCGGAAGCGCCGTCTCCCATGCGCCGGCCTTCCATGCGATGCCGCATCCCGAGGTCTGATAGGAGGACTGCGAGGTCGCCGGGCGCGTCTTCGCGTCGCAGCTGCCGTCGATCGCCGCGCTTCCGTCCGAACGCTGGCAGGAGACCTCCCTGGTCTGCGTCGCGGGACCGCAGGTGGCGTCCCAGTCGGACCATGACGTGGCCGTCCATCCGAACGAGCATGCCGAATAGTCGGTCGTCGGACGCGACGACGTCGGGCGCTCGTCCGCAGGGCAGCTGTAGGTCGAGACCGACTGTCCGTCCGAGCGCATGCAGGAGACGCTGCGGAGGCTCGCCGTGGCGCCGCACGCGGGCTGGGGGTCCCCGTACTCGCCGGTCGCCCAGCGCACCGTGCAGCCGCTCGTCTCGTAGGACGCCCTGCTCGCTTCCGGGCGTGGCGTCACGCACCGGTCGGCGGAGACTTCCCTGCCGTCGTTGCCCGTGCATCTGATGCTGCGTGTCGCGACCGCCTGTCCGCACGTCGTGCTGGGAGCGCCGTACTCGCCTATGCTCCATCCGTACGGGTGATCGTTCGAGCGGCCGTCGGTGCAGGTCGAATAGTCGATTGCGGCCTCTCGCCCGATCGGCTTGGTCGTGACGCACTGGTCGTCGGAGACGGGAACGCCGTCCGAGCGGACGCAGGTCACGCTGCGATAGGAGAAGGTGCTGCCGCAGGCGGCGGCGGGCGAGCCCCACTCGCCGATCGTCCAGTGGTTCGCGCAGCCGACCTCGATCTCGACGTCCTGGGTCGTCGCCGGCCTTGCTGCCGCGTCGCACTTGTCCGCAGGCGAGGCGCGTCCGTCCGACCGGATGCAGGCGACGGCGCGGCTGAGCGTCGCGGGTCCGCACTGCGTGGAGGGCTCGCTCCATGATCCCGTCGACCAGCCGTAGCTGCAGGTCGACGTGTCGGAATAGCTCTCGCTTGCGTCAGGCCTGGACCCAGCCGGGCAGCTGTCTGCTTCCGCCGGGCTTCCGTCGGAGCGCATGCAGACCACGTCCCGGGTACGGCGTGCCGTGCCGCAGGTCGGCGCGGGAACGCTCCAGTCGCTGGTCTGCCATCCGTATCCGCACGTCTGGGTTATGTTCGCCGGGCGGCTGGCGATGGGCTTCGTGCCCGATCCGTTGCCCGTGCACGACGCGTCCGCCCCCACGTTCCCGTCCGTACGTACGCACTGCACGGTCCGTGTCTCGGTGCCGCGGCTTCCGCAGGATCCGACCTGCTTCCAGGCGGTGACCTGCCATGAATAGTAGTTGGCATCGCCGGGCTTCGGCTGCCCAGGCGCAGGCCTGATCGAAGGGGGGAGCAGCTGTCCGTCGAGACGGCCGTCGATCATCTTGCGCATCACGACGACGTCGGAGGACTGCGCGGTCGCGATCGTGGACGCGCACAGGACCATCGCGGTCGACGCTGCATATGCCCAGATCTTGACGCCGCTCAGCATGGTGTTCGCTTTCAGGATAGTATTGTTATCTATCCTTAAACCATATCGGCGGCGTCTAGCAATTCCCTATCTGTCCGGATCGGGCGTTCGTAAGGCCGGGGATGTCAGGTCGGGTCTGCTTCCACTGTTTCCGCCCTTGCGAAATGCACCGCTCTTGCCTGTACCGACACGAACTCGCGTTCCGGCCAGCGATAGGCCGTCAGCCGGCCGCCGTGGACGCATCCGGTGTCGATCGCGACCACGTTGCCGACGATGCGCGGTTCGTCGTGGACGACGTGGCCGTGGACGACCGTCGCGCTGCCGGCATAGGTCAGCGCCCAGTCCTCGCGAAGCGGGAAGCCGTGCTCGTCGAGCTCGGTGCCGCCCTTCACGGGCCGCCCGTAGAGTCCCATCGACCAGGCGCCGCGCGTGTGGCGCCCCTGATGCTCCTCGTCGATGCCGGCATGGGCGACCGCGAGACGGCCGCCGTCCAGCATGAGGTGCGACTCGAGCGTGCCGATCCACGCGGCCATGTCCAGGCGCCACTCCTGCGTCGTGTCCGAGAGCTGTTGGATCGTCATGTCGAGGCCCGCCTTCACCTCGACGTCCTTGCCCCGCAGCCAGCCGTGCAGCTTGTCGTCGTGGTTGCCGCGGATGACGATGCCGCCGATCTCCGTCAGGCGCCGCGCGATCTCGAGCGTGCCCTTGCTGTCGGGGCCCCGGTCGGTGAGATCGCCGAGCAGGACGGGTATGCGTCCGTCGGGGTGGCGACGGATCTCGCCGTCCTCGTCGAGGTGTCCGAGGAGACCCAGCAGCTCCATCAGCTCGTCCCGGCACCCGTGGACGTCGCCGACGATGTCGAACGGTCCGGCGAGTTCGGTGCGGTCCGACGGCATGGGCACGATCCGGAAGGAGACGTCGCCGGGCGCGGCGATGTCGTAGGCCGTGTCGATCCTCTCGTCGGCGGCATCGAATACGGCGGCGCCGGGAAGCCGGATGCAGATGCACCTCATGCCCCGGCGGTGCGCAGCGGATGCGACGGCGCGGCGGGCCTTGCCGTTTGAATCGGCCATGCAGACGCGCACGATGCTGGCGGTGCCGAGCGTCCCGTGCAGCAGCTCGAGCGAGGCGTCAGGCTTCTGGACGTTCCAGGGTGCGGCGGCCGAGGCCGGCACGCGGTCTGCGACCTCCGCGAGCGGAGCCCTGCGTCCGCCGACGATCAGCACCACGCTGTGCGCGGGAAGCGGTATTTCGACCATGAGGTCCTCCTTGGGGCTCAGATGCCCTCGATGTGTACGACGGCGATCCGGGGATCGGCCGCCCAGCCGTGCGGCTCCTCGCGGACGAAGACGGAGTCCGTCAGCACGAGCAGGCGCTGCGGCGATGCGTTCTTCATGGACGAGTAGTTCCGGATGAAGCCTTCGATCCGTTCCGCGTCGCGATCGTCCAGAGCATGCAGTCCGACGATCACGTGGAGCGCCATGGGGCCGTCGCCCGGGGACACGCCGCTGTCGTCGGGTGCGAACGGCGTCACGTTGAGGCCGCTGGTGTTGGCGACGCTCTGGACGAGCTTGCGGAGCGACGACTGCGCCGGCGAGAACGGGAATTTCGATCCCTCCTCCTCGGGTTCCAGCGCGGTGTCGACGATCACCACGTCGTAGGCTCCCAGCAGTCGCGCGATCGTACGGTGCGCGAGGGTCTCCGCGATCATATGCAGCATCTTCGTTTTCCTCTCCTGTCGGGTATCAGTCCAGCGTCAGGCCGTGCAGTACGGGCGACTGCGCCTCGCCCCGCGGCGGGTTGACCCTACCGGTGACCGTCCGGTCGCCCGCGTTCCTCGCCGTCTCCTGGGAAGCGTCCTGGAAGACGACCATGGGGCCATACACGAACTCGTCGCTTGTGACATTGACGAACATCATCGTGCCGTCCCGCCAGGCGCTTTCGCCGACGATCGTGACCTTTCCGCTGATCGTGCGTGGTATTTCGTCTCCGGCCAGGTGGCGTCGACGCGTCGGCCTTGGCGGTGGCGGCGCGTTGCGGCCGGCCATCATGTCCGCGAAGCCGCCCATCATTGCGTCGGCTGCTGCCATGAGATCCAGGGGCTCGGACCTCTTCGCCGCGGCGTCCTCGGGCTGGGGCAGGGCCTTCTCGAAGATCTCGCCCCACGTGATCTTCAGGCGGTCGAGCTCGCCGTTGATGCGCTGGAAGACACCCTCGCGCTCGCCCGGCTGGCTGGACGTCGTCAGCTTGCTGGCGGCCGCTATCAGGATGCGGCGCTCCCGTGCGGTGATGGAGGGCGCGCTCACGCCGCGGCCCTCGCGCTCAGCATGTCCGCGATGCGCGCTATCGGCACTGCGGGAAGGACGACGCTCGCGGCCATGATGCACACCGGATCCATTCGCATGCGCTCTGCGTCCGCGGTCATGTCGACGCGGCGTCCCGGTGCAGCCGTCGAGTTCCTTGCGGCGATGCCGAGCCAGTTCACGCCGTTCATGGCATGCCTCGCTACGGCGCGGGTCAGCGTGCGCGCCATGTCCTCCGCCCCGTCTGCGTCGAGAGGGAGCGATGCGACCAGATGGCCGTGGCCGATCGCGCCGACGAGGATCTCGCGTCCGTTGGCACGGGCGGCCTGCTCGACCAGGTCGGCGATCGCCACGGCCGGCAGCATGGCGAGCGAACCGCGCTCCACCATCGCCGCGAGCATGGCGAGGTCGCTCTCCTCGCGGATGCGGCCATAGCCCTCGAGCATCGCCTGCGCCTCGACGATCCAGGTCGCGATCGGCTCGCGGTTGGCGAGTACGAAGCGTCGCAGCATGTCCGCATAGGGCTGCGCTCCGGGGAGCATGTGCCGCACCGTGTTCCGGTAGAGGTCCGCCCAGTCCATGTCTCTTTTCCTCAGGCTGTTCTTGTCGGGGTCCGGTTCGGTGTCGGGGCTGCCGTCCGAGGATGCATCGGCCGATGGCGGGTGCGCCAGCGATATGTTCTCGACCCTGGCCCATAGGCGTGCGGGGAGACGTCGGCGGATATCAGGGGTGTCTCGTGGGGTTGACCGCCTCCCGTCGTAGCGACGGGAGGCGGTCCGGGTCGTGCTACGAAGGGCGTCAGTCGTCCTGACGGTCTCCGAGCAGGTCGGTCGCGGGACCGCGATCGCCGTCCTGCGCATCGGCGTCCTGCGTGTCGTCATCCTGGCTGTCGGCGTCCGGCTCGCGGCGCTCCTCGTCGATGCCGTCCTCGAACGACGTGACGGGAGCCGTCGGCGCGGTCTCGGCGACGATCGGCGCGGCTGCTTCCGGCTCCGCTGCGGCGGGGGCGGTGACGGTCTCGACGTCGGTCACGTCGTCATCGCCGGTGCCTGCGTCCTGCTCGTCGCGGCTGATCGAGGCTGGCGTCTCGGCGAGGCCGAACGCCTTGGGGTCGAGCTCGCGCAGACGGTCGACGATGAAGGACTCGAGGTCGTAGATGCCGTTGGGGCCGGCGATCTGGCGACGCGTCTCCAGCTTGTGGGCGAAGGTGCCGAGGTACTTCACGGTCTGGCTGTTGAAGTGCAGTCGGCCGATCGACTTGCGGTTGTTGTCGTCGAGCAGGATCGCGCAGTACGACTGCGCCGGACGCACCGTGATGCGGCTGGCGTCGATGTGGCGTGCGGCCAGCGCCCGGACGATGTGGTATCCGAGCATCTCGTCCTGGGTCATGACGCGGTCGTCGCCCGACTGGATCTCGACCGGAGCCTGCGCGCCGTCGGCGACGGAGCCCGCGGGCGAGGGCGAATGCAGCGAGATCGCCGACACGCTCTGGAACAGGTCGTCGCGCGGCTCGAACCCGACCGAGCGCATCCGTCCGCCGATGATGTCGATGAACCCTTCCGACGGATCGGCCAGCTCGTCCCCGACGGCGCGGCGCACGGCCTCGTCGTAGCGACGCGTCTTGGCGGCCGTCGCCAGGCTCTCGATGTCGAAGGTATGCTTCTCGAGTCCGGCAAGGACCGACGGGTCGACGTCGGCGTCGCCGCCGAGGTCGACCGAGAGCAGCGGCTCCTCGTCCATGCGGCCGGGCTGGTCGGCGTCGGTGTGCACGCGGTAGAGCGAGCCGTCGGTCAGGACGGCGGTCGTCGCGCCGACGTTGGCGAAGCACTCGGCGAGACGCGTGGCACGATCCGAGGTGAGGTCCGCGGGATCCTGCGCGAGCGAGATGACCATCCGGTGCCGCTCGCCGTCGAGGACGACGAAGTCGGCGCGGCCCTGGCCTCGGGTGAAGCTCGGCACGACCTCCTCGGGATCGAACACGTCGTAGCCGAGCGACTGGATGAACGGCAGGACCAGCGCGGCGCGGGCGGCCTCGTCGGTACGTACCTTTGAGCGGTTGGTGCGCAGCCGCGTCTGAAGGGATCGAATACGTTCGGCTTCCATCGTGATTCCTCGCTTGGTGACGGCGGAAAGGGGCATCCGCCGCAGTCGAGGGATTGTAGGATGAACGGGAACGTCAAGGCAACGGCTATCCCTTCGGAAGCGACGATCCCGCCCTGCCGGCGCATCGCGTGCAGCAGTCGTGGTCGATCTTGTCGACGTCGCCGACGACCAGCCATTCCGAGCAGTCGCGTCCGCACAGCGTCCGGCCTTCGTCACCCCTGAGATGGTAGACGTCGCGCCTCCACCACTGGCTGCCGAACCGGTTCCGGTCGTTCTGCACGGAGGGGCGCGGCCTCGCGCTGCAGACGGCCACGTGGCTCATGGCCTGGGCTCGGCGTGACCCACTCCCGTCGCCGTCCTCAGATATTCGCCGATATGGTCGAAGAACCATGCGTGGAAGTCGCCGCCGTCCTTCGGGTCGTAGCCGCAGGTCATCGCGGCGACGACGAGGTCGTAGCCGAGCCCGGGGTCGACCCTCATGGCCTCCTGGAAGTCGTCAGGCGTATAGGCCATCGCCCGTTCCACGTCGGCGCTGCCTTCGGGCTGCGCATCGAACCACGCCTGCTGGTCGGTCTCGTCCGGCATGTTGAAGAGAGGGCACGGCGTCGGCGTGGTGGTCCAGGTGAAGGTCGGATCGTTGGACCAGACGAGCCCCCATTCGTCCTTGCGCCATTCTATCCCGTCCTTGCGCGCGCGCATCAGGATCCATCCCGGAATGACCTCGCCGTAGGAGAGCGGGTTGGCGTTGCACTGGTCGCACATCTTCGTTTTCCTCGTACATGTTCGTCTGTCTGCGCGTACTCCGCGGTCGGGTGTCCTGCGCGGCCCGGCGATCGGCGCATGTCCGTAGCTGGCGGTTCGCGATGGTCGCGTCGTCCGTCCTCGTGGCGTCGGCGCTACGTCAGGGAGATCAGCGCTCCCTTATCCTCTTCAGTTCCGCGCGACCCTGCCCGGTGCGCTTCATCCGCCTCACCCGCTCCCGCGGAATGCCGTAACGGGGGTGCATCTGTTCGTGCGGATCGCGCGAGAACATGCCGAGCGTGAGCATGTCGAGGAGGAATTCGATGGCAAGGAGGGCAATGTTCACAGGAGCGTCCGCCTATTCGATCGTCGATGCGTGCACTTCACCCATTGCCGGATAGAAGTCCATAGTGCATCATGCCATCCTGAAAATACATCATGCCTCCGATGAGTGCGAATCGATGCGTCTGAAGATTGCGGTCCTCCTGTCGGTCGCCATGACCGGCCTTGCCTCTCCGGCGCTTGCGCAGTCGGATTCGAGCGTCGTCGTGATGCGCCGATCGCTCGATCCGAAGACTCGCACCTATGCGTGGATCCCGGATGCGTGGAGCCAATGCTCGAACAGCTGCGGCGCCGGACAGCAGACCCGCGGCGTCCAGTGCGTGATGAACGGCAAGCATGGCTCGCCCGACGTCAACTGTGGCCCGAACCGGCCGGCCGATACCCAGGCCTGCTACGACGTCCAGGGCTGCGACTATACATGGCAGCCTGGGGAATGGACCGATACGGCCGGCTGCGGTCAGGTGGTCGAGACGCGCGACCTCACCTGCCTGCGCGGCGACGGCAAGACGGTCTCCAACGACCAGTGTCCGACGCCCGCTCCCGATACCACCCGCGAGGTCCGGGACCTGCGCACCTGCGGATATTCGTGGAAGGCGGAGAACTGGGGCGACTGGTCCGACTACTGCCGGACCGGCGCCGAGCGTGCGCGTCAGGTCTACTGCCTGCGCTCGAATGGCGAGAAGGTCGAGGACGCGCTGTGCGGCAAGGCGGGACCGAAGCCGGCCGCAGGCGAGACTTCCGATCGCTACGAGCAGTGCGGCTATTTGTGGGACGTCAAGGAATGGGGAGCCTGGTCGTCGGCATGCATGACGGGCGCGGATCGTACCCGCGTCGTCACCTGCCGACGCTCGAACGGCGACGCCGTGGCCGACGGGATGTGTGCGGCGGCAGGCGCGAAGCCCGACACGTCCGAGAAGGGCGATCGCTACGAGGGATGTTCCTATTCCTGGCGCGCGGGCGCGTTCGGTGCGATCGCACCTGCCTGCGGTCCCTCGCAGAGCACGCGTTCGATCGAGTGCGTCCGTTCCAACGGCGACGTCGTGGCCGATGCGAGCTGCAGCGCGGGAACCCGTCCGTCGCCGACGCAGGACGGCGTCGACTATTCCACCTGCAGCTACGACTGGAAGGAGGGCGCCTGGAGCGCTCCTTCGAGCACGTGCGGGGATGCGACCTCGACCCGTACCGTGAACTGCGTGTCGTCGGACGGCAGGACCGTCACCGACAGCTTCTGCAAGGTGGCCAAGCCCGAGACGTCCAAGGCCAGCTACGAGACGTCCGGCTGCGGATACTCCTGGAAGAACGACGCCTGGAGCGCTCCGGTGCCGGCATGCGGCGCGACGGTGCAGAACCGATCCGTCTGGTGTCTGCGGTCTGACGGCCAGACCGTCGCGGACTCGTCGTGCGCCGCCGGGTCCCGTCCTGCGGCCCAGCAGGCCGCGACCGACTACGGCACGTGCACCTACGGCTGGAACCCCGGTGCCTGGAGCGCCCCCTCGACCACCTGCGGCCAGGCGACCTATACTCGCCCCGTCACCTGTCTTTCCTCCGATGGCCGTACCGTCTCCGACAGCTCCTGTTCGGGGCAGAAGCCGGATGCGACCAAGTCCGACTACCAGACGTCGGGATGCGGGTACTCGTGGAACGCCGGGGCCTTCGGCTCTCCGGTGCCCGCCTGCGGTCCGACCGTCCAGAACCGTTCGGTCACCTGCCTGCGTTCCGACGGCCAGACCGTGGCCGACGCGTCGTGTCAGGCCGGCACCCGTCCTGCCATGCAGCAGCCGGCGACCGACTATTCGACCTGCACCTACGGCTGGTCCGTGGGATCGTTCGGCGCATGGTCGTCGACCTGCGGCAGTGCCACCCAGACGCGCGCGGTGTCCTGCCAGAGCTCGGATGGCCGCACGGTGGCCGACAGCTTCTGCTCGACGGCCAAGCCTGAATCGTCGCAGACGTCCTATCAGACGGCTGGATGCGCCCGTGCCTGGAACGTCGGCGCATGGGGACCTGCCGACAGCGGCTGTTCGGCGGCCGCCGTCCAGACGCGCTCGGTGACCTGCCAGCGTTCCGACGGCCAGACCGTCGGCGACGCGGAGTGCTCGGCCGCTAAGCCGTCCACGTCGCAGACGATCGCGAACTACGGCTCCTGCGCGCCGTACTGGTATGCCGCCTCGGGCTTCGGCGACTGGAACAGCCACTGCTCCGCGAACGCGACCCGCACCCGCGAGATCGGCTGCTTCCGCTACGAGGAGCGCTGCGTCGTGGGATCGGCCGACTACTGGTCGGACGCCGGCGGCGGCAACTGCTACCGCAGGGTCGACAACGCGCAGTGCGTCGCCCGGTCCGACGCGACCCGCGCAGGCTTCAGCCCGACCCTCAACAACAGCGAGACGGCCGCCGTCTACGACCAGTGTGGCTATTCCTGGCAGGCCGATCCGTGGAGCGCGCCGGCTGCGGCCTGCGGCGCCACCACTCAGTCGCGCGTCACTTGGTGCCTGCGGTCCGACGGCACCCGCGTGATGGACGTCTACTGCCAGCAGGCAGGCCTCGCGCAGCCGACCAACACGCAGGGTGCGACGGACTATTCCACGTGCTCGTTCTCGTGGCAGCCGGGCGGGTGGTCCGCTCCGTCGACGACGTGCGGCTCGGCGACCCAGACCCGCGACGTGTGGTGTCTGCGCTCCGATGGCACCCGCCTCAATCCGATCAACGACGCTGCGTGCGGCGGCAACAGGCCGGTGGCGTCCCAGTCCTCGTATCAGACGGGGTCGTGCAGCTATGCCCGCGTGAGTCCGTCCGCATGGAGCGGATGGGACAACGCATGCTCGGGTTCGGCCAACCGCACGCGCACCTATTCGTGCCAGCGCTCTGACGGCGCGATCGTCGCCGCAAGCGAGTGCGCCGCCCGCGGCATCTCGCTCACCGAGACCGAGACCGGAGCGAACTATACCAACGCCTGCCCGGGGTACTTCGCGGTCAGCGGCTGGACGGACTACAACAGTCACTGTTCGGCGTCGGCCACCCGTACCCGTACCGCGACCTGCTACCGGTCGGGCGACAACGTGTTCGCCGGCGACCAGTACTGCACCGACCGCGGCGTCGCCGTGCCGTCGCGCAGCGAGACCACGGGCGTATACGATGGCTGTGGCTATGCCTGGAGCGCCGGGGCCTTCGGCGCGCCGGCGGCCGCATGCGGCGCCTCGACGCAGTATCGGTCGGTGTGGTGCACCCGTTCCGACGGTGCGACGGTCGGGGACGGCAGCTGCAACGCCGGGACCCGTCCGGCAGCGGCACAGGGCACGACCGACTATTCGGCCTGTTCGTACGCCTGGGCGTACAACGGCTGGGGTACGACGTCGCAGACCTGCGGATCGGTCACTCAGGCGCGTTCGGTCTGGTGCCAGCGCTCAGACGGAGCGACGGTCGCCGAAGGATACTGCAACCCGGGCGCCAGGCCTGCGGCCTCCCAGAGCTTTGCCGACTATTCCGCATGCACGTATGCGCGCGGCGACTATATCGGCAGCAGCGACTGGAACTCGCACTGCTCGGCGGGTGCCGTTCGCACGAACTACTACAACTGCAAGCGCGCCGACGGCGCGGTGGTCGAGAACGCCCACTGTGACAATCGCGGCATCGCGCTCACCGAGCAGCAGGGTGCTGGCATCTACGATCAGTGCGGCTACGCGGTCAGCGGCTGGAGCGGCTACACCTACGCCAGCAGCTGCTCGTCGAACACGACGGCGACCCAGTACGCGACCGGCTGCCGCCGTTCCGACGGCGCTCAGGTCGACATCAGCGAGTGCTCGAACCGCGGGATCGCCACCACGCAGTCGGTGCAGACGTCGAACCTGTCGGGATGCGGATACTCCTGGCAGGCAGGCGGCTTCGGCGGCTTCTCGTCCTGCTCCGCCTCGTGCGGCGGCGGCAGCCAGACTCAGTACCGCGACGTCTGGTGTCAGCGCACGGATGGCGCCACCGTCGACGGATCGCTGTGCGGTGGCGGCCAGCCGGCGAACTCGAACAGCCAGTCGTGCAACACGCAGTCGTGCGGCACCTGGCGTTGGCGCTATGTCGGCTCCGGCGCCTATTCTTCGGCGGAACAGCAGCGGATCCGCAACTATGCGGCTCAGAGCGCGAGCATGGGCCAGTACGGATGGTACGAGTTCTGGAGCAACGGTTCGGAGCCCAAGGGCTATGGCTCGACATCCCCGCCGGTATACCAGAACGGCGCGAACGAGCAGGTGCCGACAGGCGGCGGAAACGCGGCCTACATATCGGTCCCCTGCGGCCCTAGCTATTCCGGGATCAACGTGCGGTCGGTGTTCTGGCAGCGCTCCGGCAGCACGGCGTCCCTGTCGTACATGGGCAGCTATACCTGCAACCTCCAGTAGCGGACCCGTGTCGGTGCTGCGGTCGTCCCGGCGATCGCAGCGCCTTCCGGCCTAGCCTTTCCCAGGTGTCCTGCGGAAGCGTGCGACGTCTGGGAACTTGCGTTCGAGCGTGTCGGCGAAGGCTGCGTGATAGTCGTAGTGGGGAACGCCCGGGAATCGCGCCGGCGTCAGCGCCTCGATGAAGTTGGGGTATGTACCCGCCGTGTTGGACGACCACCCGAAGAACACCCACGGCCTGCCCGTCTCGGCCGACGTGACCACCGATCCCAGTGGAATGTCGAACACGTCCTCGGCGCGGTCCTGATCGATCGGAGGATCCTGCCGTACGCCGCCGCATCGACAGATATCCGTCCCAGCCGGCGACGTGGTCGACTCCGGCCCCTTCCTGTCCTTCTTCATGCTGATTCTCCGTTCGGGCCCATCATCCGCGCACGATTCCGAATCGACTGCCGCCAGGTCTTCTGACATCATTCGTCCCGAGAAGGGAAAAGATCATGGCCATGGACATGCCGCCCCCGGCGGTCGAATATCGGATGGAGCGGCATCAGGCAGGGGAGGCCGGGCAGCTGTTCGGGGCCCTGCGCCAGATGAGGACGAGCGTCGCGCGCGCGACGCCGGAGAACGGCGCCGGCAAGGCGCTTCCGTCGGGCGCGCTGCCGAGGATCGATCCCGCCAGCCGCAGCCTGACGACCGACGATCGCAAGGCGCTTGCATCGGCGATCGACGTGAACAGCCGTCGCGAGATGTCGTCGGGCATTTCGGTGCCGGGTGGCTACATCGGCGACCGTATCCGTCTCGCCGCCGAGCGTACCCGCGCCATGGAGCAGTCTACCCAGGGAACCCTCACTCCCGACCGGGCGAAGGCGGTTAAGTGCCATACCGTGGCCGTGGCGATGGACGCCCGTGCCGGCGCCTATGTCGTCGGCGGCGAGGCTGCCGCGCGCGAGGCGCGTGGTGCAGTCCCGCGCGCGGTGGTCGAGGAGTGCCGTCAGACCATGGCGCGTCGTTCCGAGGAGGCCCGGATCGCCCGGACCGGCGTCACGCCGGCGACGCACGCCCAGCAGGCCGGTCATCCCGTCCGCACCTCGCCGTCGGTCGGCGCACGTCACGGGGTGGAGCTCGCCGCCGCCGCTCCCGTCCGTATCGATCCTCAGGGATCGGAGAAGGTCCGTATCGATCCTCAGGGGTCGACGAAGGTCCGCATCGATCCGCAGCACATGCATCGCCAGCAGATCGCGCTGAGCGGCGGTCAGGGCCGCTAGGCGTCCGACAGGGATGCCCAGAGGAGGGCCGCGTCCTCCTCTGGCATTTCGTCCAGCATCACGGCCTCGTCGTTCAGCGTGCGCACGTATGCGATCGCGTCCTCCCGGGTGCCCCCCTCGGGGATGATCACCTCGATCAGATACGGTTCGGCAGCACCGATGTCGGGGCAGAACAGTACGCTGTGCGCCGTCGCCGCATGGTAGCCGCTGACCGCCACGTGCATTGACACCCGGTCCAGCACGAGATCCTGCAGGTTCGCCGGTGCGCCGTCGTCGGCGGTCCACCTGGTCGCGAGATAGTCCTCGACCGCCTCGATCTCGCCCGGTCCCGTGCCTGGCTCCCAGTGCGACATCGCCAGTGCGCCATGACCGGTCGACGACACCCGGCAGATCCGCATGCCCGAGACGCCGAGCTCGGCGGTGAATCCGAGACGGTCGTCCTGCGAGACCTGAAGCTCGATCTCCTCGACCGTGACCGTCAGGTCCTCGACCCACGCGCTATCGGTCGCGGCATCGGGCAGTCGACACAGCTGTCGTGTCTCGGCCGCCTCGAGCGCGCGCACGATCCACTTGGTGCGGGCGTCCTGGCGGTGGATGGCGGGGATGTCCGCCTCGGCAGCGCCGGGCACGCTTCTGAAGCGCTGACGCAGCAGGCCGTCGGGCAGTCTCGCGATCTGCAGTGCCTCGCGTTCGATGACGTCGTTGCCCGAACGCGCTGGCCCTCGGCCAAGGCCGACTGGCGCGTCGCTCTCTCGTACCGCGTATCCCCGGCACGATGCGACGATCTGCAGCGCGTCCATGAGCGCGATACGCCCCTCGCACACGTCCCGGTGCTCGGCCCGCAGCACGTCCTCGATCCAGGCGAGGCGTTCGTCATGGCCATCGGGATACCCGTCCAGCCTCGGCAGATGCGTCGACTGGAACCGGTCCGCCAGATCCTCGGGGTCCAGCCTCGCCAGGATCCCCGCCTCGGTTGCGATTCGCATCTCCAGCGCCTGGCCGTCCTCGACGAACAGCTCCAGCGCCCCCGACGCCATGCGCACCGCCGTTGCACGGTCCTGCCCGGGGAACAGCTGCTGCGCCAGGCGCTCCGTCGGCGATGCCTTGGCGGTCTCCGCATCCGGGTTCGCGGGTGCGGCCTTCAGGCGATCAAGCCAGCCCATCGCTGTCTCCTGTCATGATGTGGCCCAGGCTGGGGCGCCTCGTACCGTCTGCTTTTCCATCCGCCGATCGGGCCTTTTCCATGCCGTGGAAAAAATAGAAGGGGCCGGCTTGCCGACCCCTTCGTCCGATCAGGGCTTCTTTCCGATGAAGACGCCGCCTTCCCGCCCCGTAGCAGGACCGCTGTAGTAGACACTCGCCCATCCGGCGCCGTTGCTGTCGGAGTATCCCATGCGCCAGTGAACGACGCACTTGGCCCCTGCGACCTTTTCGAGCACGGGCTGCTTGCTCCAGCCTTTGCCCGCCATCGGCGTCTGGTAGTTGCCGTCGAGAAGATCGCTGCGGTCGCCGCCCGCCAGGACGGTCCCGCTGCAGAGTTCGGACGCATACGGAGCAGCAGGGCCCGGCCGGTACGTGTACCGGTCGCCGCAGGCATATCTGCCGCCGCCCGAACTCGTGTAGTTGCACGTGCCGAGCTGGATCTCCGTCGGGGCGGGGTTCTGGATCTCCGCAGGAGGCGTGCATCCGGACGCGTCCTGGAAGGTCTGCTTCGAGGCTGGCTTCTTCGACGCGTCGCACAGCGAGGATTCGACTTCCAGGCCGTCGGATTCCCGCATGCAGAATATGCGGGCGGTCCGGGTGTTCTCGCCGCAGACGCCGGCACGATCCGGGACGTAGGTCGGGTCGTTCCAGCGGAATCCGGCGTACTGGTCGGCCGGCGTAGTCACGCAGGAACGCGAATCGGATACCGTGCGGCTCTCGCGGGGACGCAGATAGCTCTGGTTCGAGCCGTTTTTCCCGACGTAGCGAGCCTCGCATTCCTTGCGCACGTCCTCGGGCTGGCCGACGTCGCAGGAGCTGGGCATCTTCCAGATCGTGATGGAGTTGCCTGCGGCTCCCGTCCATGGGTAGGGGCCCTTGCTCCAGTATTCGCCGGCCGAGATGCCGGTCGCCAGACGGTCGGCGGGCGGCGTGAGCGAGTTGGCGCACGACGCCTCCGTGGCGGTCGATCCGTCGGCGCCCACGCACTTCACGGTACGGGTCTGGGTGACCTCGCCGCACGATGGCGGCACGACCGACCATGCGCTGGCCGAATAGTCGAAGCTGCAGCCGTCGGTGCTCGTCACCCTGCGCGAGGTGGCGGGCTTGCTGTATGCGCTGCACTGTCCGTCGTCGACGGTGGCGCCGGTCGCCGCGTTGATGCAGCTGACCGCGACGGCCACGTCCTGCGTGCCGCAGACGCCTGACGTGGAGCCGGGGACCGACTTCCAGACGTAGTCGGCCTGGTCGCAGGTCGCGAACGATGTCGTGCCGATCCGGTTGGGGCCGTTGCGCGAGTCGATGATGCCGCTCGCGGCCTCGCCCTCTCCGTCGTACAGGGTGTAGGAATAGATGTCCCGGTAGCCCCAGTACTCGTTGCGTCCGTAGACGACGAGGCTGTCGACCAGCACCGGCTTGGCGAACTTGATCGTCAGGAATTCGGACTGGCTTCGGCACAGCGAGTGGAAGATCTGCGGATAGGGCGCAGGACGTATGCCGTCGATCGCCTTGTCGGGCGTCGACTCCCCGGACCACGTCTCGGAACCCGTCGCGGTCGCGCCGTTGCTTGCGAGGGCCACGTTCACGCCGCCGGCATACACCTCGACCTCGGCGATCTGGATGCAGAGCTCGCGGTCGGCGGAATGCAGCGTGATCGAGGAGGCCATCCGCGGGCGGCCCACGCTCGTCGTGTCGATCGTGTAGTAGGACAGGTCCTGTACGGCCTGGTTACGCTGTACGGGGCGACCGGTCTTCGCCTGGTAGGCGAGCATGGCGGCCGGCTCGCACTTGTTCTGGTCGCTTGCCCGGTTGCCGAAGGCGTCGCGGCACTCGAGCGGCTGCGCCCGGTTCACGGCGCCGCACGAGATCGCCTCTCCGTTCGGGTCGTAGGTCTGCTCTGCACCGGTCGGGCTCTTCCGCCACTGCGTCGGGGCGCCCGTCGCGACGAGATCGTAACCGTCGTCCGCCTTGCAGACCTCGCGCGATACCGCGGGCTTGGCGTGCTGCGCGGAGGCGGGGGCGGCGATGGTCGTCAGCGATGCGATCGCGACGCCGGCGAGCATGGCGTTCTTCATGGGGGTCCTCATGGCGATCACAGGTTCGGTGCGGAGGCTGGGCCGGTTCCGGCGGGATAGCCGACCTCGCCTGCATAGTTCTCGCAGGTAGCGTCGGGGGCAGTGCTGGTGAAGGTCTGCACGCGGCCGTCCATCGTGCAGGTGTATGTGGCCTGGCAGGAATAGCGCATCTTCTGCGTGTTGCAGCTTGCCTCTCCGGCTCCTGCCGTGTCCCACCCGTCCTCCACCCATGCGACGTCGCGAAGGACCGCGTCCGGAGACGCCGCTCCGTTGTCGCACATGCGGACGACGGGGTCGACCAGATCGGTTGCGGGATCGTCGACGACCGGCGGTTCCGGATCGGGCGTCGTTCCGGGAGTCGGCGTCGGGGTTGGGGTCGGGGTCGGGGTCGTTCCGGGGGCGGGGGTCGGTGTCGGCGTCGGTGCAGGAGTCGTGCCGGGGGTCGGCGTCGGCGTCGGATTCACCGGTCCGGTATCGGGCCTTGTCGACGTCGGAAGATTCTCTATGGGACGACGCATCAGGATCTGGGCCGACAGCGACGAAGTCGCCATGGCGGCCAGGGCGACCGTCGTCGCATACTTTATTGTTCGGCTAGGCAAGACGTCCCCCGAGGACATGGAGTGTTTCAGGATGGCTAGCAAGTATTTCGTCATCCTGCAACACGCCAGCGCCGTGTGCCCGGGGGTCACCTGTTCCTTCGGAGTATCTGCCGCGCGTTCTTCCCGGTCAGCATGATCGTTCCGTCGGGCTGCGGGGTCGCGGTCCATGTCGCATAGGGCGCGAGTCTTCCGCCTGCGGCCTGCAGCCTTCCCCGCGCGCCGCCGTCTTCCAGGTTCATGCTGCCCTGCGAGATCTGCAGGCTTCGTCCGTCGGCGCCGACGATCTCGATCATCGAGATCGCATCCCGGCTGAAGGAGGCCTTCATCTGCGTGTCGCTGGAAGGATCCGTCGCTCCGATCCAGCTTCCCTCGATCCAGGCGTAGCGTCTGGACAGGTAGGACGCGGGGCCGTCCGTGCGCAGCTTCAGAGCCGCCTCGCGACGCGCCTTCAGGATAGCCGCTCCTCCCTCCCGACTGGACGCATAGTCGTCGCCTGACCCGTCGTGACGAGGCGCGTCGTCGGATCCCGAGCATCCGGCGGCCAGCAGAGCCAGCGCCACGATAGCGCCCCTCACCGTCCCGATTCCGCTACCGTCGGTGCGTATCCCCGGCGCCGTACGAGGCGCATCGTGCCGTCGCTCCCGGAGATGAGCATCGTCCCCGCGTCGGGAAAGCCTGCCGTCCACGAGGCGTATCCAGCAAGGCCTGCCGTCGCGCCCTCTGTCGTGCCTTTCAGATGTCCATCCGACGTCCACGCATAGCTTCCGCGCGCGGCGTCCACCATCGATCCGTCTCGCAGCATCTGGATCGACAGCGTGCCGTCGCCTCCGAACTGGGCCTCGACGTCATCCTTGTCGATCTTTCCCTTCCACGTCCCGTTTATGCGTCGCGTCTCGATGACCGTCCTGTCGACCCTGGACGCGACCGCCGAGGGTACGCTCGACAGGTCCGACCTCTTCAGCCCTGCTGGCTCGTCGGGGCTGCCGCATGACGAAAGTGCGATGCCCGCCATCGTCGTCAGCCATCGCAAATTGTTCATGTCGTTCCCGTCCGGTCCATCTCGTCGTCGGGGTTGTAGGATGGAATCCTGACTTCAGGCAACTCGCCACATGTCTCCCAGCGACCCGGTGCTGCCTGCCACGTCCGTGAGGCGATCCCGCCATGCTCCGCAGCATCGAGATCACTCGGTGCCTATCTCGGCTGCCAGTCCTGCGTTGATCAGCAGGTCGAGCGCGACCATGCCCGCATGCTGTCCGCAATAGTGGCGTCCGTCGACTAGATACGAGGACCGGTGAGCGCATAGCGCGGGGTCTTTGCCCTGCGCGAGCATCCGCGCGGTCTGCCGGTCGATCGACTCCGGCTTGGGAAAGCCGTCGGGTCCCGAGACGCGCGGCACCGGATGCTGGCACTGCGGCGTCGGAGGGTGCGGCCATGGCCTCGTCCTGGCTGCCGCCAGTGCCCTCAGGGCGTTGTTGCCTGCGATGTCCATGCCGGTCAGCCCCGGACCGCGCGGACCAGGTTGCGCAGCAGCAGCGGATCGAACTCGTCTCCCGAGCCTGCCGACGGGGCCAGCACTCCCGTAGCGACGAGGATGTGGGTCAGATACGGGGCGAAGGCCGTCACGTTGTCGGGCGTGATGCCGCTGGCGATGCCGAGCGGCGCGTCCGGACCCAGCGCATCGCGCAGATCGGCTATGCGGCCGGCCTCGGCGGCGACGCCCGTCGCGGACCCGCTGGTGGTGGGCACGAAGCCGAGCCGCGCCGCGTCCCGTGCGGCGCGCCGGGGGTCGGGCTCGTGGCGCTGGTGCTTGAAGGCCACGCCCACGAACATCAGGTGGCCGGGCGCGCCGGTCAGCAGCCCGCGTACATCGTCGGCCTCGTCGTCCTGCAGACCCGAGCTGTGCGTCAGCTGCTCGTCGGTCCACGTCATGTCGAGACCGGCCTCCATGCTCGCCTTCAGCGCGAGAAGAGGTTCCGTCCCGAGCAGGTTGATCCCCACTAGCCGATCGGGCCAGCGCGTCTTGATCTCCCCTGCGAGCGTGGCCAGCCGACGGGAGTTCCGCCCCTGCATCTCGATGAGCATGACGCCGTCGCTGTCCGCGACGAAGGCACGTTCCGCGTTGCGCATGGCCTGGGCGTCGTCTGCATAGTGGATGACAGGTATGATTCTGGGCGTCATCGGGCATGTCTCCTGACGGGGTTGCGGGGGTTGGCGAATTCCATGGTCGCCATATTGCCCGCAACGGGCAACATTGTCGGCATGTCATCCTGGTCCTGTTCGTATCCGGGAGCGCAGGCTGATCGGCCTTGTACGCTTCTACGGTCGTCTGTCGTTTTCCTGCCGTGCTACTGTCCGCAGTTCGCTGCCGTCAGATCGGGCCTGTTGGCGAACGTGGTCCAGGCATACTGCTCGTAGTAGCTTACGTTTGCCGGGAATACGGGATTCTTGCGGGCATCCGTCGCGGGACTGAAGAAGCAGGATCCGATGCCGTAGAGACCGTACATCGTCTCGCACGCAGCCTGCACGTCCGCCGTCTTCGATACGCTCATGCTATGCGTACGATAGGACGTGTTGCCGTTGATGAATCGACCGGTCCACCTGTTGCCGGCGACTGCTTCGCATTTTGCCGCCGTGCAGGCTTTGGTCTGCATACCTGCGGGACAACTGCTCGTAGGCACGCTGCCCGTGCTGTCGGTGCCCGTGGTCTGGCACGCCGTGATCGTCTGGGACCCGTTCGTGCATGTGCCATAGCTCGGCGTGTAGGCGACGATCGAGCAGGACTTGCTGACGCTCGATGCCGATCCCGACGACGTGCACGACGACGTGGGGACGGTCACGCCGTCCTCTCCCCTGCATGACGAGATTCCCGACGTCTCGGTGCCGCTCGCCGAGCCCTGCGACGTGGGGATGCATGTTCCGTACGGCGATCCGTAGGTGGCAGTGTACCTGACCGTGCACGACCTGCTCGTCGTCTGCGCCTGGCAGCTCGAGACCGGGACGGTGGTGCCGTCGGACCGCGTGCACGAGACGATCGGCGAGGACTGCGTACCGGACGTGCCGCCCGAGGTCGTCGCGCTGCAGACTCCGTAGGTCGAGCTGAACGACGGCGTGTAGGTGCAGCTCGAGTAGATACCCTGCGTCTCGTCCGTCGCGGGCTTTGCCTGCGTGCAGAACGAGTCGGCGACCGTCACGCCGCCCTGCCGCTGGCAGGTCACCGTATTCGTCCGGGTGGCTGTCTGCGAGCAGGTCGACGACCACGGTCCGTTGACGACCTTCCACGAATAGGAGCAGGCCGAATAGTCCGTGATGGTCTGTGTGGGCGAGGGCTTGGCCGTCGTGCAGTAGCTGTCGGCCACGGCGTCGAGATTCGAGCGCTGGCAGCTGACGGTACGGGTCTGGGTCACGGTCGAACCGCATCCGGCCGTTCCGTTCCACGAACTCACGTTCCAGTCGTAGCTGCAGGTCGAGTAGTCGCTGACCGGCTCGCTGGTGGCGGGCTTGGCCGCTGTGCAAAGGGACTGATCCGCGGTCGTGCCGTCGCTGCGCTGGCAGGTCACTGTCCGGCTGCGCGTCGACGTCCCGCAGGCCGGGGCCGCTGCTCCATAGGAGCCGGGAACCCAGCCGTAGGTGCAGCCCGAGGTCTGCGTCGTAGTCTCCGACGTGCCGGGCTTGGGAGCCGGGCACGACGCGTCGCCCACGGACGTTCCGTCCGAACGCTGGCACGAGACGCTTCGTGTCCGTACCGACGTCCCGCATGTCGTGCCGCCGCCGGAGTACGTCCCCACGTTCCACGAGAAGGTGCAGGTCGAATAGTCGCCGACGGTCTGCTCGGTGGCCGGCTTCGCGCCCACGGCCGAGCACTGGTCGTCGGTTTGGTCCTGGCCATCCGACCTCAGGCACGACACGCTGCGCGTCTGCGAGCTCACGCCGCACGCAGGCGCGGGCGTGCTCCAGTCTCCCGTCTTCCAGGACAGTCCGCAGCCGGACGTCTGGTAGGAGCTCTGCGTCTCGTCCGGTCTTTCGGCGGCGCTGCAGCTCGAGTCGGGGGCCGCGGCGCCATCTGTGCGCTGACACGAGACGGTACGGGTCTGCGTCGCCGCGCCGCAGGTGCTCGACACGGGCGTCCAGGCTCCGGCCGTCCATCCGAAGGTGCAGGCGGAATAGTCCGTCGCAGTCTGGGTCGACGACGGCCGAGGACCGTCGCATGCGCTGTCGGAGATCTGCACGCCGTCCGACCGGACGCATGCCACGTACCTCGTCTGCACGGTCGTGCCGCAGGCCGGCTGTGCGGCTCCGAAGCTGCCGGTCGTCCAGCCGGTCGTGCAGCCCGACGTCTCGTGGGTCGCGCGTGTCGCGTCGGGACGGGGGCCTGCACACCTGGCGTCCGGCGCTACTGCGCCGGTGTCGTCGAGACACTGCACGCTGCGCGTCGCCGTGGCGTCCCCGCACGTCGTGCTGGGCGCCCCGTAGGCTCCGACCGACCAGACGTAGGGATGTTCGGGCGTCCGTCCGTCGGTGCACGTGGAATAGTCGGTGGCGGGCTGCGCCGAGACGGGTCTTTCGCCGCTGCATTCGGCGTCGGTCACCGTCGTGCCGTCGCCCCTGACGCACGTCACCGTCCGTGTCTGCGTCGTCGGGCCGCAGGCAGGAACGGGCGTCCCGTAGCTGCCCACCCTCCAGGAGGTGGCGCATCCCGTAGTGACGGATACGTCCTGCCGGGCAGTCGGCCTCTCGCCCGACTGCGCGCATGCGGCGTCGTCGGCCTGCGTGCCGTCCGAGCGCTCGCAGGTGATCGTGCGGGTCTGGCTGGACGTGCCGCACGTGGTCGTGGGAGCGCTCCAGCCGCCGGCGATCCATCCGAAGGAGCAGCCCGAATAGTCCTCGACGACCTTCGAGGTCGCCGGTGCGGGCTGCGGGCAGAGACTGCCGGCCGCCGGCGATCCGTCCGAACGCTCGCAGGAGACCTCCCGCGTCGCCGTGGCCTTTCCGCAGGTGTTGGTCTCGCCCGAGAACGTGCCCGTCTTCCAGACATAGCCGCATGTCGAGGTGATCGTCGCTGGCTGCGAGGCGTCCGGCTTCGGCCCGGAGCCGTTGCCGGTGCACAGCGTATCGGCGACCGCCGTCCCGTCTGTGCGGCGGCAGCTGACGTCGCGCGTCTCCAGGCCCTGCGATCCGCACGTGCCGCTCTGCTGCTTCCAGCCGCTCACCTGCCAGCTGTAGTAGTTCTTCGGATCCGACGCGGAAGGGGCGGGAGTCGGCGTCGCCGTAGGCTTCTTCGACGGCAGCCCCGTGTGCTCCTCGATGACCTTGCGCATGACGATGATGTCCTGCGCGGCAGCGGGAACGCTCGCCATTGCGCAGGCGAGCGCGCTGATCGTCCACCGTAGCTGGGCTGCGCGGGTCACTTCTTGCTCCGTTTAAGGATGATGTATGCAGCCATTCGTAGCAGAAGCGTCCGGATTCACAACCGTTTAAGGATGGACCATCCGTCGAGGACGGTCAGCCCGGATCCTCGCCGCGGCCAGCGATCACGTCTAGGAGCGTCCCCGTGCTTCCGTCGCCGAGCGGCGCGTCGAGCGACAGCGTGCCCCAGCGGTCGGCGAAGCATCGGTAGTTGGCCGAGACCGTCCGTCGCACCAGAGCGGGAAGGTCGTCGGGCGGCCTTGGCAGCGCGAGGATCTCGCCGATCGTGTCCTGGACGATGTCGCTTCTGAGCGCTGCATCGTGATGGCGGGGCACGGCGGCCTCTACCATGCCGCGCAGAGCCTCTCCATCGATCCTGGGATCGATGCCCGTGCCGGGGCGGCAGCGCTGCATATGGTGCGCCTCCTTGCCGCAGGGACAGTTCGGAACCGGATCGAGCGTCGGCCGCAGCTCCTTCCAGAAGCGGCGGATGGTGACCAGGGCGACGCCGGTGGTGGCGGCGATCGCTGGCATGCGCTCCGGCACGACGAGGCGACGGCGAATGTCGGCGAGCACATCGAGAGGCACCGCATTGGCGCTCCGGCGTCCTACGATCCGCCCCTCGGCGTCGCATCCGGGGAGCGTTCGTCCCTTCGCCGCCAGCTCTCGGACGATCCGCATGCGGTAGCGGATCGCGCACGGGCGGGATACCTCGATGGCGATCGCCGCGTCGTCGGCTGGCACGCCCCTGCGGAGAAGAGTCTCGAGCCGGGCCGCCTGTGCCTTGGGCAGACGGCGGCCGGTCATCCGCCCCTCGCGTACCGGGACGGTGGCTGCCCTGCCTGCCTCGATCAGTTCCGCGTCGTAGAGGCGGCGGTGGTACATGACGGCCGACCTGTTCAGGACCATCTCGGCGGCGACGTCGACGTTCTGCATGCCGATGTCGAGCATGGCGCGCAGCCGCCTGACCTCCTTCGCCGGAAGCCTGTCCCGGTAGTCGCGGGCAGCCGCGCCACGCCGGATGTCGGCTGCGTCGAGAGCCTCCATCTTTTTCCTCCTGTCGACCGTTCGGGGACCGCTATCGCCGGAACGAGACCCTGATGCTCCACCAGAGCAGCGCGACGATGCCGAGGCTGACCGCGCCGCCCCAGAACCAGTAGGGGAGCAGCAGCGCGTCCGCGATCGCCGACGTGTCCGACTGCGCGGGCCGTCCGCCCACGTATCCGCCGTCGCTGAACAGGTAGTCGAACTGCCGCCAGACGCTGATGCAGGCCTGGACGCCGAGGACCTGCACCGCGAGGCGCTGCCAGGCGGGCTTCGCATAGGCGGCGATTCCGAGGATGGCTATGCCGATCATCGGCAGGACGAGGAGCCCGACGATCGAGCGCACCCAGATCACGGCGGACAGCGCGAGGGCGGCGCCGAGCACCGTCAGCGCGCGTCCCGAGCTGCGCGGCGTCCTGGAGGCGACGATCAGCAGCGAGCCTGCGATCGCGGGTCCGAGGGGACCGCTTGCGGCGATGATCGCGTCGGTGATCCTGAAGCCGTTCCCCGGCCGCATGATCGAGGCGTAGCCCGATCCGTCGGAGAAGATCACGAGGTGCTCGAATCGCGAGCCGGTCAGCAGGGCGGCGAGGCCGTGCCCCATCTCGTGGAACCAGGTGGCCAGGATCGTGAAGGGATAGAGGGAGATCCGTCCCTCCGGGAACTGCCACATGGCGATGGACATGAGTCCGAGGCCGACCAGCAGCGTGGCCCGCTTCCTGTGGTCTCCAGGCGTGTCCAGGTCGTGCATGGTGCGTGTCCTCTCGTCGAGTTCCATGTGGTTCAGGCGGTCGCCATGCCGATGGAGCGTGCCTCCTCGCGCGCCTCCTCGGTGGCCGTCTCGAGCACGGCCACCTCGCGGCGCATCGTGGCGAGCACGACCGAGAAGGCGGACATGCGGTGGATGGTCAGGTAGATCGTCGTCAGCAGTACGCCTGCGCCGATCAGCACCATCGCGACGGGATCGAGCCCGGCCTTCCCCGGCATGCCCAGTGCGAGCCAGGCCGCACCGAAGGCGATCGATGCCGTCGAAGCGGCCCCGAAGACCGTGCCGAGCACGATCGTCATCCAGTAGTAGACCCGGATGTCGGAGATCAGCAGATGCATGCGCATCGTCTGCTGCAGCGCCGTGCCGATCGTGTCGGCGAGGTTGGCCGCTTCCCGCGCCGAGGTGTCGGTCGTCATGTGTTCGTCCCCTGTCGTATCTCGGTCATGATGCGTCGCCATATTCGCCCCGTTGAGTCCAGATGCATGCCGAGACGCCGGTCCCGCCGGCGCGCCCTCGCATATACCTTCCGCATGGCGGATGGCGCCTGCGACCAGTGCCGCTGGCAGACGTACTCGGCCGTTTCCAGATCGAGATCGCCGAACCGTCGCCGCCAGGCGTCCGCGCCGATGCCCCGGCCGCAGGAGGGCGCGGCGCAGGGGACTCTCTCGACCGCGGGATGTCGGGCGTCGTCCATCCGTCCGTTATAGGATGGCGCACGGAATACCGGAACGCCCGGCGGTTGCTACTGGCGCTCGCCTCGATATGCGGCTGGCAGACAGTCGTCGGCGAGGATGCCGCGGTACTCGGGGATTCGGAGCAGCTCCTGTGCCATCATCGCCGGGGGCACGGCGTAGAATGCGGCGATGTGCCAGATCTGCACGAGCAGCATCTCGCGCTGCAGGTCCGCCGAGGCGTTCTGCCAGGAGCACATGCATGCTCCGGCCTGGTATCCGTACTCGTGGTAGTCGTCATGCCCGAGGGGCCGTACGACGAAGGCCGGAGCATCCCCGCCGAGGCCCGAGTTCCACAGCAGCAGGGCCTGCGAGATCGGAATGTCGTCCATGATGCTTTCCCGTCGTTGAATAGTGTGCATAGCCGTCACGACTGCGTGATGACATAGGCGTCGATGGCGGTCTCGCCGCGTAGCCGTGCCGCCTCGAGACGATGGTTTCCGTCCATCAGCTTGCGCCCCTCGACGACGATCGGCGGCGCCTTCGTGTCCAGCGTCGAATAGTAGACCGCATGCTCCTGCTCGGCGCATCCGCCTTCCGGCTCCTCGACCTCGGCGACCGTCAGGGTCTCGAGGCGCGCGGTCCAGCAGGGGTCGAGGTACGTCTCCCAGTTGGCGTTGTCCACCTCGTCCTCGCGCCACATGGCGAAGTCCTCCGCCGAGACGCCGCACTCGATGAGTATGATGACGTCCACGATCTCGGGACCGCGCAGGACGGTCGGCCAGTCGCCCCTCAGGGCACGCCGGACGACGTCGGGCAGCCCTGCCTCATCGACGGCGTCGCGGACGCCGTCGACTGTCTGATCCGTCATTTTCCGTTCTCCGTGCTACGTTCGGGCGAGAGTCACGCCGCAAGGTCGCGCACGATCTCCTCCACGAGGTGCTCCCATTCCGAGATCGCCATCGGCCGGCCGATCAGGAACCCCTGGATCTCGGTGCAGCCTTCCGCACGCAGCAGCTCGAGCTGATGCGCGTTCTCGACGCCCTCGGCGACGATGGGCAGGCCGAGATTGTGGCCGAGACCGATCACCGCCTTGACGATGGTGGAGGCCTTGCCGTCGTCCTCGATGCCCGAGACGAAGGACTTGTCAACCTTGATCTTGTCGAAGGGGAACGAGTGGAGGCTCGAGAGCGACGAGTAGCCGGTGCCGAAGTCGTCCATGGCGATCTTGAGACCGAGTGCCTTCATGCGCCCCAGCGCCGCGACCGTGCCGCGCTCGTCCCGCAGTATCGCCGTCTCGGTGATTTCGATCTCCAGCCGCTCGGGCGCCAGTCCCGTCTCGCGCAGCGTCTCCTCGATGAGCGGTACCAGCCCCTCGTCGCGGATCTGGAGCGGCGACAGGTTGACCGAGATGCGCAGCGGCCGCCTCCAGCGTGCCGCGGTCCGGCATGCCTCCCGCAGGATCCATGCGCCGAGCGCGACGATCAGGCCGGTGCGCTCGGCGACCGGGATGAACACGTCGGGCGATACCTGTCCCCGTGTCGGGTGCTTCCAGCGTGCGAGCGCCTCGAAGCCGACGATCTGGCCACTGACGGTGTTCATCTGCGGCTGGTAGGCGATCGAGATCTCGCCGTTGGCGAGCGCGCTCCTGAGATCCGCCTCGATGCTGCGCTGCTCCCGGGCGACTTGGTCCATGGCGCGCTCGAAGAAGCGCGCCTGGTTCCGTCCGTCGGCCTTGGCGCGGTAGAGCGCCACGTCCGCCAAGCGCACGAGCTCGCCGGCGTCGGCCGCGTCCGTCGGCGTGACCGCCATGCCGATGCTCATGCCGATCGTCACGTCGCTGCGGCCCTGCCCGTAGACGGAGGCGGTCTCGTCGATCAGGCGCTGCGCGGTGGCCTGCGCGACCATGGGCGACATGTCCTCCTGCAGCACGACGAACTCGTCGCCCCCGAGGCGGGCGACGGTGTCGACCTGCCGGACGTTGTCGAGGAGGATGCGTGCTACGTCCTTGAGGACCTCGTCGCCGCGACCGTGGCCGTGCGTGTCGTTGACGCGCTTGAAGCCGTCGAGGTCGATGTAGAGGAGCGCGGTCGTCGTGCCGTTGCGCTGCGATCGGGCGATCGCGCGCTGGAGACGGTCCATCAGCAGCGACCGGTTGGGAAGGTCGGTAAGGGGATCGTGGCTTGCCGCGTGCCTGATGCGGCTCTCCGCCTCGCGCTGCTCGGTGAGGTCGCGGACGACCACGGTCCATGTCGTCTGGTTCACGTGGCTCGAGCGGTGCGCGAACGCCTGGATGGGCATCTCGGGCAGCGCGGCGCGCAGCAGGCCGGTCTCGATGGGTCCGGCCTCGGCGCGTCCGCTGCGGATCGCGTCGCAGACGTCGGGAAGATGCGTCGCGAGCGCGGTACCGACCGGATCATGCCCGGCGATGCGCTTCATCTGGTCGTTCGCATCGATGACGACGCCGCCGGCGTCCACGACGAGGATGCCCTCGAGCGACATGTTGGCGAGGCTACGCAGGCGCTCGGCCGAAGCCGCGTCCTGCGCATCCAGACGGTTGGCGAACCCCGCCCCGAGAAGCGCGAGGAGGAGGAGCATGCCGACGGCGAACGCCAGCACGATCGCGAAGGTCGCATGGCCGGTCGTCTCCACGTGTCCGGTGTCATCCCCCATCCGCATGGAGGCCATCGAGCCAAAGTGGATGGCCGCGACGGCGAGACTTAGCAGTCCCGCCGACGTCATGCGGCGGTTCATGTCCGACGCCCGGTAGCAGACGAGCGCGGCTATGCTCAGCATGCCACCCGTTCCCAGAGCTATCGCCAGGCCGAGCGCGTCGTGCGTGTGCGCCATGGCCATCGTCGTGGCGGCCATGCCGAGGAAGTGCATCGTCGCGATACTGGCGCCGACGAGCGTGCCTCCGACGATCCGGCGCACGACGCTTTTGTGCGGAAGCGCGACCATCAGTCCGAGCGTCGACCCGATGATGGCGATCGCGATCGACAGCACCGTGCCGCCCGTCTGGTACTGCATGGGCATGGCGTGATTGAGCGCGAGCATCGCGATGAAGTGCGTCGACCAGATCGCGCAGCCCGCCGCCGCGCCTGCGCCGAGCATCCAGATGTGCCATCCGGCCTCGCCGGTCCGCACCGACCGGTCAGCCAGCGAGAATACCGTGTACGAGCCGAACAGGCAGACCAGCAGCGCCAGCGTCACCTGTGCCGTGTCGTGCTGTGCCAGTATCGATGTGAATTCGTCCAAGTCCTTTTCCTCTCCGTCGGATCTCCATGCGTCTCCAGCACCCCGATCGGGCATGCCCGGGAGTTTGCCGTATCGACGTTATCATTTGGTTAGCGGCGGCGACCGCGTGTGCAGCCTTCAGCGGATGTCGAACGCGACGGATGCCAGGGATCCGGCTGCGCCTGGGATTGCAGCCAGGTCGGACAGCGCGATGTTGATCACTTCGTAGTCTGCGTCTGTGGCACGGTAGCGTGGATCGGACCTGGTCGCCGCCATTCGGGCGCGTCCGCTTTCCGTCGACATGTCGGGTATGAAGGCCTCGCCCCTCTCCTCGAATGGACGGGTGAACTCCTCGATGACGACGTCTCCTGCGTCGATTTCCTCCGTACGGCCGTCTGGCGCCTGATGTATCAGCGCGCCGTCGGCAAGCAGGATGATCCGGCCGATCATGTCCTGCTTATGGCGGGCATCGGCGACATCCCTGACCGGCACGTTGCGGTGCAGGATCCGCAGCGAGTGCTCCTGCCGCGTATCGACGCTCCAGATCGTCTCGAGATGCATGTCGGTCGTACCCCTGGTCCGTCTTCATGGTGCATATGACTGGATGGCGCGTCAACCTCCCCTCCTTGCAGAGGAGGGGAGCAGGGTTCGCGATCGCGTCAGCTGTGAAGCGTGCAGCGCTGCGGTAGCAGCGCGATCGTCTCGGCGAGGCCTTCCCTGACGTTCCTATTCGTGCTGACGTTTCCGGCATGCGCCAGATACGTCAGACGGGCTCTCACGTCCTCCGGCTCGGCGTTGACCAGTATGGCGATAGGCCCGTGGTTCGTGGATGCCATCGTGAGCGCCATGGCCGCGCTTTCCGGCGTGTTCGCGATCGTGACGAACGCGTCTCCGCTCACCCGCATCCCGTAGTCGATGGCGTACTGCTCCTCGTGGGCGGTCCGGAACGCCTCGACGCGATTGGGATACCGGCGTGAGTTGGCCTTCGCTCCGAAGGTCACCAGACGCTTGGTGTCGGGATTCTCGCCCACGACGAGGTCGCAGGCATTCTGGACGGCACTGTCCGAACGAGCGGATAGCAGGTGTGCGTGCCACACCGGCTTCTCCATGTTCCAGTTGCCGGTCGTCCCGAGACGCGGGTCGTCCTTCTTCATGCCCTTGCGGATCGTGATTTCGATCGCCCCGCTTCGTCGCGACGACCTTCGTGCAGTCAGGCGATCGCTGTCGGCACCCGATATCAGAAAGGTCAGTCCTGACGGATTGCTCAGCAGTGCCGGGATGGAATCCATGAATTCGCGGATGGCATCCCGGTGATCGACTTTCGATGGGGCGATACGGCTCCATGCGAGCTGCCGCTCCCTGTCTGCGGTAGCGGTCCAGGCCGAGCCGTCGGCGTTGATGGCGAAGCAGGCGACGTCGTCGCGCGAGAGTATGCCATGGATGAGCGGCGGGTAGGCGGAGAAGCTCCCGTCGCGCTTCCAACCCGGCGGTGGAGCGGCCGCCTCCAGAGTGGCCCGGTAGGATCCCCAATGGCTGTGACCCTCCGTCCTGGCGAGGACGTCGAGCGCCTGGCGGTGGGTAATGTTCACCTCGCGCGAAAGAAGGCGGGCCTTGCGCTTGAGGTCGGCGATATCGGCGGTCGTGTCGTTGGTCACGTGTGTTCTCCGAGGAGATCCGGATCCGATGCCCGCTGGCGGATGCGATCTCCGCGGAAGGGAGGTCGATATCATGGTGCCCCGAAGGGCGTTCCGGTCCGTGAGGTTGGCCGATGCGGGCGGCTGGCGTCCGGTGACACCGTTGCCTTCCTAGATCCGTCGCCATGTGCTGTCAAAGCTGTTTTGTTCGCACTGGGGCGTGCTCCCCATAAGGGGATGAGGGGCGGATCGGGCAGCGATCTGTAGCGCTCCACTTCCAAGCGTGTCTCCGGCAATGTCACCCGTCACCGTGACGGTATAGTTGATGCCGCCATCATGAGATCGACGGGAAGACGCGCCTCATGCGTCCAGTCGCACGACCAGCGGATCGCTGCTGCCCTTGAGCGTAACGCCGATGACCGCTCCGGGATCGTCGGCGAGGTGCTCGACAGCGTCATCTCTGTTATCGAAGAGTTCGATTGAGTAGGTGTCCACAGAACATTCGAGTATGATGCAGGCGACAATGTCAGCCGTCATCGGCATGCCGCCGAGCTTGATGCCCCGGTTGCCTGAAACGCCGCTAACAATGAGATACGTGGCCACGTCATTGGAGATCACCGGTTCGGACTCCCAGTCCGGTTCCTTGATGAAGGAAATGGCACCGCCGAGCGCGACGTTCATGACGAAGAATCGGTCCTGCTGCTTGTCAGCACCCATTCCGGCGAGGAGCATTTTGATGTTCATCGTTTTTTCCATTCTCAAGGTTGTTTTACACCTCAGCTGGACCATCATGTTTGCTCCGTCCCGATCACTGCCTTCGATATCAGCGTCTGGCCGGCGCACGCTTTTCGCTGGTGCTTTTCCACCATAGCCAGCCTTAGCCGCGCTGGCCGATCGCTTGGCTCCACTGGCGGCTGGCTACGCGATGATCGAGATCAGCTCGCGGCCGCGCGTGGTGGAGATGAGGTGCGACATGGCTGGTCATGGGAATCCTCACGTATGATGGTTTGTTGGTCGGCTTGCGAGACGCAGCCGATCTTTCCCGTGAGAGGAGGGAGGGGCAGTTGCACATCCCTCATGTAGATGCCGCTTGGTTAAGGCTGGCGGGGCTGAACGTGTGCACGCATGTCTGATCTCGATCTGTGGCTTGGACGCTTTAGATAGGGAATTCAGGATGGATCGCTGCCCGGCAGCTGATGTGCCGTCTCGTCGACCCCGTGGGTGCCCGTATCGCTGCCGTGCAGCTCGACCACCTGCGTCCTTGTCTATTTTTCCCTTCCAGCGTTCGGGTCTTTTTGAGGCAGTCTCGAAAAAATGGATGGGTCAGGGATTCCTCGAAAGCTGCCTGCGGATAGCCGGAAGTAGCGAATGGCGCATGCTGTCGTCGATGGGGCGACGGGGCGTGTCGATGTCAAGCCAGTGTATCTCGACTATCCCGGTCATTGGTGAGGGATCTCCTCCCAGTCTTGCCTGGTGGATCTCCACGATCACATTGGGCGTATCGGGCGAGCTCGACAGGACACGGCCGCTGGCGATCCAGTCGACGTCCTGCATCGTAGTACCGAGGATGGGGGCGAAGTCCTCGTTCGCCTTGTCCGTTGACATCCAGTTCCCGTCCGATCCCGGCAGCGAGAAGACGCTCTGGCCGGTCCAGCGCACTGTCAGGACGCGCCGTCCGTCGAGGACCGCCATGGCCGTCCTGCGCAGTTCCGGCATCGGATCCGGATCCGGGAGCGGCGTGGGATCGAAATAGGCCAGCGCGCGGTCGACGAAGCGGCGACGCTCCCATACGTCCTCCTGCTCAAGCGTCGGATGCTTGTCGTAGACCATGCTGCGGCAGCGCCTGATCGACATGCCTCTGTCATAGCCTTCGAACTCGTAGGCTTCGGGAATGTCGTCGAAGTCCGCGGTTGGCGGTAGATGGTAGATGGCATAGGGGCCTCCCGTGTCGTCGTGCTGGCGGACATCGGCCGGTCCGAAGGGCGAATGCAAGGTCACGTGCGCGCCCGTCTCGTCCTTCATGCAGTACATGAGCGCCCGTCCGAAGCGCGCGAGCTTGGCAAGGCGCTCGATCACCGGACGTACGGCCTCCTGGCTGCGGGGTGACAGGGCGTCGACGGCCGCGGTTGCCGCCACGTCGATCATCCGGACCACGTCGTCTGCGATCCAGCGGCCGTCGAGAACGGCGGGCATGCCCACCACGAAACGTCCGAACCTCGTAGACTCGTAGGTCATCTCGAGCCAGTCGATCGCCTTCATCGACACCTTGACCGGGTGGAGGTACGGATTGCCGTCGTAGGACGCCGCGGCGTCACGCATGTCGGCCAGCATCTCGAAGAGCGGTTCGGGGTGCCTTACCCCCTCTTCATCGATGCGGTAGTCGCCGATCACGATGTATCGTCCGAGCTCGAAGGCGGGCTCGCGTTCGATATGCCGACGCAGCAGCTCCCCTGCGGTAGGCGGAGCCGTGGCCTTGGGCATGTCGGGGCCGAACCACGAGCGTAGGATTGATACGAGGCTGGGCATGCAGTGGTCTTTCCGTTCGGTTCCGCGGTCTACGACTTGTCTCTGTCCAGCTGCCTTTGGATCGCGGGTAGCAGCGAATGGCGCATGCTGTCGTCGACGGGGCGGTCAGGCTCGTCGATGTCGAGCCAGTGAATCTCGCAGCATAGGCCGTCCGGCGGCGACGGCTCGCCTTCCAGCGTACCTTCCAGGATCCATACGTCCACATCGGGGACGTCGGGCGATCCCGACAGGACGCTGCCGCCGGTCAGGTCATTGACGATTCCGACCCCTGTGCCGAGCAGCGCGCTGAACTGTTCGTCGGCCTTTCTGTCGCCGTTCGATGAGCCGTCGATCATGGGTAGCAAGAACGTGGTCTGTCCGGTCCATCGCACCGTCAGAATCCGACGGCCGTTTCTGGCCATCAGTGCCCTCTTTCGCAGGAGAGGCATGGGATTCGGGGAGGGCAGGGGCGTCGGATCGAAGTACGCCAGGCCGCGCTCGATGAGGCGCTGGAGTTCCCATTCCTCGAATGCGGGGTCGATGCCCGCATGACGGTATCCCATGCTGCGGCATCGCTTGATCGATACGTTTCGACCCCATGCCTGGAACTCGTAGCCTCCGGGGATGTCCTCGAAGTCCTTCGTGTCGGGCAGACGGTACACCGCATATGGGCTGCCGGTGATGTCGTGCTGGCGGACGTCGGCCGGTCCGAAGGGCGAATGGAGCGTGACGTGCGCGCCGGACTCGTCCTTCAGGGCATTCATGAGCGCGTCGCCGAATCGGGCGAACTTCGCCATGCTCTCGATCACCGGCTTCATCGCCTCCTCGCTCCGTGGCGTCATCGCATCGATGACCGCGGTGGCGGCGACGTCGATCATGAGCGGGATGTCTCTGGCGATCCAGCGGCCGGCCAGGACCGCAGGCATTCCGACATGGATGGGACCGAGCGTCGGCGAGACGTAGTCCATCTCCAGCCAGTCGATTGCCAGGAACGAGACCTTGACGGGGTGCAGGTACGGACTGCCCCGGTAGGACGCTGCCGCCTCGCGCATGTCGGCGAGCGCCTCGAGCATCTCCCTTGGACGCTTCAGATCCTCGTCGTCATAGGTGCTGTATCCGCCCATCACCACGTAGCGGCCGATCTCGAAGGCGGGCTCGCGCTCGATGCGCTGCCGCAGCAGCTCGCCGGCGGTGGGAGGAGTCGGAGCCGCTGGCTCGTCGTCGACGAACCAGGAGCGCAGAGTGGAGAACAGGCTGGTCAAGGGGGTCTCTCGAACTGAGGTGCCGGGAGACATCTGTTGTAGGATCGTGCGCGACCGGGGTCAAATCGGGTGCCGATCCGGATGGGGCACGTGCCGATCCGTATCCCTACCCCGCAGGGACGGCCTCGTCACACGGGTGCGTACAGCAGGAAGCTGTTGGAATAGTAGTTGTAGATGCACGACGCGCTGCGATGGACCGCCGTCCATTCGTCGAACCTGACCTGGCGGTCGATGTGGTCGGACGGATCGTTGCGGCGCATGTTGCGCTCGATCGTCCGGCATACCTGCTTGGCGTGCGCATCCGTGCTGGCGCCGATGATGGTGTAGACCCACTTCGCGGGCTTGCCGGTGTTGCTGCCCGCCTCATCGACGATGCCGTAGCTACCGGGCACGCCGGTCATGGCATCCGTCGGGACCGAGCTCAGGTAGCCTTCCTGCAGCAGGGCCGTCATGCCCGTCACGCTGCTTGCTGAATCCATCGTCAGGCCCGTTCTTGCATTGCGCAGAGCTACGCCGTTGGCGACCTGCTGCACGTTGTTCACGGACGTGTTGGCCTGCGCCCGCGCCAGGCCGGTCTCGAACGCCTCGCCGCCGTACCACAGGACCATCAGCGCGGCGATCGCGGCTATGAGGATGCCCACGATGGTGAGAATTATGGTGGTCATCCGAATGTCCAGGAGCAGTTGGCTGCCCGACGGGTAACATTTCCACCATATCCACGCAATCGGTTTTAGGATGGGTACTCCGCGAAGGCCGCTGCGGAGTTCCCGTTATGTCGGAGAGGACTTTCAGGATATGATCATTCTCGACGTCCGTATGGTCCCTGGTCGGGATGCCTGTCGGACATTCTGCGTACTCGAAGGAAAGGAGCTGCTCATGGACGGCGGAATGAAGATGATGGCGCTGACGGCGGCTATGTCGATGGCTGCCGCCCCGGTTCCCTCCAGTGCCCAGGCGAAGCCGGAACCCGTCAGGGTCGGCATCATGGACCTCAAGGCTGACCGGATGACGTACAGGGAGAAGGACGTCAGCATCGAGTACAGGACGTTCACCCCCGAAGGCGAGAAGGAAGGTCGCGAGGCGCAGGAGACCGGCGACGACCACGGCGCCGTCGTGGCCAGCGCGTTCGTGCGCCAGTACCGCAGCCTGGATCGGACGAGCCCCATCGAGATCTACGCAGCCAACCCCTTCGCCCTGGTGAAGAGGAATGACGGGGGCCATGGCCTCAGGCTGGACTTCAGGAAGGGCAAGGAGGCGATCGAGTGGATGCACCAGAAGGGGGTCCGCATCGTGGTGACATCCTTCAACTCGTCCGACCAGCCGGGTGCGAAGATCTTCATGGATCGCGCCGAGGAGCTCGGCATGATGGTGTTCGCCGCATACTCGAACGACCGCAGTTCCGGGGTGGTGTTTCCGGCGTCCGACTATCGCGCAATATCCGTCGTCGACACCTCGAAGGGCAAGATCGGTCTCAACCTCGTGAAGGGAAGCGGCCGCGAGTTCGATGCCGCCAAGGCCGGCGTGCTCTTCGCCATGGACGGCGGCGTGCCCCAGGAATCCTACGGGCCGACGGTGCTCGTGGGATCGTCGTTCACGTCGGCGAAGGCCGCGGCGTACGGCGCCTATGTCCTCAGGAGCAGCCCCGACGTCGGGCACGACGAGCTGATCGAGAAGGTCAGGATCGCAAGCCGTCCGATGGCCGTCAGCAGGAGCGGCGAGTCCCTGGCCATCTCCTACATAGGCGACGATGCTACCGACAGGAGGTTCATCGAGGCGATGCGCGTGGCGAGTGCCGGGCAGCAGAGGGTCGCGGCATCCTCGCCTTCGAGCGAGGCCGTGCAGAAGGCTGCGCCTGCAGCCCCGAAGCGCGCGGCTGCGATGATGGCGTTCGCGGCGCAGAGCGCGTCGCGCTGATCCGTCGGATCCCGGGCAGCGCGCAGGTATGTCCTGCTTCCTGCCCGGGATCTCCTGGACGTCAGTCCGTCTGCGGCCGCCTGCTGGCGGCGCCGAGCAGCCGGCGTGCCCGCGAGGCCCGCGGGCGTGCGGCCGAGACGACTGGCGGACGACCGTTGTCCACCAGCATGAAGATCGACATGGCCGCCATCGCGATCACCACGCCGGCTCCCAGGCCGCCGATGGACAGGTCCAGCGCCGTCATCGACATCTCGTGCGTGATGAACATGGCGACCGCCGTCCCGATGAGCGCCACGGCGCCGGCTGCGGCGATCGCGGTGCCGCCGAGCATGCCCGCTACCAGGGCCGCGCGTACTCTCGGTCGTTCGACCACCGGCTCGTCCACGTAGAACACGACGTCCTCGCGGCTGGACGGACGGACGGAGTCGGGAACCGCGATCGTCATGACGCGGTGTATCCGTCGCGCGGTGATCAGGAGGGTCACCCCGACTGTGTAGGCGAGACCCGCCTGCTCGAACAGCGGGTGCCGGATGCCGTAGCCCAGCGCGTCGTGGTGGCCGTAGTAGGCGAAGCCCCATGCGGTGATGGCACATGCCGTCGCGATCAGGATCACGCCTGCCGCACTGCCGGTCGATCGGATGCTCCTCCGGACGGACATGAATCCATCGGGGCGCCTTTCCGCCACCTTCCCTGCAAGGAGCGTGAGAGCCAGGTAGGCGCTCATGGCCACGATGCCGCTGACGAGGTGGGGAACCCACTGCAGCATCATGACGAGCCACCCGGCCCCGCCCAGCACGGTCACCAGCCTGAGGGGCCAGGACGGATGTTCGTGCCTGAGGTCGGCCGCGTCCTCGAGGAACCCCGTCTCGGTCGCCTCGACGAGATCGCGCGAGGTCGCCAGTCGTGGCTTCCGCTCGTCCGTGCGGGCGCCTCTGGTGCCACCCTGTCCCTCGCTCGAGAGGAAGGCGGACCAGTTGCGGTGGCCGCGGTCGCGCGCGACGTGGTCGAGCGCCTGCTGATGGGTATGTGCGCCCTTCCGGGCGAGCTTCTTGGCTTCCATGCGAGCTTCGCGCACGGAACCGGTGTCCAGGTCCTTGCTCATGATAGTAATCGTCTCCGCAGAGCCCTGCGGCCGCATCGTCCACTCATGCGTCCATCGGGCCTGTGGAGGCGATGAACGTCTCGTACTGCGGTCCCAAGGGGTTCGTCTCCGGTGGACGACAGGCCTCCGCGTTGCCGGGGAGGATTGTAGGATGGCCCTGCCGCTCCCGTCAATGTCTCCCTGTTCTTTTCCATCCCTGTCGGGCCTCTTTTCCATGCGCATGGAAAAATAGAGAGGCGTCGCGGCCGTGGGG
>Ga0308163_10000684_pt1 | contig 50789 bp, 42 predicted proteins | sample PhyTR1_FD_201037 | JGI IMG/M metagenome (GOLD analysis project Ga0308163, IMG submission 201037) | Phyllosphere microbial communities from UC Gill Tract Community Farm, Albany, California, United States - DLSLT.R1 | ecosystem: Host-associated > Plants > Phyllosphere > Unclassified | place: USA... | reverse complement strand
TCGTTAGCTTAGCGCGGTACTCCGGGTCGGCAAGGTCGCGGTCATCCCGCTTGATCTCGATGAGCGTTACCGTGCCATCCGCCGTAACCAGTTCGACATCGGGGGTGTAGATTTGCATTGTACCGTAGCGTGCGAATTCGAAGCGTACTGACTCCGATGCCAACCGTACTACGGGGAACTCGACTTCAGCGCGTGTTAGAAAATCGTACTGTGCAGCACCTTGCCAGTGGAGGACGCGCCGTGCCTTGCGGCTGGTGTACCAGCCATTCTCGTGGGCAAGCCCACCGTTGAAGGTACGTAGCGCACCGCCATCGTCAGCCCGGACCATCTTCACACGATGCGCATCGCTTTGCCTGTCGCGGGCCAATTTGGGCGTTTGACGGCTATTTGGGTCGAGAACTGGCTCCACCAGGTGATCGTGCTTTGCGGGTTCGAATGTCATCGATCGTTCCTTCCATCTCGCAATCGGATGCGATGGACGTGAGGGGATATGGTCCGGGACGGTCCCGAACCTTGACAGGTTTCACGGAATGGAGGAGATCAGCAGCGGTAGGATCGCTGATCTTCTATAGGCCTCGCTGGTTGCACCCGGCGGGGCCTTTTCATTTCCGTAGCTTGGGAATGTTTCTGCGCGTCAACGCGACCATCTGCTACGACATCATCGATCTCCTCCTTCCGGTTGAGGATAATGTGAGGGCCAGAGCTGGGCTGGCGTGAACGCGGCCGCTTCGGCAATGGCCTCTTCCACCCGGCGCGAGCGCACCAGGCCTTTGGAAACTCTAGTGACTGTACTTGGACTGACGCTCAAATCACGGGCAATCTGCGACAACGAGGTTCCACGGCGTTCCAACGCCCATTTGATGTGCCCGTGCCAACTTTCGCCGCCCATTGTCTGCCTCACTGGGAAGTGATTTGCGCCAAGTCGCAGCGGCAGTTTGCCCTCACGACATGTATGCGATTCGAATCACGATTCGATTGTCAGGTCAAGCGCAACAAATTAACGGAAACTATTGACTGCTATTGACAGAATCCTAATCCATAGACCTGAGATCTACAAAATATTTCTTTGCTATGCAAATAGAGGTTGCTTTGAAATATTTGATATAATTATTTATAATAAACTATCTATAATAATTATTTATTGCTCAATATTTCGGACTAGTCAAAGAAAGTGTTTTGATGTGATTACCATCAAAGTTACTAAATATTTGGCAAAATTTTCTTTTACACGGATATGCTCTGGCCGATTTTGAAATACATTTTGCACGTGCTAGGCTTAAATTTCAGAAGTTTTTTTAGCTGACTTAGGCTGTGTTTTAGCCCATCAAAAAGAGATCTAAGCTCTTGTGAACAGGCCTTTTTTCAATTTTGCCGAAGGCGGATATCCGGCGGGGCGGGTGTCCACGTCAAGCTTGATCACGAAGCCTGGTGGAAAGCGGAATGGCCGCTTTAGGGCGGCGACCGCAAAGAAGCGGACGTTCGTTCAGCCGGGAGGGCACGGGCTTGAACGCGTCGTCCCTCGTACCGCGACTGGACTTGTGACGTGGCCTTCTGACACTTCGAAGCCGGCAAAAACCCGTGCGTCAATGCGCAGGATCAGAACCGTCCGGTTCTGACACCAACAAGACCCAATCCGGCTACTTAGGGGCCCTCATACGCGTTTCGAGCGCGGTCGTTGGTTCAGGTGGCACCCAGCGGCCTGAACTGGGCCGATAATCCTCGCCGTCATCACATTCGATTGCTAGGCGAGGGCGTCCGCAATCTCGTGCGCCATCCGCGTACGGACAATCCGACCGTAATTTTTCAACTGCCCGCCGATCGGTCGTCCAAGCGGCCCGAACGTTTCGATAGCGCGCTTTGCGTATGTCCAAAACGTCCATGTGTCATAGCTGGCGGTATGGTCGAAGTTCGCGACCCGACCGTACCGTTGCATGAACTTGGGGGCGTCAAATTGGCTTTCGATGTAGGCTTGATCCCTGCCGGGATATCGCCGGACCAATGCACGCGCCTCCGCACGTATTGAACGCGTGACCTTCCGGTACAGCCGCGACAGCGTTGCATCGCGTAGGTACGCCGCCTTTCCGTCGTATCTGAAACCGAGATATTCGAGGCCGTTTTCGCCTTGCTCGCCGTGTAGCTTCTCGAACCCCTGTCCGCCGGGGGCGGGGAAGTATTTTAGCACGGACGTTTTCTTCGCTTTGATAACGATCTGCGATCCGTGCTTTTGAATCTCCGTCATCGCAAAATCACGCGCTGCAACCGCTTCCGCTTCGCCGCCGGGAATGACGATGATAATGTCGTCGGAGTAGCGGAAAAATGCCCCGCCGATCGCATCGACATAGGCTTTCAACGCGCTGTCGAAGTCGATCAGGTAAAGGTTCGCGAGCATGTCAGAGATAGGCGAACCCTGTGGGATGCCGAAATCATTTTTGTTCGTTTCGATCAAGCTGGCAACAGCCCCACCTTTGCCGCAAATCTTCTCGCGAAAATCGGCGTTCGTACATAGCTGTCGCGGCATGTCTTTGAAACCCGTCGTGTAGACGGGAATTTTGCTCGAACCTTTTGTCTGCCATGTGAGATAGCCAAGCCGTTCGTATGCCGCGTCCCGATCGACGATCGCATACCGCGTAATTGCGCGGAAGACTGCCGCATGATCGTGCGGCAGTTCCGTCGCCCCTAGTAATCCGCACCATTTCTGCCGCAGCAATTCGTGGTCGATGCTCTCGAAGAACTTGCTAATATCGAGCGTCACAACTGCCGCGTTGCCGTACCCCCGTATGACGTTGAAGGCATCAAGAGCGAAGTCGATGTTGGACTTCCCCTTACCCTCTGGCGTAGCCAACTTGCGATACGCGATTACGTTTTCACCGAGGCCGCGTGCCGCCAAAGCCACTTCGTAAGGCTCGCGAAGAATGTGCCGATAGTAGGAATAGATATACGCGTCGCGCCGGCTCGCGAATCGCAGTTCCCGCACCTTCTTGTCGGGTTTGCCGCCTTGCTTGTCGCGGAACGGTTGCCACTTTTCTTCGAAGCGCATGAATGGGTAGAAGCTGTTGCGTGCAACAGCAGCGGGATCGCGTACCAGCTTCTCGATATCGTTAGGCCGGATCGGCTTATCGAAGTGCGGATAGTGCTTAAGTGCCGGAACCCAATCGACCACACCCACTCCACGAGAGGGGGGAAGAACAATCCGCGTCCCATGCGGACTTTTCCTTTCGGAAGAGTTCTTCCCCCAACACCATTATCTGTCGAGCACCATTCCTAATACTCTGCTGGGACGTTTTCGAACGAAATCGAGTATACTGTAACAGTGGATATCTTCGAGACTTGCGTCTGCGTCGATCATTCCATCTTCATTCAAGCCAGCGAGGTAACTATGACCTACACCAACGCGAAATTAGCTGTTGACGGTATAAACTATCTACTCCCGCACTCGCGATTGGGATGAGCATGCGATAGCACCGCACGCCGCTATCGTAAACACCGCCGTATCAACTCTGGTGCACTGTCACCCAAAAGCGGCCATACTGATCCCTACCAATGAGAGGTGTCACAACCCGAGCGGTTGTGACACCTCCGGCGCTATCGTCTCCGGCAGAAAGGTAGACCTTTTGCCGCTGGGCAGCTCATTGACGATGTCTAGCCTAGCATCTTCTGATCCGTCAGAGTCAGAAGAGTGAGCACGTCGTTCCCGAAGCCTTTGACGCACTCCTCGGTCAGGTTGAACCGATCGGCATTCCATCGATCGAACCACGCGTCCGCCCCAATGATGGTTGGCCGCGCCTGATCGATCTTGCCGTACAGTACGTCCATCGCAGCCGACTCCGGGTCCAGATCGTCGCGTGGAAACCAATGATCGGGGACACCACCATTCCGCCGGAACCATCGGCGTCCTTTCGGACCATGACATACGATCAGGCACGGCCAGGGGCTGAGATCAACGAATCGTAGCGCTGTCGCCAACCGGCTCGTGGAAAACGCCCCTGCCAGAGCATCGATGACCTCGAATGACGGACGCCGATGGGCAGCGGCAAGGGGTCGGAACAGATAAGCCGGCATAAGGAGGTCAGCGGCGTATTGGTCGGCTTGCCGTTCGATGGTGGCACCGTTTTGACCGACGCTGCCGATCTCACTAGCACGGCAAATTGACGATCTCCCACGATGATGCTGCCAATGTCCTAGCTCGTGTGCGATCGAGAAACGACGCCGGCGAGGATCGCCATCACCTTTGACGGTAATGATCGCCTGATCCCGAAATCCGATGATCCGGGCCTCGCAACTTTCCAACGTGCCACTACGCACCTTGACGCCCATTTCCCAAGATACCGCCTCAATGTCGATCTCGTCCGGACTGGTGACACCGAAAGACTGCAAGAGTTTTTCGGCTTGGCTCAGCCCCTTCAAATCGGGCTGCCGTCTTCATCTATGGCACCAAGCTCTCTCAGATTCGCCAGAATGTCGTCCATCTCGTTCTCGGTAATGCCCTCGCCGTTACGGGCCGCCATCGTCAGACGGCTTTTCAGTTTGGCATCATCATTGGCAAACCGGACCAGGACCGCCGCTCGATCCTTGAGGGGAAGCCGGTGGACCTGCCCGAGGTTCGATCCAGCAGCGCGATCGATCTCTGCCCGTGCAGCCTTGAGCCGTGCCTTCGCCGCTTGGCCTGTAGCGACCGAGTTTACAGCACGAACGCGGCTTGCCTCATCCTCAGCATTAAGCCCTTCCGCCTCGACTTCCGCCAGCAGTTCGGCGTCCGACATGCTCATAATGTCGGCAACCAGTTCGTCCGCCAGCTTATTGAGCGGGGGGACAGCGCGTCCCGACCCGCTCACGATGTCCATCCATTGGGAAATGCCGCATCAATCGTGCGGCGGACACGGCGTCGGATAGTGGCATACGCCTTCATATCGACACCGATCATGCTCATTATCTCCTCCTTCGACAGGTCATCCAGATACGCCCATAGGAACAGGGTCGCCTCCTCGTCATCGGCAAACAAAGCTTCCAGCGCATTCCGCCGAGCCGACGCATCTTCCTGTGCAAGCCCCAGTTCCTCGACAGTCGGTTTCGTTTCCACCGGCTTATGCGAGAACCATCCTCCGACATCGGTCGCATCCGCCGACACCAGTTCCGGTTCCACCTTCTGTTGCTTGGCAGACGCTCGGCTGCGCATGACACCGATCAGGAACGGTAGCATTGCCATTTCACGCGGGCAGTTCCGAACGCCCTCGATGGTCTGACACACCGCTTCGTTGAGCAGATCGTCAGCCTCACACCCTGCTGCAAACGCGTATTGTCGCCCGGCCTTCCTCAATCTGAGGAGGTCGGCCGAAGTCAGGCGTTCGATCGCCTGCCGCGCTTCCACAAGATCGAGTATTGGTCCGCTCACTAAAATCCGCCGGCTTCCTGACGGCGTAGGCTGATTTTCAAATCCATTCGGACATGCCGCAAAAGTTTTTGTCGGGATGTCCGAGAACGTGCGCCAATCCAGCCTACCCCCATTGATAGTCAATGAAGACCATCGGGAGCGGGGTCGCAAGCCGTCTTACCCACCAGATGCGAGAAAGGAGGTGTGAATTATGTCCGGAAAGAACCAGCATGTCGTCCCGCACGCGGGCGGTTGGGCTGTCCGCGGTGCAGGCAACAGTCGCACGACCTCGGTCTATGACACGCAGCGCGACGCGATCGATGCTGCGCGTGGCATTGCGCAGAACCAGCACAGCGAGCTTCTGATCCACGGCCGCAACGGCCAGATCAGGGATCGTGACAGCTACGGCGGGGACCCGTTCCCGCCGCGAGGCTGAACATCTGGGCCGTGCCCTCGGGTACGGCCCTTCTCCACTATATATGACACCATCAGGGAGAGCCGATCATGGCTGACGTTCAAGTCACCTGCATCAACAAGCAGCCGCGCAACAATACGCACGAGGGAATTACGCATCTTGGCGGTAGCAGATGGAAATGGACCCCCAGCGATGTCATCCAGTCCATCCGCAGCAAGACCAACACCTTCTTCACACACGTGAACGGGAAGCGTGCCGATATTGGGATCGTCGAAGGCCAGAATGGCCCGTACCTGCGCACCTATGCAGACGGCCAGTGGAACGACAACCTGCTGGCGCTGCCCGAGTGCGCATGATTGACTTGACCCTGGCCCACGAGACCAGGCCGTTTCACCGATATCGCGGGCATCCTAAGTCCCGCGTGTAGGAGTTCGTTATGCTCGCCAAGCTCCTCAGCCAGCCTACATGGCCCGTCGCAGCTGCTACACTCCTCGCTGCGTTTGGAACACTGATCCTTCAATGGGGCCTAAATCGGCGTACGCGGCGCCTCGACGAAACCCTTAGGGTCCATTCAGCGAAGCTCGGTGAGCGCAATAGCGAGACTGCCGCTGCCCTCGCAGACCTCAAGCAGGTGGAGCTGACGAATGCCGCGACCAGCAAGTGGGTCGATATAATCGAGCGGCGAGCGGATCGCCTTCAAGCTGATTTGGCTGAGCTCCTTGGTTTACTTGAAGTCTTTACCGACCGGAAAGACGACGGCGATCGAAAAGACCTTCAAAGAATGGCGCAGCTCGGTCGAGCGATATCGCTGACTGTCCCGCCGAGCGGGAAGTTCCCCGAAGAGCTGAACATCCAGCTCGGCCACATTAGGGAAGCCGTAGCGAAAGGACCGGGGTATCTCACCGAGCGTCCAGGGCTGCTCTGGGCGCTTCAAACCAATGCATGGAAAATCGTGGATGCCGAACGCAGTAGGGCATTAGAAGCGATCTCGGCGGGGAAACCGATCGAGCGCCACGATCTAGAGCCAGAGCATTGGAGACCGATGCCTGCACCTGCTGCGTTGCCTGATTCACCGCGCCCAACCTAAAGCCATGGCCGCGTCAAAACCGAGCGGTTGTGACACCAGGAAGCCGCGCCCAGGCGAGATGAGCGAACGGCAGGAACTATGCCTGCGAAAAGGGGCCGCCAACGCCTGCAACTGGGTCTGCTCTCGGCAGTTCGGCCGTGGCAGCTCACGACTAGAAGGCGTCGTTCAAATACGCGTCCATGAACGTTGGCTCCTGATTGAAGCTGTCAGTCAGATTGCAACGGTCGAGGCCGCTGCGACGGTAGCCTAACGATCGCCTTCTGCACTCGTCGCGCAGTGATCGACCCGAGTGGTTTCTTCGAATCGAACTTGCAGGCATCGATGCAAGGCGGCCAAACATCTGACCGGGGAGTATGTATGGACCACGGGATTCGCGCTGAACATTTTACCCTACTCGACGCGCTTGATGGCGTTGCGAGGGCGAGCAGTGATCCGGCGCAGGATAGAGACTACGAAACGCTGGTAGATGCGTATGAGGCAACCGCCCGTTGGGCACGCGCTGTGCAGGACCGTCTCTTCCCGGAAGGTTTCGTCCGCAAGCTCTCGCGCCCGACCGATATGGGGCAGAAGTTCAAGCCCTACACCTGGGTGCGAATTTATCCACGCGAAGGGGCACCGAAGGAGCTGGCCTACACGGTCGGCATCGATGCATCGGGCGAGTTCTGCGTCAAGATCGATACCGTTCAGATCAACGGGACCGAGACCCGGCGGCGCTATGACGAGCTGCGCTATCACGACAATCATCTTTCACCGTTCGCCGGCATCATTCCTGCTGACACAGGTCTTGCTCTGTCGTTAGAGGAACTAATCGACTGGTCGTGCAATCAGATCGGCACCTTCGAGCCCGGCTATGATGCGCTCGCGCAGCAACTCGGACTGATCGCACCGCAAATGCGCCTTGTTACCGAAGCTCGAATATCCCGCAGCGCATTTGCGCATTGGCATGAGGCGCTCGGCGCCGGCCCCGCCGATGGCGCGACCGGCAGCATCACCGGCCACAATGTCTGGCTGCAGGCGAGGGACAGCCAGACCGGGATCGATACAAAGCTCGGTCTCGATTCGAACGGTGGCGAATGGGCGGTCGAGATTAACACACCCCCCGTGGCGGGCGATCATAACCGCCTGTCCGGGATTGCGCGCGATGCGAGCGGTGGATTGCATCTGCTTCGCCAGGGCTGGTTGCGTGGCCGACGATCCGCGCCCGATATCCGCGAGCAGGAATTCGTTAAGAAGACTGGGCTTGCGGCGACGCCGGTGGCAGCCACTGGAAAGGCCGCAGCGCGCCGTTGGTTTCTCGTTGGAAGTCTCAACGATCCGCCCGAGCGTATTCGCCGCACCACGGCGCAATTCGTCCAACTCTGCGAAAGGGCCCGCACCGGAGAGACCGCTGGCGGCGGCCACGACAAGATCGCGTTCGTCACCGATCTCGACCAGCTGTTCGCCAACGTCGCGATACTCGACGCGGTGCGTACCGACCTGACGTCGTCAGATATTGCGGCCTATGTCAGTCTCATCAAGCGCGGCACCTGTTTTCTACCCTATGCTACGCCGGACGGGATCGCCTTCGCCCCGTCGCGCTTTATCGGCTATACCGGCAATAGCTTCGCCAAACATGCTGCCAACGAGGCCCGCGACGGGCGTCTGACCAATGCCGCGGTCAACGCCGTCCTCGGGCACGCGCCAGTGCTCGAACCGATTCTGGAAGACGGATATCAGCAGTTTTGCGCTCGGCTCGGATTTGCCCCATCTCAGACCGGGACGTTCGGTGTTGCCCGCAAATACTGGCTCACCGCCGATATTCGTGACCGCCTCGACCTGCTGGCCGAGCAGAAGGTAGTCGAAGACCCAACGCTAACAGCTACCCAGAAAGAGCAGCTAATTCGGGCGCGCATCGGACAGGGCGCATTCCGGGACGCCCTGCTCAACCAGTGGCACAGCCGGTGCTGCGTCACCGACTGCATGATCGGCCCGGTGCTCCGTGCGTCGCACATCAAGCCATGGCGGGCATCGTCGAATAGGGAACGGCTCGACCGCTTCAATGGACTGCTGCTCGTTGCCAATGTGGATGCGCTATTCGACCGTTTCCTGATCTCGTTCAGCGATAAGGGCGTGATGCTGATCGGACCCGGTATCGACCGGGATGATCTGATCGCGCTGGGTTGTAATCCTGACCGGCGCATCGCAGTGTCCGCCAAGCATGCTACTTACCTGAAATGGCACCGCGCGGAATTTCGCGAGCGGGGCGGCAAGGGTTGAGGTTTGGGCTCACCGCTGCCAACAGGCAGTGGCGATCTGTCCGTCGTCGGCGACCATCGAGACACGTATCGAGCGATGCTGGACTCGGTTCGTTGCGTTGCGCGATACCTGGGTGGGGTTCCGCCGCACAACCGTTCGCGATGGGGGCGCTAAAAGCTTGGTCGTCCCGATCTCGAGCGTGTCCGGCCGTACAGCCTTTTTCGACCAAAATGCGTCGTTTACGCATTGGGCTTTGGACGACAACTTCCTGCGGAAGCCGCCATTCGCCCATCCCAAACCGGCCTGGCAACAACGCACCACAAGTCGGACATTCTGACAGTTATCTGTAACCTCCATAAGCGGACACGAATCGCGCGAGTGAACAGACACGCCAGTCGTGCTACATGAAAAGGCATGGACGCACGTCAACGAGGCCTGCAAGTTTGGGGGACGGACCAATAAGTGGCCGGCCAGAGAGGGCTTCGGTGTCGGACGACCTAGACGAGTTCATACAGCTTGACCGCACCTTCCATGACCTCGCCCTGAGCGAGGAGGAGGGAAAGGACGCCGGGCTTTTCCGGCTGATGCGCCGGGAAAAGCCCGCGCAGTGGCCCGACCTGCTCGCCGAGCCACGCATCGTGCTGCTTTCCGAGGCGGGATCCGGGAAGACGGAGGAGATCAGGCATGTCTGCCGGGATCTCCGGCACCGCGGGAAGCGTGCCTTCTTCCTCCGCATCGAGCACCTGGCGCTCGACTTCGACGGGTCGTTCGAGGAAGGGACAAAGGAGGAATTCGAGGATTGGATCGCGTCCGGCGAGGACGGCTGGCTGCTCCTCGACTCCGTGGACGAAGCACGGCTGAAGGATCCCAAGGACTTCGAGCGGGCGATAAGGACGATCGGCCGCAAGCTGCGCGGCGCCCTGCAGCGCGCGCACATCGTCATCACCAGCCGGGGCGAAGCATGGCGGCCTAAGACCGATCTACTGCTCTGCGAGACCAACCTGTCCTGGACCCCGCCGGTGACCGCGCCCGGCGAAGACCAGGAAGTGGACGAAGCAGTCACCACCACCGACGGTGCAAACTCCAAGCAGCGTAAGTCGGTCTTCCGCATGGTCGCGCTCGATGACCTCGCCGGCAATCAGGTCGATCGCTTTGTGGAAGCGAAGGGCGTCATTGATGTCGCCGCGTTCAGGAAGGCGCTGGACCGCGCGGAGGCGTGGTCGTTCACGACTCGGCCGCTCGATCTCGCCGAGACGATCGAGTTCTGGCTCACGAACGGCCGCGTCGGCTCGCGTCTCGAGCTGCTACGCGCCAGCATCGACAAGCGTCTCGATGAACGCGACCAGGACCGTGCAGACGCCAACCCGATCTCGAAGAAACGCATTCGCGAAGGTGCACGCCTCGTCGCCGCGGCGTCCACCTTGGCCAAGGAATCGGCGGTACGCGTCCCAGACGGACAGAAGAACGACCGCGGCCTCGACATTAGGCAGGTCCTGACCGACTGGGACGACGCCGACTGCCGCACGCTCCTCACCAGGCCGATCTTCGACGAAGGCATCTACGGTACTGTCCGCTTCCACCACCGGTCGGTCCGCGAGTTCCTCACCGCAGAATGGCTTCATTCGCTGCTGGTCGACGAAGGATCGCGCGCGCGCGTCGAGAACCTGTTCTTCCGCCGGCAATACGGCGTCGAAGTCGTCGTCCCGACGATGCGGCCGATCCTCCCTTGGCTGGCGATCCTGGACCAGCGGATTCTCGAACGGGTCATGCGCCTCGCCCCCGAGGTTCTCTTCGAGGGCGGCGATCCCGCGCAGTTACCGCTCGAAACGCGGATCCAGATCCTCCGGGAATCCTGCGAGCACCTCGCCCAGCCTGCGCATGGCCGCAGCATCACCGAATACTCGGCCGTGCAGCGCTTTACCAATCCGGATCTCGCCGACGTCATCCGAGAGCTCCTTGAGAAGCACAAGGACGACGACGACATCGTCTGGTTCCTCGTGCGGATGGTCCAGCAGGGCGGCATCGCCGCGCTAGCCGACGAGGCGAAGCACTTCGCCCTTACGTCGCGGTCGAAATACACGCGCATCGCCGCCATTCGGGCCATCGTCGAGGTGGGGACGCCTGAGGACGTCGCCGACGTCCGCATGGCGTTCGTCGCTGAGCCGCCGCCGCTGCGGCGCTACTGGCTGGGTGAGCTTCTAGACGGGCTCGGCAACGCGCCGGCCGACGTGGATTGGCTCCTCTCGGCTTTGACGGCCACCGAACCCAAGAAGCAGTTCGAGACCGATCCGCTCGCTGACGCGCTGTCCAGATACGTGGCATCGCTCGCGCCTTCATCGCTCGCGGCTCTGCTGGAGGGGATCAGCAAGCTGTTGAACCGGAAGCCCGTAGTCGAGCAGCGCCACTGCGAGATATCCAAGCGGTACAGCTGCCTTGGACAGGCCGCCGGTCAGATCGTTGTGAAGATGATCCAGGGCCGCAATTCGGAGACGCTCAAGAAGCCGGCACTGTCGGTGCTGCGTAAACTCCCGATCGCTGAGGACTATGGCCGCGGCCTGTTCGAGGAAATCCGCAAGGATCTGCCGGAACTGGTCCAAGCGTGGCCCGAGCTCAATCGCGCGTTGTTCTGGTACTGCGTCGCCGAGGAGCATTCGCGGAAGCGTAAAAGCGGCGAACGTCTGACCGATTACTGGCTCGTGTCGATCTTCGGTTCCTATTGGGCGTTCGGCGGACCGGATTTCGACTACGTGGCCGAGCAGATCACCGGACGGCCGCTCAAAGACGAGAAGCTGACGGCCCTCACGCTCGCCGTCGCGCTGTATTACCAGAACGGGCGGCTCCGTGCCTGGCGGGACCGTCTCAAGAAGGCCGCGACGATTGAGCCAGAGGTCGAGGCGGAACTCGCGAAGCTGCTCAATCCACCCAAGGGCGCCGGCGCCGAATTCAAGCGGCAGCAGGCAGCATGGAAGCGCGAATCCGACCGGCGGGCCGCGAAAGAGGCGAAGGCGAAAGATAGGGCGAAGGAGATCCTTGCGGGTCGCATCGCCACCGTCCGGAACTTCGGCCGACCGGGCTTGGTGTCGCAAGACCAGGCCTATCTCCACGACCAGATGCGGAACAGCGACGGTCAGCATAACCGCTGGACCGACGGAAACTGGCGCTCCCTCATCGAAGAGTTCGGCGAAGATCTCGCGGAGGCGTTCCGCGACGGTTCGGTCAGCTACTGGCGGCAGAACATACCGAAGCTCCGTTCCGAGGGCGCGGCCGCCAACACGACGCTCTTCACTACAATATTCGGGCTCACGGGCCTATCGATCGAAGCCCGGGAGACGGAGGACTGGCCATCGGGCCTGAACGCGGACGAGGCGGAGATCGCCACCCGCTACGGTCTCCAGGAGCTGAATGGCTTCCCGACTTGGTTGCCGCAGCTTAACAAGGCGTTCCCCTCGCAGGTCGTCGACGTCATCCGCCGCGAGATCATGGAGGAGCTGTCCACCGAGACGGCCGAGGGCGAGAGCCACTACGCGCTCTACAACGTCAGTTGGAGCGGCGACTGGGTATGGGACCAGATCGCGCCGGACCTACTGCCAGCGATACGCGCCAAGCGGCTCAACACCAGGAACCTCGGCTACCTGCTGGCGATCATCAACCGCTCGTCGGTGGATGACAAGACGATCGCCGCGATCGCGTCCCGGAAGGCAAACGCCACCCGCAACCTGACCTTCTCCCCGATCTGGTTCGCGACATGGGTCGGCGTCGACCCGGATGCGGCGATCCCCGCGCTCGCGGCCCGCTTCGCCGGCTTGAACGATCCCGCAGAGCAGACGAAGCTGGCGCTCGCCTGCGTCGTCGCCCTGCTCGGGGGCCGTTCGCAGGAGGGTCGCGCGCGCCAGGCCTTCCGTACGGTCGAGCACATGAAGTCGCTCTACCTCCTTATGGCCCGCTACATACGGCAGGAGGATGACATTCAGCGTGCCGGCAAGGGCGTCTACTCGCCGGGCCTGCGCGACGACGCGCAGGACGCGCGCAATGCGCTCATCGCCTTCATCCGCGAGACGCCTGGCAAACCGGCGTTCCTCGCGCTGCTAGAGATGGCGCGCGCACACCCTGATGAGGGAAGCAGACCCTGGATGGGCTTCCACGCGAAGGCGAAGGCCGCGGCCGATTCGGACGTCGACTCCTGGGCCCCAGCACAGGTGCGCGAATTCGGAAATTCCCTCGTCGCGACGCCCGCGAACCACCGTGAACTCTGGTACCACGCCGTCGACAAGCTCGACGCGCTGAAGCACGACCTCGAGAACGGCGACTCCTCGATCGCATCGATCCTGCAGGCGGTCGACCAGGAGACGGAGTTCCGGAAGTTCACCGGCGGATGGTGCCGCGACCGCGCTGCCGGACGCTACGTCGTCCCGCAGGAAGAGGAACTGGCGGACGCCAAGCGGCCGGACCTCCGCTTCTTCGGCTTCGGCTTCGATGCACCCGTGCCGGCCGAGCTGAAGCTGGCAGACAAATGGACCGGACCGCACCTCTTCGAACGACTCGAGGTCCAGCTGTGCGGCGACTACCTGCGCGACGCCCGGTCAAGCCGCGGCATCTTCCTTTTGGTCTACCTCGGCACGAAGTCGTACTGGGATTTGCCCAACGGCCGACGGGCCGACACGTTCGAGATGCTGGTCGACGAGCTCCAGCGCCACTGGACGCTCATCTCTAACGACTACCCCGGCGTCGAGGACATACGCGTCATCGGGATAGATCTGACCCAGCGCGGCATCGATACCAAGGCGACCAAGGCTGCGAAAGCCGCCAAGAAGGCGACGAAAATGGCGAAACCAACCTCCGAAAAGAGCCATAAAAAAGGAAAGAAGCGAGGATAGTAGAAGCGCGGTGCGACCGAACGTCCAGCTCATTGGATCGTGTGCTGAAAGCGGCCGGTCTGCGGCCGGCCCAGCTTCATCGTAACGTCACGCCGCGCGAACATGCGCTGAACGTCGCCTCCCAACAGCAGCTGACGCTCAATCTGCGGCATAGGAACGGCGGCTTTGTCCCACTTTTCGCCGTTCCGCGTCCTCAACACGTCGCTTACGGTGTGCGGATCAGTCTACATGAATGAACGACCGAAGCTGGGAAGCGGGCAGAGCGGCCTGAACGTCCAGTTGTGGGTCTTAGGAAACAGCTCTCTAATCCGACGCATATGATCTTGTAGGCATCTCTCTCGGGGCTAAGCGCGCATTTCATCCCAGCGACTTTACCTCTTGCCAGCCATCTCAGCCCCACATCCCAGAGAAACGCGGCGATCTCCAGCCGCCAAGGGGAAGCACGCCCAAGGCGTACTCCTGTCACGGAGGTCCGGTTTCGGTGTCAAAGGATAAAGCGTGTCGATCCGCAATTAGCGTCAACCGCGTAACGACGAGGACTTGCAGTAAGCACATCGGTCGAACGCAGAAAGCTCAACCGATGCGCAGGTTTCAAAGCGCAAAGTTCAACCTCCATCGAGTTGTCAGCATCGCCTGGTTGGCAAAGAGGTCGTCGATGTGAAGCGCCCGTAGGCGACGTTTGACATGTTAATCTCAAATCATGGGACGGCTTCACGTCCGGAGACTCGGTTCTCAAGCGCGACGAACTCAATGTGGCGGTCAACTATCATGGCCCGAAACCCGCTTCGCTATCGGGCCGCGCGATTGGCATAATCGACACTCGTCTCATACATTGATTCATCAGCCGAACAGGCTCAGGATAGGTGCGTCGACCCAACCGTCATTGGCGCCCTGTCGGGCATGTTCGTCCCGCTTAGCGGCCCCGCCTCGTTTCGCTCGCTGAATTTGATGGCCGTAGAACAGCTTCGACGAGAAGGATAAGGCATGCCGCGATCGTTAGTGCGGACAGGGCATCAACGCGGGTAGCTTTAGAACCGAACGCCCACAGCGCCGATCCTGAGGCCAAAGCGCTTGCAACGACATCGAGAATGCGAGCAATTCCCTCTAGTCTCCCCAAGGTAGCAAAACGCAATAAGCCGACGACGAGAAAGACTGTTCCGAGGAGCGCAATCCTCCATCCTTCTCCTGATGCCTGCCCAAACGGGGCGAATAGCGCAGCCGCTAGGAACATGATTCCAACTACGACAACGAGGATCGCGCATGCAATCACGAGATGCCTTCGGCCGTTATTCACTTGAGGCCTCGCTCGATCCAGGCGCCAAACAGCAAGATACCGAAACGGCGGTTGTGGGCAACGCACGCTACGTTAGCGATGAATACCGGTTCTCCCATCGTATCACCTTGTCCTATCTTAACCGCAGTCACCGGTATTAATCTTCATCGGATCATAAACCTGGGGGTTGGCAAGGTATTGCTGAGCCTCGAAGACACCGTTGTTGACGAATGGCCGATCCTTCGGGTCGTCGCCATACATCGCTGCGTTGGCGAATGCAGTAACCATCTCGGACGGCTGCCAACTCGTCAATTGCTGATAGCCATTTCCTTGAACAACAGCGGCGATGACGCGCGTTTCTTCTGGCGAAAAACCGCCCGCGGTCATGAGAAAGCCATACCAAAAATTGCCGAAGGCCTCAAAAGCGTCAGCCGACACTGTTTGGCCCATTGATTCGCTATAGTAAGATACGTTGCCAGCGTCAGTCCACCCAGCTGGTCCGCTGTCCGTTCCAGCCCGCTTAAAGTCTACAAAGTTGGGATGAGACGCATTAGTATACATACGACCGATCTCTTGAGCGATCTCATACTTGCCGGAAGTCTCCCTCATACCGGCAATATGGTTGAAAGACGCCACCAAATAATTGCCATCTATCTGTTCCGGAACCAAATAATCTGCACCATCCGGCGCCGCCACATTCTCAACGTCGTTCGAGTTGTGACAGTCTGGCACCGGCGGAGGAGGAGTGGTCGGCGGCGTGCTTGGCCCACCGGACCCCGGATAGGACGGATACGAAGGAGGGGGGGGAGGGAACGATGGACCGCTACTTGGGAAATAGGGAAAACTTGGAGGCGGATAGGGGCTTCCCGTGACAACGATGTCTTCGTTGTCCCACCCATAGCCGCCGGAGATCAGGGCTAGTTCGTCTGAGGTAAGTTCCCTCATCATCCACTCCCAATGAGTTTTGACGCGTTGGCTCACTCATTGCTAGCCAACCAATCAACAAATGCTATCCCTTATTTCCCCATAGGACGAGCCATTTCATCTTGGCAACGTCTCGTCCCGTCCTGTTCTGACGGGATATGACTTACCGCGTAATCATCGGCCATAATGCACGCGACGACGGGTTCGTTAGGAGCGTCATAGCCATCAGGCATAGCAAATTATATGGCAGCTGCCTGATTGCGGGATATAGCCGTGACCAGAAAACTCTATACCCGATGGCCATTCCAATAGATATGATCTAATTGAAACTATTATTGGTTAACACGAATATGGCTCGAAGCTGTTAATTGAGACCCGCCGCTAATCAGGGTCAAATCTGCTGCGCGAATGCGCCCATGAAGTGACGGTAGGCGCATTGAACCAGCGAAGCGTGCCAAAGTGCTTCACGTGACGCTCGAGGTTTGCGCGTTTTGCTGATGCCGTTGCTGGTTGAAACTTCGTCTTACCCGTTGCCCATACGTAACGGCCGCGACGCTCGTGCACGATGCGCTTACTGCCGGGAGTTCGCCAACGAGGAAGTGATCTGTCGTGTTCATCTGGCCGACAGAACCGCGACGCTTTGCGATTGGCTGAACGAATCAAAGCCGCCGAACTACGAAGCGTATGAGACGCTGCGACGGCACAGCAGCGGTCACGAGTTGCTCGACTTGGTGACCTGATATTGTTTCCCAACCGCCGGGTTGCGCTGGCCCTTATCGCTACAACCGCTAAATGGATGCCACATCTGACGACTGTTTCGCTCAAGGGCGGTTATGGGCTGACCTCGTAATATCTCATGCGCCGCGGATGCGCCAAGGCTTGGCAGACGCTTCGCACCGCGAGTGACAAAGTCCGGCAGAACTATTTAGTGCAGAGGAACGATATTGGCCCGTCCACTGACTTGATAATAAACTCGACCATTTCGGCGAGGTCTGATGGCTTGTTCACAGTGGCAACCAAATGCTCCGCGGACACATGCACGATAATACCACCGATTCGATTGACCTGATGTTGCATTGAGGAATCCTCGCCACCAATTACTATGGTGCGTGAACTGCCGGAATTAAATCGCTCGATCACGCGGACAGTCGAATGATCCCAGGACCGCTCGACATGCATAATTACCCGCAGCTTTCGCAAACAGATTTCAGCCGCAAGTTCAAGCACTAGCTTTGCAGCTTTCGCTGGTTGATTGCCGATGATAATTAGACCTATCGTGTCAGAAAAGGACACACTGAGCGATCGAGCGCCTGCGCTCGGTATATAGCCAAGTTCTACTATCGCAGACTCAATGCGTTTCATCAAACATTCGGAGATAACATCTTCAGAATTGATGTATCGAGATACAGATGCGACCGAGGTGCTAGCAAGACAAGCCACGTCTCGAATAGTAGACCTACTTTTCAATCTAACATCCCAACTTAATTTTATTGCTAATAGTCGATTAACTAACCCCCGCGATGATCTCGCAAACAGAACACACTATCAAATCACTTTGCCCTCCATCTATGAGAAAGCGCTGATTTTTAATAGTTCTAGGGTCAGTATGTTGCTTTTTCTGAAGTGCCTGGCACCCAAGCTACCAGAGACCTATGCATGCGGAAGCCGCGAAGAGCTAAACGGATCCGGGCGTGGCTAGCTCCGAGCCGTTTCGCTGGTCATCTGAACTGACGAACCTTCTTTGTATGCTAAATTCGGGGCGGACTTGGTGCCAAACCTGCGCATTGCCATCTCTTTCCCGACACCAATCTGAGATTGCCTAAGTTCCAAGTTTGTTAACGGCTGATCGATCCCATCGAAAGGCCGACAAGCTTACCGCGCCGGGATCCATTGCTCTGACATTGCCTCGATCAAGACGCCTCAAACTTGGCCACCCCCGCCGGGCAGCGATAGATTTCCGCTTCGGCGGGGCGTCATCAGCTTACCGAACTGTCCCAGATGAGCCAGTGCATCAGCCGTAGCCTCTCGCCGCGTCGCGCCGAAATGAGGAAAACTTCGCCCCGCCCCTTACCTGACATTGTCAGGGTGTCAGACGAGAAAGGCGACCGTATGCGAAATTGATCCTTATGCGCTTTCTATCACCTGATAACCTCGTGTAAGCCTCCTGAAATATCACGTCAGCACCAAACGGATTGCACCATGTCGTGATCACGGCCGGACTACGCAGTTCTCGCAACCAATTATTAAGACGCCCTAGATCTTCCGCAGAGAGCTGCTTGCGCCAGAACTTGAACGACAACACCTCGTTGTTTCGATCTCGCCAACGATACAGCACATCGAGGTTCTCGACTCCGCACTTGACGACGAGGTGTTGCTCCCCCTCTGTTGGTTCAGGCGCCTCAAACGATTGAGGCGGCGGCGGTGGGGGAGGCAATCCGTTGGCCTGAGCGGTGATGACCGCTGACGCTCCGAAAAACAACCATGAGAAAAACATCACCGACAATTATCCTTTGATCAGACGCAGGGGTCATATGCAGATTGGGCTGCCCAAGTGGCTGCATTCCGGTCCTGGTCCGGTGTGCGCTGCTTGCTCCAATCCTGCTCGCCGTATTTGTACTGCGTCACATCGTTGCCGAAGACTATGTAGATGCTGTAATCCTGCCAATCGGTACGCCCTTGATCGCGCAATGCCTCAGCATAGCTTTTGAGGCCTGCCATGTCAGTGTTGGAAGGCAGTCGTTGCAACGCGATAACCTCGGGGTCGGTGATGGGAATTGAGTAGCCCGTAGCTGGGTCCTGCAAGATGTGCGTCGGATGATTGTGCACCGTGGCAAGCGGAGTGTAGTTGGCGGGCACCCCAACCTGGGCGGGCGTGACGCTGACGCCTCCCTGCTGGTTTGAAGACGCGACGTCAGACGAATATATCTGCCCGTCCGCGCCGCGATATACGAAGCCGCGGTATTCGAGATATTGCGAGTCCGCATGCGTGGCCATTTTGTCAGCCGTAGCGTCGGCGGCGCAATCGTCACGTGGGTGAGGTGTCTGTGGTGGAGGCGGCGGTGAGCCACTACTGGGCGGGGTCGAAGGATAGGACGGAGGGGTATATGGAAAAGAGGGTCCGCTCGGTGGAAAATAGGGAAAGCTCGGAGGCGTATAGGGCGTCCCCGTAACGACGACGTCCTCGTTGTCCCATCCGTAGCCTCCAGAGATCAATGCGAGTTCGTCTTGGGTCAATTCACGCATGGCAATTCTCCCATCGAGCACCAGAGACAACCTCCGAGCGCATCGTCCTCATCGGCAAGTCCGGACGAATGGCAGGTAGTTTCCTGCAGAATCTGCGCCGATGCGATTGCGCAAGATCAGCACGCACATAAAAATAAGTCAATAGTGCTGGCATTGACGCGGTGATCATAGTTACGGGCTTTAGTGTCCAAGGATTCTTTACGCCCGCATATAGCGTGCTCAAACATGCAGCGGGTCAGTAAGCGACGGCAGCGACAACGAACGAGGCACTATACCTAGGCGATAAGGGCCTCAGGGATTGATCTCGTATCAACGCCCATTGGAAACGGCTCGTCTGATCCAAGAACCATTCCACCAGGGTGGGCATTGCTCCGCGCTTAGAGCCCGTCCAAACAGTCGTATGCGCTTGAATGGAGACTATGCACGGGACGGCTCTGCTCTTGTTCAGGGCTTGCTGTCTGAGGACGTCTGCGGGTTCATTCTCGCCCAATTGCGATCGGATCTCGACCGTGCTGGCCGCCGTATTGAGGATATGGCGTTAGACTCCGGCTTAGTGGATCGCCCGACCAGCGAGATCTACGGTTACGGCTACCCGCCACTCCTGACGTTGCTGTGGGGGTTATCCCCCGCAATGGAGCAACTCATCGGCACGTCATTGGTGCCGACATACAGTTATCTCCGAATTTACAGAAAAGGAGATATCTGTCGCGTCCATTCCGACCGACAGTCCTGTGAACACAGTGCATCCGTGACGCTCATGTATAGCGACGGTCTGACATGGGATCTAGAAGTTGGAACGGACCCTGTTGCCCCTCTCAACGGCCGGACCTCGGACGATTTCCAAGGCGAGGGATCACGCGCGTTGAGCATGGCACCAGGCGACGCCGTTTTATACAATGGCGTAACTCGTCGTCATGGGCGGACCGCGCCGAACCCAAACCGATGGTCGGCACACTTGTTCTGCCACTGGGTCGAGCGGGACGGTCGTTTCAGTGAATTTGCATACGATCGCCGTCAGGCCACATTCGCCAACTCCGCCTTTGATTTTGCCTGACCCTCTACCTTAGCCTATTCGGTTATTTGGGCGACATGCGCTAGTTCCGCATCTATGAACGCTCCCACCCGCGCGGATCGCTCGTCGTCCTCATCCGGAAGGCTTGCTATAAAATGCTCGGTTCGACTGAGGAGGCGTTCACGGTATAAGCTTCGAAACGGCGCAAGTCCGGCCACGGTCTCCCCATCGCCATTGCCAGCCAATCCAACAACTCTGGTTCGATGACGAGCCCGTGCTGCCACGATCTCCTCGGCGCTTGGCGTCCCGGTTGCTATGCCGGACCGGCTGAGCTGATCGGAATCGCCGCGCACGCATCCGGTCTCGAAGCGGTGGAGCACTTCCAAAGCGGAAAGGGCAAAGCCGTATCTGCGGCCGATACGCTCAAGCGCCCGAGCTGCTGATTCGACCAGTGCGCCTTCCCCCCAAAACCCATGCGCCGGAACCTCCCCTTGCGCCCTCGACCAGTCGGGCAGCGCTCGAAAGGAGCCGAAATCGACAAGTGAGCCGTCAAGCGTCACATTCGAGGCGAATGGTGGGCCCGGCCAGACACGCATCGCCCGTCCTGCGCCATATTGCTCACCCAGTCGCTCGAACGCCGTCATCAGGGTCGCTTCTACTCCAGCCGCTCCCCAGTCTCCGGTCCACATGTCGCGCACACGAAGCTCGTCAAGGTGTTGATCCGAGTTCAAAAGACCCGAGTTGCCGAAGAAAATCGATCGCATGAAGCTGGCGACGCGTAGGAAGGCAGGCCGCACGACGACCGCACGACGCGCACCCACCTGTCCACCACGCCATACGATGCCACATCCCGCGTCGATGACAGCGACGACAGGGACGGCACCGTGCGGAAGCATCCGATGCGCAAACTCTGCTAGGATCGTTTCGCGAATTCCCTCCTCGAGCCACATGCACCCGTGCCCATGGTAGAAGTCGGTGTGCTGCGACACGAGCGGCGTCCGCCCTACTCCCTTGGCGTTGAAGCGACCGAACGTTCCGACCCGACCGCTGCCCCCGTGGGCACTTCCGTTGGGCGCGCCGTAGCGATCCGCGAACAGTGTGCGGTTCCTGTCAACGTAGAGTTCGTCAGGATCGCTTGCGTGCGGAGCACCGACTCCGAAATGCGTCAGCAAAACGTCTGCCACTTCTCGCAAGACGTTCGCGTCGCCCACGTCGACGCCGGCCCCGGCCAACCATCGCTGATTGAGCCAAGCGATGCGTGCGCGGCGGAATGGCCGCACATTGAACGGCACGTAAAGGTGCGGGTTGTTGCTAGCGAAGGCGGGCTCATCGTCGGCCACGCAGAAGCTCTCGAGTGCAACCATCATCAGGTGGCGGAGCGCGTCGGCGCGGCCATACCGGCGACGCGCCCGAGCGCTTTGCCCTGCCCGGCCTCTAGTAGCACGGGCAAGAGAAACCATCCTGCCAGCAGGAGGACAGCGGCTCCCTGAGCCCCGGGTAGTCCGATCCCCGTCCCGGCGAGCAACAGGCCCACCACGATCTGCAGTCTGCCGGTCCAGGGACTAGGGGGGAAGCCCGCCGCAGCGTCGTCCCAATCCAGAAGGCCTCTTCCGCTGACTACGCGCCGCCACGTTACCACCGTCATCGCATGTACGGACATAGCCGCATCGCGAGGCAGATATGCGGCAGCCAGCAGCCAAGAACCTAGCTCTAAGACCGCCAGGGCTCCCACATCGCGCAAGCGCTCGCGCCATGTCTGGCGGCCATCGGAAAGAAAGCGGACCGCCTCCAGTGGAACAAGGAGGACCGTCGGGCGCGCTAGTATCAGCGAGACCGTGACGATCCATCCTACATTGAGCCAAGCTAAGGAATGCAAAATAAAACCAATCACTGCCAGACTCGCCGGGGCGGCCGCCTGAGCGCATACAATGTTCGCCAGTTGCACCCTACCGCTGACCGGCAGCCGGCCGGTTACGATCCACGGCACCACTTGGTAGTCGCCCCTCATCCAACGGTGCTGCCTACGCTCCCAATGACGACGTGAGCGTGGAACATCCTCGCGGATGATGGCAGTGGGTTCGGATACTGCTCCCGCCAGCATTGCTTCAAGATGATCGTGGCTTAGCACCGTGCGCTCCGCTATCCGTCCGATGGTGCATCCTAGGAAGCGATCGATCAGGATCAGACCTTTGCCGAAGAATAAGTCACTTCCGAGATATTCCTGTGAAAAACTCATACGGGGCTTGAACGGCCTCGTGCACCAATACGGTGCCTGCCAGCGCTCAAAGATGGAAGGACGACACGAGCGTACGTCCTCGATCACGGGCACGACGATAGCGGCATGCGAGCAGGCGGCAGCGGCAAGCCGGTCCACTGTTGTGCCGAGAAGCCTGGTGTCCACATCGATCGTCACGAACCCTTCCATCCCTTGAAGATTGCTTGGAAGCGGATCAACGAAGCTGGTGTCAGCACTGCCGCGCGACAACAAACAAAACTCCTCGATCTTGCCACGCTTGCGCTCCCAGCCGCGCCAGACCCGGTCGACCGGATCGTAGCTCCTTCTCCGGCGCAGGATGGTGACCCGGCTGGATCCCGCCCCTTTCGCTAGACATGCCTGCAATGCGTAGAGGATGGCAACGTCCTCCGGATGATCGAAGGTCTCCGAGTCGCACCCGTCCACCAGCAGCAGCAGCGGCGCGTCACGAACATGGGGAAGATTCTCCTCGACGCACGCCGCGACCGCATCAATGTCGCGGGTCGAACGGAGGATTACTGGGACGACGACGGGCAGTCCGCGGGGATCTACCGGCGTGCGTTCTGCGCCCTCCAGCGGCGCGAGTATCGACCGCATCATGAGCCGCACCAGAGCGGTGGATGTCTGTAAGGCCGCTGGGACGGTGAGAAAGGCGAGGACGACCGCCCGCCAGCCATCAAAGCCCAAGAGCCGGGCGGCCAATCCCACAGCGATCGAAAGCAGCGTCGTCCCGACTATCGTCGAAAGCCCGAACAGACGCTCGCGGGCCCGTCCCGGCGAATCCAGCTCGGGTTTTGGCGTTATGCCAGACGAAAACACAGGCAGTCCCATCTTTCTTAATCGCGGCAACCAATGGCCAGAACCTTACTGGCGTGTGATCGGCGATCGATGATCCACGCGTGTGAGTGGCTCGAGGCATGCCTGCGGGCAACCGCGCGAAGCAGGGGAATCACGCCACCATGAGGTGCGAAGACGTCAACTATCCATAGCTCCGTGCCCGCATTCCATTCCTCAGGGTCGGGAGGCCGACCACCGCGCGCGTTTAGTTTTGCGGCATCCTCCGTTGGAACATAGGCCCACGTAACAAATCCTAATGGAACGTTCCGTTCTCCGAAGCGCATTGCAATCTGCCCCAACGCGATCGGCGGGCGAAGCCATGCATCAAGAGTTGCGACGCTGAGGCGGGCACGCGTCGAGCCGGCGATCAGTCCGGCCGCAAACCCCAGCAGCGCCGCTTCTCCGTAGGTGGCGGCATTCGGCTCGCCGAGGATGATGGACTGCATCGATCAGGCCACCGCCGTCCCTTCCCCCCCTGTCGCCCCCGTTACATGAGGAAGCCGGTGAGACGTGCCGGAGGCCGGACACCTCACCCAGATGTTGAGTGCATACTTCACGCCTTCCTTGACTGGGAGGCCGCCATGCTGGGACGGCCAGAGCACGCGTCCGTCGCGGTCACAGTTGGCGAATCGGAGACACGAGCCCGTCCGAGGCGCGATTACGAGATCCAGCATGGGGAAGTAGGTCTCCCCGCCATCGAAGTCGTCGTTGAGGTAAAGCAGGTAGGTTGCGAGCCGTGGCAGGTTCACGCCTCCGTCAAAATGCGCCCTGAACCTCTGCCCTCGCTTGTATCGGACGCACTGAATCGACTCGATCTCGTGGACCCCGACTTTCTCCAAGGCAGCGCAGCGCTCATAGAGTCTCGAGAGGACTGGATGACGCCTGTCGTCGAGAACCACCGAAGAGCTGCTACGCACCTTTACCTCGACGGCGTCGCGAGGACCGCCGGGCCGACGCTGAAGCACTCTGCTTCGTCGAAAGCACGCCTCTTCGCAATAATGAATCAACTCAGCGCATTCCTGCCCGTTGAGCAGGTCTGGAATGACCCTGACCTCCGAACGATAGCGGTTCAATTCGCTGATACCGACGCGTGGCTCGCTGGCTGGCGTCTCGGTAAGAGACAGTCCGGACCACCGTGCTTCGAAAGCGGAGCGAGGCATTTGGTCCGTCCCGAAGCGGTCGTTCGACAGGATCACGTTACGCGACGTTAGTCCTTGCACATAGAAAAGGTCCAGACCGTCCGCGGTCGTTGGCCCGCGCTTCAGATAACAGAGAAATGGCGTGGGCAGATCATCCAACTCTGACGTCGGGACGTATGCACCTGAAAGCTCGAGGCCGGCCCGCCCCGCGACCGCGATGAGTTCGCCGACGCTAAGTTCGGGAAAGCGCTCCTTACCCATCAACTCGCGGGCGAAAGCGCCAGCGTTAAAGTGCGCACCGTTAGCGGCGGCCATCCGCACCGTTGCTTGGACCGCTGGGTGCTCCAATACCGAGTTGTAAGTTGCGATCTCACGGGGATTGGCGTTGTTCATGATCGTGTCTCCATCATTCGGCGACCGGAACCAGCGGACGAGGCGCTTCAAACGCCCGCCGCTCGACCGGATCTAGCGACAGGACTCGGTCAGCAGCGGCGATCGTCTCCGGCCGATGGGCGATGATGATGCGGGTGATGGTCAACTCGGCCAGCGCTTGTGAAATCGCCTTCTCGTTCCGGACGTCGAGGTGAGCTGTAGCCTCGTCTAGAACCAGCACCTTCGGCTTGCGGTAGAGGGCCCTCGCGATGAGAACGCGCTGCTTCTGGCCACCCGACAGACTCGACCCCATGTCGCCCACGAGACTTTCATAGCCCATCGGCATCGCTGATATTTCGTCGTGGATGCACGCGAGGCGGCAGCATTCGCGCACGCGATCCATGTCGATCCGCTCAGCGAATAACGCGATGTTCTCCGCGATCGAGCCGGCCAAGAGCTGATCCTCCTGAGAGACGTAGCTGATCTGCGATCTTAACGAACGGTTGCTCCAATGACGTAACGGCCGACCGTCGATGCTTATCTCGCCGCTAGTGGGAGTATAAAGGCCGGTTATCAGCTTCCCCAACGTCGACTTGCCGCATCCCGAAGCGCCCACGATAGCGACGCATTCCCCGGGTCGAACGGAAAGGCTGAGCCCATTGAGCACTAACGGCTCCGCGTATGCGTAGCGAAACATCAGGCCGCGACATTCGATGGCGCCTTCGACCGGCCCTTCGTAGCCACCGCTGTCTATCCTCTCCTCTTTCGGTGTTAAGACGATGTCGGATAGACGCTCGAGTTGCAGGTCAAGCAGCCTCCACGCGAAGAGCTGCTCGACCATGTTCATCATGCGGGTAACGAACTGGCCTTTGTAGGCCAAGAATGCGGTCAGCATGCCGACGGTTAGCGCGCCGGCTATGACGCTGCGCGCGCCAAGATAGATCACCAGCACGTCCGTCAGCCCGTTAAGGGCCTGCTCTGCGGATAGGTAGCCGATGTTGATATTACCAGAGCGGATCTGGGCGTTGATCGAAGCAGCAGCGGCGTTGCGGTACTGCGTCTCCCGGATGTTCTCTGATCCGGCCGCCTTAATCGTCTGGGCAGCACGCAGCGTTTCCAGGAAACGCGTTTGTTCGCGCGCATCCGTGACGATCGAATCAGCGGCGAACCTTTTGCTGAGTTGGAACGAGGCGAGCCTGATTCCGGCATATATGACGACCGAACCAATCACTACAGCCATCAGGATCGGGGAATAGAACAGCATGAGGACGAGAACGAGTGATCCGAGCACGCCGTCCAGAATCCCGGTAAGAGCACCCTGCGCGACAAAGGTCTGGATCGCCTTCACCGCCCAGAAACGGCTCTGGACGTCTCCGACCTGACGTTTCTGGAACCAGTCAAGTGGCAGTCGAACCAGATGATTGAAGATCCTGCCCTTCATGTCGTAGCCGACGACGTTCGACACGAATTGGGTCGTAAGACCCCGGAGCGTGCTCGCGAAAACGCGAAAGAACAGCAACAGCGCAAATGCCAGCGCGAGCACTTGCAGCAGACCGACGTCGGTCTTGAGGATCGCCTCGTCTATGACGAATTGTAGATAAAACGGCGCGGACAACAGCATCACCTCGACGAAGAGGGAAAGCACCGCGGTCTGCAGCAGTGCGCGTGACACGCCTCCGCCAAGGGTCATCAGGGTTCCGAGCTTGAGCGGGTTGCGCTCGCGAGTACGTTGGAAGCTGGTGTTGGGGGTCAGTTCTAATGCGATGCCGGTGAACATCGCCGAAACCGTTTCGATCGGGACGCTCAGTTTGCCCTGTGCGGGATCATGGATCACGACTTTCCGGCGCTTCACCGATTCGACCACGACGAAGTGGTTGGTGCCCCAATGCAACACTGCGGGAAGACGGAGGTCGGCCAGTTCCTCGGGCTCGCATCGGACGGGTCTGGCACTTAGGCCAATGGCGCTGGCTACGTCGATCATGGTACGCAGCGTCATGCCCTTCATGGACAGACCAAATCGTCGACGGAAGGTCGCAAGGTCGACTTCATAGCCATGGTAGGCGGCCACCATCGCCAAACTGGCGAGGCCGCACTCGGCCGCCTCGGCCTGCCGAACCAACGGAAGCGAGCGAGCCCCCGATAGGTTGAGGATGCTTCTCACAACCGGCCTTTCAGCGCTATGATAGGATCGAGCAGCCATTCACCGAAACTGCGCTCGTCCAAGACTATGTCGGCGGACAGTCCGAAGCCCGTCCTGATACGATGACGCTGACCGTATGCACCTACCTCGCGATGATCGAGGGAGAGCACGACGCGGTAGACCGGTTCTTCAACTCGAATGGGCGAGTCCACGTCTTGTGGCCGCAAGATTGTGGACGAAACCGCTTGCACTCTCCCCCAACCGGCACCGAAGCGCTGGTAAGGGAAGGCGTCGTATCTGACCCGAACGCGCTGGCCGGGCTCCACGAATCCAATTGCTCGCGACGGCACGAATATCTCGGCCGTGATGTCCGCCGCCGGATTGCTGATGATCATGGGCGACCGCTGAGAATCTACAAGTTGGCCCCGAGAGACTTGGAGCGCGTTAACGATCCCGTCGGCCGGCGCCTTCAGCGCAAAACCGCGCTGGCCCGCCGCTGCCTCGCGATCGCGCTTTGCGCGCGCGATCAGATCAAGCAGTCTGCCGCGCCCCTCAGCGTGGCTCATTGGACGTTGCGCAACCATTACGACCGCGGCGCTAATTTCCCCTGCTAAGCGGGCCTGCGTGCCACGCGAAACTTGGACCGCCTGTTCCGCCATAATGATTTCCTCTTCGCGCCGCCGCATCGTTTCGGCGGAGATGAAACCCTTTTTCGCGACAGGCTCGAGCTTGGCATATGCTGCGCGCGCGAGCGTAAGCCGTTTCCTGTTCGATGCCTCTTGGGCCTCAGTGGCGGCGAGTTCATCGCGAAGTGCCGTGACGCGGCTCGAACCACCTGAACGCTCCAAGGCGTCCGCTCCGTCCACCGCTTGCAGACGATCCTGAAGGTTCGCGATCTCCTGATCTAAGCTTGTGATCGACGCCTGATCGATTGGTCTGCCGTCGAGATCGCTGCGGATCGTATCGATAGTCATCAGTGTTTGACCAGCGTGGACGCGCTGCCCCTCCCGCACGAAGACGTTCTTGACGATCCCAGGCATCAGCACGCTCACCCTGACGTCGCCACCGACTGACTTTACGATTCCACTAGCGGTTTCCTTCCGGCTGTAGCTCCCAAGGAAGAGGAAGACGACCAGAGCCGTTACCATTGCAAGCAACGCGCCGCTAAGGAGTGACCAGGAAAGCGGCAGAACCGCGATCGGTTTGCCCAGCCCCGCGTCGGCAGCGGCTTCGAGGGCGGCAGGGCGAAAGAGCGGAAGTGGTGCAGGTTCACCGCTTGGCGCGAAACCTCCGGCAACCAAGCCGAGCTGTTCGGCTCCAACGCTGCCAGCGCTTGGACGGTGGGTATCGGGCGCTCTCACAGGCGAAAATCCGTCGAGGCCTTTGGCGGCGTGAGACACACAAAGGCGCCTACACGCGGAGCGGCGAGGACATTTAGCAGTTCAGGTCTCTTTGAGCAGGTCGCCGCCCATCATGCCGGAAGCACTCCGACGCGGTAGAAAGACGCTCCCCCCGTCGCCGAAGGCGAAACGGAGCAAAGGCACCAAGGTAATTGCCGTCTATCGGCGCTCTGCAAGGGAACGCAGGCGCCCGCCAATAGCTGGAAAAACGGCTCTCGTCTGCGCTGAGGAAGCCGAGCAGAGTCCTGCATCCCACGACGGCGATATGCCCGTCTGGCGCGCGACTATCAAAAGTTAGCCAAGACTTTTCCGAGGCCAGTTCCCTCATGATCCTTCCTGCTCCATGCGTTTCATGGAAATGTCCGATTTACGGTTACGAGCCTGAATATACGATGCCACGTGCGATGGCCAATCATTTGGCCCCGCTCGATCATCGGCTCAGCCCATCAGCGGAGCATCCTAATCGAACCGTTCCACAACTGAATAGTCCGATTCGGCCCGGAGAATACCCGATGAGCGGACTGGCCGCTAAATTTCGCTAGGCTCTGCGATGGCGGCGTTCATTGCGAGAGGGTTCGGTATCGCCAGCAGCTTCTTTGCTCGTTCCGACATGCCCGGAAGATTTAACTTTGCTATCAACCCTGCTGCATCACGCACGTATTCGCGCTGCAGATCCAGATCGCGGCTTACGATAAGCAGGAATTCGGTGGCCGGTGTAACCGCCCCGATCGCGTATCGTGCGGGTGATTTGAAGGAAGAAAACCAAGCCAGAGCAGCGCGCTCGTATGGACCGTAGAGAATGGCGTCTTGAATGCAATCATTGGGCAGGATGGGGTCGGAGTAGGCCGTTTCACTGCCACGCCTGCCCGTCGTCAAGGTGCTCAACGCGGGCGGCATGTAGAACGTCGACATTGAGTTTATCCGTCCGCGCACTTCCGGAGAACGGAGCCGGAACACTTCATAACGCTCTACGAGAGGCTCCACCCCGACGTATTGAGGCGCAATGTAGTGGACGACCGGCGCGTTCGTTCCGTATGCCGCCTCGAGCCGATCCACCAAAAGGTCGAAGCCTCGGTTCGCAAAGCCGTCTGCAGAATAACCCAACTCGCCTACCACTCCGACTTGCCAAAGCACGGTGTGCAGCGAGGGTTCCGCCGGACGGCGGTTCATAACCAGATCGGAGGCTTCGTAGCTGATCATACCCGGCGTCATCGGATCAAAGCCGACATCGGCTACGAGGTGGTCTAACGCCGAGATGCCGGGACGCATCTTCGCCTCGAAACCTTCTGCACGCGCGATCCTTACTGCCCGATGGGTCGGGGTCGCGAACATGCCTGGATGACCGTAGTAGATCGCCAACACGGATGCCCCGCGCCGGACGTGGTGCATCATCGCTTCGGCCATTCTCACGTAGGTGTCGTAGCGGGGCGAATCCTCGTCGTATAGAATGCGCATGTCGTAGGCGTCGGGTCGCAGTCGGTCGATCCAGGTCTGCGTCACTCTGTCATAAAGGCAGTGGAAGACAAAGTCCGCGGAACGGATTGCCTGCTCGTCGTTGATGGTCAGATCCATGTGCGAAAGACCGGATCCAATTACCAGTAAACGGCCACCGTCGCTGGCTTCCTGATGCTCATCGGATCTGGTGATCGCCGTAGCAAGGTCTTGCCAACGCGACACCATCTTCGACGTCGCTGCTTGCGTTTGTGGACTGCTGCTGATGTCCGCCTCCTATAAATATCCGGTTCACCAATGAAATCGGGTTGATGCTATGGCAAATCAATCAGCGTGCGCCTTTGAAGCATTGCCCGAACTGCTTCGAATTGCCTACTCTCAACCTTTCAGATCACACGACCGTCGCGATTGTCGCAGCCGAAGTTTTGGCGTCTCGCAGGCGTTATTCGCAGTGGCGTTCGTGATGCGCAAGCGGAGACCCCCCCGTGAGCCGGCATGAGCTCAATAAAAAACCGATCTCCGCATTCCGAGGACGCGCTACGCACCTACGAAAAGAACGCTCCCGGCCAACATCCGGAATGGCTCCATTCGGAACAATGTCGGGTTCGACATAGGCGAATTTAAAGGCGAGCCACGGCGTCATCACGCCTTGCTTAACGACAGCCTTACTCGTGCAACTCACCAGTGGGTCGTTGACATCAGTGCCCGACAACCAGCCGCTGCACCAGTGCGCGGTCGTATAGATGCTTTTGTTCGGGTTCGATGCCGGCCGATCTAAGCAGGCTGATCGCGGAGAGACCATGCAAGCCCAATCTCGCAGAGACTTCCAGCACGGTGATGAACCGGTGGCACATGTCTTCCAGCCACGGCACCGGCACGGCTGGTGCCCGCTTACTAGTCGGCCATCGTGCGAGCACGGTGGCGGCGTCGCGCACGTGCAGGTTCAGCTCGGTCATCGCGTCGCTCTTGGTGACCAGCACCGCCCGGTTCCGTTCCCGAGGCCCGGACGTCTTCGGCTCCAATCCAAGCATCGCGGTGACCGTAGCGGACGGGACGCTGACCCGTTCCAGCAACGGTCCGGGACCGTCGGCCAAGTGGAACGGCAGATTGCCGGAGAGCATCCCTTGGACGATCGGCCCGTAGGGCTTGCGCATTCCACCGATCGCGCATCTGGCGCGGCCGAACCGAACCCAGGCTGGTTCGCTCGGTCGGGAGCGGCGGGATAGAGCTTCCGCAAGATCGCGCAGGCTCGCGATGGACAGGCGGACAGCCCCTCCCCTCGGTGGCGCGTGCAAGTCTTCTTCACCACCCAGGAGGCCCGACTCGATGAGCTGCTCGATGCCGTGCATGGTGCAGCCGAAACCTACCGCAGCGACGTCGATTGGCGTAGATTCGACGAACCGGCGTGACATCTTCTCCACGGTCACACGATCGAGCAGCAGCATGGGACGATCCCCACTCACGGCGAATACCGTCGGAATGGTCCCGGTCCGCCGCGCACGGACCAGATCGGTCGGTTTGAAACCTCGCAGCCCCCCGGCACCCGCCGGCCCGATGCCCGTCTGGTGCGCCTTGCCGCGCAGACGTGCGATTTCAGCGCCGGCGACGGCCGCGAGGAACGGGGGCGTGCCGACGAGATCGGCCAGCAGCAGGAAATCCATCGTGGCGCCGCCGTTGCCGTCGCCGGACCGGGTCGGTCGGCGACTGCATCGCTCCGCGGCGAGCCACTCGAAGCCGGCTGGCCAATTCCCGAGCATGCGCCATGACGCCGCCACGGCGGCGCTCACCCGTTCCGGCGTGACTCCGATCCGAAGCGCCCGCCTCGCCGCCCGGCAGCGGATTGATGGATCGCACACGCCGGCGAGCGCCACGACGAGGTCGAGCACGTCACCCGGATCGACCTCGCGGAGCCAATGGGGCAGCTTTGCGGCGCTGACGGCCCGTTTCGCGTGATCGTGATGGAAGAGGCCGACGGCCGCCCTCAGCGCATCCCGATCCGCTTCCGGCACGAGCGACGTCGCTGCGAGGGCAAGCGGTTCGCCGCACAGGTCGCACGCCTCCACGCCCAGCGTATGGTGCCAGCCCTGTCGATGTCGGCATAGCGGATCCGGACACTCCGCCTGCAGATGCTCCCAGGTCTCGTCGGAGAAGGGGAACGGTCTCAGATCCCAGGTGGCCCGGTGATACGCCGCGTCAGCCAGCGCCGCCGGGGCGAACAGGCGTTGATTGCGCACCAGGTGCAGCCGATCGACGGCGACGGCGACGCCGAACAGCCGGCGTCCGGATCCGACCAGGGGCTGGAGCAGCGGTTCGATCTCCGTCTCGTCGACTTCCAGGAAATCCGCCAACGAAGCCGCATCGGCGCCGCTCCTGGAGATGCGCACGCGACCGGGAACATCGATCCCCATCGATTCAGTGATCTCCCGAATGCTCGCGAGGCCCAACCGGGCGGCGCGATATGCCGCATACCCGTCCAGGGACTCCCCCGGTTCCGGCAGGCGGGGATCGGGGCGGGAGGTCACGAGGTCTTCTCCTCGAAGGGGTTCCGGGCCTCCCGGTCCGCCAGCGGCAGGCGGGCGAAGCCGAACGCGAGGTCCTCAAGGTCGATCGCTTCGGCGTTGCGCGCCACGGCTTCACCCAGCGCGTTGCGAATGACCTTCATGATAACGCGCATGCGACCGCCGGAGGCCAGCACAAACCGTTCGGCGTGTCGTTCCAGGGTCGATTCGGTGGCCAGCAGGCGATGCGCGACGATCTTTCCGTCGATCTCGTCGAGGAAGTCTACGAGGGTCCGCTGATCTTCGTCCACGCTCCAGTCGAAGGGATCAAGCGATACGCCGTCATCAAGGCGATCGAGGAGCGCCGGGCACCCCTTGAGGACGATATCAGCCTCCTCGCTGCCGACGAAGGCGACCGGGCAGACGCCCGCGTCCATGATCCGTTCCTGGATGACGGTCGCGATGGGTCTGCTCATGGTCACCCGCCGCGCCGCGCGGTTGAACTCGTCGAAGGTGGCCAGCTGGACGCCGCGCCTCTTCATCTCGCGGATCGCCTTGTCCCATCGGAACGACGGGCGACCGGCGTCGGGCTTGGGTGCCCCGAGTGCGGCGAGTATGGCCGAAGGCACCGCTTCGGGCGTGCCTTCGGCTCGCATGACGACGTTCAGCACCGGCATCGTCCCTTCCGGCGCTCCCGTTGCGGCATGGCGTGCGAGCGCGACGAGGGCCTCGGTCTTCCCCGTGCCGAAGGGGGCGACGAGCATGGCACCCCCGCAGGACGTTCCCGGGTCCCGGTCGATATGCGCGAGGCGCACCTCGTCGAAGGCGGCCACGACCGCGTCCTGATAGGGGTTGGTGCCTCGGATGCGGCTGAACGACGCCTTCGCCTGCGCCACCCGTCGGACGAGATCGGACGGCGTCTCGGTCGCGGCATCGTGCGGAATGGACGCGGAACTCACTTGTAGCCTCCCGCCACGGAGCGGCGCCGGGCCGGTTGGGTCTTTGACGTTGCCTCAACCGCCTTGCCCGCCACAGGCTTGATTGCCTGGCCCGCGTCGCGGGTCGTGCGGGTCGAGCGCCTCCGCTTACCGTCGGTGCGGGGATCGGGGCGGCGGTTCAGCACCTCCATGTCGAACTTCGTCAGGGCGGCACGCTCCTGCGGAATGAGTTCGTAGGCGGAGACCGGTTGCGATGGCGCGGTATGGAGGTGGACGACGTTGCCTGCGATCTGGCGCAGACGGGGTGCCTCCCGCAGACGCATCGCGGCCTCGCGCTGCTTCAGGCTCTGCTCGGGATCGAGGTGCCGCTTGGCCTGCACGAGGCGGTCGCGGACGGTGATGCGCTCTTGCTCGCTGCCGAACGCTTCGGCGCTCGCCTTCGCGGACTCGACGATCATCTCGTGGACGAAGAGCGGCATTCCGTCCGTGTAGTCGGCGTCGTCGCAACGCAGTTCGACGTAGTCGCGGGCCACCCTGTTCCAGACGTGGATCCTGGATATGTCGAGTGGGTCATGGACGAAGTCCACCGTGGCGGTGGCGTCGCCGTTGGCGCGACGAGCGCTCGCGGGTTCGAGACCGGCGAGATCGTTGAGGAGCCTGATAACCTCGGCATTGCCTGCGAAGCGCAGGCCCTTCCATTCGATCCCGGACCCGGTGATCTGATGCCCGGGCACCAGGGTCATGAAGTCGCGCATGACCGCGTCGAGATCGGCGAGGTTGGTGATGCCACGCGCCTCGGCGTCCTTGTGGAACATGAGCGCCGGCTGCCGGTTTCGCAGGTCGGAGTTCGGTTCCAAGTTGTGGAGGGTGACGGCGAGATTGGTGAGCCCTTCGATCTGGCCGATCTCCGCCAGTCCATGCTTCGTCGGATTGTAGCCGACGCGACGGGCCTCCGCGGCGGGGATCGTGCATCCGGGCACGCCCTTGCTCACGAGGCGGTTGACGGTGCCCATCGCCCGCTCTCCGATCGCACGGTAGCGGGGTCGCTTGATGGGGCAGTGACGCATCCCGATGGTCGACGCCCTGAGCGAGCGCTCGGCCGCATGGGATCTGAATTCCGGAGCGTTGTCGACGATGATCTCCTTCGGCTTGCCCCGAAGCTGGACGAGCACGGGCCAGCGTTCGGCCTCGTCCTTGGGCGGACGCTTCGGAAGGACCATGCGCCGCAGGGTCTCGCCCAGCGTCCAGGCGCATGGCGAGATGAAGCTGATGAGATGGGCGACGACGGCACGCGAGTAGACGTCGATGGCGAGCGTGAGCCAGGGGCGTCCGACCGCGACGATCTCGCCGTCGTCGAGGACCACGACCGCCATGACGTCGAGACGGGTGTGATCGATGATCACGCGGTGCATCGCGTATTCCGCGGTGAGCGGTCGGCCCGCTCCGCGCCACGACTGGCGGGCCGCCTCGTCCCCGAGCGACTCCTTCGTGATTTCCTCGTCATGCGCGAGGTTCCACCACCTGGCGAACGTGCCCGGGTGGGGTATCTTGTATGGGACGTCGGGCTTTGCGTGATCGGAATCGAGTCCTTCGTTGATCCGGTCGAGTTCGGCCGAGAAGGCCGCGTAGGCGGCCTTGCGCTCCTCCCGGCCCGCCTTGCCGAGACCGATGTGGAACGCCAGACGGTCCTGGAGGAATTCGCAGCGGTAGGCGCCCCGCGGCACCTTGCCGTTCCATCGGATCATATCGCGGGGATGACGGGCGCCGGCGCGCCCCCGGACACGCCGCCAGTGGCGAAGCGTCGCGGGCTTGTCGTGCGGGCCGTGCTCCGCGGCGAGCTCGGCGGTCCACTTCTCCTTCATAAAGGACTCGATCGCCTTGACGCCCTGCGGGACGTTGCCGTCGTCGAGCATGTCGAGCTGCACGATCCTCCTCTCGACGTCGGGATCGATGGCCATCGCCTGTGCGATGGTGAGCTTGCTCGAGTTCTCGAGCATCCGGGTGCGGTCGGCGTTGAGGGTCCGGACCTTCGCCTGCCCGCTTTTAATCATCGCGTCGAAACGGGCATCGTCGATCAGGCCGACGATGCCGTCAGCGTCGGGTTCAGCGTAGGGCCGACCGGTCTTCATGCAGACCAGATCGAGCCTGGCATGGACGTGTCCCCGATAGCGATGCGGCACGTCGTGGATGTCTACGTAGGACTTGGGCGGGAACCCGCGCGCTGGTGCTTCGGCGGGTGGACGTGATCGACCGGTATCTCGCCTTGGAGAAGGGGTCGGCCGCCGCTGCGGACGCGGCGGCCGACGCGCGAACCATGCCCAGGAGCAATTTCTATCGCCTGCTCGCGCGCTACCGGCAGGTGGGCGCCGCGCTGGGCCTGGTCCCGCACGCGCGCATTCCGAAGGCAGGCAGTTCCGGTGGTCCTTACGACTTCTCCTCCGAGCTCGCGCGGATCGTGCGCGACGATCCAGACGCCAAGCTGGCGAGCATCATGGACGCGCTGTCCAAGTCGACGGCGGCTCTCGAGGGAGCGCGACTCCCTTCGCGTGCGACGATCCAGCGTCGTGTGGCAGCACTGCGTTCGACCACCCAGGCGCCGCCGCAGGCACTCGGTCGGACGAACAGACGGGACGCACGCTTCGGCCGCGACCTGTTGATCGACCAGTGCGCTTTCGGGGTGCCCGCCCATGATGGCCCTTTCGGCGCGTCGCTCGGGATCGCCTTCGTGCTCGACTTGGACACCCGCCTGATCATCGGCGTCGGGCTGGGACCGCTCGGCGACGGACTGCGTACGCTCGCTGCCGCGCTATCGGACTCCGACGAATTCTGGTCTTCGCCGCTGCTCGGCTCGATCCCGGCGTCCCGCATGCCGGAACGCGTTGAGTGGGCGCCCCCGGCCGGTTCGCAGATCGTGAGTATGGCTTTGGCCACGGACTGGGATGTGATCGATGCGACGAATGCCTCCCCCAAACGTCGGCACGGCGCACGGCTGGTGGACGTGATCGGCCACGAGTTCGCACGCTATCCACTGCTGACCTTTGTCGGCGATGGCTTGGACGTCGAACCGCGCCTACCGGCCGAGCCGCTCATCTCCTTGGCCGGCGCGCTCTCAAAGGCCGTCGACGAGTGGAACGTCGAGATCGTGCGGCGGAACGAGGGCGCTCGACTGGTCCTACGGGGCCCGACCTGGGACAGACGCGTCGCCGAGTGGACCAGTCGCCTCCGAGCGTCGGACCTCGACGGTGGCGAGCTTGCCCTTCTTCTCACCGGCGCGCCGCTGCCGGCAGACGCCTCGAGGGGTGCCGTTCGGTCGATCTGGCGGCGATGCAGCGGATGACCGCCTGCTCGATTCAGATCTGGGGCCGCTGTGCGTTGTGCTCGTCGATGAGTCCGCCGACGATCCGGCGTGCCTCGTCCAGACCGGCCTCGAAGGTGTAGTGCTTCGACGGAGGGCGCCCGGCCGCGCGAGGGCGGAGCAGGAATGGACCCAGCCTGTCGCCGAAAACGGCGGCGGCTGACCCGCCCTTCAGTCGCGGCCTACCAAGTTTGATGTCTTCGGGTAGCCCCAACGCATCGACGAGTCGGAGGATCACGCCGTCGTGCGGAGCGGGATCGAGGCGATGCGCGACGACGCGTCCGCTGGTCGCATGGAGTATCAGGGACAGCGCGGGCAGCACCGTCCTACTTTCAATCGTCAGCGCCATCCCGAGGCCGGTCTCATCGAACTGCAGTCGAGACCCGGCCAGCGCCATGCCGGACACGCGCCGCCGCTCCAGCATCCGCTTGCGCACGACGTCCTTGGCGGGCGTGTCGAGGCCGATCCGCTGACAGGCGAGATCTACCAGAGCATGCGCGTCGGCGACGCGACCCTCGACTCCGATCCGGTCCAGGACGAGGGAGATCTGGCGCTCAGTCCCCTTCTGAAGCTGCGGCACGCCCGTGCGGCCGTGCTTCGTCAACTCGGCGAGATTTGCGTCGTATGCCCTGGCCAGACGATAGAAGTTGCTTCGGCTCATGCCCAACCGATCGGCACCTGCGCGCGCCGAAGCCGCCGTGCGATGCTCCTGCGCCAGGAACTCCCTCACCACCGCAGCCCTTTGCGCCGCCCGGTCGCCGCCGGTCTCTCCGTTGCGTTCGCTCATTCTCTTTCCTCGATGCTGATGCTCGAGCTGTCCTTTGCAAATACTCCCCGAGGCGGCGCGGCGCCTCCCCTTCGAGCCCCCGCGTCGCCTGGTCGGGCACTGCGACATGCACCGGCGTCCGAGCGGGACCTTCACCATGCTCAGCGGCACAGCCGCGGCTCTCACGCCCGTTACTTGGCCTCCGGCAGGAAACGGCTTCGGGCAGTCGAAGTGTGCGTACGCACCTCGGTTTTCAGATCGGTGCGGGCGATCATGGAGTTCAGGGCGTTTGTGACCGCCTGGGACTCATTGGCATCCGTCACCGTGCGAAATCCTGACGGCGATCCTGCTCGCCGCCCGACCCCGGCATGCCGGCATGGTGATCGCGGGCCGTTGCGAGTGGGCCCGACGTTGGTCCACATGGTGGCTGAATGCCCGTGGCGGCCGTCTGAACGACGCCTTCATAGCTTCGAAGGTAACCTCGCAGACCCACAACCTATCGCGGCAATGCTATGGTGATCTGCGTCAGGTCGATCGGCCCCATCCGCTAACGGCTGTTACCGGTGTCGCTCCACCCATGGCCGGTGTGTCGCAGTCCGCCATGCCCCCTGGATACGCCATGGGAAGTCGTGTCGTGAGACGGTCCTCGTTCAACCATCGCCCCCCTCCCTCTATGGCTTATGGCGGTCCAGAGGCGTTTGGGCATATGCCTCGATGACCGTCGCCAAAGCGCTCAGAGTGGAGGGCTCGAGGCGGCATATGCGATTGCGCCCCTGACGCTCCGCCGTAACTATCCCAGCCTTCTCCAGCACCAGCAGATGGGCGCCGAGCAGGTTGCGTGGGATGCCGACGGCGTCGGCAAGCGTGCTCGGAAGCGTGCCATCGCTCCCCGCCTGGGCGATGATCTCGACCATCTGCAGCCTCGTCGAATTGCCGAGGGCCGCCAGCGCGGCCTTCACCCGTTCCTTTTCCATGGGATGAGGAATAGCGCACGGCCGTCCCCGCTGCAAGGTGATGCAATAATTATTGGTCCAATTTATGTTGTATTATAGTTAATTCCGCATTAGGTTGCGTTTGTCGGGGCTGCTGCCGGCCCGACCAATCGACCATCGGAGAACTCGGCGGCTGGAGAAACACGCATGTTGAACCTCGAACACGACCGCCTTCCCGCCGCCCTCGTCTTTCCGGACCCGCTCGACGAGGATCTCGCGGAAGACGAATGTATCGTGCTGACGCGCCGACGCCTCGTCCGTTTGGCGCTCGTCGCCTGCGAGACGGGCGCGCGTTTCGAGCGTGATGGTGTCCGCCATGATCCGATGGCATGGATGCTCGCTTCCCGGCGGCTGTTCGACGGCAGGACGGCGATCGAAGCCTGCTTGGAGTTGGACGGGTGCAACCGCGCCATCGTCCTCCATGGTCTGGCGCTCGGGCTCGACGCGGACGCAGACGAAATCGACGATCTGCTCTCGGACGAACCGCGCGATATCGATGCGGACCTCGATGGGTTGTCCACGGGGAGAGGTATCGAGGCCAAGGTGGACGGCATCGACGTCGATGGTCGGGTGGCGGCGGCGAGCGGTGGACTGGCATCGTTGCTGGGACAGGATACCGGTGTCCTCCAGAAGTGTCGCGCCGCTTGAGGCGCGACTTCGTGGCCGTGCCGGTCGATCCCGACGTGCTGGCGCGTGCGCTCGGTCGGCACGAGGACTTCCGCGTTCTCCGCCGGATCGCCCCGATGGAACGGAAACCAACCAACGACGTGCGTGGAGAGGGTCTCGTCGGCGTGGCACTGGATGTGGAGACCACCGGCCTCGATCATCGCGAGCACCAGATCATAGAGCTGGCCATCCAGCGTTTCCGTCTCGACGATCATGGACGGATCGTCGAGACGGGCCGCGCGCGCTCCTGGCTCGAGCAGCCATCCCGGCCGATTCCGGCGGACATCACCCGAATCACGGGGCTGGCCGATCCCGACGTCGCGGGCCGGGCGATATCCGACGGCGAGGCGACCGCCATGCTCATGGGCGCCGACTTCGTCGTGGCGCACAACGCGCGGTTCGACCGCCCCTTCGTAGAAAAGCGGTTGCCGCTCGCGGCGGGACGTCCATGGGCCTGTTCGCTGAACGACGTCGATTGGACCGACCTGGGCTTCGAGGGCCGGACCCTCTCAGGACTTCTGTCTCGGATGGGATGGTTCTTCGACGCGCATCGGGCATCGACGGACGTGACGGCGCTCATGCACCTCCTCGAACATCCCTTGGATGAAGGCGGCACCGTGGCGCGTCGCATGATCAGGACGGCGAAACGGCCGACCTGGATCGTGGATGCGGTGGACGCGCCGTTCTCGGCGCGAGAGGTGTTGAAGGAGAGAGGCTACCGTTGGGATGCCTTCAGGAAGCTCTGGTCGGCCTCGATCGCGGACGAAGCCATCTCCGACGAGATGTCGTGGGCCACGCTGATGCTATATGGTGGTAGACGGGAACCGGTGTCCCGCCATGTCACATGGGAGAGCCGATACGCCGCTTCGGACTGATTGTGCGGGAAACGGCGTCATCGTCGAAAGGATCAAGGAGCGTCGATTGCGGGACTGGTTCAGCAGAATGCTCCGGCCACGCCGATGAGGTGTCGCTGGATTAGGCATCGCCTCTCCCGCTCGATGCCCCACGGCGTCGCATCGCAATCGTGGGCCTCCGCTACCATCCGCCAAAGTTCGATGATTCGGTCGGTGACAGCGACAGGTGGCCATGCTTCGATTTCCACTACCGACGGCCCCTGCAGGAGGGTTCCCGCGAGCATTTCACATCCGCCTTGTGCGAGATCGCTCGAGAACTCGTCATCGGACACCGGGACGGAGATCTCGTCGTCGACCCAGCGAGCGCGACCGGTCAATGGTCGGTGCATCTCGGTGATCTGGAAAGGGTTGAGCAACGACCGCTGGCCCAGGCGGAGACCGTGCACGCGAATCGGCGTGAGAGCGAAGCTTGCCATATTGCTACCGACTACTGCTTGCAGTCTGGATCGCAGCCATTCGAAGACCGCGCCGTCGGAAGCCAATCGGACATGAAGCATGCGGGCGGACGCGACATCGATGCTCAGCCGCGCCGGATCAGCGATCTGTTCCAAGTCCAACGGACGGATGAGACCCATCGCGGCGGCGCGGGCGTGACGGCGCATCTGTGAACTGGCGGCCGAAGCGATCTGCTCGATCACTGACTGAACGAATTCGTCCCTGCCCTGCTGCAGGGCGACGACAATCTGGATGACGTCGCGCCCTAACCTCGAATGCTGCGCGCCACCCTAGCGAATTCACGTTCATGATCCGACCTGCCGAACCGGAGATCCTCGCGTCGGCCGCCTTCCGCGATTTTATCCGGAAGCCTCGGTAGCCACCGTCACGCCGGCCCCCCTAGAGCTTCGTATGAGACGACGCGGACCGTCTCGATCGCTTCGGCTTCTCTCATTTCCTGATCGCCTGACGCTGACGCCTGTCCAATCCCCATCCCTCGCCTGGCGCTTGTGCTGAAGGTGAGCCTTCCTGGCGTTAGGGGCCGGCTGATCGCGTCGCTCAGCAGATCGCCTGCGACATGGACGCCGTTGCGAATGACGACGAGCACCGCTCTCGGCCGACACCGATTACATCGTTCTGCCGTCGGTCGCCTTTGATGCCCTATGCCGAACCTGCCCGTTTCGAACGGCGCGTTGACGATCCCGGCTGCTGCTCCTCGTGTCCCGACGACGCGACCGCCCGAAATCTTGCGCACGCCGTAGTAGATGGATTGATCGTGTCGGCACTCCCGGCCTAAGGGTGGGCGGTTCGCCAGCAGGCGGACCGAGGCGTGAGAACCTCGCAGATAGTAGCCGAACGCCCGGACGGAAGAGATTTCGGCCGGGGAGCGGGCGTGCATGTCCAGGGTCCTTCGGGGCCTAAAGACGCTCGCGCCTGTTCTATCTGCAGGTTCTCAATCCCCGGCTCACGGGCCGGCACCGCCTCGATCAACGATGGCGGTGCCGCCGGCTGGGAGAGCCGCCGTCCCGCCGAACGGAGGGATGGGAATGAGGATCAGGATCGGATTGCTGGCGATGACCGCAACGCTGGCCGCATGCGGCAGCGGCGAGGCGAAGTCCGGCGAGGCGCAGGCTTCCACGCAGGCGACGGCGGCGAATCTGAATGTCGCGGGTCTACGCCTCGGCATGACGGCGAAGGACGCGCGCCACGAACTGGCGCGGATGGGGTGGAAGGTTGACGTCTCGCCGGGTGAGGACTGGGCTGCCGTTGTCGACCACGAGGCGAAGAGGCAACGGAACGTGTTCCCGATCGACGAACCGAAGAATGGCGTCGCGTTCTTGAACGCGACCAAGGGCGACGAGACCCTCAGCGTCGAGTTCCAGCCGACCCGCGCAGGCGACGCCGTCAAGCTAGTGAAGTATGCCGCCCCCGCTGCCGGCCGAACAGCCGATCAGATCGGTGCGGAACTGACCAGGCGCTACGGCAAACCGGGTACGTCCCAGGCTGCGGGTAGCGTGTTCGAAGCGAGCTGGTGCACCGGCGGCGACCCGTGCCGGCAGATTTGGGGCAATCAGCACCCCGGGCTCGAGGCCAAGTTGGACGCCTACGGCAAGCTCAACATCGCGCTGTTTCAGGGCGTTGCGGCAGAGCAGGCGTGGCGAGCCGACGTGCAGCGCGCGGTCGGCGTCGCGACTCCCGCCAAGTCGTCGTTCTGAGGTACAACGCCTTGCGCCCTCCGAGCCATTTGCGCTTTGGAGGCCGCAAGGCATGGACCGTAATGAGGGAGGGAGGTCTTGCGCCGATGCGTCCCACGGCTTGCCGTCGATGTGACAGGCGGATCGCTTGCCACCTGGTCCACCCATTGCGCATGCGAACGCGTCTGTCTTTCGAGAATCGCCTTGACGATGACTGGACGGCGACCCGTTTCATATCCGTCTAGTCGCTTGGCTGAAGAGGGTTTCCACGCCGTGCGGCTCGTCACTGCGTTCGTAAGCGCGGCGTTCAGTCGCGAGTGAATTCAAGAACCTCCGATAGGATCGGCCAGCCTCATCCAGCGCCCCGGAATCATTTCTGCCAAACACGCCTTGCTCTCCGTAGAGGCTCCCAAGGTCAGCATCATAAGTGAGAACGGAGTATGCTGACCTTTGCCTTGCGCATTGAGAAATCGGACGCGCCCCTTCAACAGGTAAATCTCGGCATCGGAGACCAACGTCTCCTGAAACCAGGCGGAGTCCGTTCGGACCGGAACAAGACAGACGACCGTCTTGACGTTCCCAGCGCGCCATTGGTCATGAGCGCGACGCAGCCATTTTAGCAATGCGGAGAACGGTGGATTGACGAACGCAACGTCGCCCGACCACTCCTCGACAAGCCCGTCGCCACCTTCGCTCAGCAGGATGCGGCGTCGGGCGACGACTGGACTGAGCAAATTGGCGCAGGGGTCCAGATCAATCGCACCAAACGCTGCGTAGATGCAGTCCATGAAGTCTGACGGCGTGAACCGGCTATCCCGGTCCTCCTTGTCGCCCTGCCCCCAGTACGACCGCTCCGGTGCGCGGCGGCGGGCGTTGGGCGCCAGCACCGCCAGCAGCCGCAGAGCGCTGGCGATCGACCCGCCACCCCGCTCCAAACTCGCAATCGTCCTACGGGACAACCCCGTTTTCGTTGCAGTCTTCTCCAGCGACAAGGACCGTTCACGCCGACGAGCGGTCAATTGTTCTGGCAGGGTCTTTCCAGACCCCAAGCCCGTCAGGCGAAAATCCAATGCCGACATCGCAGCGACCAACGTCGCCAACGAACCAACGCCCTTCTCCATCCGCTTGATCGTCTGTGCATCGACGCCAAGGCGGTTGGCCAACGTTCTCTGGGACCAGCCAGACGACCGCCTCGCCTCTCGCAGTTCCTCGAGCAATATCTGAGCTCCTTTGGGGTCAAATATTGCCCGCCGCTGCCTTCGCATCGAGCTCTAGCGATCGCTGGACCCGGGGCAAGCCTCAGACCGGCCTAGCTGGTGAGATTCTTGGAATGCTTTTGCAGCTTCCAGAGAGCTGGTCCGGGATATCGTGACCGCTTGCGCTAGAGCCACCGCGGCCGTTTGAAATGGCGACCGCCGGAAGCGGACGGTCATCCGCCCGGTTCAGCGCTTCTGGAAATCCGATGTCAAATCGCGTCGCACCGCTCTCTGAGCAACCTAGCCAATGGTAGTCACAGCTTGACCGATTGGCGTACGGCGCCGACGCGTTCTGGATGACAGATCCAAAGACGGCGACGCTGTCCCTGCTTCAGCGCCGAGCGCCGGGTGCGACGATATGCCCGAGCGAGGTGGCCCGCTTGATCGCGGAGGACTGGCGCAGCGCGATGCCTGAGGTCCACGACGCGATAGACGAGCTGGTCGGCGATGGGCAGATACGGCTCAGCTGGAAGGGTCAGTTGCTTGAAACGCGATCAGGACCCTACAGGATTCGCCGTGTTGGCGACGAATGTGGCTAGGACTGATCCCAAGTGCCTTGGTGATCCCTGTATGAAACCGATCCTGGCAGTCTACGCAACTGCGTGATGGTCGGCCACGGCGACCTGGCTGACCCGTCGGCGCAGCAAGGGGCGCAATCCGTTCACCTGCCATCCGGAAGCTGGCGGCGTTACCCAATGGCGGGCATACGAGGGCCGGCTTACCAGGAGCCGTTCGCCGCACCATCCGACGGCGAACGTCCGTTCATACGGCGGCTCGGGCGGCCTCGACCTCGCGTTCCGCCTGGACGAAGCCGTAGCTGGGGACGATCGCGCCCGATCGATCGGTGATCTCCGTCCAGCGCGCGACGACCTGATCGCCCGCATCCGCCCCGTGGCCGACTTGGATCCCTTGCGTCAGCGTTATGTCCGCCGCCGCGAAATGGCCTGCGCCAGCGCAGAGGATGGCCCGCGTGGGCGCGTCGTCCGACACGAGCGCCAGCAATGCCGGCGAGACGTGCTCCGGAGCGAGCAGCTTCAGGCTCTCCGCGTCGAGCACGCCTTCGGTCATGCCGGTCGCGGCCGTCGGGGCGAGGCAGTTCACGAGTATGCCGTGCTTCTCGCCTTCGATCGCCAAGGTCTGCATCAGACCGACCAGCGCCATCTTCGCCGCTCCGTAGTTGGCCTGCCCGAAGTTGCCGTAGAGACCCGACGACGAGGTCGTCATGACGATCCGTCCGAAGCGCTGCTGGCGCATGGGCTCCCAGACCGCCTTGCTGCAGTTGACGGCACCCATCAGGTGGATGTCGACCACGAGGCGGAAATCCGCGATCGTCATCTTCGCGAAGCTCTTGTCGCGCAGTATGCCGGCGTTGTTCACCAGGATGTCGATCCGCCCCCATGCTTCGAGCAGCGTGCCGACCATCGCGTCGACCGCGACTTCGTCGGTGACCGAAGCGGCATGCGCCAAGGCTTCGCCTCCCATAGCTCGGACTTCATGCGCCACGCGGTCGGCGGCGGCGGCCGATACGTCGTTCACGAGGACCTTGGCCCCCTTGCTGGCGAGATACAGCGCGTGGGCGCGCCCCAGACCACCTCCGGCACCGGTAACAATCGCAGTCTTTCCGTCAAGCATCGCTCATCCTCTCGTGCATCTTATTCGCTATCTTGATAGCGAATAAGATGCACGATGCAACGGACCGTGGCCGCCCCCATCTCCGTCTAGTCGCAGATCGACCTGAATCCGGCAGCCATGAAGTTGGCCATGACCTCCTTCACTGCGGCGAAGTCGTCCGAATGGCAGAGGCCGCCGGAAAGCTTGTCGATGCGTCCCGTGCGCGCGAGCGTGAGCATCAGCGCGCCGGTGACGAAGTGATAGCCCCAGAAGATGCGCTCTTCGGGGCAGTCAGGCAGCGCGCGCTTCAGCAACGCGATCAGGCGCAGCACGACCGGGTCGAAGTGCTCGTCCATGAGTTCGGCGCCCCATTCCGGCGTGTTCGCCACCTGCGCGCCGAGCTTGGCGTAGTTCTTCCAGCCCTCACCGCCCTCGATATACGTATCGAGGTCGGTATCGAGGAAGGCGTGGAGCGCGCCCTCGACAGTCGGCGCATCGCCCGCTTCGGTCTCGTAGTCGGCGAGCGCCTTCATGCGGCGCTCGCTGGTGACGGCCGCGCGGCGCGAGAAGACCGCGTCGAACAGCGCCTTCTTGTCGGCGAAGTAGTAGTTCAGCAAGGTGTGATGGACGCCCACCTGCTTGGCGACGTCCTTCAAGGTGACCCCGTGCAGACCGTGCTTCGAGAACAGGTCCTCGGCGGCGTCGAAGATCGATTCCATCGTTTCGGCGCGCTGATCGGCCTTGCGCGACCGGCGAGCGGGTTTTTCGGTTTGCGTCACGGCACCGTCACTCCCGCCTTATGCCGCATGCGTCAAGCCGCACTCGCTGACAATAAGCTGTTCACACGCGAGAGAGTGTGCATTGACAGTCCTCGAAAGGTGCACCATCCTCGACCTCAGAAACCACGAAAAGTGGGAGAGGTCGATGGCAATCCTGAACTCCGTTGCGGCGATCAAGCCGCGACCCGCGACAGCCCCCGCGCGGCGATCACGTCGTCCTGGCATAGTATTGGCGATGCTTACGTTCGTCTACGTCCTCAACTTCCTCGACCGACAGCTCCTCGGCATCCTCGCCAAGCCCATCCAGGATTCGCTGCACATCACCGACGGGCAGCTCGGACTGATCGGCGGGCTGTATTTCGCGATGTTCTACTGCTTCATCGCGATCCCGGTCAGCTGGCTTGCCGATCGGACCAGCAAGGTCGGCATCCTGACGCTGGCGTGCGCAATATGGAGCGCAGCGACGATCGCCTGCGGCCTGTCGCGCACCTATCCGCAGCTCGTCGCAGGTCGGATGCTGGTCGGATTCGGGGAAGCGGGTGGCGTGCCACCCTCCTATGCGCTGATCACCGACACCTTCGCGCCGGGCAAGCGCGGCGTGGCATTCGGCATCTACAATCTCGGTCCACCGATTGGTGCGGCCCTCGGGATCGCGCTCGGCGCGTCCATCGCGGCGGCCTATGACTGGCGCGACGCCTTCATCACGATCGGCATCGTCGGCATCTTCGCCGCCGCCGCGCTGCCGTTCGTGATCCGCGAGCCGGCACGCGAGGACGGGACCAGCGCAGACCGGACGCCTCGCGACAACGCGCCGTTCTGGGGCACCGTGAAGGCGTTCTTCGCGAACCCGGTCATGACGCTCGCCGCGTTCGGCAGCGGCGCCACGCAGTTCGTGACCTACGGTCTCGGCAATTTCGCGGTATTGTTCCTGATCCGCGAGAAGGGCATGACGCTGCCCCAGATCGCGATCTGGTACGCCGTCGCGATCGTGATCGGCATGGGCGGTGGGATGATCGCGTCGGGCCGGATCATCGACCGCTTCACGCGCGGTTCGCGACGCGTCTTCGCGATCGCGCCAGCGGTTTCGCTCGCTGTGTCCATGCCGTTCTATCTGACGTTCGTCTGGGCGCCGACGTGGCCGCTGGCGCTGATCCTGCTCACGGTCGTCATGTTCTTCAACTACTTCTACCTATCCTGCTCGGTGACGCTCGTTCAGGAGGAGGCCGCGCCCAACCAGCGCGTGCTCGCGGGCGCGCTGCTGCTGCTGGTGATGAACTTCATCGGGCTCGGGCTTGGACCGACCTGGGTCGGCGCCGCGAGCGACTGGTTCGCCGCCCGCGGCGCGACAAATCCGCTGCAGCTGTCACTCTACACCCTCACCCCATTCTACGCAGTCGCGATCACCCTGTTCCTCTGGCTCGCGCGCACGCTGTCCCGTCAGGAGTCCCGCATATGAAGGCGTATCACGGTCTGGTTTCGCTCCTGCTCGCGAGCGCGACGCCCGTCTTTGCAGCAGACAGAGCGCCCGTCGTCGATGCGCCTGCCGGCCGCGTGTCGGGCACGGCTGCAGGCGACGTCCGCGTCTTCAAGGGCATTCCCTACGCAGCCGCGCCGATCGGCAAACTGCGCTGGCGTCCGCCCGTCGCGCTGCCGCGCTGGTCGGGCGAGCGTGCGGCGATCGATTTCGGGCCGGCATGCGTGCAGCCCCAGGGCGGCACCACGACGATCTATTCGGGTCCGCCGATGCCCGTCAGTGAGGACTGCCTGTCTCTCAACGTCTGGACGCCAGCCAACGCGAAGAACGCGCCGGTGATGGTGTGGATACACGGCGGAGCGCTCGTCACGGGATCGGGCCGCGATCCCATGATCGATGGTGCGAGGTTCGCGGAGCGCGGCGTAGTCGTCGTCTCGATCAACTACCGATTGGGCGTGCTTGGCTGGCTGGCGCACCCGTCGCTCAGTCGGGAAGCGACGCAGCGCGTATCGGGCAACTACGGCCTTCTGGACCAGATTGCAGCGCTGGCGTGGGTGCGCGACAACATCGCGGCGTTCGGCGGCGACGCGCGCAACGTGACGATTGCCGGCGAGTCCGCTGGCGGACTGAGCGCGCTCTATCTGATGACGTCGCCTGTCGCGCGCGGCCTGTTCGGCAAGGCTATAGCGGAGAGCTCCTACATGATCTCGATGCCCGAACTGCGCAGAAGCGTCTTCGGCATGCCGTCTGGCGAGGCCGGCGGGCAGTTGCTCGCCGCCGCGTTGCAGATGCCGGACATCGAAAGCCTGCGCGCGATGGATGCGCAGGCCTTGACCGATGCTTCAGCCAAGGTCGGCTTCGCGCCGTTCGGCGTCGTCGACGGCGTAGTCCTGCCGCAGCAGATGGTCGACGCCTTCGATCAGGGCAAGCAGGCCGCCGTGCCGGTGCTCGCAGGGTTCAACCAGGGCGAGATACGTTCTTTGAGGATGCTCGCCCCCAAGGCGCCGCAGAGCGCTGAGGCATACGAGCGCACGATCCGCGAACGCTACGGCGATCTGTCCGACGCGTTCCTGCGACTCTATCCCGCGGACGGCTATCGGGAGAGCATTCTCGCGACGACGCGCGACGCGCTGTATGGCTGGACTGCGGAACGGCTGGTGCGCAAGCAGGCGGCGGCGGGCGTCCCGGCGTATCTCTACCTCTTCGATCACGGCTATCCGGCAGCAGATAAGGCCGATCTCCATGCCTTCCATGCGAGCGAGCTGCCATTCGTGTTCGGAAATCTCGACGCCACGCCGCCACGCTGGCCGAAGGTGCCCGACGTCGCGGGCGAGCGGGCCCTGTCGGACGCCATGATCGGCTACTGGACGAGCTTCGTCCGCGACGGAAGGCCCATGGCGAAGGGCGCCGCCGCTTGGCCCGCATACGACGCGAACAGAAGCTACGTTCATTTCGATACGATGCCGGAGGCGAGGCAGCAGCTGATGCCGGGGATGTTCGAACTCAACGAGAGCGTCATGTGCCGGCGTCGGGCGACAGGCAGGATCGGGTGGAACTGGAACGTCGGCCTGGCCGCGCCGAAGCTGCCTCCGCAGGTCGCGACCTGCGGCTAGCGGCCCCGGGTCACGCCTTTTCTGCGGCGATCAGTCCCTGATCGTAGTCGGCGCGGAGCCGGGCCTTGTCGATCTTGCCGGTCGATGCGAGCGGCATCGCGGCGACCGTGGCGACGAGGTCCGGAATCCACCAGTCGGCGACCTTTCCGCGCAGGAGGTCCAGCAGCATGCGGGCGTCGACGGTCGGACCGCCTTCGACTACCAGCACGGGCCGCTCGCCCCAGCGCGGATCGGCGCGAGCGATCACCGCGACATGTCGTACGGACGAATGCGCGCCGACGATCGCCTCGATCTCGGCGGGATTGATCCACTCGCCGCCCGACTTGATCAGGTCCTTCGCCCGGCCGCAGATGGTTAGGTTGCCGGACGCGTCGATGGTGGCGAGATCGCCGGTATCGAAATAGCCTTCGGCGTCGAGCGATCCTGCGTCGGCATCAAAATACCGTTCGAGGACGCTCGGCCCCCTGACCTTCAGATGACCTTGCGCTTCGCGCTGGATCGGCAGGGTCGCTCCGTCAGCATCGGTCAGCTTCAGGTCCAGTCCGAGCGGCGGACGGCCGGCGGAGCCGGACGGACCCGGAGCGGCACTGGCGGGCGACATCGTCCCGATCGGCGACAGCTCGGTCATGCCCCAGCTTGTCTGGACCCGCGCGCCGAGTCGCGTCTGCAGGCGATCGAGCAGCGCATCCGGACAGTTCGACCCGCCGATGATCACGCGTTCCAGTGACGGCACATCCTCTCCCGTCCGGTCGAGATGATCGACGAGTCCGAGCCACACCGTCTGAACCCCAACTGCCACCGTCACCCCCTCGGCACGGATGATCCGAGCCAGGCTCGCACCATCGAGATGCCGGCCGGGCAGAACCAGCTTCGTGCCCGCCGCGGGCGCCGCGAACGGCAGTCCCCAGCCGTTGGCATGAAACATCGGCACGGCGAGAAGGAGCACGTCGCGCCCTGTCAGGCCCACGACGTCGGCCTGCAGCGCCCGCAGAGTGTGGAGATAGTTCGATCGGTGCGTGTAGAGGACGCCCTTCGGCCGCCCGGTGGTTCCGGAAGTGTAGCAGAGTCCGGCAGGCGCGTTTTCCTCGAACCCGCCCCATTCGACGGGCGTGCCATGCGCCGCCAGAAGGGCCTGCTTGGACAACGTCGCATCGGAACCTTCCTTCACCGCCTCGTCCCCGTCGAGTTCGATGACGTGTCGGACGCCGGGACAGTGCGGAAGGATCTGCGCGAGCAGCGGCATCATGTCGGTCGCGACGGCCAGGATGCGGTCGTCCGCCTCGTTGATCATCGCCGCGATCTGCGCCGGCGTCAGTCGCGGATTGAGCGTGTGGCACACGCAGCCGATCCCCATCACCGCGTAGTATACTTCGAGATGATCGCGCGTGTTCCAGGCCAGCGTGCCGATCCGGTCGCCGGTCCGCACGTCGAGCGCGACCAGCGCCCCGGAAAGCCGGTTTGCGCGCTCGCGCAGGGCGGCGTAGCCGAGGCGCGCGACGGAAACGCCCTTCTCCGCCCAGACCACCTCGTGATCGCCGAACCACTTGGCCGCGTGATCGAGGAACTTGTCTACCGTCAGTTCGAAGCTCTGCATGTTGCCCGCTCTTGGTCTTGGATCGGGGCAGCCGGCGGCCGCCCCGATGGTGGTCGTCAGAAGGCCTTGAGCAGCTTCAGGCCGTATTGCCGCGGCGATCCCGCGAAATAGAGCCCGCTGTTCAGCGCCGCGGGGTAGTGCTGGTCGGTGAGGTTGGTCGCGTAGGCGGTCAGCGTGAC
>Ga0308163_10000683_pt1 | contig 50791 bp, 36 predicted proteins | sample PhyTR1_FD_201037 | JGI IMG/M metagenome (GOLD analysis project Ga0308163, IMG submission 201037) | Phyllosphere microbial communities from UC Gill Tract Community Farm, Albany, California, United States - DLSLT.R1 | ecosystem: Host-associated > Plants > Phyllosphere > Unclassified | place: USA... | reverse complement strand
GGCACAGCTACGGCGAATACGTGGCCCTGTGCGCCGCCGGCGCCATCTCGCGTGACGACCTGATACGGATATCGATGGTGCGCGGCCGTTTGTCGGCCATGGCCCCGGGCGGCGCCATGGCGGCGCTGGACCTCGGAGGCGAAGCAACGGCTGCCGCGATCTCGCGCCACGGCCTGGCGGTGTCGCCCGCGAATCTGAATGCACCGGACCAGACGATTATCGCCGGCAGCGAGGATGCGATCGCGGCAGCGCAGACGGCACTGGCGCAGGACGGCGTGCGGGTCAAGCGTCTGGCGGTGTCGACTGCGTTTCACTGCAGCCACATGGCGCCGATGAGGAGCGCGCTGGCCGACGCACTGGCCGACGTCCCCTTCGCGGCGCCGCGCATCCCGGTGTTCAGCAACCTGACAGCAGAACCTTATCCGGAGCACGAGAACGACATTCGCACGCTGCTGGCGCGCCACATCACCGAGCCGGTGCGATTCGTCGATGAAATCGAGGCGCTGTACGCGTCCGGCGTGCGGGTCTTCATCGAGTGCGGTCCCGGCCTGACCCTGACCGGACTGGTGGGGCGCATTCTGGGCGTGCGGGCGCACACGGTGCTGGCGCTGGACGCGCCCGAACGGGACGGCTGGGTGCAACTGGCGCAGTTGCTCTCGCAGGCAATGGCTGCGGGCCTGCTGGTGGACATGGCGCCATGGTTTGCCGGGCGCGGCCTTGCTGCGCAGGGGATCGACGACGTCTTCGCGCATGAACGCCGCCGCACCGAACACGGACCATTGATCTGGCGGGTGAACGGCGGCCGCGCCGTGCCATGGGCGGGCGCCGCGGCGGTGGCCGCCACGCCCGCCCCGGGCACAGCTGCCCCTGCCATCCCGGGTACAGCCGCCCCGGCTACCCCTGTGGCCACTATTTCCAGGGCGGCGCTGCCGGCCCGTCCGATTCAGGTTTTCGCCGACCCACCGCCAGTGCCAGCAGTGGCGCCGCGCGATGTTTCCCATCATTACAGGAGATCCACCATGAGCACCAACGAGTTTGTTCCGGATGATCTTGCGCGGCATGCCACGGCGCCGCTGGCGACCCGCCCGGCAGGGGCCAACGAGTTGTTGCAGATACAGGATGGCCTGGCGCGCCTGCTTGCGTTCCAGTCCGATCAGCAGCACAGCCTGCGCCACTTCCTCGACTTCCAGGCCCAGCTGGCGGGGATTGCGCCGCCACCGCGGGCGATGTGGTCCGCCAGCACGATGGCGCCGTCCCACGATCGCTTGCAGATCGACAATGCGCCGCTACCCATGCAGGTGTCGCCGGCCACGCCTGCAGCCACCCCCGTGTTGTCGGCCGCGCCTGCGGCCACGGTCGCTGTGGCGCCTGCGGCGCCAGCTGCGGCGCCGCGCAAGCCCATCGAGGCGCCCCTCGTGCCCATGCTGTTTTCACACGAACCGGTAGCCGCGCCGCAACCGGTCCCCGCCATTCTCAGCGGGGCGAGCGCGCCAGACACGGCGACCAGTGCAGGGCCGGCGACCGTCGCCGAATTTTCTGCTGAGTTGTTAAAGGCAGTGTCGGCGCGCACCGGCTATCCGGTCGATATGCTCGACCTGGACGCACATATGGAAGCAGACCTGGGGATCGATTCGATCAAGCGGATCGAAATCTTCAGTGGCCTGACCCAGCGCAATAGCCTGGTCGGTGATCGCGACGACGAAAAGATGATCGAGGAGCTGAGCGGATTCAAGACCTTGCGCGAGGTCGAGGCCTGGTATGCGCAGCTGTTCGCGCAAGCCACAACGGCCGCATTGTCCGCCGATGTGGTGCTGGCAGGAGGTGCCCTGCCAAAAAAAGCCTTGGCTCCACTTTCTCGGCTGGATGAGGAAGTGGAGTCGTTCGACCTGTTGCCACAGCCCGACCCCGTGCGCAGCTACGTGGTTCAGGCGCGCAGCGCCGACGCTGCGGCCGACAGCGGAGCAGCCTTGCCACCAGGTTGCAGGATCGTGCTGGTGGGCGCCGTCTCGGCGCTGGCCAATGCCCTGCATGAGCGACTTTCTGCGCAGGGCTGCACGGTGCGGCAGCTGGTGCCGGGCGCCGCCACCCGCGCCGTCGATGCATGGCGCCTCGACGTTGATTTGTCCTCCCTCGAATCGGTGCTCCCCATCGCGCAGCTGGTGGCGGCGGAAGGGGAACCGGTGGCGGCGCTGATCAACCTGATGGGCCACGACGAGGCCGCGGCCGGAACGGACCATCGCAACGATGCGCGGGCATTGTTCCTGCTGCTCAAAGTGCTGGGCCCCGGTTTGCGCCGCGACACAGCGGGCGGCGCCGGCCGCCTGGTGAATGTGACCGCGTTCGATGGCCGCTTTGGCCTGGATGGGCCGGGCGGCCAGGGGCCCGGCAGCGCCGGTACGCTCGGGGTGGCCAAGTCGGCCGCGCGGGAATGGAGCCAGATACGTGTCAAGTGCATCGACGCCGCGCCGGCGCTGGCGCCGGACTGGCTGGCCGAACAGGTGCTCAGGGAAATGTTCAGCGACGATTCCGAGGTTGAAATCGGCTTCAGCGCGCAAGGACGCTGCCGGATCTGCCTGGCGCCGCGCACCATCGAGCACGGCGCGCTGTCCGACCCGATGCTGGGCGACGATGCGGTGGTACTGGTGACCGGCGGGGCATACGGCATCACGGCCGACCTGACCCGCATGCTGGCCGAGAAATACCGTCCGCGACTGGTGCTGGTCGGGCGCAGCCCGGAACCCGGCGACGAAAGCGGGGTAACGCGCGGCATCGTCGACAGCGCCGAGCTGCGCCGCCGCCTGACTGCAGAGCTCAAGGCAGGCGGCGGGAAGGTGACGCCGGTGCAGGTGGAAGCGGCCATGGGCAAGGTCTTGAAGGAGCGCCAGATCCGCGTCAACCTGGCGGCCCTGCGCGAGGTCGCCAGTGCGCTCGAGTACCACTGCCTCGACGTGCGCGACGGCGCCGCCCTTGGCGCGCTGGTTGACGACGTGTATGCACGCCTGGGCCGCATCGATGGTGTCCTGCATGGCGCCGGCGTCATCAGCGACAAGCTCATCGCGAACAAGCCGCTGGCTGCGTTCGATGCCGTGTACGACACGAAGGTCGTTCCCGCACTGGTGATGGCGGGCCGGCTGCGCATGCAAGGGCTGCGCTTCATTGCATTCTTTTCATCGGTCGCGGGCCGCTTCGGCAACATCGGACAGGCCGACTACAGCGCCGCCAACGAAGTGTTGAACAAACTGGCCGGGCAATTAAGCCATGCCTGGCCGCACCTGCATGCGCTGGCAATCAACTGGGGGCCATGGGATGCGGGCATGGTCAACGACGATCTGCGCCGGCTGTATGCGGCGCGCGACATCCGGCCGATTGCACCGGCGACGGGACGGCGCCTGTTCCTCGAAGAACTCGAGCATGGTCCGCAGCGCCAGGCCGAGATCGTGATTACTTCCAGCATCAGCCAGATCGCAGCGTTGCGCCTGGTGTCGTAGCGGCGCTGCCGCGGGTTCGCCCATCCCTCACCGATCCACCACGCCTTCAGACAGGAGCAGCAGATGACGACGAACGCCAAGCCGGTACTGGTCAATTTCGAGCCGGTACAGGTCTCGAAGCCAGTTTCTCAAAGGATCGCGCTGCAGGTGTCTGCCTATGGCATGGCGCGCGGCTATTGCAAGGCGCGCGGCATCGACGATGTGGCGGGCCGCGGCCAGATACTGGCCGAGATTCAGGGCAAATTCGACAAATATGCCGTGTCAGCCGAACAGATCAAGCGACGCCAGCTGGTGTTCTTTCCCCGGATCAGCGACCTGCGTTTTTCCGAAGGCGAACTCGTGCTGGCCGAGCCGGAACATGAATACCTGCGCATCTTTACCGGCCCGGACGACATCAAGGGCGTCGACCTGAAGGCGCGCCACGAGAGCTACGGCAAGATCGTCGGGGATTGCCTGACCCGCATGTATGCCGATGCCGAGTCTGCACCGGACGACATGATCCACGTCACCTGTTCAGGCTACCTCGCGCCCAGTCCGGTAGAGCGCATGGTCGCGCGCAAGGAGTGGTTTGCCACCACCGTCACTCACAGTTACCACATGGGCTGCTATGGCGCTTTCCCGGCCATCAAGATGGCGCACGGCTTTCTGGCCTCATCGCGGCTGGGCGTCACGCGGCCCAAGCAGCGGGTCGATATCGTGCACACCGAACTGCTGTCGGGCCATACCAACGTCGAAGACTTCGGCATCGAGAACATCATCACGATGACCCTGTTCGCCGACGGCTTCATCAATTATTCGATGTGCTCGGACGACTATGCGCGTCAGCGCGGCCTGCCCGGGCTGCGCATCCTTGCGTTCAACGAACACCTGTTGCCCGACTCGGCCGAGGACATGACCTGGGTGCCTGCCTCGCACCAGTTCCAGATGACGCTGTCGGTGATGGTGCCGATCGTGATCAAGCGCCATGTGTACCGCTTCGTCGAAGCGCTGTTGCAGGGGATCGGCATCGATTTCGAGGATGACAAGGAAAGCCTGATGTTCGCCATCCATCCCGGGGGGCCGAAGATCGTCGAGCATATCCAGGACGAGCTCGGCCTGCGCGACGACCAGGTCGCCGTCAGCAAAGCGGTGTTTCGCGAAAACGGCAACATGTCGTCGGCGACGGTGCCGCACATTCTGAAGGAAATCATCGCGGAGACCGCGATCCCGCCCGGGACCAGGGTCGTGTGCCTCGGCTTCGGCCCCGGCCTGACCGTGACCGGCCTGGTACTGGAGAAGATCTGATGGCGCACCCCCACCACCATCTTGCCGCCGGCGCGGCGCCGGTCGTCGGCCGCATGTTCGAAGCCGCCATGTACGACGACGACGCGGCCACACCTGGCCTCGCATCTGCACCCGCATCTGCACCTGCCTCCGCGCCGGCGGGCGAGGAGAGCGCGCACCGGCTCCCGTTCGTTGCCGACATTCTGGCATGCCGGCCCGGTGCCAGCATCACCGTGGCGCGGCGCCTGGTGCTGGAACGCGACCTGTTCCTGGCCGACCATAACTTCGTCGCGCCGGAAGTCAAGCCGCTGGCCGACTGCTTCCCGGTGCTGCCGATGACGGTAAGCCTGGAAGTCATGGCCGAAACCGCGGCCTGCCTGGCGCCCGGATGCGGGCTGGTCGGGATTGAAGGTGTCATTGCACGGCGCTGGATTGCCGTGACCGATGGCGGCGCGCTGGACTTGCGGATCGAGGGCAGGGTAGTGCGCCAGACACCGGCCGGGGACCATGACGGCTGCGCGCGGATCACGGTGCAGGTCCATGCAGGAAGCGAGGCGACGGCCGCGATCGAGGCAACGCTGCTGTTCGCCACGCATTATGATGCCGCGCCGCCGGCCTTCGATGCGCGCACGGCAGGCGCCGCGCCGGATGCCGTCACACTCGATGGTAGCGCCGTGTACGCGACGCGCCAGCTGTTCCATGGTCCGCGTTTCCAGGGCCTGGATGGCCCGATCCGCCTCGGCCCGGAAGGCGCCAGCGCGACGATGCTGCTCAGGCCGGCGCACGACTGGTTCGCCGGACAGCCGTGCCCGCAGCTGCTGTGTGATCCCGCATTGCTCGATACGGTCGGCCAGCTGATCGGGGTCTGGTGCATGCAACATGGCGGCACTACCTTTCCGATCGGCCTCGACCGGATCGATTTCCACGGCCCCACGCCCGCGCCGGGCACCCGGGTGCCGGTCGTGTTCCACGTTGCCAGCCGCCAGCTGAAGATGTTTGGCGCGGACGTCGACATTGGCGACGGCGCCGGCGGTACCTGGATGCGCATTCGCGGCTGGAAATCCTGGGAATTCCAGTGGCCGGCGCAACTGGTCGCGTTCCAGCGCCGGCCCGGCCAGGTGCTGCTCAGCACAGCGCAAGCCTTGCCTGGCGCGGGCGCGGGTGTCGGTGCCGTCTGCCAGCGCGTGACGGAGGCGCAGATCGCCGGCTTCGACCTGGCATTGCTGGCACGTCATTATCTGCACACTAGTGAAATGGCGCAATTTCTCGCCAAGAAGGCGCTGCCGAAGCGCCAGCTGGAATGGCTGCTGGGCCGCATCGCAGCCAAGGACGCAGCCCGGGCCTGGCGCGCCGCGCAGCATGGCGGTCCCCAATTGCATCCCGCCGCGTTCGCCATCATCAACGATGCCCGCGGCCAGCCGCGCCTGGCCGCGTGGCCGGACGCCTTGCCGGTCCCGTTCATCAGCATTGCGCATTGCGCCGGGCAGGCGGTGGCACTGGCCGCCGCAGGCCCGGTCGGGATCGATATCGAGCAGGTCGTCGCGCACGATGACCGCTTCGTGGCCGCGTTCAGCAGCACGGCCGAGCGCCGCCTGCTGGCCGGCTGCGCCCACCCGGAGCATGACGCCTGGGTGACGCGCCTGTGGTGCGCCAAGGAAGCGATGGGCAAACGCATGGGCAGCGGCGTCGATGGCGCCCCCCAGGATTTCGAAGCGCATGCGCTGGGTGCAGACGGCAGCCTGCAGCTGCTGCACTGGCCAAGCGGGGTGGCGGCCTGCATCGCCACCCTGTGCGATGGCGACATCATGCTGGCGGTCGACCTGTCGGCAATGTAATGGAAACCGCGAATAACCGAGGAGGCGCAATGACGACGTCACTTGCCGCACCGCTGCTCGAGATGCGCAGCGTAAACAAACATTATCTGATGGGAGAGAGCCGGATCGATGCCCTGAAAAGCATCGACACGACGATCCGGGCGGGGGAATTCGCGGCGATCTGGGGACCGTCCGGATCGGGGAAATCGACGTTCTGCAATCTCATCGGCCTGCTCGATACCCCGTCTTCGGGCAGTGTGCATTTCGAGGGCCGGGATGTCTCATGCCTGAGCGACGACCAGCGCAGCATGCTGCGCAACCGCGCCATCGGCTTCGTGTTCCAGGGTTTTAACCTGATCCCGGTCCTGTCGGCGCTCGAGAACGTCATGTTGCCGCTGCAACTGGCGCATGTCAGCCAACGCGCTGCGCGCGAGGCGGCGACCCGGCGCCTGGACGAGATGGGCCTGGGCAGCCACCTCGCGCATCGCCCGGCCAAGCTGTCCGGCGGCCAGCAGCAGCGCGTTGCGATCGCCCGCGCGCTGGTGGGCGCGCCAGCGCTGGTAGTGGCGGATGAGCCGACCGCCAACCTCGATTCGGAGAACGCGTTGAAGGTCATCGCGCTGATGCGCGCGATCAGCCGGCGCGAGGGGACTGCGTTCGTGTTTTCCACCCACGACCAGCGCCTGCTCGAGCGCGTGGACCGGCGCCTGATGCTGCATGACGGTCTCATCGTCGATGACCTGCAAGTTGTGCCAGGCATCGTGCCACTGCGGGAGCACATATGCTGACCTGGATGAAACTGGCTGTCAGGAACCTGTTCCGCAATGGACGGCGCTCCCTGTTCACGGTCCTGGCGATCGCCCTCGGCTTCGTGGCGGTCAATGTGCTGGGCGGCTTCACAACCTATATCTTCAACAGTCTCAAGGAAAGCTACATCTATGCCGAAGCCAATGGGCACATGACGCTGTTTCGTGCCGGCTTCCTCGACAAGGGCAAGCTCGACCCGACCCGCTACCTGCTGACCCGCGAACAGCAGGCCACGATTCACCGGGTGCTCGCACAACACCCGGAAGTGCTGGTCAGTACGCCACAACTGCAGATCTCCGGGTTGCTGAGCAACGGCCAGGTATCGACGATCTTCGTGGCGTCGGGCAGGGTACCGTCCGATATCGCGAAGATTGCCGGCCTCGCAAACGACGGCCAGGGCGTCAGGATGTACGACGGCCGGGCCCTGGCCGATGAAAACCGCCAGGGCATCGGCGTCAGCCACGGCCTGGCAAACGTGCTCGGCCTGAAACTCAGCACCACCGCAGTGGCGATGGCGCCCACCGTCGGCGGCCAGATCAATGCGCTGGACGCCAGCCTGGTCCAGCTGGTCGATGCCCCGATCGAAGCGCTGGAGGACAAGCTGGCGGTGGTGCCGCTGGCGTTCGCCCAGGAGCTGTACGACACCGCTGGCGTCGACCGCATCACGCTGCTGCTGACGCGCAGCACGCTGCCCGAGACCCTGCGCCAGCGCCTCGCGGCCGAGTTCCACGAGGCCGGCCTGGAACTCGACATGCGCACCTGGACCGAGCTGTCGCCGTTCTATACCAAGGCCAAGAAGATGTTTGACGTGATCTTCGTGGTCAGCTTCCTGATCGTGTTCACGATCGTGGTAATGAGCGTCGTCAACACGTTCACGATGGCGGTCCTCGAGCGCACCCGCGAAATCGGCACGCTGCGCGCGCTGGGCATGAAGCGGCGCGGCATTGTCGGGCTGTTCGGGCTGGAGAGCGTGGTGCTGGGTGGATTCGGGGCGCTGGCAGGCATCGGGCTGACCCTGTTGATCGTGGCCATCGTCGGCTGGTTGCAGCCAACCTGGATTCCGCCGCAGATGGCACGCCGGGTCCCGTTGCAGATCCACCTGGTGCCCGCGTACTGGCTGTTCAGTACGGTCCTGCTGATGCTGCTCTCGATCTTTTCCGCCATCGTGCCGGCACGCAAGGCAGCGCGCATGCCGATCACCCATGCCTTGGGCTATGCCTGAGCGACCCGTGCCCGGAATGTTGCTCCGGGCGCCATGAAAGGACCGCCATGAACTCGAATCACTTCCTTCGTCCGGCGCGCCGCGCCCGGGCCGCCATGCCGGGCGCGCTGCTGCTGTCCCTGTTGCTGGGCCTGCTGCTGTCACCGGGCGCCGGTGCCGAGCCGTCTTCCGAGGCCATCCTGAAAGCGGCCGACGAGGCGCGCGGCAGCATCAGTGGACTGGTCTGGCAGGTGGCGGTCGAATCGACCGAGAACGAGCGCGTGCTCGACACGCTGGAGTACGACATCAAGGTGCGGGCGTTCAACATCGCAGGTACCAGCCTGGCGCCGCCCAAGTACCGGGGCAACAAGATACTGATGCTCAATACGAGCATGTGGTTCTACAAACCGGGCCTGAGCCGGCCGGTGCCGATCTCGCAGCGCCAGAAGCTGATGGGTGACGCCTCGTACGGCGACATTGCCTCGACCAATTATGCCGAACATTACAGCGCGACCCGCCTCCCCGATGAAGTCGTCGATGGCGAAGAGTGCTATGTGTTCGACCTGAAGGCCCGGATCGGGAAGGTTACCTACGACCGGATCGTCTACTGGGTGTCGAAGCAGCGCCAGCTCGGGCTCAAGGCCGATTACCTCACGGTGTCGGGAAAGAAATTCAAGACGGCCTCGATGGAATACGGGAACAGTGTCGAATTTCACGGTCAGCGCCGGCCCTTCCTGTCGCGCATCGCTCTGCGCGGTGAACTGCTGAACGGTACCGTGACCTACCTGCAGTTACGCAGTCCGCGGATCGAGCCGATCCCGGACTATGTCTTCGACCTCAATCTGTTCATGCGATAGGGCCGACAATGCGCAACCTTGCCTTGATTCCCATGCTCGGCTTCGGACTCTGCGGTGCCGGCGCGGCCGTCGCTGCCGAGACCCTTGCCGATGAACTGGCGAATGGCTTTTATTCGCGCATCAATCTGCTGGGCTACGATCTGTATCAGGACGTGGAGCAGTCGCTGCTCAATCCCGGCAACGTCCTGGGCATCGCGCACAACGAGGCAGAACTGCAGTTCCGTCCCGATTTCAACCTGAAGTGGAAAAAGTTCGAATTCGACCTCAAACCGCGCTTCCAGACCTCGCGCGCGAGCGTGGCGTACACCGGCCCCGTCGCGCGAGCGCTGCGTCGCGACTTTCCCTTCGTCTACCAGGGCATCGTGCGCTTTCTCACCGACGAGAGCCGGGACAGTTCCTTCGTCAACGAAGGCACGGTGCGCTTTCTCGCTGGCGAGCGGCTGGTGCTGAGCTACGGCAGGGAAAACCTGCAGTGGGGACCATCGGCGCTGCTCTCGCCATCCAATCCATTCAATGCAAACAATGGCAGGGTCAATCCGAACCTGGAGCTGCCCGGGCTGGATTACGCCCGCGCCGTGTGGGTGGTCAGCCCGGCGCTGACGGCGTCGGTGATCGTCAATACCGGCAAGGGCAGGCTGGATGCCGGCCAACGCTATCGCAAGGCCAGCGCGCTCAAGATGGACTACACCAGCGACGGCGCGTTCTTTTCCGTGATCGCATCGAAGGCGGACGGCGAGCGCGCCCGTCTCGGTGGCTTTGCCGGCTGGAACGTGTCGGACGCGCTGAGCGTGCGCGCCGAGGTCAGTGCAGCCGGGAATGGCGCCGACGATCGTTTCGGAACGCGCCGGCGCGATCGCCAGCTGGTGCTGGGCGGATCCTACACGCTGGAATCCGGTCCGACGCTGTCGGCCGAATTCTTCTGGAACAACGACGGTTGCACCGACGCCCCGATCCAGGTGTGTGTGCTGCTTCGCGGGACCTTGCTCGACCCGGTCCGACCGCTGGTGCGCCGCCGCTACGCCATGCTCCAGCTCGTCAAGACGGAGATCGCGGGCAAGCTGAACCTCTACGCGCGCGCGACCAAAAACCTGGATGACCACTCGTCCCAGCTGACGGTCAACCTCGAGTACGAGCTGGGGCAGCACTGGCAGTTGTATGTGATTCCGACCTGGTACCACGGCACGCGGGAGAGCGAGTTCGGCAGCCTGCTGAACCGGTCCCTGTTCGCCGGGGCTTCCTACACGTTCTAGCGCCGTATCCTGCTCACGCTCGCCCCCCGGCGGGCCGTGTACGGCATGCGGCACGACCTTTGGAGAATACGATGACAGCTGCACCGAGTTTTGCTTTCGTGACGATGGGAAGCGGCGATTTCCTGGGTTCCACCGGGCGCGACCTGATGCTTGCCAATGCGCTGCACCGGCGCGGTTTCAAGGTCGTGGTGTACTGGATGATGGAAATCAATGCCGACCTGGCTGACCCCGGCATTGAACAACGAATCCTGTGTCACGGTACCCGTTATCATTTCGCGCGCCCGTCAGCGCTGCTGGACCGGGTGCTTGGCCGCTTGCTGTTTCTGCTGCCCAAACGCGTCCGGGTGCGCTCGGTACAGGGGCGCAGCGGCTATGTCGACCGCCTGCTGGGCAATCTGGTCAGTTCGCTGTACGGCAGTTCAGAGGGCGATCCTGCGCTGGCGCGGCGCCTGCGCGACCTTCTCGCGGACGATCAGATCACCCATCTGATGATGAGCTTCGCATCGATCGGCCCATTGGCGCTGCAGGCCAAGCGGATGGGCGGGCACGATTTCGATTACTTGCTGACGTTCCAGGGCGACGAGGAGTTTGCTGCCCATGCCAGGCGGCTCGGCGTGTTCGAGCGGTTTCGCATTCTGGTCGGCGAGAGCCTGCGTGCATCGCCGTGGCCTGCCATCGTCGTCAGTGCCGATTACGCCAATCGCATCGTTGACGAGATCGAGGTGGCGCGCGCTGATATCGCGGTCGTGTACAACGGCGTCGAGCAAGCGGTGGCCGGTATCCAGCATTCGTTCGCCGCGCTGCAGGCGGTATTTCCCGGGTTGTCGCCGCATTTTCCGATTGTTGTGTATGTCGGTCGCCAGGATGTCGAGAAAGGCGTTGACCTGCTGCTGTACGCGATGCGCATGCTGGCGCGCCGCAACGTACGGGCGCAGCTCGTCATCTGTGGTTCGACGGCCAAGGGCATTGGCTACCGCAAGGTGCTCACCGATCTGGCCGGACACCTCGGCCTGCCGGTGTTCCAGGCCGGTTCAGTCTCGAAAGAGGTGCGCGACGCGCTGTTCGCGCACAGCCACTGCGTCGTGTATCCATCGGTCAATCGCGAACCGTTCGGCATGGTCGTGGCCGAGGCGATGGCCCAGGGCGCGCCGGTGCTGGTGCCGGACTATGGCGGCGTTGCCGAAGTCGTGCGCGCCGGCGACAAGGTCGGCGGACTCACGTTCAAGGCCTGGGACAGCGGCGACCTGGCCAACCAGCTGGAACGGTTACTGCTGGACCGGCAGCTGCACCGGCAACTGGCGCGCCAGACGCGCAGTGTGGCATCGCGGTTCAGCGTGGACAACATGGCGGCCGATGTGCTGGGGCATGTCGGTATCACTTATCCTCAGCCTGGCCGGGCCGGCGCGCACAGCGCGGCGATGGCGGCGACCGTCTAGCGGGTGCGGAGGTATCCCGTGTCGATAGTCGACATCCGAACCCCGATCCGCGCGATATGGGCAGAGTTCTGGCATGCCGGCATCCACGATACGGCCGTCATCATGGAACAGATGCTGTACCTGATGTTTCTGCGCCGCCTTGACGAGGTCCAGGCGCGGTCCGCAGCGCTCCATGACGCGCGCGCCGGACCGTGCTGGAGTCCGTCCCGTGAGCACGACCAGCAGATGCGCTGGTCCAGCTTCAAGGATCTCGCCGGGCCGGAGATGTTCGCCCTGTTCGCCGATCACGTGTTTCCCCGTCTGCGCTGCCTGGGCGGCCCCGGTTCCGCTTACGCCCAGATCATGAAGGGTGCGCGCTTCGAGATTCCCTCGGCTGCCGTACTGGTGCGGGTGGTGCGCTTGATCGAGGCGCTGCCGCGTCCGGCCGAAGCAGAACGCACCTGCCCGGCCTACGACTGTCTGGCTGCCGGGCGGGCCCGGCTCGGCCGTCGCCACCGCTACCACACGCCGCGCCAGATCGTGCGGCTGATGGTCGATTTCGTTGCGCCGGGCCCGGCGGACATCGTCTGCAGTCCGGGGGGCGGCGCCTGTGACTTCCTGGTTGCCGCCAGCGAGTACCTGTTGCAACGCCATCCCGGTCTGCTGGACGACCTTGACGACCGAAACCATTTTCACCATCGGATGTTCCACGCCCATGACGCCGACTGCGCCCTGCTGCGCATCGGTTGCATGAGCATGGCGCTGCATGGCGTGATCAATCCGGACATCCGCTATACCAGCAATGTCGCGCCCGACACAGAACGCGCAGAAGGGCGCTATACGGTCCTGCTGGCCCATCCGTCGACGTTTCGCCTGCCTGTCACGGCCAGTCCGTCCAGCATCGTACAGGCTGAAATACGCATGGTTGCCCGGTGTCTGAGCTTGCTGAAACGCGGCGGACGCGCCGCCGTCGTCGTGCCCCGCCATATCCTGACCGGCACGTCGGCGTCCCATCTGGCGCTGCGCCGCAGCCTGATGGAGGAGCAGCGCGTGGATGGCGTCATCGGCGTAACCGGTAGTTTTTCACCTGCTTGTCCTGCCGCATCGACAGCCATCCTCTTGTTTACGCGCACCGATTGCGGCGGACCCGAATACATCCGTTTCAACGGCGCGCCGCGGCATGTCCTGGACGTCATGCGCGATTGGCAGGACGGTGGCGCTGTCGGCCCGGCCGATGCAGAACGGATGGCAGGGGCCCTGGTGCACAAACGGCATCTGGAAGATGCGGGCCATTTTCTGGGGTCTGGACCGCACGTCGGGGAATGCCATCCAATACCGCACGACGTGGCGGTGGCGCAGGACTGCGTACGATTTTCATCTTGAAATGGCGGAGCGTGATGCGCAGGATGCGGTGGACGGCGGTAGGATGGTTCGCATTGCTGGCCGGTGTGGTGCTGGCGGCTGCGCTGGGCAGCGCCTGGCATGGCGCAGGACTGCTGCCGGGACTCGGCGATTTCAGGGGCATCGTCATCGCCGGCGCAGCGATATTCTTTACCTACCTGTATGCGATCGCGGCGCTGCGAGCCCTGCTGGCCCTCGCGCCGCTGCATGCGGGGGCCATCGAAACCGGGTCGCGCCAGGAGTTCCGGTACCAGGTGTACATCCTGTCCTATCTGTTTTTGTTCAATTCGCTGCTCCATTGCCGTCTGATCCCGATTCCGCTGATGCGCCTGGTCTATCTGGCGCTTGGGGCGCGCATGGGAGCCAATACACATTGCGCGGGCATCATGTTCGACCCCATGTTTGTGACGATCGGGACCAACAGCCTGTTGGGGGAGGCCACACTGCTGATACCGCACGTGATCGAAGGGGCGACGCTGGGGCACTATCCGATTGCAATCGGAAACAATGTCACGATCGGCGCACGCGCGCTGCTGCTGGCCGGCGTTACAGTCGGCGATGGTGCGATCATCGCGGCCAATGCGGTTGTCCTGAAAGGCGAGCGGATTGGCGCCGGTGAGGTATGGGGCGGTATTCCCGCGCGGTTGCTGGGCCGGGTGCGTAACAGCGGCGTCGCTACGCCAGCCGCCCCAGCAACGCCTCGAGCTGCTGCGCATCATACGGCTTGGCCAGAATCGCATCGGCGACGCTGGATGCCTGACTGGCCCCGCTGGCAAACGCGATGCGCGTCTGCGGCAGGCGCGCCTTGACCTTCAGGGCCAGTTCATCGCCTTGCATCTTCGGTAGGTGCAGGTCGGTCAGCACGATGTCGGGCGCCTGGTCCAGCAAGTCCAGCGCGGCTTCGGCATCGGCCGCTTCCAGCACCTCGTACCCCAGAAACCGCATCAGTTCAGCCGTATTTTCGCGGATGGCGTCGTCGTCCTCCACCAGCAGCACGCGCGCCTTCGAGGTTGTCGGCGCTGACGTCGCCGGGGGCAGGCTTGCCGCCAGCAGCGCATTCTTCTGCTGCTGGTTCGACAGCACGTGCCGCACCTTGCGCGCCAGGTTGTCGCGCGTGTACGGCTTGCCGAGCAGTTCGACGCCGGCGTCGAGCCGGCCGCCGTGCACGATCGCGTTCTCGGTATAGCCCGACGTGAACAGCACCGCCACGTTCGGCAGGCGCTCGCGCGTCTTTTTTGCCAGCTCGGGACTGCGCAGCGGCCCGGGCATCACGACGTCGGTAAACAGCAGGTCGATGTGGATGCCGCTGTCGACCACCGTCAGCGCCGCGCTGGCGTCGTTGGCGCGCAGTACGCGGTAACCCAGATCGGTCAACATGTCGACCACCGTCAGGCGCACCTGCTCGTCGTCCTCGACCACCAGCACCGTCTCGTGGCCGCCCGTGACCGGCTGCAGCAGCAGCTCGCCCGCATGATCCTCAACCTGCAGGGAGCGGGGCAGGTAGATCTTGATCGTGGTGCCTTCCTCGACCTCGCTGTAGATCTTGACGTGGCCGCCCGACTGCTTGACCAGGCCATACACCATCGACAGGCCCAGGCCCGTGCCTTTGCCTTCGGGTTTGGTCGAGAAGAACGGCTCGAAGGCCTGGTCGATCACGTCCTGCGGCATGCCGCTGCCGGTGTCGCTCACGGCCAGCATCACGTACTGGCCGGGCGTGACCTCCGGGTGCGCCAGGCAATAGGTGGCGTCCAGCGCCGCGTTGGCCACTTCGAGCGTCAGGCGCCCGGCGCCTTCCATTGCGTCGCGCGCGTTGATCGCCAGGTTCAGGATCGCGTTCTCGAGCTGCGCCGGGTCGACCTCGGTGGTCCAGAGGCCGCCCGAAATCACCATCTCGATGTCGATTTCTTCGCCCAGCGCGCGCCGCATCATGTCGTCCATATTGCCCAGCAGGCGCCCGATCTTGACGGCCTTGGGCTCCAGCGGCTGGCGCCGCGCGAACGAGAGCAGGGAGCTGGCCAGCTTGGCGCCCCGTTCGACGCCGCTCATCGCGTTCTGGACACGCTTCTGGATCTCGGGCAGGCCGTCGGCGCGGCGTGCGATGAGTTGCAGGTTGCCGCCGATGACCTGCAGCAGGTTGTTGAAGTCGTGCGCCACGCCGCCGGTGAGCTTGCCGATCGTTTCCATCTTCTGCGCCTGCTGCAATGCCGCCTCGGTGCGGCGCATGACGTCCATCTGCGCCAGGTCGGCGCTGATGTCGCGGCCCACGGCGTGCACGTACTGCAGGTCGGGTGAGGCGGTCCACGACAGGTTGCACCATGTGCCGTTCTTGCGCTGCCAGCGGTTCTCGAAGCGGTATACCTGGCCCCCCAGGCGCAGCGCCTCCATCTGCTGGGCCGTCACGGCGCGGTCGTCGGGATGCACGAGGGCGAGCATCGGCGTGCCCAGCACTTCGGCCTCGGTCCAGCCGAGAATGGCCGTGAAGGCCGGATTGACGGCGAACAGCGTGGCGTGCAGGTCGGCCACCAGCATGATGTCCTTCGACAGGCGCCACATGCGGTCACGTTCGGCGGTGCGGCGTTCGACCCGCTCTTCCAGGCTGGCATTGGACAGGGCCAGTGCGTCGGACGCGCGCCTCTGGTCTTCGATGTCGATGCTGCTGCCGATCCAGAGCGACGCTTCGCCGGCCTCGCCCGGGGAGCGGTGGGCACGCACCAGATGCCAGCGATACTGGCCGTCGTGGCGGCGCAGGCGGATTTCGGCGTCGATCGGCGCGCCCGTCGCCACGCTGGCCTGCCACACGGCGCGGTAGCGTTCCATGTCGTCGCGATGCACGATCGCCTGCCAGCCCAGGCCCAGCGCCGCGTCGGGCGACGCGCTGCAGCCGGCGTATTCGCGCACGCGGTCGTTGATCCAGTCGACGCTGGCGTTGTCATGCGCCGCCCACACGTGGTTGGGCATCGCCTGGGCGAAGGTGCGAAAGCGCGCCTCGCTCGCGCGCAGCGCGCGCTCGGCGTGGACACGCTCGGTGACGTCGTTGCCGAGCACGAAGGTGGCGAACACGGCGCCATCGGCGTCGCGCAGCGGCTGCAGCACGACGTCGATGAAGGTGCTGGTCGGCCCGTCCTGGCCGGGATTGTTCAGTACCAGTTCGACACCTTCGGCCCGAAACGCCGTGCCATCGGCGAAACTGCGATCGAGCTGCTCGACCAGGCCATGCGAGGCCAGTTCGGGCAAGGCCTGCGCCACCGGCATGCCGAGCAGGGCGCGCCTGCCGGTCAGCGTGCGGTAGGCGTCGTTGGTGAGCGCGTAGTGGTGTTCGGGGCCGTCCAGCAGGCACATGAAGCCCGGCGCCTGCTCGAACATCGTGTGCAGGCGCGCGCGCTCGGCCTGGATGTGGCGTTCGGCCTTGACCTTGCTGGAGGTTTCGACCACGACCGCCAGGACGCCGGCGACGACGCCATCCCCGTCGCGGATCGGCGAATAGTCGAGATTCATCCAGACCTGCTCGGGCGGTCCGCCGCGGTGCAGTGTGAGTTCCTGGTCGCGGTAGCTCAGCGTGTCGCCCGCCAGCCCGACGCGCATCACGTTGTCGTTGAACGCGGCCACCTCCGGCCAGCCTTCGCGTACTTTCGAGCCCAGCAGCATTGGGTGGCGCCCGCCTGCGATCATCCCGTAAGCCTCGTTGTAGATCATGTAGCCGTCCGGGCCCCACAGTGTGGCGATCGGCGTCGGCGTGGCCATGATCAGTGCGACGGTTGTCTTGAGCACGCTTGGCCAGGCGTCGATCGGGCCGAGATCGGTGGCGTGCCACGGATAGGTCAGGATCAGGCGCGAAGTTTCGTCGTTTTCGGGCAGGAAGGGCAGGCTGACGGGCATCGTGGGTAGAATGCTAAAAAAAGACGCTGGTATTTTACACTTGTACTGCCGAGCAGTGCCGCGCCTTTACTTTCAGGAAATATTTCAGGAGCTGCGTCATGTGCGTGAATTACCATCCCCCGACGCCCGAGATGTTCAATGGCCGCATTGGCGCGTTCAGCCAGTTGCCGCGCGACTGGCAGTGGCCCGAAGAAACGTGGAAGGATTACGATGCGCCGATCCTGTGCGCCGCGCCCGGGCTGGCACCGCAGGCGCGCGTGGCGAGCTATGGCATGGTCCCGCGCCGCCACATTCCGCCTGACGTCAAACCGTTCGACACGATGAATGCGCGCGCCGAATCACTCGTCGCGCGCCGTTCGTTTGCGTCGGCCTGGCGCCGCCTGCAACTGTGCGCGGTGCCGATGCTGTGGTTTTACGAGCCGTGCTACGAGAGCGGCCGCGCCGAACGCACGGCGATCGGCATGCGCGACAAATCGCTGTTCTGGGTGGCGGGGCTGTGGCGCGAATGGCAGGAAGCCGACGGCAGCATGACCAGTGCCTTCACCCAAATCACGATCAACGCCGACACGCATCCCTTGATGCGCCGCATGCACCGGCCGGGCGACGAAAAGCGCTCGCTGGTGCTGCTGGGTGACGACGAGGTGCGCGACTGGCTGGGCAGCCGCGATCTCGATGTGGCGCACAGCTTCCTGCGCCATTTCCCGGCCGAGGCGATGACGGCGTGGCCGGCGCCGCTGGCGCCGAGGCGCGCAGCAGCGCCGACCGCAGCGCCGGTGCCTGTCAATGGCGAGTTGTTCTGATCAGCGCAGCAGGCACGGGCGCTTGTTGTCGAATTTCCAGTCGCGGATCAGGTACTGCATTGCCACCGCATCGTCGCGCGCCCCCAGGCCGAGATTCTTGTAGGCCTGGTGCGCCGCCTCGAGCTTGTCGGCATCCAGTTCAATGCCCAGGCCCGGGCGCGCCGGCACCTGCACCATGCCGCCTTCGATGCGCAGCGGCTCTTTGGTCAGGTGCTGGCCATCCTGCCAGATCCAGTGGGTGTCGATGGCCGTGACACGCCCCGGCGCGGCGGCGCCCACATGGGTGAACATCGCCAGCGAAATATCGAAGTGGTTGTTCGAATGCGAGCCCCAGGTCAGGCCGAACATCTCGCACAACTGCGCCACCCGCACCGAGCCCTGCATGGTCCAGAAGTGCGGGTCGGCCAGCGGGATGTCGACCGACTGCAGCTGGATTGCATGGGCCATCTGGCGCCAGTCGGTCGCAATCATGTTGGTGGCCGTGCGCAGGCCCGTGGCGCGACGGAACTCGGCCATCACTTCGCGGCCCGAGTACCCGTTCTCGGCGCCGCACGGGTCTTCGGCATAGGCCAGGATGTCGTGCTTGTCGCGGCAGACCCGGATGGCGTCGGCCAGCAGCCAGCCGCCATTCGGGTCGAGCGTCACGCGCGCTTGCGGGAAGCGCTCGTGCAGTGCGACGATGGCTTCCATCTCTTCATCGGCGCCCAGTACGCCGCCCTTGAGCTTGAAGTCATTGAAGCCGTAGCGCTCGCGCGCCGCTTCGGCCAGGCGCACGATGGCTTCCGGCGTGAGGGCTTGCTCGTTGCGCAGGCGCAGCCAGGGATCGACCGCATCGGCCTCGCTGCGGTAGCCCAGTGGCGTCTTGCCGCTGTCTCCGACGTAGAACAGGTAGCCCAGCATCTCGACCGCCGTGCGCTGTTGGCCTTCGCCCAGCAGCGCCGCCACCGGCACGCCCATGAACTGGCCGAGCAGGTCGAGCATCGCCGATTCGACGGCCGTGACGGCGTGAATGGTCGTGCGCAGGTCGAACGTCTGCAGGCCGCGGCCACCCAGGTCGCGGTCGGCGAACGCGCTGCGCATCGCGTTCAGGACCTTGTTGTAGTCGCCCAGCGTGGCGCCGATGACGAACGGACCGGCGTCCTCGATGGTCTGGCGGATCTTTTCGCCACCGGGCACTTCGCCCAGGCCGGTATTGCCGGCGCTGTCGGTCAGGATCACGATATTGCGGGTGAACCAGGGGCCGTGCGCGCCGCTCAGGTTCAGGAGCATGCTGTCCTGGCCCGCGACGGGGACGACGCGCAGGCTGGTAATGACGGGGGCGTTTGCCGAAGTATTGGACATGATGGGCTGCTTGAAAAAAGTGTTGAACGAATCTGGCGTCAGTCCAGCGTGATCTTGCCGTTGACGATCACCTCGCGCCAGCGCGCCAGCTCCTGCGCCTGGAACCTGGCGAATTGCTCGGGCGTCGAGGCCACGACCTCGAAACCCTGTTCGGTCAGTTTGGCGGCAATCTGCGGATCGTGCAGTGCGCCCGTGATCGTCGCGTGCAGCGTGGCCTTCACATCTTTCGGCAAGCCCTTTGGCGCCGCGATGCCTTGCCACGAATAGACGTCGACTTCCCTGACGCCGGCTTCGCCCAGCGTCGGCACGTTCGGCAGCACCGCCGAGCGCTTGCTGCCCGTGACGGCCAGGGCCTTGAGTTTACCGGCCTTGATGTGGCTGAGCACGACGTTGATGTTCTGGAAGGATGCATTGGCATGGCCGCCCAGCAGGTCGGTGATCGCCGGTGCGCCGCCCTTGTACGGCACGTGCAGGCCCGAGGTGCCGGTCTTTTGCCAGAACAGCGCCGTCGTCAGGTGGTCGGAACTGCCGGCACCGGACGTGGCGAACGTGATCTTGTCCGGATTTTTCTTCAGATAGGCGACGAACTCCGCGACGGTGGTGGCCGGCACGGTGGCATTCGTCACCAGCACGTTCGGGGCCTGCACGGCCACGGTCAGCAAGTCGAAGTCCTTCGACGGATCGTAGGGCAGCGTCTTTTGCAGCAGCGGGTTGACCGAATACACGCCAATGGAGGCGACCATCAGCGTGTAGCCATCGGGCGCCGCGCGCTTGACATAGCCGCCGCCCAGCGCGCCCGTGGCGCCCGGCCGGTTATCAACTACCCACGGCTGGCCCAGTTTGGCGCTGACCTTCGGGCCGATGGCGCGGGCGATGGCGTCGGTGGAGCCGCCCGCCGGGAACGGCACGACGACATTGATTGCCTTGTCAGGAAAACCTGCTGCCTGCACGCTGCCAGCGATTGCCAGTGTCATGAGCAGGGATGAAACCTTGGTACGGATCGTCATTGTGTCTCCTCGTTGTTATGGTGTCAGGGCTCAGAAGCTGTGGCGCACGCCCAGATTGTAGGCAGTGTCGCCGCTGCCCGATTCGGTATTGTTCGCCACCGTGTAGCCGGCGCCGTTGCGGTTGTCGACGTGGCCGTAGGCGGCGTACAGGCCGGTGCGCTTGGACAGCGCGTACAGGTAGCCGATGCCCCAGGCATTGGCATCCTGGTTGAAACGGGTGCGGTCATCCTTGTGCAGGACCGACGCCAGCAGCGTGCCTCCCATGACGGGCGCCGAGATGCCGAGCAGGTAGCTGCGTCCGTCCGTCGACGGCGTTGGCCGCACGCCGCCATACGGGTTGTTGGCGTTGTTCAAAGGCGCGGCGTTGTCGCCCTTGTCGCTGCTGATGCCCGAGTGCAGCTTGATCCAGCCAGCGTTGTACGAGGCCGCAAGCAGAACGTTGCGGCCGATCGACCGGTCCACGCTAGGTGCGGCGCCAGTGGCGGCGACATCGGTGTTCTTGTTGTTGTAGACGAGGCGCACGGCCAGCGGGCCGGCCGCGTAGCCAATCGCGCCGCCGAACTGGCGTCCTGCGGCCGAGCGGCTTTGCTCGCCCACGCTGTAGGCCAGTTCGCCGTCGAAGCCGTTCTTCTTTGGCGTGGCGTAGGTGATCGTGTTGCTGGTGCGGATATTGGTGCCGTTGTGGGGAAACAGGCTCTTGGCGCTGCCCGCATAGCCAGTGTTGAACGGGTCGACGATCGAGACCATCGCCGTGTGATACGGCGTGTACTGGCGCCCGAGCGCCACCGAACCTAACTTGCCGCGCAAGCCGACGAATGCCTGACGGTTGAAGATGGTGCCGGCGGCGTCGATTTCGCCGGTATCGATCTTGGTGCCGCCTTCGAGCGTGAAGAAGGCGGCCATGCCGTCGCCCAGTTCTTCCACGCCGCGCAGGCCGAAGCGCGAGGCGGCGGCGGCGCCGCTGGTGACCTTGGTGACGCGCCCGGCGGTACCGCCATCCTCGACGACGATGGCGGCGTCCACGAGGCCGTAGAACGCGACGGACGTTTGGGCATGGGCCGTGCCGGCGCCCAGTAACAGGACAAGCGCTGCTGCTGTTTTCAAGACTGTCTCCTTTGTTATGTGGTCGGACCTTATGCGATCCGTACGCAGCCTTTGGCTTCATCCACCTGGGGCTGGGTCCATCATAGAGCGGAGATCAATGCCGAATCAATCCAAAGGCTGTCGCCACCAATACAGGATTTGAATCAATGCCGGCATCAAGCAGGATGGAACGACGCCAGTACCTTCTGCTTGAGCAGTGCCAGCACGGGATTGTCATTGTCGCGCCGATAGGTAGCGACCAGGTGCACCGGGTCGGTGGCTACCTTGCGCAGGACGATGCCTTCGAACTTCAGCCGCGCCGCGCCTTCCGCAATCAGGGCCGCGCCCATGCCGGCGCCGACCAGGGCCAGCATCGTGTGCACCTGGCCGATATGCTCGACGATGTCGGGCACCACGCCAGCCCTGGCAAACCGTTCGCTCAGCATCTGGTAAAACGGCCGCGCCTCGTAGGGCGAGTACATGACGAACGGTTTGCCGTGAAAGCACGCCAGCGTCGGGGCCTCGGGCCACAGATCGGCGTCGCTTTCCTGGATCGCCAGCATCAGCGATTCGGTCACCATCAGGATGCTTTCCAGTTCGCTGTTGATGGTGTGGGGACGCATCAGGCCAAGGTCGATTTCACCGGCGTTCAGCGCTTCGACTTGCGCCGTACTGACCAGCTCCTTGAGATTGAGGGCGACCTGGGGACAGGCCTGGCGGATACCGCGCACGACGGCCGGCAGCAGGCTGTAACCCGATGCGGCGCTGAAGCCAATGGTCAGCGAACCCTGTTCGCCGCTGGCGGTGCGGCGCGCCTTGACCGCGGCTTCCTGCGCCAGGCGCAGGATCCGCGTTGCTTCAGGCAGGAAGGCCGCGCCGGCGGCGGTCAGCGTGACAGAGCGGCTGGTGCGCTCGAGCAGCGCGACGCCCACGCTGTGTTCGAGCAGGCGGATCTGACGGCTCAGGGGCGGCTGCGTCATGTTCAGGCGCTCGGCCGCGCGGCTGAAGTGCAGTTCCTCGGCGACCGCGACGAAGCAGCGCAGCTGGCTGATTTCAAACAAGGGTTACCTCTTCACCAGGATACGGCGGGTCGCCGGGCGAATAGTGTAACCGGTGGAGGATGGATCAAGCCCGCGGGTTACAAGCCGATGTACTCCCGGTGGAAACGGCTGCCCAGGCGCGTGAGCACCTCGTACCCGATCGTGCCGGCCTGCGCCGCCACGTCATCCACCGTCTGCTGCGCGCACAGTAGGTCGACGCTCTGGCCCGGCGCAATGCGCTCGTCCGGCACGCCGGTCACGTCCAGCGTGATGCTGTCCATCGACACCGTGCCGACGAAGGGCACGGCCACGCCGTTTATGTACGCATACGAGCGGCCGCTCAGCGCGCGCAGCCAGCCGTCAGCGTAGCCGATGGCGATCGTGGCGATGCGGCGCGGGCCGGGCGCCACGTAGCGCGCGCCGTAGCCGACGATGTCGCCCGCGTCGATGCTGCGCAGCTGCACCACGCGCGCAGCGAGTGACACGGCCTGCGCCAGCGGATTGACGCCACCTGGCTGCGGGTGGATGCCGTACAGCGCCGCGCCCGGACGCAGCAGGTCGTGATGAAAGGCCGGGCCAAGAAACACGCCCGACGAATTGGCCAGGCTGCCCGGCACGCCGGGGAACAGCGCGCGCACAGCGTCAAAACGCTGGCGCTGGCGCGCATTGATTGGGTGCTGGGCTTCGTCGGCGCAGGCCAGGTGACTCATGACCAGTTGCGGGCGCAGGCCGTCCAGCCAGGCCGGGTCCTGGCGCAGGCGCTCGACATCCGCGCCAGCGAGACCCATGCGCGCCATGCCCGTGTCGAACTGCAGCGCGGCCGGCAGCACGCGGCCGGTTTCCCGTGCCAGCGCGCGCCATTCTGCGAGCTGGTACGGATCGTTCAGCACCGGCACCAGGTCGTGCGCCAGGCAGTCGCGCGCCGCGCCGGGCATTGCGCCATGCATCACATAGATGGTGGTCCCGGCCGGCAGGAGCGTGCGCAGGCGGATGCCTTCATCCAGGTGCGCCGTGAAGAACGTGCGGCAGCCTTCGGTCACCAGCGCAGCAGCCACCGGCGCCACGCCCAGGCCATACGCATCGGCCTTGAGCACCGCGCCGCATTCGACGCCACCGAGCGCGCGCAGATGGCGGTAGTTGGCCCGCACCGCGTGCAGGTCGACGGTGAGATACGCGCCAGCGCGCGTTGCGGACGCCATTGCCTCAGTTCCGCGCCAGTTCGGCATCAGGAGAAACGTCGCGTGCGCCGGCGTAGCGGAACACGGCCAGGTCGTCGGCGCGGATCGCCGGCGTCTTGCCGCCAACCAGGTCGGCGATGACCGTCGCCGAACCGGCCGCCATGGTCCAGCCCAGCGTGCCGTGGCCCGTGTTGAGGAACAGGTTACGCAGTGGCGTGGGGCCGACGATCGGTGTGCTGTCCGGCGTCATCGGGCGCAGGCCCGTCCAGAAGCTGGCCTGCGCGGTATCGCCCGCGCCGGGGAACAGGTCGTTGACGACGAGTTCGAGCGTTTCGCGGCGGCGCGGATTGAGCTCCAGATTGAAGCCCGACAGCTCGGCCATGCCGCCCACGCGGATGCGGTCATCGAAGCGCGTCACGGCGATCTTGTAGGTTTCGTCGAGGATCGTCGAGACGGGCGCGCGCGCCGCGTCGATGATCGGCACGGTCAGCGAGTACCCCTTCATCGGATACACCGGCACCGGGAACCAGCGCTGCAGCAGGGCGCGCGTGTGGCTGCCCGTGGCCAGCACGTACTGGTCGGCGGTGAACACGCCCTTGTCGGTGACGATGCCGGCGATCTCGCCACCGGCTTGTTCCAGGCGGCGCACGGTGGTGTCGAATTCGAAGCGCACACCCAGGTCGCGCGCCATGGCGGTCAGGCGCGTGGTAAACAGCTGGCAGTCGCCCGTTTCATCGTTCGGCAGGCGCAGGCCGCCCACCAGCTTGTGGGCGACATTGGCCAGTGCCGGTTCGGCTGCGGCCAGCTGCGCGCCTTGCAGCACTTCATACGCCACGCCGGCGTCGCGCAGCACGTTGATGTCCTTGGCGGCGCTGTCGAACTGCTGCTGCGTGCGAAACAGCTGCACGGTGCCTTGCTGGCGGCCTTCGTAGGCGATGCCGGTGTCGCGTCGCAGCTGGCGCATGCAATCGCGGCTGTATTCGGCCAGGCGCACCATGCGCTCCTTGTTGACGGCGTAACGCGCCGGGTCGCAGTTGCGGTACATCTCCCACATCCACTGCAGCTGGAACAGCGTGCCGTCGGGCTTGATCGACAGCGGCGCGTGGCGCTGGAACAGCCATTTGGCAGCTTTCAGCGGAATGCCGGGTGCGGCCCACGGCGAGGCGTAGCCGGGCGAAATCTGGCCGGCATTGGCGAAACTGGTTTCGAGGGCGGGGCCGGGCTGACGGTCGATCACGGTCACTTCATGCCCGGCCAGGGCCAGGTAATACGCGGTGGTGACGCCGACCACGCCGCTGCCCAATACGATGACACGCATAATTTCCTCGAAAAGAATCAGGATTTGGTAAAGCTTGCCATCGTACCGCCAGAAGCCTGATAATTGTTTCTGTTAATACGGAATTTTTCAGCAAATATTACGGAGTTTGTCCATGCGCGTGCATAAGGCCTCGAACCGCATCCTCGACCGCATCGACCTGCACATCCTGGCGGTGCTGCAACAGGATGCGCGGATCGTCATGAAAGACCTGGCCGAGCAGGTCGGGCTCTCGCTGACGCCCTGCATCGAGCGCGTCAAGCGCATGGAACGCGACGGCGTGATCATGGGCTACTACGCGCGCGTCAATCCGCAGGCGCTGGGCATGCAGATCCTGGTGTTCGTCGAAATCAACCTGCACCAGAAATCGGACAAGGCCTTCGAGCGCTTCCGGCGCGCGATGCTGGCGATTCCCGAGGTGCTCGAATGCCACCTGGTGTCGGGCGACTTCGACTATCTGATCAAGGCGCGCATTCCCGAGATGTCCGAGTACCGGCGCCTCTTGGGCGAGATCCTGCACGTGGCCGATGCGGGCCAGTCCAAGAGCTATGTGGTGATGGAAGAACTGAAGGAGACGCTGGCGCTGTCGATTCCGCGATAGGGGAAGGTGGGACAGGGGCTCTATACTGACCGGACAATTCAACCACCCACGGAGTGCTTGTGAACACCTTGACGACGCTGCTCGGCATCCGCCATCCGATCATCCAGGCGCCGATGGCCGTCTTCGGCACGCCGCAGCTCGCGGCGGCCGTGACCGAGGCCGGCGGCCTCGGGTCGCTTGCACTGGGTCACGTCACGCCGGCGCAGGCGGAAAGCGCGATCACGGCGCTGCAGGGGTTGACGGGCGGCCCGTTCAACGTCAACTTCTTTACGCACGCGCCCGCGCGGCCTGATGCGGCGCGCGAGGCGCGCTGGCTCGATCATCTTGCGCCGCACTTCGCGCGCACGGGCCAGGCGCCGCCGACGGCGCTGCGCGAAATCTACCGCAGCTTCCTGGACGATCCAGCCATGCTCGACGTGCTGGTGCGCACGCGCCCGGCCGTGGTCAGCTTTCATTTCGGCGTGCCGACCGCGCAGCAGATCGATGCGCTGCACGACGCCGGCTGCGTGCTGATGGCCACCGCCACCAACCCGTTTGAAGCGCGCGCCATCGAGGCGGCCGGCATCGACATCGTCGTCGCCCAAGGCTACGAGGCGGGCGGGCATCGCGGCATCTTCGATCCGTCCGTGCCCGACCCGGCGCTCGGCACGTTCGCGCTGGTGCGCCTGCTGGCCAGGGCCGTGCGGATCCCGGTGGTCGCGGCTGGCGGCATCATGGACGGGCAGGGCATCGCCGCCAGCCTGCGCCTGGGCGCGGGTGGCGTGCAGATGGGGACGGCGTTCCTGGCCTGCCCGGAAGCGCAGACGTCAACGCATTATCGCGCGCTGTTGACGCAACCGGAGCTTGGCACGGCCGTCACCGCCACGATTTCAGGCCGGCCGGCGCGCGGCATCATCAACCACTTTGTCAACGAGATCGACAGGCCCGGGCGTCCGCCGGTTCCCGATTACCCGATCGCCTACGATGCTGCCAAGGCGCTGCATGCCGCAGCCAGCAGCCAGGGGCTCGACGACTATTCGGTCAACTGGGCCGGGCAGGCGTATGCGCTGGCGCGGCCGATGCCGGCGGCGCAGCTCGTGGCGCTGCTGGTTGAAGAAATGCGCACTGCGCAGGAAGTCTGAGATGGCGCGCAAACCCGACCTGCCGCTGCACGAGGTGCGCCGGTTCCTGGAGCCGGGCCCGGTGGTGCTGGTCACGTCGGCCCACGCGGGCGAGCGCGACGTGATGGTGATGGGCTGGCACACGGTGATGGAATTTTCCCCGTCCCTGATCGGCTGCGTGATCTCGTCCGCCAACCACAGCCACGGCCTGATCCGCGCCAGCGGCGAATGCGTGATCAACCTGCCGACCAGTAGCCAGCTCGAAGCGGTGCTGGGCGTGGGCTCGACGTCCGGTGTGGACACCGACAAGTTCACGGCGTTCGGCCTGACGCCGGAGGCCAGCGAGCTGGTAGCGGCGCCGTCGATCCGCGAATGCCACGCCCAGTTCGAGTGCCGGCTGCATGACGACAGCCTGGTCGAACGCTACGACTTTTTCATCTGGGAAGTGGTGGCGGCGCGCGCAGCGGCGCGGCCGCGGCACCCGGAGACGCTGCATTACAAGGGCGACGGCACGTTCATGGTGGCAGGCAAGATCATCCGGCGTCAGCGCGACGGCTTGAAGTAGTCGCGCCGCTTCAGTGCGCCTGCGAGGTGGGTGCCCTGGCGGCCCGGGGGCGCGCCGGGCATCGTCACCAGTGCAAGGTCGGTGGAAATGCGATGCAGCGAGAGCAGGTCGAGCAGCGCCGCAACGAGCCCCCGGCCGAGCGCGATGTCGCCTTCTTCGACCAGCGGCAACGCGCGGTGCAGCGCCGCCAGGATGATGGCGTTGTCGGCCAGGTGATCGTGCCGGCGGTGGTAGTCGAGCAATTCCATCACCGTTTCTTCGTGCCGGAATCCCGCTTCGACCCGGGCCACCAGCACGGGAAACTCGCGTACGAAATGGGCGTCCGGCGTGCGGACAGGATCGAGTGCACACGCCAGGCGCTCGCACAGCCGGCGCCGGGCATGGCGAATGGCGGCGCCAATGGCGCCCGCCCCGCCGCCCGGAGAATGGCGAAAGCCCATGGTGTGATCAGTGCGCGCTCAGTGCGCAATCAGCAGCGGCACCGGCGCGCTGCCGAGCAGGTCGCGCGTGACCCCGCCCAGGAACCATTCTCGGTAGCGGCTGTGGCCGAAGGCACCGGCGACCATCAGGTCTGCGTGGCGATGGCGCGCCAACGCCGTCAGTGCATCGCTCTCCCGTGCCCGGGTATGCTCGACAACGACATTGACCTTCACCCCGTGGCGCGCCAGGTACAGCGCCATATCCGCACCCGGCTCTTCGCCGTGCAGTTCGGACTGGTGTTCGGGGTTGATCAGCGCGAGCGTGACGCTGCGGGCCTGCGCGAGCAGGGGCAGGGCAGCGCTGATGGCGCGCTGGGCCGGCATCGAGCCATCCCAGCCAACCAGCACGTTGCCGGCGATTGGCGCGCCGTCGTAGGCGGTGGGCACCACCAGCACGGGACGTGTACCGCCCAGTGCCAGGGTCTGCGGCAGGCCGTGTTCGACGCCGAAACGATCGTGCGGGTCTGGCTGACTGACGACGATCAGGTCGGCATAGCGCGACTGCAGCAGCAGGCCGTCGTGCGTGCTGCCCTCGAACAGGCGCGCTTCGGCGCCGACGATGCCGAGACGCTGCGCCTGCTCGAGAAATCCGTTGAGCCGGGTGCGGACGTCGTCGCGCAGCGCTTCGAATCCACGATCGGACAGCGGTGCCGCCATGCCGCCATTGAGCACCGCGTAATTGGGCAGGGAGATGCCGGTGGCGCCGGCGCCGACGAGGTGGGCGCCGTGCGCGTCGGCCAGCATGGCCGCCGCGCGCAACCGGCTGGTCTGCTTTGCAGTGCCGTCGATGTGCACGAGGATGGTCTTGAACATGATGGACTCCGTTCGTATGCGCGTGCAACGGTGCACGATGAGAAAAGCATACGCCCGGCGCGCGCCCAAGTCAGGCGCGCGTTTGATGCAGGTCAAGCAGTCAGCACAGCGGCCAGCACCATCACCAGGCCGGCCAGCGACACGAGCCACACGAGCGAGCGCACGTACGGGATCCCGGCCGCATACAGCGGGATATAGACGATGCGCGCGACCAGATACATCCAGCAGCCCCACAGTGTCAGGTCGCCTTCGCTGCCCGACACGTGCGCGATCAGGACCGCGCCAATGAACAGCGGCAGCGTCTCGAACAGATTGGCCTGCGCCCGTTGCAGACGCGCCGTGACGGGCCGCGGTGGCGGAGCTTCGCCGTCACGGGCGCTGGCGTTGTACTGGATGCCGGTCTCGGCGGTGCGCAGGTTGGCCGTCAGCATGATCTGGAACAGCGCCAGCACGAGGGTCCAGGCCAGCAGGGTCAGTTCGGTCGTCATTGTTGTTTCCTTGTTATGTGGGTAGACGGACGCAGTGTCGCGCCTTTCCCGTGTTCAGGCGCGCACTGCTGACCGGCCCGGCTAAAAGCTCAGGGGCGGACCTGCCCCGCGCCGAGCAGGTCGCCACGGGGCCGTCCCCACTGGTGTACGGGTGCCGGACATGGCTGGCTGGCCATTGCCTTGTACGGCAGCGTCGAAAAATTGTCTTCGCCGGGCGCAGAAAAGCGGATGTCAGTGGCCTTGCCGTCGATCAGCGAGGGCACGCGCGCGAAGCGCAGCCACGCGTCGAACTGGCAATTGTCGCGCTGCAGTCCGCGCAAAGCGGCCAGGCTGCCGCCTTCACGATACTTCCAGGCGAAATCGGCAGGTGCGCTGCCCGGCATGCCGCCAAAGCGCACCGGGCAGGCCTGCACCCCGGATACGCCCGGTGCCAGGCTCAGCACGCCAAGGCGGATTGCATAACTGCCGGCGCTGCCATTGTCGGTCACGGTCGCGAACGACCAGCACAGCGGGTTGGACGGGAACGCCGACAACGGCATGTCGAGCACGCGGCTGCCCGGTTCAACTTGGGCCAGTGCGCTGCGGATCTGTTCGCGCGCCAGGTGCCCGGCCACCCCCTGGATGGCGATGAATCCGATGCAGGCAATGATTGCCGTGACCAGGCCGGCGGCGCCGCCCCGGCGCGATGCCAGCGCGATCGCGCCGGCCAGCAGCAGCAAGCCAAGAAGCGAGCCCCACTGCAGGAAGCCCATCGTGAAAAACAGCACCGGCGCGGCGAGCATCAGGCCGGTGAGCATCCGGCGCAGCACGCGGCCCGGCACCTGCAGCGCCAGTGCCACGCCCAGGGCAGTCCAGAACACGGGTTCGACGATGAACACGATGTCGCCATACAGCCAGCGCGCATCGAGCGGATAGAACGGGTGCACTCCGTACACGTTCAAAAAATCGAATGACAGGTGCAGCACCATGCCAAGTGCGGCCGTGGCAAGGATCGCGTTGCGCGCCGTCCGGTCGCCCTGCATGAGCCGCCGCGCGCCCGGCCACAGCAGCCACATCAGCCCCAGTAGCAGGGCGATCTGCGGCAGCGCGAACAGCAGCGTGTGCGTGTGGCCCCGGTGGTGCAGCAGATAGCCCAGCGGCGGAGCCAGCAGTGGCGTCAGCACCAGGTCCAGGTCGGGGAAGTTGCTGGCGAGCGCGCCGGTGGCCAGCAGGACGCGGCGACGGGTGCGCCCGCGCTGCGGATCGGGATCGACAGGCAGGGCGCGATCGACGAGTTCGCCGAGGGCCAGGCCGACGAGGGAGTGGGTCAGATTATCCATTTGCAAAGTTTATCCTGAAAAGCAACACCCTGAGTCCGGCCGGGAATAACGCTCGCGCTACAGGGAAGTGACCTGGCTATTTTTGATCCAGATCAAATTTTTTTCGGAAAGTCGTCCGTACAATTTAAAAATTGCATCAAGGCAATTTCTAGGAGAGCGCAGTGCGTCACAACCAGCCCGTCACCACGACCGAATACCGGATACAACCAGGGCAGTCGATCGTCTCGAAGACCGATACCAAGGGCCGCATTACCTATGTAAATCCGACGTTTGTCGAGGTCAGCGGCTATTCCGAAGTCGAGCTCCTGGGCAAGGCCCACAATCTGGTGCGGCATCCGGCCATGCCGCCCGAGGCCTTTGCCGACATGTGGCGCACGCTGCAGGGCGGTGAACCGTGGACCGGCCTCGTCAAGAACCGCCGCAAGAACGGCGACTTTTATTGGGTGGTGGCCAATGTGGCGCCGATCCGCGAGCAAGGCCAGATAACGGGTTATATGTCGGTGCGCACTGCGCCCACACGTGAACAGGTCGAGACGGCATACGCGCTGTACCGCAAGTTCACGGACCACGACGCGCATGGACTGGCCATCGTGCGCGGGTGCGTCGTGCGTACCGGCTTGCGGCTGGATCGCGGGCTGCGCCTGCTGCGCGATGCGCCGCTCGGTCAACGGCTCGGCTGGCTGATGGGCAGCCAGGCACTGTTGCTGGTGGCGCTGGGTCTGGCGGTTGGTGACGGCGCGTGGCGCGCGGCCGCCGGCGTGGGGGCACTGGCCACGCTTGCGGCCTGGTACGGACTGCAACGCAGCATCGTGCGGCCACTGCGCGAGGCGATTGCCACCGTCGATGCACTGGCCGGCGGCGATCTGTCGCATCCGGCGCCGGCGTCGGTGGCCGGCAGTGGCGAGATGGGCCGCCTGCAACTGGCGCTGCGCCAGTTGACCGTCAACCTGACGGCAATCATCGGCGACGTGCGCGACAACGTCAGCTCGATCGAGCGCGCCACCCGCGCGATCGCCGCCGGCAACGCGGACCTGGCCAACCGCACCGAAGCGCAGGCCGCGAGCCTGGAGCAGACCGCGGGCAGCCTGGGCACGATTGCCGAGGCGGCGAGCCGCAACACGGACAGCGCCGTGCGCGCCGACGGCATGGTGCTGGCCGCGACCACCGTCGCCGGACACGGTGGCCAGGCCGTCGAGCGGGTCGGCGCGACGATGCAGGAAATCAGCGCCTCGTCGAACCGGATTGGCGACATCATCGGCCTGATCGATGGCATCGCGTTCCAGACCAGTCTGCTGGCGCTCAATGCCGCCGTGGAAGCGGCCCGCGCCGGCGAGCAGGGCCGGGGTTTTGCGGTCGTGGCCGGCGAAGTGCGCAGCCTGGCCCGGCGCACGGCTGGGGCCGCCCGCGAAATCACGGGACTGATCGAAACGTCCCAGGCGCATGTGGGCCAGGGCGGGCAGCTGGTGGGCGCCGCCGGCCAGACGATGCGCGACGTGGTGAGCAAGGTGGCCGATGCGGCCGCGATCATGAGCGCGATCACGGCGGCCAGCCGCGAGCAGGCACTGGAAATCGATGGCGTGAATGCAGCCATGGTGGAACTCGACGCGATCACGCGGCGCAATGCGGCCCAGGTCGAGGAATCGGCGGCGGCCTCGGGCAACGTGGCCGATGAGGCGGCGCGCCTGTCGCTGGCGCTGTCGGTCTTCAAATTTCGCAGTACGGGGCGGGCGCGGACTGCCGACTCGGCCGCGTTTGATGTACCGCATGGATTCATCCCGCATGGCTCAATAAGCTGACGGCTGATCGAACCGCGTTCCGCAGTTTGCTGAAATCTTTTGCTGGAGTTTGTTCATCATGCCGGGTCACGCCGAAATCCCCTCCGCGGTACGTTCCGCCATTGTCTTTCCCGCCGCCCGCTTCGATGGCGCGTTGCTGGCCCGCCTGGGCAAGTCCGGGCCGCGCTACACCTCGTATCCCACTGCCGATCGCTTCGGCGCCGATTTCGGCCCCGGCGACTATCTGGAAGCCGTCGCAGCGCGGCGCCAGCGCGGCGGGCGTCCGCTGTCGCTGTACGTGCACATTCCGTTTTGCGACACGGTCTGCTACTACTGCGCCTGCAACAAGATCGTCACGCGCAAACACGAGCGGGCCGCCACCTACCTCGATTACCTCAAGCGCGAAATCACGATGCAAAGCCAGCTGTTTGCCGGCATGAACGAGGTCGAGCAACTGCACTTTGGCGGCGGTACGCCGACCTTTCTGCTCGACGCCGAAATGGACGACCTGATGGCGCATCTGCAGGCCAGCTTCCGGTTCGCACCGGATGCGATTGGCGAGTACGGGATCGAAGTGGATCCGCGCACCGTGTCGCCCGAGCGGGTGGACAGCCTGCGCCAGCAGGGGTTCAATCGCATCAGCCTGGGTGTGCAGGATTTTGATCCGGACGTGCAGCGCGCCGTGAACCGCGTCCAGCCCGAAGCCGAGACCGTGGCCATCATCGACGCCGCGCGCGCCGCCGGTTTCCGTTCGGTGAGCATCGACCTGATCTACGGCTTGCCGAAGCAGACGCTGGTCAGCATGGCGCAGACGCTCGAGAAGGTCATCCAGGCCAGCCCGGATCGCATCTCGGTCTACCACTATGCCCACATGCCGCATCTGTTCAAGCCGCAGCGGCGCATCCTGGAAGCCGACATGCCGACTGCGGACACCAAGCTCGCGATGCTCCAGCTGTGCATCGAGCGCCTGGGCGCGGCGGGTTACGTGTATATCGGCATGGACCATTTCGCCAAGCCGGGCGACGACCTTGCCGTGGCCCAGCGCCAGGGCCGGCTGCACCGCAACTTCCAGGGTTATTCCACGCATGCCGACGCCGACCTGGTCGCCTGCGGCGTGTCGAGCATCGGCGCCGTGGGCGCGACCTACAGCCAGAACGCCAAGACGCTCGACGATTACTATGCGCTGATCGATGCCGGCGTGCTGCCGCTCCAGCGCGGCATCCGTCTGGACATGGACGATCTGCTGCGCCGTGCGATCATCCAGAAGCTGATGTGCCAGTTCGAGTTGTCGATCGCCGCCATCGAACAGGCATTTCCAATCGTGTTCGCCGACCATTTCGCGGCCGAGCTGGTGGCGCTGCGCCCGCTGCAGGCCGATGGCCTGGTGCAGGTGGACGACGCGTGGATCAGCGTCACGCCCAAGGGGCGCCTGTTGATCCGCAACCTGTGCATGGTGTTCGATCGCTACCTTGGCCGGCAGGCCGACGGGCCACGCTTTTCGCGCACCATCTAGGATGGGGCATCAGCCCCGCACGACGCGTACCACGACCGCCACCATCACGACCAGCACTGCCAGCACGCCCAGCGCTGCCAGGACGACGCCGTACCACGGGCGGCGCGTGTAGGCGCCGCCCGTGATGACCGCGACATAGCGTTCCTGGGCCCGCCCGCCCCAGACATGCCAACCGACCAGGAGGCCGACCGTGGCCGAGACAGGCGGCGCCAGGTTGCGCCCGACGATGTCGCTCACGCCGAGCAGGACGCCGAACGCGACGAAGTAACCGAGCAGCATGCAGCACCAGGCCCGTGCTTCCAGAGACTGGTCATCTTCGCCCAGCGTATCCCAGTTGCACATGTGAATGTAAGCGCTGAAGGCGGGCGAGAGCAGTGCGCCCAGATACGTTGCCGCGCGCGGATTCCACAGGGGCAGGCTGGCGTCGAGCGTGCAGGCTTTGCTTGGCGTCATCGGTGGCGCGTCTGGTGCGACCTCAAGAAGGGTTTCCACGGCAGTCTCCGTTGGTTTCCATGTGGAAACATCATGGGCGTGCACCGATGGATCATCCTTGACGCCGGGCAGATCAGGCCAAGACGCCGCACCAGGATCTGCGCTGGCCCAAGCGTCAGTCGTCGCCAGCGCCCAGGCGCGCGATGGCGCGCACGTAGACCAGTTCGGCGAACAGTTCGACCAGCGTCTGCGTCACGATGATCGCCGGCAGCAGCGGCAGCGCGCCCGGCACGGCAAGCGCCAGCGGCAGGATCACGAGCGAATTGCGGGTGGCGCCGCTGAAGGCAACGGCGCGCGCGGCGGGCGCCGCCAGCCGGCACAGGCGCGCGACAAGCCAGCCGGCCAGCGGCGCCAGTACCGCAAACGCGGTGTAGACGGGGACGACGGCCAGCGCTGCAGAGCGCGACTGGCCCAGCTGCGGCAGCACGGACGCCACCACGACGAACAGCACGAGCGCCGTGGCCGGCACCGGCAATACGCCAAGCAACACAGCAGCCTGCGCACCGGTGCGCGTGCGCGCTGCCCAATACTGCACGGCGCCCGCCAGCACCAGCGGCGCGACGATCAGCCAGAGGAAGGCGTCAATGAACGGTGCCGGCTGGATCAGGGCGGCGGCAGCGTCACCGAGCAGGATGCGCAAATAGACCGGCAGCAGCGCCATCTGCGCCACCAGCAGCACCGGCGTTGCGGCCAGCAGGGCGCGTGCATCGGCGCGGCCCAGGTGCGAGAACGTGACCACGTAGTCGATGCAGGGCGCGAGCAGCACGAGCAGGACGCCGAGCCGGATCAAGGGGTCGGCCGGCGCCAGCGGCAGCAGGCACGCGACCAGCAGGGGAATGACGAGAAAGTTGGTGAACAGGAGCGCGGCCAGGAAGCGCAGGTGCGTGAAGGCGCGGCCCAAATGTGCGAGCGGCACCTGCAGAAAGGTCACGAACAGCATGAAGGCCAGCGCCGGATTGATGACGGGGCCCAAGCTGGACGTTGCCGGCATCAAGCCTGCCACAACGAGCGCCAGCGCCAGCGCCACAGCGCCGAAGTAGATGGCGATCTGCCGGTGTTCCAGCTTGTCGCGCAATGCCTGCATGGGTATGTCGCCTCGTCGGATGAATGGTGGCGGTATTGTAAGATGCCGCTGTCGATCGATCGGGAGAGCATGTGCAGTACCGGAACCTCATGTTGTACTGGCTGGCCCTTGGCCTTGGCGGGCTGCTGGCTTTTCGCGTGCCCGTTGTCGGCTTCGCGCTGGGCATCGGCGCGCTGCTGTATTTTGTCTACGCGATTGGCTATTGGCTGATGTTCGTCGTGTTCCTGCACACGCGGCCGCGCAGCCGTCTCGTCTTCGGCATGACCCGGCGCACGGTCGCGATTCGCCTGGCCATCGGCGCGGCCGTCGTGTGCGTCGGCAGCCTGCTGCTGGGCTGGAAGGTGCTGGCCTGCATCGCGGCCGCGCTGCTGTGCTACTGCGGCGAGAGCATCTTCAAGGACCGCATGCTGACGGCGGCGCGCGGCTATACCGATTGACGGACGTTCGTTTTTGGTAGCGCGGTACTTACGCCGCATCGCAACAGCGACGTTGTCGATCTGTTTACTTCCGTGTTAGATTCTTTACGGCAAAAAGCAGCCACCGCCGACGACAGACAATCACAAGGAAGCCCACGACATGCCATTGACCCGCCAGCGCAGCATGCGCGCCATCATCGCCGCCCTGTTCGTTCCCGCCATGCTTGCCGGGGTCGCCATACCGGCAGCCGCCGCGCCAGCGCCGGCCGCACAGGCCGCCGCGAGCAAGCCGTACGCCACGTTCAACACCTGGGCCGACCGCTTCGCCGAAGACTGGGTGCGCCTGTCGCCACAGTCGGCCACGTCGACCCAGTACTTCAGCGGCGCCGAGCAGGCACGCCTGGACCGTGAACTGACGCCGCTGACTGCCGCACATCGCCAGAAGGCCGTGGCGCTGGCCCGCGAAGGCCTCAAGCGCCTGGATGGCTTCAAGAATGCCCCGCTGGATGCGACCCAGAAGATCTCGGCATCCGTGATGCGCTGGTCGCTGGACAACGTGATCGCGAACGAGCCGTTCGAAGACTACAACTTCGTGTTCTCGCAATTTAGCGGCGTGCAGAATGGCCTGGTCAACTTCATGACCAACACGCACCCGATGCGCAACAAGCAGGACGTCGACAGCTATCTGGCGCGCCTGGACCAGGTGGGCACGCGCATGGACGAGGCGCTGGTGCGCGCACGGGGCGCCGCGGCCAAGAAGCTGATCCCGCCGCGCTTCATCCTCGAGCGCGCGCAGTTCCAGGTCGACCACTTCCTCAAGCCCCCCGCGGCCGAGAACGTGTTCGTGACGTCGCTGACCGAGCGCAGCGCCGAGCTGAAAGACCTGACGCCGGAAGCGCGCAGCGCCGCCATCGCGCGCGCCACCAGCATCGTCGAAACGAAGGTGCGCCCGGCCTATGCGCGCGTGCAGGCCTTCATGGCCGAGATCCATCCGGCCACCACCGACGTGGCCGGCATCTCGCGCCTGCCGAACGGCGCCGCCGCGTATGCGCGCGCACTGGAAAACTTCACCAGCACCAAGCTCACCGCGGACGAGATCCACACGATCGGCTTGCGCGAAGTGGCGCGCATCGAAGCGGAGATGGACAAGCATCTGAAGTCGCTCGGCCTGAGTGAAGGCGGCATCGAAGCGCGCATGAAGCAGCTCGACGCGCGCTTTCAGCCGAAAGGCGAGGGCGATCCGCGCCCGGGCATCATCGCCAGCTACAACGAGATGGTGCGCGACGCCGAGCGCCGTAGCGCGCCGCTGTTCAACCTGAAGCCACGCGCGCCGGTGGACGTGCGCCGCGTCCCGCCGATGACGGAGCCGTCGGCTGCGGCCCACTACACCATGCCGGCGCCGGATGGCACGCGCCCTGGCATCTTCTGGGTGCCGCTCGTCGGCCCGACATTCCAGATGATCCGCATGCGCAGCCTGTCGTACCACGAGGCCGTGCCGGGTCACCACTTCCAGCTCGCGATCCAGCAGGAGATGAAGGATCTGCCGAAGTTCCGCAGCCAGCGCATCTTCAGCGGCGGCAGCGCGCACTCGGAAGGCTGGGCACTGTACACCGAGCGCCTGGCGGTCGAACAAGGCTGGTATGAAGGCGACGTGCCGGGCCTGCTCGGCGCGCTGGGGTCAGAGCTGTTCCGTGCCCGCCGCCTCGTGGCCGACACTGGCCTGCACACCAAGAACTGGACGCGCCAGCAGGCGATCGACTACGGCATGGGCGTGCAGGAAACCGAGCGCTACATCGTCTGGCCGGGCCAGGCCAATGCCTACATGATCGGCATGCTGCGCATCCTGGAACTGCGCCAGAAGGCGCAGACCGAACTGGGCGACAAGTTCTCGCTGCCGGCGTTCCATGACCTGGTACTGGGCGCCGGGTCGGTGCCGCTGGATGTGCTGGGCAATCTGGTGGACAACTGGATTGCGGGGCAGAAGAAGACGTGATTTCCAGCGCAGTTCTCTGGCGCGGGTAGTTTGTAGCGCCAGTATGATCATGACATCCCCGCGCAGGTCTGCCCTGAGCGCGGATGTTTTTGATATAGCGCGCATGTCCGCTGGCATTCGGTACGACCTGCCATTCCGGACCGGGACATCACGCGCATCCACTGGGCCAAACCAGTCATGCACGCTTGCGAAACCGCCAGTGCAAAGAACCCGGGCTTGTTTCGTACTGGTGTTCATGATGATCGTATGACGAAAGCCATCGGCAACCTTGCTGTCGTCCCGGACCATCACCCGAACCCGAATGAACGATCCGGAAGCAGACATATCGGGCATTTTCGCTGCTGGAATGGCCGACTTGAAACCTGCGAACGATATGCGATAACGGTCTGATATCGCCTCGGACAAAGGGCAAGCGACACCCTGAACTGACCAGACAATGAGGGTAGCGGCTTTAGCGGGAACTGGGCGAGCCGTATGCGGACGCGTTGCGCACAATTCAAGAGCCAATCCCTGTACGGCCACCCGCCGTCCCGATGATCAAGTCGGTCGCTTCGCTTGCGCTTGGAGGTAAATGACGACAGCCAGGTCGACCAGATGCGTTACTGGAGTGGCCCATTCCGACTTCCGCACGGCGGCTGCAAAGGCTGTCATGAAGTCTTCTGCAGGCATATCCATCAGGGTCTCGTTTGCACCTGCACCAGACAGGAGAATGCGTGCTACCCCGTGGGTGCCCCGTGATCGCGCCGGGTCCGTTGTCGCCGGAATTGTGTACGAAGGAGCATATGCGGGTGACTGCATCGGGCGTATCAGGCCCATATCCAGGAATTCTGGCCACATTCCCGCATGTTGGAGTAACAGGTCTTCGCGTTGCAGTACCCGCGCTGGGCGGTGTGGTGTGGCGCGTGCCAGTCGCATGCGGAAACGCGCCGCCATCGCTTCATAAATATCGTGGCGAAGCTCAGGATAGGCCAGGATTTCTTGTGCGTCAGGCAAATCGCTGGTTTCAAACAACCGGCTGCAAGCGTTGTGCTGGGGGGATTCGGCCAACAGCATACGGATGAGCAGTCGGACCTGGGCAGGGCGCGTTTTTCCCTTCGCGTCGATGCCGGCGGCCAGCGCTCGGACTGCAAAGAGCTGGGCTGGACTGGCACGACCGAGCACCCGCATGCATCGGGTCAACAAGCGAGCGACGATCGCCGTGGCGCCGCTGCGGTCGATCTCGCCCAACAACGCCATGGCATAACCCTGCTCCCCCGTGCGCAGGATTGCGTCGAGGCTGGCTGACAGCGCTGGCGCTTCGGCCCCACTGATTTTATGGAGATGCGCGGCGCTGAGCGTCTCGACAAAGGTCCGGTGCGCCCATTCCAGCCGCGGCGACGACAGGTGCGGGCTGTATACGCTGACCAGCCCGGTCGTGTTGCTGAAATCGTGGAAAAGGAAATTGGTCAATGCCCCGACGTTCACGGTCCACGGTGCCGGCGCGTTGCTTGCTACGAGCCGGTCAATGGCAAGCTGAAACTGCAATGCGTCGAGTCCCTCGCCTGTGGCAGTCAGCGTGGCAGAGGCGGCAAGCGCGAGTATGTCTTTCAGCGCGGGCAGATACAGCTCGCTTACTTCATTGCGCAAGCGCAAGCCGGCAGGCTGGCGCCGCACAAATTCCTGGCGCGCCCGGTCGATGAGTTGATCCACATAGTGCGCAGTGAGGTCCACTGCCCGCTCGGGCAGAGGTCTGTCGTATTCTTCCCACTGAAACAGGGACGCAGCCATTTGCAGTTGGAGAATCGGTACCCGCCCCGACGCCCAGCGCAATTTGCGCAATTCCTGGCTGAACTGGGCGGCTGCGGCAGCATTGCTGAACGCGCGCTGGCAGAACGCCGCAATCGCTTCCGCATTGAACCCACTAAGGTCGTAGAGGACATAGGGCATCATCGCGTGGGCAGCGGTCGGGTCGATACCGGGGCCGGGACGGCTGGCAATGACCGTGGCGAGGATGAGGTTTTCGACGGCGCACCCCTTCACGCCGCGTCCCCCGTGCCCGCCGCGCGCCGAGACATGCAGACGCACCATCAGCTGCGACTGCTGCGTTGTGGTGACTTCGTCGAGTCCATCAAGCAGGATGACGAGTGCAGCGCCGTTATCGGCCAATACGGCAGCGGCAGAATCGCGGATATTCTCGATGCTCTGGTTCGCTTCCCACAAGCGATCAAGGTACAGGCCGAGGTCGCCCTGGTGACCGAGCAGTTCAGCGGCCGACAGCAGCAGCGGGATGACCCTCACGCCGCCAGCAAACGGGTGTTTGGCAAGCGCGCGTGCAAGCATGCGCAACAACGTGCTTTTGCCGGTTCCGGCTGCGCCCCTGAGCACGAGATGGGGCACGGTGCCGAGCTCGGAGAGCAGGTGGGAGACCGCCGGATAATATGTCTGCGCCGGCACCTGCCCCAACGGGTCGTGAGGGATGAACCTGGTCACCTCAGGTTCGATGAAGCGTGTGTCTGCCTGCTCCCCAGTCACATCGTCATAGGAATCGTGGACCGGCGCCTGCCAGCGCGCCAGCAAGCGGCCGGCGAAGTTGGCCAGCCGGTGATCGGGCGTCGCGCGCGCATCTGGATGTGTCTCGTAACGGCGCGCGTCGGTTCCGAGGACCAGTTCCTTTAATGCTGGCGCCGCGCGGCGCACCAGGCCGACCACCGTGCGGCGATGCGCGTCCCAGAGCGGGCTTCCGCTGAAGCCGGGCCGTACCTGGTCCGACTGCAGGCGCAGGGCATGGAACGACTGCGCGTCGTAGCTGAGCAAGCGCGTCCCCACTGGATGGCAATCGGGCGTGCCCATGTACCACACGACGCACCAGGTGGTCAGGATGCACGCCGCATTCCGGTCGCCCGCCATACAAAACGGCAGCACCCGCGCCATGTCCAGCAAAGCCGCTTGAGCAGATGGATAGTCGGGCAAGCGCGCCAATGGTCCACGTGGATGCCACCTTGCGGTTTGCGGCATAATTTTTAAAAAGGCGACGTCTTCACAAAACGTGGCGGGCCGTTCATCCCACATGTCCGCCCAAAAGGGTGCAACGCTGCGCTGGCCATAGGCGTCCAGGTCTGGTCCAAGCCAGCCTTCCGCGCAGACTTCGGCCTGCACTTCGATGCACACGGCCGGCGTGGCGCCGAATAACGTCACCATGCAGCCAGGGTATTTCCCCAAAGCGAGAATGACATGGGTACACGTGACGACGAGTCCACCTGCCCCGATGAGCGTCCCCATGCCCACCGCCAGCGGCTCGCCGACCGAACAATTCATGCGGGACACCGGATCGAGTACTGCGTCTCGCTCGAAATAAAACAAGCCCAGCGATGCGTCATCGGCAGGGCCCAGCAACTGGAACGTGGCTGAAGCGTCCATTGCCGGTCCTTAGCCCGCGCCGCCGGCAGGCTTGCCACCGCGCGCCCATTTCACGCTCACTTCCAGATTCAGCTCTGAACTCATCGACGCCAGCACGACCGTGCCTTCCGCCGAAATCTTCAGGCCAAATTTGATCTCGCAGCTTTCGGGTCCGTCTTCCCGCGGCGTGAAAGCGCGGCCGATCGTTTCGACGGTTCCCCGGATAGCATCCACCAGCTTTTGCGCAGGAATCGACGCCAGCATGCCGAAAACGGCGGGGCCGCTGTTCAAGTTGCCCGACCGCGGCCGCGCCGTGAGCTCCTGACCGGTCACTTCGAACTGAATGTCTTCCATGACACATCCTTTCGCGTTTCGTTCAATGCAATACCGTGAGCAGATCGCTGTAGGACCCCAGAGCACCCTGACTCTTGAAGCGATTCAACAGCGCCTCGGACTCGAACATGATCGTCTCGAGGCCATGCTCGACGACCAGCCGGTCGATGACACCATTGGTTTCCACTTCATCCAGCTGGTCCAGAAATTTGAAGGGTGCAATGTCTTGCGGGTCCAGCCTAAAATTGGTCTGGACATAGATCCAGTCGGCGTCACCGGTATCGAGCACCACTGCGGCAGGCATGCCGAACTGGTCGCGCATGAGGAGCCGGGTAGCCCGGGTCGCATGTTTTTGCCAGCCACCGATACCCTCGAGGCGGCAGTACATGGGCGAAAAAGATTCCGGGTCGACCAGCCTGGCCACGTCCGCGCGGGTGAGGAATGCGTGCGAGGCTAGCTCGACCCTGCCTTGCTCGATCAGGTCCCACACTTCCTCGAGGCTGCGGCCGGCCGCGCGGATCAGGGGCTTTATACCGTCCGCCGCCATGACGAAGTCGGCGGCGGCGACGCTTCGGCAAGCCGCAAATGCGCTGTACAGCGCGTCAAGGACCCCTTGCTCGATCTCTGCGCCCGTGAAGCCGTGCATGTGTTCGGCAATAGCGGTCAGGTCCGTGCTGGACAGATGCGTCACGCTGCGCATGCCAAGATGAATTTTCAGGATGGCGCGGCATCCCTCGCGATTCGGGCAGCCAAAGAAGAACCGGGCGTCGAAACGGCCCGCACGGGTGAGCTCTGGTGGGAGATGCGTGAATCGGTTTGCCGTGGCAACCACGAAGACGGCGCTCTCATTTTCCTGCAGCCACGTCAGTAATGTGGCGCGGATATTCAGGTCGGTGCTGTGGTTCGACGTGTTCTCGCCCTGCGCGATGCCCTTGTCGATCTCGTCGATCCACAGTACGCACGGGCTCATCGCTTCGACGATGCGGATCGCTTCGCGCATGCGCTCTTCGGAGCCTCCAACATACTTGTTCTGTATCGCACCCATATCAAGGCGAACCAGAGGCAGTTGCCACTCCCTGGCGATAACCTTGGCCGCAAGGCTTTTGCCGGTGCCCGGTATGCCGAGGATCAGCACGCCCCGCGGTCGGCGGTCGATCCCCGCATGCCCGGCCAGTTCGGGCTGCTTGAACACGCGGTGCCGGATACTCAGCCAGGACCAGAATTTTTCCATGCCGCCCAGCGCCAGTTCGCGTGGCGGTTCACGGTCGAGCAGCTCCAGAGCAGCGCTGCGTTTCACAACGGCCCGCTTGGCGAGGTTTATCTGGCGCACGAATTCGTCTGCCGCCAACGCGCCGCCTTGGGCCGCGCTGCGTATCACGCGCACGGTGTCGCTCAGGCTCATTCCCGCAGCGGCATCGGCAATATTGATAAGCGCATCGGTTACCTGCAACGGATGGCATGCATCCGGGTGTGCGCCCAGCCCGTCGATCTGGGCGGTATGGCGGCGCACCTCGGCCAGTAATTCGAGCCGGCTTGGCAAGGGCAACGTCAGGTGGGTCACCTCACCGCTGAGCGACCCAGGCTGCGCAATCGGCGCCGACAGCACCACGACCTGGGTACCCTTGCCGCTGCGCCGCAACCGCGTGCAGGCGTCGCGTAAAAACGCCGCGGCGAGACTGGCGCCGGCAGTCTCCTGGCCGAGGAACACCTCGCCGTCGTAGATGACGTACAGGGCACCCGCTATCTGGCGTTCCATGATGAAGTCGAGCAGAGCGGGCAGCGAGGTGCGGTCTTCGCTTTCGTTCTTGTCGTTCTGACGCGGCCACTTCTCGGCAGCCGCTTGCGTCTCCTTCATTTTCTGGTTCCAGTTCAATTCGATGGCGAACATGGTGCCGTCGTCCACCTCAGAGGCCGCGCCGTCCGCATCAGTATCGTCTACCACTACTTCGTAGAGGGACTCCAGCGCCTCCTGCCGATGCGCGAGCACGTAGCAGACGATAGTGCGTTCCTCGTTTTCGACGGTAAACTGGCGCATTGACCGCATGACGAGGTCCAGCATTGCTTCTATCGGTGAAACATCCTGTTCACTACAGAGAACGGAGAGTCTCGTTACGGTGGTTTTCGTTCGGTATGCGCCGGTCGCGCCGCTGGGGAAATAGGTGAGTTGAGCACCTTCGGCGACCACTTCGAAGAGGCCCGATGCGATCGTCCAGAGGAAGACGCGGCGCGGTGCGGGTTCTCCGGCCCTCGCGTAGCGGTCCAGCACGGCACGTCCGAACCGGCGCATGTCCGCGGAACTGGCAAGCGTCACGGGCTGACCGCCATCAATCACTTGAAATAATGAGGTTTCGGCACGCCTGACATAGTGGATCACCATGCCGTCATACTGGTCTGGACCCGCGTGCAGGACGGCCGGCTCCGCCCGCACCGGGATATAGCCTTCGGTTGCGACGATGTAATCGATGCCGTACGTGAGCAATTGCACGGCCTGGGCGTTGCCGATGGCGCCCAGCGCGCGCTCCCGCTGCAAAACCTCGGCCACAGCTTCCCTGATCTGGGTCACCGGCGCGTGGCCTGACCGGACCGCTGCCAGCAAAGTCACAGCATGCGGTGCTAGTCCGTGCAGGACGCGGCGCACACCGGCATGATCTGCAACGCCGGTAGCGGCAGCGATGCCGGTCACTGCTGCGTCGTGAAAGCCGGTGAAGGTAGTCATGGCGATCGCCTCCATTGCTGCAAGTTGGAAGAACAGCGACAGCTTCGCGCCGTATGGTATTGACGGTATCACTTACTCTGCATTCTGTCTGCGTTGCACTGGTGATGTCACGGAGTGTTGAGATGGCGCGCCTCATTTGTGGCTCGCACGCGCCGCCTTTCGCAATTTGTGGTTTTTACGCTTATGCATAGCGAACGGGTGTTGCAGAGCGTGGTGCAACCCAACACAGATGTGCAGGTTCGAAAAAATCCATTGCTGTCTCGACAGTCGACAGCCTCGCCGCGCTGCATGCGCCTGACGACAGGCTTGGCGCGCAGTGCTCTTAGCGCCTGCCACCAACCGGTGTTCGAGATCAATCGTGTCGACTCCGGTTGTAGGGGAAGGTCGCGCGTTTGCAGATGCGCACAGGTATGGCAGAGCGCCGGCCTGCAGCGCACCTTAAGCTGCCTCAAATCCCTGTGGTACGAATGCAAATGATAATGATTATCGTTTACATGTGCTTACATTCTCAGTAGAATCATTGTTTTTCAAGCAGTGTTTCCACTCACTCACACCAGAGAGACCGCCTCGCCATGAAAGCAATAACAAGCCGCAAGCATTCGTCCACCCGCAACCAGGTCATGCGCACTGCGCTGGCCGCTGTCCTGCTGCCGCTCGGCGCACAGGCTGCCGGCATCGATGCAGCGGCCCCCGTCGACGTCGTTCCGGAAACCAAGGTCGAAGTTGTCGGCAAGTACGAAAACGCGTTCCGCGCCGAACAGGCCTCGTCGCCCAAGTACACCGAGCGCCTGGTCGATACCGCGCAGACGCTCCAGGTCATCAAGAAAGAACTGTTCGAGCAGCAGGGCGCCCTGACGCTCACCGAGGCGCTGCGCAACACGCCAGGCGTGGGCGCGTTCTTCCTCGGCGAGAACGGCAACACCACCACCGGCGACGCGATCTTCATGCGCGGCTTTGACACGTCGAGCTCCATTTTTGTCGACGGCGTGCGCGACGTCGGCTCGATCTCGCGCGACGTCTTCAACCTCGAACAAATCGAAGTGCTCAAGGGCCCGGCCGGCACCGACAACGGGCGCGGCTCGCCGACCGGCTCGGTCAACCTGGTGTCGAAAAAAGCCAGCATGACCAGCGCGATGTCGACCGCGATCACCGGCGGCAGCGGTTCGCAGAAGCGCGTCACGGCCGACGTCAACCAGGTGCTGAACGAAGAGCGCGGCATCGCGCTGCGCCTGAACGTGCTCGCCCAGGATGCGGGCAGCGCTTCGCGCGACGTGGTCGAGAACAAGCGCTGGGCAATCGCGCCGAGCATCGGCTTTGGCCTGAACGGCGCCACGCGCGTGCACCTGGACTACCTGCACGTCGACCAGAACAACATCCCCGACGGTGGCGTCTACGTCATCGGCCTGCCTGGCTACACGAGCCCGGACCTTACCCGGCCCTTCATCACCGATGGCAAGAAGGTCGACCCGAAGAATTTCTATGGTTCGGCAAGCGACTACGACGATGTGAAAGCCGACATGGCCACCGTGCGCATCGAGCATGACTTCTCGCCGACGATGAAGCTGCAGAACACGAGCCGTTACGGCAAGACGTCGCAGGATTACTTGCTCAGTGCGTTCCTGACCAGCGCCGCCAACCTGCGCACCCCGAACCCGGCCGACCCGAACTCCTGGACCCTGGCGCGCAGCATCCGTACCGGCAAAGACCAGGAAAATAAAATCCTGACCAACGTGACGACGCTGACGTCGCAGTTCGACAGCGGCGCGGTCAAGCACACGCTGGTGGCCGGTCTGGAAGTGACCAGCGAGCGCCAGACCACCTGGGGCCTGACGGGTTTGGGAACGATGCCGGCCGCGAACATCTACAACCCGAACCCGGACGACGTCCCGACTCTGCCCGTGAACGTGCGCCGCACCGGCGCCTACAACGAAGGCGAGGTCGATACCCAGAGCCTGTATCTGTTCGATACCGCCAAGATCGGCGAGCGCTGGATCATCAACGGCGGCGTGCGCGTCGATCATTTCCGCGGCGATTATTCGACCGTTTCGCTGACCAATAACGTACTCGTGGCGAACCGCTTCAAGATCGGCGACAACCTGGTCAACGGCAAGCTGTCGGCCCTGTACAAGCCAACCCCCAACAGCAGCGTGTATGCCATGGTGGCCAGTTCGAAGCAGCCGCCGGGCGGCAACTTTACCGTCTCGGGCAATGTCAACAGCGCGCAGAATCCGATCTACGATCCGCAAGAGTCGACGACGACGGAATTCGGCGGCAAGCTCGATCTGCTCAAGTCCAAGCTGTCGCTGTCGGGCGCGCTGTTCCGCACCGATGTCAAGAACGAGGTCGAGCAGGATCCGGTCGACTCGCAGTGGTACCAGACCGGCGAAAAGCGTGTGCAGGGCGTCGAGCTGGGCGCAACGGGCGAACTGGCGCCGCATTGGCTCGTCAGCGCCGGCTACGTATACATGGACACCAGCGTGGAACGTGGCCGCAACGTCACCGCCTCGGGCGAGAACAGCCTGACCTACACGCCGAAGCAATCGTTCACTGCCTGGACCTCGTACGATCTGCCATGGGGGCTGCGCATCGGTGGCGGCGCGCGCTTCTCGGACAAGCTCAAACGCGGCACCGATGGCGCCATCGGCACCCCGGCCTATACCGATTCGTACTGGGTGGTCGATGCGATGCTGGGTTACCGCTTGACGAAGAACATCGACCTGCGCCTGAACGTGTACAACCTGACGGACGAAAAATATGTCGTCGCGATCAACAAGAGCGGCTACCGCTACACGCCCGGCGTGGCGCGTTCGGCCAGCCTGACGGCCAATATCGGGTTTTAAAACCCGTGCGTTGCGGGCCGGTGAAGGGCGCTTGCGCTATACTCGCCGGCCATGCGCATACAGCTTTTTTCCGACCTTCACCTCGAACGGTACCCCGACTTCCAGCCGCAGATCCTGCCTGGCACGGACGTCGTGGTGCTGGCCGGCGACATCGGCTCGTACCAACCCGGCTCGCGCCTGCTCACGCAGGACTTCGGGCTGGAACGTTTTTCACCGATCCTGGTGCCTGCCCTGGCGCAGGCGCAGATCCTGTTCATTCCCGGTAACCACGAATTCGACGCGCTTGACTACGACGCTACCTACGCGCGCCTGCAAGACACCTGCGCGCGCCTGGGCATCATCTGGCTGGACCGCGAAATCGTCACGATCGATGGCGTGCGCTTCATCGGCACCACGCTGTGGAGCGACTTCGATGCGCTGGTGGAAGAGGGCGCGCCGCTGACGAAGCAACTGCAGCAGCGCACCAAGGCCTTCCGCGCCGCGAACTACTACCTGAGCAAGAACACGACGATCAAGGATGGCGAGCCGGTACTGGCCGAAGGCATCCGTGCGCTGTCGCTCGATTGCCAGGCCTGGCTGCGCGCCGCGCTGGCCACGCCGTTCGAGGGCAAGACGGTCGTCGTCACGCATTTTGCACCGAGCCTCGACAGCGCCGACCCGCGCTACGGCAAGACGCCCGGCACGGCCGGCTTCTGCAATTCGCTCGATGAACTGTTCAAGCGCGCGCAGGTGTGGATGCATGGTCATCTGCACTGCGCGAACGACTACGTGGTGGAGGGGCGCGACGGCCCGCTGTCGTGGGGCTGCCGCGTCATCGCCAATCCGCTCGGGTATCTGAGCAAGGGCGAGCAGGAAGGGTATCGCCCGGCGCTGGTGATCGAGCTGTAATCACTCGCGCGGCGGGGCTTCCTGCAACAGGTTCTCCATCAGCGTGTCGATGCTGTCCACCGGCGGAGGTGGCGCGCCCAGTTGCTGCTGATCCGCATACTCCGCATACACCCAGTCGCCAGCGACGTTGACGACGCCCTCGGGCACCAGCGGTGCGCGCTCCGGGGCTTTGGCCAGCGCGACACGCATGTAGTCGACCCAGATCGGCAGTGCGAGCGTCGCGCCGAATTCGCGACCACCCAGCGAGCGTGGTTCGTCGTAGCCCATCCACGCCACCGCCACCACCGGACCGCTGTAGCCGGCGAACCAGCCGTCGATCGCATTGCTCGTCGTGCCGGTCTTGCCGGCCAGGTCGCTCCGCCCCAGCTGGCGTGACGCCGCCGCCGCCGTGCCCACGCGCGCCACGTCGCGCAGCATGTTGTCGGTGATGAACGCGTTGCGCGCATCGAGCACGCGCACCGGTTCCTTGCGGGCGTGTTCGTAGACGACCTTGCCGTCGCCATCCTGGATGCGGGCGATCAGCCACGGTTCGACCCGGTAACCACCGTTCGCCAGCACCGTGTAGGCGCCCGCCATCTGCAGCGGCGTGACGGCACCGGTGCCAAGGGCCATGGTCAGGTTGCGCGGATGGCGCGCGGCGTCGAAGCCAAATTGCGCCAGGTGCGCGCGCGTGTCGTCCACGCCAATCGCCTGCAGCATGCGCACTGTGGGCACGTTTCTCGAGCGCGTCAGCGCATGGCGCACCGTCACGGGGCCCTCGAACGTATTGTCGTCATTGCGCGGCGACCAGGCGGCAGCGCCATTTTCGCCGCCAAGATCGAGCGGCGCATCGAGGATCGGCGTGCCGGGAAAGAACCCGCGTTCCAGCCCCGCCGAGTAGACGAACGGCTTGATGCTCGATCCCGGCTGGCGCCAGGCTTGCGTCACGTGATTGAACTTGTTCAGCCCGAAGTCGAAGCCGCCGACCAGCGCGCGGTAGGCGCCCGTCCCGGCGTCGACCGCGACGAAGGCGGCCGCCACTTCAGGCAGTTGCGTGATCGCCCAGTCGCCTTGCGATTTGCTCAGGCGGATGACGGCGCCGGGTGACAGTTTCACGCCGGCCTTCGCTGCCGGTGTCAGCGCACCTGCAGCAAAACGCAGGCCAGCGCCGGTGATCTCGATCGTCTCGCCGCCCGTCGTGGCAGCCCGTACGCGCTTGGCCGATGCACTCACGACGACGGCGGGCACGAAGCCGTCCACGGCCGGGCGTTTCTGCAGCGCGGCGGCCACCGCATCGTCGCGCGCGTCGCCCGCTGCCGGCAACGCGATGCGCGCCTCCGGGCCACGGTAGCCGTGGCGCCGGTCATAGGCGACCACGTTGCGTCGCACCGCATCCCAGGCGGCTTCCTGTTCGGCGGCGATGACGGTCGTCGTCACCGTGATCCCCCGTTCGTAGGCCGCTGCGCCGAAGCGCGTATGCACGGCCTGGCGCGCGATCTCGGCGACCCAGGCGGCGCGTCCGCCGTAGCCTGCGCCGTCACGCCTGAGCGTCAACGGCTCGGCCAGCGCGCGCCGGTACTGCGCTTCGGTAATCGCTTTCAACTCGAACATGCGGCGCAGGACCGTGTGCTGGCGCTTTTTTGCCGCCGCCGGATTCGTGACCGGATTGCTGCTCGACGGATTCTGCGGCAGGCCGGCCAGCATCGCCGTTTCCGCCAGCGTCAGGTCGTTCAGCGATTTGCCGAAGTAGGTGCGCGCGGCGCTGGAAAAGCCGTACGAGCGCTGACCCAGATAGATCTGGTTCAGATAGACCTCGAGGATCTGGTCCTTGGTCAGCGCCTTTTCGATCTTGTAGGCCAGCGCGATTTCGGTGAGCTTGCGTGGCAGCGTCTTGTCGCGCGACAGAAAGAAGTTGCGCGCCACCTGCATCGTGATCGTCGAGGCGCCCTGGCTGCCGAAGTCGGTGATGTTGGCCTTGGCCGCGCCCAGTGCGCGGATCCAGTCGATGCCGCCATGCTCGTAGAAGCGCGTGTCTTCGATCGCCAGCACGGCGGTCTTCATCAGGGCGGGTACCTTCGCGATCTGCACGAAGTCGCGCCGCTCGGCGCCGAATTCGCCGATCAGCACCTTGTCGGCGCTGTAGACGCGCAGCGGAATCTTGGGGCGGTAGTCGGTGACGGCGCTGATGTCCGGCACGTCCGGCAGGATCGATGCGGCTGCCGGCAGCGGGTCGCCGAGGATCAGCGCAGACAACAGCAGGGGAAGGAACGGGCGGGCAGGAATCATGGCAAATGGTCAGGTAGATAGTCAGGGCAGCGTCGATGAACCGTCTTGACGATTCGATGCCGATCTTACGTCCACCTGGCTGCGCCTGCTGGCTTTGAAACCGGGTATTACAACTTGCGCTACCAGGGTGCGCCGGGCGCTACCTGCTCAGATCCCCGCATCATTCCATCGGGCTGCACACATCCGTGCCCGCCGCCAGCGCCTTGAGCTTGGCCGGATCGCGCAGCGTCAGCTCGCGCTTGTCGACCTCGAGCCAGCCCTGCTTTTTAAAGCGCGACAGCAGGCGGCTGATGCTCTCGATGGTCAGGCCCAGGTAATTGCCGATGTCTTCGCGCGACATGCGCAGCTGGAACCGCGTGCTTGAATAGCCGCGCGCCGCGTAGCGCGCCGACAGGTTGACGAGGAAGACGGCGAAGCGCTGCTCGGCGCGCATATTCCCCAGCAGGAGCATGACGTTCTGCTCGCGCGTGATCTCCTGGCTCATGATGCGGTGGAAGTGGCGCAGCAGCGCCGGCACTTCGCCGAACAGTTCTTCGAGCCGCACGAACGGGATCTCGCACACTTCGCTGTCTTCGAGCGCGACGGCGTCGCAGTGGTGGG
>Ga0308163_10000681_pt1 | contig 50914 bp, 56 predicted proteins | sample PhyTR1_FD_201037 | JGI IMG/M metagenome (GOLD analysis project Ga0308163, IMG submission 201037) | Phyllosphere microbial communities from UC Gill Tract Community Farm, Albany, California, United States - DLSLT.R1 | ecosystem: Host-associated > Plants > Phyllosphere > Unclassified | place: USA... | reverse complement strand
GTGATTACTTAGTGATTACCTTGCGACCACGGTAGAAACCGTCAGCGGTCATGTGGTGACGCAGGTGAGACTCACCAGAAGTTTTGTCTACAGACAGGCTGGTGACTGCGGTCAGCGCGTCATGGGAACGACGCATGCCACGTTTGGAACGGGTTGGTTTATTTTGTTGTACGGCCATGGACCTTACTCCTCAATTACGGTTATCCACGTAAGAACAGGCAGAACCTGTTACTTGCGCTTTAAGCTGGCTAATACGGCAAATGGGTTTGGCTTTTGCGCTTCATCAGGCAATTGACCAAACACCATGTCCGCCTCGGACACTTCACAGTGTTCAGAATCATGCACCGGAACTACTGGCAAGGCGAGGATGATTTCATCTTCAACCAATGCAAGCAGATCGATTTCACCGAATTCGTTAACCTCAATCGGCTCATACGCTTCCGGGAGTGCTCCAGCCTGTTCGTCTGAACGAACCGGACTGAAACAATACGTTGTGTGAACATGACGTATAAACGGTTTCCCGCAACGCTGGCATTCGAGCGTTACCGTTACCTTTGCATCACCGTTTAAAACGGCAAGGCGCTGGTTATCGATATCGAACGACATGGAGCATTCTACATCAGTATCCACACTGACCACAGATTCGGCGATACGCTCAGCCTGATCGGGGGTATAAATACCTTGGTAATCGAGGCGTTTTTGAGCCGTACGAACCGGATCAAGAGTCAGGGGTAATTTTACCTTTTGCATAGGGCGCGCATATTAACTTTGTAACGTCATAGAGTCAAAGAAAAAGGCAACCACAGCTGCCTTTTACCAATTATTCGCACACATTGCGGCCTGTAGTTTAAAATGGCTGGCATCGATACGCTATATCTGGTGAAAAAAATATGCAGAATCTCGTACTTGCTTCCACTTCGCCTTACCGACGTGCGCTGCTTGAAAAGCTGGGTGTTCCCTTCGAGTGTGCGGCACCCATCACTGACGAAACGCCACAACCCGCTGAATCGCCACGCCATTTAGTTTTGCGTCTGGCTCAGGAAAAAGCGCAGAGTCTCGCCAGTCGTTATCCCAATCATTTGATTATAGGTTCCGATCAGGTTTGCGTGTTGGACGGTGAAATAACCGGTAAACCCCACACCGAAGAGAACGCACGCCTGCAATTAATGAAAGCGCGCGGAACTATTGTCACCTTTTATACTGGCCTGGCGCTCTACAACTCTGCCACCGGTCATCTGCAAACAGAATGCGAACCCTTCGATGTACATTTCCGCCATCTGAGCGAACAAGAAATCGAGGATTATGTCCGCAGAGAACGCCCGTTGAATTGCGCGGGGAGTTTCAAAAGTGAAGGCCTGGGGATTGCGCTGTTTGAAAAACTGGATGGTCGCGATCCGAATGCGTTGGTTGGCTTACCGCTGATTGCGCTTTGCCAGATGCTGCGACGTGAGGATGCTAACCCGTTGATGGCGTGATAAGCAGATGGCGCTGCGCTGTTGTTTGAAAAACAGCATAGCGCCACCTGTATGATTCTACCCGCGCAGAATCTTAAGACAACGCTTGAGCTGATTGTCCAGCGGCGCTTCTACGCGCATCTCTTCGCCCGTGCCTGGATGGGTGAATTTCAACGCGGCGGCATGCAGGAACAAACGCGATAATCCGGTGCCAGCCAGTTGTTTATCAAACTCACGATCGCCATAACGATCGTCAAAGGCGATCGGATGACCGGCATGAAGCGTATGCACACGAATCTGGTGCGTACGCCCCGTGACAGGGCTGCAGCGTACCAGGGTGCAAAATTCATAACGCTCTTCGACTTTAAAACGTGTTTCCGAGGGCTTGCCTTCACTGTTGACGCGAACGATACGCTCACCGCTCTGCAAAATATTTTTCAACAGCGGCGCTTGCACCACTTTCACATGGGACTGCCATTGGCCACGCACCAGCGCCAGGTAATCTTTTTGCATCCCTTTCTCACGCAGTTGCTCATGCAACGAACGTAACGCGGAACGTTTTTTCGCCACCAGCAACACGCCAGACGTGTCGCGATCAAGGCGATGGACCAGCTCAAGGAAACGGGCTTCCGGTCGCAACGCACGTAAACCTTCAATAACGCCAAAGCTTAATCCGCTCCCGCCGTGTACCGCCGTACCCGACGGTTTGTTCAGCACCAGGATATGATCGTCTTCATATAAAATGGCATTGGTCAGCGCCGCCACTTTATTGAGATGCGGCGATACCGCTTCTTCTTCACGCTCTGCGACACGCACTGGTGGGATACGGACTTCATCACCGGCTTCCAGTTTGTATTCAGGTTTCACACGTTTTTTGTTTACTCGCACCTCGCCTTTGCGCAGGATGCGATAAATCATACTCTTTGGCACACCTTTCAACTGGGTGCGTAAAAAGTTGTCGATTCGTTGCCCCGCTTCGTCATCAGCGATAGCAACCATTTTTACGGAAGGAGTCTCTGTTTTCATGGTTGGCGATTCTAAATATCGTCAGGCATTAGCGCCACTCATTTTTATATGCTTATATTTACTTTTAATCAGCCTGCTCTCTCTCGACGCAATCGATTTGGTGGTTATTAAACCAATCACCACATTCAAGTGAAGAAACTGTGAGTAACCGGGTGATAATTGGTAAAAGTCATCTTGCTATAACTGGGTTAGCAATGGAATAATGAAGTCGTTTTCCGTGTTAAATCTGGGTTTTGTAAGGATAACGACGGAATGACCAATTTTGTCTGACCGATCATCCACGCAGCAATGGCGTAAGACGTATTGATCTTTCAGACAGTTAGCGGGCTGCGGGTTGCAGTACTTACCGGTAAATGGAATCTTCTCTGGAGAGTTCTCCCAGGCTGTTCCCCTGATAATTGCGCTGTATTTCCTTATGAAAAACAGGCAACCGACACTTTGCGCCTCTTAAACGAGCGACAACCGTGAGGTTGGCGACGTCACAGTCACGAGGCCATCGGTTCATACCCCGGAAAGCGTCACCTTGCCCGCAGCTTAGTCGTCAATGTAAGAATAATGAGTAAGTTACGATGAAAAGAATGTTAATCAACGCAACTCAGCAAGAAGAGCTGCGTGTCGCCCTTGTGGATGGGCAGCGCCTGTACGATCTGGATATCGAAAGTCCTGGACACGAACAGAAAAAAGCGAACATTTACAAAGGCAAAATCACCCGCATTGAACCAAGCCTGGAGGCCGCTTTCGTCGATTACGGCGCTGAGCGTCACGGTTTCCTTCCTCTGAAAGAAATTGCCCGCGAATATTTCCCTGCCAACTATAACTCCCATGGTCGTCCGAACATCAAAGATGTGCTGCGCGAAGGCCAGGAAGTCATTGTACAGATTGATAAAGAAGAACGCGGCAACAAAGGTGCTGCGCTGACAACCTTTATCAGTCTGGCGGGTAGTTATCTGGTACTGATGCCAAACAACCCGCGTGCGGGTGGTATCTCTCGCCGTATTGAAGGCGACGACCGTACCGAGCTGAAAGAAGCGCTGGCCAGCCTTGAACTGCCTGATGGCATGGGTCTGATTGTCCGTACTGCGGGTGTCGGTAAATCTGCCGAAGCGTTGCAGTGGGACTTAGGATTCCGTCTGAAGCACTGGGAAGCCATCCAGAAAGCTGCAGAAAGCCGTCCGGCTCCGTTCCTGATTCACCAGGAAAGTAACGTTATCGTTCGTGCTTTCCGTGATTATCTGCGTCAGGACATCGGTGAGATTCTGATTGATAACCCGAAAGTGCTTGAGCTGGCTCGCCAGCACATCGCCGCACTGGGTCGTCCAGATTTCACCAGCAAAATCAAACTGTACACGGGTGAAATCCCACTGTTCAGCCACTATCAGATTGAATCGCAGATTGAGTCCGCCTTCCAGCGTGAAGTGCGCCTTCCTTCTGGCGGTTCCATCGTTATCGATTCGACCGAAGCACTGACCGCTATCGATATCAACTCCGCACGCGCAACTCGCGGCGGCGATATCGAAGAAACCGCGTTCAACACCAACCTTGAAGCAGCAGATGAAATTGCCCGTCAGCTTCGTCTGCGCGACCTCGGTGGCCTGATCGTTATCGACTTCATCGACATGACGCCTGTGCGCCACCAACGCGCTGTAGAAAACCGTCTGCGTGATGCGGTTCGTCAGGATCGTGCCCGTATCCAGATCAGCCATATTTCTCGCTTTGGTCTTCTGGAGATGTCACGTCAGCGCCTGAGTCCTTCGCTGGGTGAATCCAGCCACCACGTCTGCCCGCGTTGTAGCGGTACAGGCACCGTGCGTGACAACGAATCACTTGCACTCTCCATTCTGCGTCTCATCGAAGAAGAAGCGCTGAAAGAGAACACCAAAGAAGTTCACGCTATTGTTCCGGTTCCTGTGGCCTCTTACCTGCTGAACGAAAAACGCGAAGCAGTCAGTGCCATTGAATCCCGCCAGGCTGGCGTGCGTTGCATCATCGTTCCAAACGATCAGATGCAAACTCCCCACTACTCCGTGCTTCGCGTACGCAAAGGTGAAGAGACATCGACGCTGAGCTACCTGCTGCCGAAACTGCACGAAGAAGAGATGGCGATGCCTTCTGATGACGAGCCAGCAGAGCGTAAACTCCCTGAACAGCCAGCATTGGCCACCTTCATCATGCCTGAAGCACCTCCGGCACCTTCTGAGCAGCAAGCGACCGTTAAACCTGCAGCACAGAAATCTGAAACTGAAACTCGCGTGACGTCTTCAGAACCGGGTCTGTTGGGTCGTATCTTCAGCGCACTGAAGAAAATGTTTGCGGGTGAAGAAGCTCAGCCTGAAGAGCCGAAAGTTGCTCCGAAAGAAGAGAAACAAGAGCGTCCGCAGCAGGATCGTCGTAAACGTCAGAACAATCGCCGCGATCGTAACGACCGCCGTGACAATCGCGATAATCGTGATAACCGCGACAACCGTGATAATCGTTCAGAAAACAGCGAAGGTCGTGAAGCGCGCGAAGACAATCGTCGCAACCGTCGCGAAAAACCGCAGCAGAATGCGGAAGATCGTGAAATCCGCCAACCAGCGGGCGATGAGTCTGATAAATCCAGACAGCGTGACGAGCAGCAGCCACGTCGTGAGCGTAACCGTCGCCGTAATGACGACAAGCGCCAGGCGCAGCAGGAAGTTAAAGCCGTCACTCTTGAAGAACCAGCGGTCCAGGAAGCTGAGCAGGAAGAACGCGTCCAGGTCATGCCGCGTCGTAAGCAGCGTCAACTGTCGCAGAAAGTTCGCTTCGAATCTGAACAAACTGAAGCTGTGACTACCGTTGTGAGCGAACCTGTTGTTGAAGAAACGCAGAACACGCAACTGGCAAAACTGGATCTTCCTTCTGTCGTTGAGCCAACGCATGAGCAAGACGATAATGCGGAAGCGCGTGATAACAATGGTATGCCACGTCGTTCCCGTCGCTCTCCGCGCCACCTGCGCGTGAGCGGTCAGCGTCGTCGTCGCTATCGTGACGAGCGTTACCCAACGCAGTCACCGATGCCAATGACCGTTGCTTGCGTGTCGCCAGAAATGGCCTCCGGTAAAGTCTGGATCCGCTATCCGATTGCCCGTCCTCAGGATCAGCAATTTGAAGAGCAGACTGCAGTTGAAACCGTTGAGCCAATGGTCGCTGCGCCTGTTGCTGTTGAAGAAGTGCAACACGTCGTGGCTGAGCCGCAAACGGTTGAAGCGGTTGACGTTGAAACCACACATCCGGAAGTGATCGCAGCGCCGGTTGATGCTCAACCTCAAGTTATCGCGCAAGAAGATACTGCTGTGGCTGAGCAAATCGCAGAAGCCGCTGAACCTGCGACGCCAGCTGACACGTTCGTGGAACAGCCTGCTGTTGCCGAAGTGAAAGCAGACGTTGTGGCAGAAGTGGAAGCTGAAGCTGTGGCAGATGTTGTCGCTGAAGCAGAACAACCTGCGCCTGCCGTCGTTGCAGAGCAGCCTGTTGTTGAAGTGAAGCCACAACCAGCTGCACCTGCTGTTGTCGGTAATCACTACGCGACAGCGCCGATGACGCGTGCTCCAGCACCGGAATATCAGCCAGAAGCGCCACGTCAGAGTGACTGGGTGCGTCCTGCGTTCGATTTCGAAGGTAAAGGTTCTGCGGGTGGCCACAGTGCGACTCATCACGCAACTGCGCCTGCAACACGTCCACAGTCTGTTGATTAATTCACAGCCCTAATGAAAAGCCGACCTCATGGTCGGCTTTTTTATTGTCTGAAATAGCTACGCGAGTGGCTTTCGCATACCCGCCATCTGCGGCATAACCTCTCGCATCATCTCCAGAAATCGTCTTAATCGCGCCGGATAATAACGCGACCACGGATAGACCAGGTGTACCGGCAAAGGAGCGGGTTGCCAGTCAGGGAAAAGATGAACCAGCCTTCCTTCGCGAATATCCTCCTCCACCGTCCAGCTTGATACCGCTGCCACACCCAGTCCCATCAGCGCAGTGTTTCGCGCGACATAGAGGCTATCAGTACTCAGGCGAGGCGAGATAGCGACGCGCGTCGGCTCTTTTACCCCTCCTTTGAATAGCTCAATATGCTGATGATAAAAAGTGCTGAGCGCCACCCACGGCAACGCGCTGAGATCGTCGGGATGCACTGGTGCAGCAAACTGTGCCAGCAGCGCTGGAGACGCAACAACGCTGCGGGGAACTTCGGCGAGCAAGACGGATACCGTGGCAGGATCGACTTCGGCTCCCACGCGAATCGCACAGTCGATATCATCGCTAAGAAAATCAACCGATCTGTCATTGAGTTTCCACTCGATGGAGAGCTGTGGGTAGCGGGTCAGAAACTGCATTAACGGTGGCAACAACTGTTCCTGACCAAACGCATGCGGCGCGCGTACGCGTAAAATCCCCACCGGCTCATCTTCGGCCTGGCCCACTTCATCTTCCAGCGCCAGCCAGCTGTCGATCACTCGCCTTGCATGGTGATAGCAGCGCTCACCGTCGTCGGTTAATTTCATCGCATGGGTGGTGCGAAGCAACAGCCGGACGCCAAGCAACGTTTCCAGGGACTGCAAGCGCCGACTGACGGTCGCCTGCGTAGTGTCGAGTTGTCTTGCCGCAGCCGAGAGCGAACCCGACTCCACGATGCGTATAAAGGTACGCATCAGTTCCACTCTATCTATACGCTCAGTTCTTTTCATTTTACTCATGGATATACGTTATGCGTATAAATGTTTTACCACCCTACTGGCTACCGCCTCAAGCGGGATTACGCAAAAATAGCCGCATTCTATGAATGAGGTACACCCAATGAACGCAGCCATCGCGACACAAACCAGCCGCTGGACTATTTTTATCCTCGCTATCGGCGCAGGTTTCAGCGTCGCATCAATTTACTATGCACAACCGCTTCTGCCTCTGATGGGGGCGGATCTCCATCTGAGTATTGCTGGCATGGGGCTGGTCCCCACATTGACACAAGCCGGTTATGCGCTGGGTATTCTGTTCCTGCTTCCCCTCGGGGACCGGCACGATCGCCGCGCATTAATTCTTTTCAAAAGTGCGGCGCTGGCGCTATTTCTTCTCGGATGTAGCCTGACTGAACAGCTTCACTCGTTACTGTTCACCAGCTTGCTGATCGGTATGGCCGCGACCATGGCACAGGATATCGTTCCTGCTGCAGCCATTCTCGCGCCAGAAGGGAAACAGGGTAAAACCGTCGGTACCGTGATGACCGGTTTACTCCTGGGCATTCTCCTCTCTCGTACCGTCAGCGGTGTGGTGGGTGAAGCGTTCAGCTGGCGCGTGATGTATCAACTGGCGGCAGCGAGCATCGCGATTATCGGCGTTGTCATGTGGGCTGTTCTACCGCGCTTTGCGATTCATTCAACGCTGAGCTATCCGGCATTGCTGCGTTCGATGGAACATCTGTGGCGTCGCTATCCTGCCCTGCGTCGTGCCGCGCTGGCACAAGGGTTTCTGTCGATTGCCTTTAGCGCTTTCTGGTCAACGCTTGCGGTAATGCTGTTAGACCGGTATCACCTTGGCAGCGCGGTAGCCGGTGGATACGGGATTGCGGGTGCAGCAGGTGCGTTAGCTGCACCATTGGCGGGTGGACTGGCGGATAAACTCGGTGCGGGCAAAGTGACGCAACTGGGTGCAGCACTGGTGACCGTATCTTTTGCACTGATGTTTTTGATGCCAGCGCTGGGTACCAGCGGACAGTTAATCCTGATTGCTGTCTCCGCCGTGGGCTTTGATCTTGGTCTGCAGTCAAGCCTGGTTGCACACCAGAATCTGGTTTACAGCCTCGAACCGCAGGCCCGTGGGCGTCTTAATGCCCTGTTGTTCACCGTTATCTTTATCGGCATGGCGCTTGGCTCAGCGCTAGGAAGCAAAGTGTATGCGATGGTAGGCTGGCCCGGCGTGGTCGCACTGGCAACGGTGTGTGGCACAATCGCACTGCTGATCCGTTTGATGGAAAGTGCGCGAGTTGTTGCTGGCGAAGCACACAATCGATAAAAAAAAGCCCAATCCGAAATTCCGGGTTGGGCAGACAAAACATATCCAGTTTCAAGATATGTTCTAAGAGGTCAATACTTTTACTTGTTCAGCTGGAACAGCGACATTCCCTGCATATCCGTAAAGGCTTTATACGAGGCCTGAAGCGCCGCTTGCTGCATGGTGTAAGACGAAATCGCCGCGTTCCAGTCAACATCAACCAGGTCGCTCATCTGCTGGGTTTGGCCCAGCGTACGATCTGCACCCAATGAATCCAGCGTATCAAGTTCGTTCAGCTTCGTCCCGACGTCCGCAACGACAGTCAGCACGTTATTCTGGGTGTTTTTAATTCCGACAGCGGCAGTATCCAAAGCCAGTTTCTGCGTAGCGGCAGCACCAGAATCGGTGTCCACGGGCACTTTCAAGGCCGCGATAGCAGTGTCGAGAATTTTAAACATGTTCGGTTCACCATAACCGCCGCCCGGTACTTCCTGCGCGTTACTGGTGATGCTTTCGAAGATCTGCTTGCCGGTATGACTGATAGCCATATTGCGCGCAGAGTCCACTTGCTGAGTAATGGGTTCGGTTCCGCCGCTGTAGGTCCCCGTCGCTGAATCAAACGGCGCGGTCTCGGTCTTATAGCCCGCGAAAATAAAACGACCGTTACCGTCGGTGGAGTTCGCCAGGTTCATCAGCTGATCGCGGATACCCTGCAAATCAGACGCCAGTGAAAGACGGTCATCATCGCTCAGCGTACCGTTACCAGCATAAACGATTTTTTCCTGGGCACTGGTGATCGCCACGTTAACCTGGTTTAACACGTTATCTTCCAGGGAGACTTTTTGTTTGGCGAAAGTACGTCCCAGCTTGAATTGTTCGTTCTGCGATTGCGCCTGAGAAAGCACAATGGCCTGCGAGGAGGCGATGGCATCATCAGACGGACGATTAACGCGTTTGCCGGTAGCCATTTGCTCACCGTAACTCAGCCACTTGCTCTGGGATTCAGTAATCCCACGCATGTTCTGCTGATACATCATTTGAGTGCTAATGCGCATTTTTTACCTCGGCCTTAGCGAATATTAATGATGGCATCGAAAAGGGTACTGGCCGTTTGCAGAACCTGTGCGTTTGCCAGGTAATACTGCTGGAAACGCTGCAAATTGCCATACTCTTCATCGAGGTTCACGCCAGAAATCGACTGCTGCTGATTGCTAAGCTGCGTCACCACGTTGGCCTTGGTCGCGCTGCTGGTCTTCAGTGAAGCCGTCTGGCTACCCACGGAACTGACCAACGCGGCGTAGGCGTCGTTAAAGCTTTTATTCCCACCGACCGTCTTGGTGTTTTGCAGTTCAAGCAGCGCTTTGCCGTTACGGTTATCGCTCTCGCCTGCTGTCGCATCAGAGGCCATCGCCAGTTTGGATTCATCTTTAATCAGAAGTTCCATATTGACGATGGTGTCGACGACCGGCTTAACCACAAAACTGTCTTTCGTCGCTGCTGCACCACTAACGTTGACCTTAATGCCATCAAACGTCATATCCCCGCTACCGTCAGGCGTTGCGGTGAAGGTGGTTTTGTCTGACAAACGCGTCACCGTCCAGTCGGAACCGTTGAATTCCAGTTTGTAATCGGTCGCCTGAACTTTTGAGCTGTTATCGATGGTCGCGGTAACGGTCGCACTGCCGGCGTTTTTACCATTTTCCATGACGGCTGGCGTACCGAAACTGAACAATTTCCCGCCCGCATCATGGTTGGCATCAAAACCTTTCTCATGCTGCTGGTTCATAGAATCAGCAAATGCAAGCGCCATCTGGTTAAGGTTATTACGCGTCTTATCCAGATCTTCATTACGGAAGGTAATTAAGCCACCCAACGATCCGGTGTTCAGCACCTTATCTGGGATCTCAACATTACCCGCAGCGGGATCGACATACGCAACAGTCATGCGTGCAGGATCGGCATTCGAAGGAACCGCCGCCAGCTTATTGGCGGTGCTGCCCTGCACCAGGGAGTAGCCGTTACCGAATGAAACGTTGTACGTGCCGCTGTCCTGTACCGAGACTTCCACACCGACAATCTGATTGAGTTCGCTGACCAACTGGTCGCGCTGATCGAGCAGATTATTCGGGGAGGCGCCTGCACCTACACCTGTCAGACGTGAAATCTGGTCGTTGAGGTTAGCAATCTGCGTCGCATAGGAGTTGATCTGATCGACGCTGGTCGCAATCGCAGTATTAACCTGCTTATCCTGATCGCGCAGATACTGGTCGGTCACCTTAAACTGATTGACCAGGCCATCGGCTTTTCCAAGCACAGTCTGGCGCGCGGCGGGATCTTCCGCATTACTGACCAACGTTTGCAGGCTGGTAAAGAAACTCTGCAACGTTGTAGAAAGGGATTTCGTGGTATCAGACAGTACGTCGTCAATTTTTGCCATCTGCTGATAGCGCGTGGTCAGCCCGCTGCTTTGGTTCTGCGCAGCGCGCAGCTGGTTGGTAATGAACGCATCGTATTCACGCTGAACGCCGTTAACGTACACGCCATTACCGACCCAACCGCCACCCGTCAACGTACTGTTTGCTGCTCCCAGCACGGTGGTCTGACGGGTATAACCTGCCACGTTATAGCTGGAAATGTTATTACTGACTGTATTCAGTGAGGCCTGAGCCGCACTGAGGCCACTCATAGCGCTGTTAATCAAACTGGACATTGAGGTTCCTTTTAAACTTTCAGACACGGGTCCTGATAAGGATTATCGACAGCCGTAGCACAAACTTGAGTCTTTAGAATAAATTTTCGAGATCGGTGCTATAGGCTTTGCTGACCTTCTCGCCCATGGATTTAAGCTGTTGAATCATGTTCGTCAGTTTACGGGCATATTGCGGGTCGGTCGCATAGCCTGCATTTTGCAATGCCTGCGCGCCCTGCTCTGCCGTCGCGGCGTTGGTGACGGCCGCATAGCGCGGATTTCGGCTCAACATGCTCACATAATCTGATAAAGCTTCGAGATAGGAGCTGTAGACGCGGAATTTGGCTTTGATCTTAACCGCCGCGCCGTTTTCATATTCTGTCGTCGTGATTTCTGTCGTCGGGCCTTTCCAGCCAGAAGAGGCTTTAACACCAAAAATGTTAAAGCTCGGCTCGCCATTTTCACGGCGAATCTGTCGCTGACCCCATCCGGATTCCAGCGCCGCCTGCGCCAGAATCAGATGATGCGGAACCCCACTCTGTTCGCTGGCCAGACGTGCCGGCAGCGAAAGTTGGGCGAGGAAATCTTTACTGTCGCCGGAGAGCGCCTCATCGTTACTTTCTGCAGGCTTAGGCATCGCCTTACGCACCATCTGCGTGAGCGCCTGGTTCTGATAGGTCGTCACCGTTTCCAGGTCAAACTTCATTGGAACCTGCTGCGTCTGCTCTTCGGGTTGAATTCCCTGAGCCGCCTGCATCTGTTTCACAATCATATCGGCGAGGCCAAGCCCCTTACCGGACGTCATTTGCTGAGCAACCTGCTGGTCATACATGCTGGTGTAGAGGCGTGTTGAATCGCTGCTGAACATCCCGTCTTTCGGCAACGTTTCACGCATGCTTTTCAACATCATCTGCACGAACATCCCTTCCACCTGGCGGGCAACCGGGCGGAGGTTAGCCGCCTGGTCTTGTCCTGCTTTGGTTTTCAGTTCATTGAGCGACTGGGCATCCCAGGCCGCACTTGCCATCAGTTTGCTATCGCTCAGCATTAGATGATTTCCAGTTTGGCGCGCAGACAGCCCGCACTTTGCATGGACTGCAAAATCGACATCAAATCCATCGGTGTCGCACCCAGCGCATTCAGGGCACGCACGACGTTGTTCAGATTGGCACTGGAACGCACGCTTTGCAGTGAACCGCCGCTCTGGCGCATATCAATCTGCGTTTGTGGCGTGACAACCGTCTGTCCACCGCCAAATGGCGTATCCGGCTGGCTGACTTGCGCCGAGCGGTTCACGCTGATGGACAGGTTGCCCTGTGCCACGGCACAGCTATCCAGCGTCACTTCGCGGTTCATCACCACCGAACCCGTACGCGAGTTGATGATCACTTTGGCATCCTGAAGCGGAACGTTGACTTCCATATTCTGGATATCCGCCAGCATACGTACCTGATTGCTGCTGCCGCTGGAGGTACGGATCTGCACGGTACGCGCATCCAGCGCAGTCGCGCTGCCGTACCCACGGCTGCGGTTGATGGTGTCGGCAATCTGCTGCGCCATCGTGAAGTCTTCATTATTCAGTTGAAGATTGATGGTGTCGCCTGCGCCAAACTGGGTCGGCAGTTCACGCTCGATAATCGCACCGTTCGTGATACGACCGCCGTTCAGCTGGTTTACCTGCACGCTGCTTCCGCCTGCTGATGCACCCGCACCGCCGACAAGAATGTTGCCCTGCGCCAGCGCATAAACCTGGCTATCCACCCCTTTCAAAGGGGTCATCAGCAACGTACCGCCGCGCAGGCTTTTCGCGTTACCCATAGAGGAAACCACCACATCGATGGTTTGGCCCTGTCGGGCAAACGCCGGGTAAGAGGCGGTGATCATCACGGCCGCCACGTTTTTCAGCTGCATGTTCGTCCCGGCCGGTACCGTAATACCGAGCTGGGAAAGCATGTTATTCAAACTTTGCGTGGTGAAAGGCGTCTGGGTGGTCTGGTCGCCTGTACCGTCCAGGCCTACCACCAGGCCGTAGCCGATCAGTGAGTTTGCTCGTACGCCCTGTACACTGGTGAGATCGCGAATACGGTCAGCCTGGGCGAACGTCGCCACCAGTACCAACACCATTCCGAAAAGGGATTTAAACATAGGTCACCTTGCTTACATCGGCGATAAATTAAGGAAGAAACGTTGCAGCCAACCCATATTCTGCGCTTCATTGATATAGCCGTTACCGACGTACTCAATACGCGCATCCGCCACCTGAGTGGACGGCACGGTGTTGCTGCCACTGATGGTGCGAGGGTTAACCACACCGGAGAAGCGAATGAACTCAGTGCCCTGATTGATGGCGATCTGTTTTTCACCCACAACATGTAAATTGCCGTTAGCCAGAACCTGGTCAACTGTTACAGTCAGCGTCCCGCTGAAGGTATTGCTGGCGTTTGCGCCACCTTTACCATTAAAGCTGTTGCCGCCAGATGCTTCGACATCGGCGCGTGCATTACCAAACAGGCCCTGCAGATAGCGTGGAACGGTATCAAAGCCAAAATTGGTTTTTCCATCGCGGCTGGCGTTCGCCGAGGAGCTTTTGCTCGCACTGACGTTTTCCTGCAGCTGGATCGTCAACGTATCGCCAATGTTACGTGGGCGGCGATCTTCAAACAGCGGCTGGTAGCCATAGTTAATAGGCTGTGCGGTCTGGAAAATAGAACCGTTCACCACAGGCGTTGGGCCTGGGATCGGTTGGGCGGTAGTCGCACCCTGCACCAAAGGTTTCGACGGGATCAAGGCGCAACCGCTGAGGGTTACGGCCAGAACAGTCACTATTGGATAACGAAACACCGCGTTTTTTTGCATTACCTTCATCTTCGAAAACAGGGGTCCGGTGCAGTGTTTACCGCACCGGACTACCCCTTAGAGTTGCGTCAGTTTCTGCAGCATCTGGTCGGTCGTCGACACTGCTTTACTGTTAATTTCATACGCGCGTTGAACCTGGATCATATTCACCAGCTCTTCCGCCACGTTGACGTTAGACGTTTCTACATAACCCTGATACAGCAAACCAGAACCGTTCAGTCCTGGCGTGCTTTCGTTAGGTGCACCCGAGGACTGGGTTTCCGTGTAGAGGTTTTCACCAATGCTTTCCAGACCGGTGTCGTTCATAAAGGTCGTCAGGTTAAGCTGCCCAACCTGAACAGGCGCAGCCTGCCCCTGTTGCGTCACGCTCACCACGCCATCACGTCCGATAGTAATGCTCAGGGAGTTAGCCGGAATGGTGATCGCAGGCTGAACCTGGAAGCCCCCCGCCGTCACCAGCTGACCATTCTGATCCACCTGGAAAGAACCGTCGCGCGTATACGCTGAGGTACCATCAGGCAATTGCACCTGGAAGAAACCCTGGCCTTTGATGGCAACGTCTTTGCTGTTGTTAGTCTGAGACAGGTTACCCTGGCTGTGCAGACGTTCGGTCGCAACCGGACGCACACCTGTACCAATCTGCAGGCCTGACGGCAGCGTTGTCTGCTCGGACGACTGCGCGCCCGGCTGACGAATGGTTTGATAAAGCAAATCTTCGAACACGGCACGCTGACGCTTGAAACCATTGGTGCTGACGTTCGCCAGGTTGTTGGCGATGACATCCATGTTGGTTTGCTGTGCGTCAAGACCCGTTTTCGCGATCCATAAAGAGCTGATCATAAGAAATCCTGTTAACTCATAGACAGCAGTTGGTTAGCACGTCCGGCGTTTTCATCGACGCTGGTGATAACCTTCATTTGCATTTCGAAACGACGCGCACTGGCAATCATATCGGTCATGGCGGCAACGGGTTTAACGTTACTGCCTTCCAGAACACCGGACATGATGCGAATGCTTGGGTCAGGCTGCAATGTCGCTCCACGTGCGGCCAGTGCCGAAGCACTGGTACGGAACAGACCGTCATCACCGCGTGTCACTTCATTGCCTTCCGCTTTCACCAGCTTCAGTTTGCCAACAGGCGCCACGGTGTTCGGGGGATCGCCTGGGTTCAGGGCCGAAATGGTCCCGTCTGCCGCGATGGTGATTTCCGAACCTTCCGGCACCGTCAGTGGACCCGACTCGCCAATGACCGGGTGACCCTGAATCGTCAACTGCCCTGTGGAATCGACCTGGATATTACCGTTACGGGTATAGCCTTCCGTACCGTCAGCCGCTTGCACCGCCAGCCAACCATCCTGCTGGAGCGCCACGTCCAGCGGACGTGAGGTGTAATCCATTTGGCCAGGCGTCATATCGGCACCCGGCGTAGAGGCGATAACCAACGTACGCGTTGGCAGCGTCAGCCCTTCGACCGGGACCGCGCGCATCGCATTAAGCTGCGCACGAAAGCCCGGCGTAGAGGCGTTCGCCAGGTTACTGGCGGTCACAGCCTGCTGATTCAGCGTCTGACTGGCTGCGCCCATCGCGGTATATATTGCGTGATCCATTACATCATCCCGTTAGACGATTAACGCAGGTTGACCAGCGTGTTGAGAATCTGATCCTGGGTTTTGATGGTCTGCGCGTTCGACTGATAGTTACGCTGCGCGACGATCATATTCACCAGCTCTTTACTCAGATCCACGTTCGACGCTTCCAGTGCACCGTTAGTCAACGAACCAAAGTTACCGGTTCCTGCTGTACCCAGCAGCGCCACGCCGGAAGACTGCGTTGCCGTCCAGACGTTATCACCTTCGGATTTCAGACCTTCGTTGTTGGCGAAGTTCGCCAGCACGATCTGACCCAGAACCTGATTCTGTTCGTTTGAGTAGTTACCCACGACGGTACCATCATCGTTAATCTGGTAGCTCACCAGATCACCCGGCTTGTAGCCGTTCTGGTTAGTTGCCACGATGTTGTTCGCACCGGTGTTCTGCTGCATGGAGTTAGCAAAGCTCAGTGCAAATGTCGCAGGGGTAGCACCAGGGATAGTCCCCGTTATCACGTTAACCTGGCCGCCAGCGGTCAACACACCGCTGGCTGAGAAGGTCAACGTGGTAGCCAGTGTTGCTGCGCTACCCGGCACGCTCGCATCCTGGGAGTAAACCTTCCAGCTGTTCGCGGCGGTGTCTTTGACATAGAACAGATTCATGTTGTGCGCATTACCCTGGCTGTCATAGACAGTCACGGTGCCTTTCTTGTTGTAAGAATCCGGGTCGGAGGTATCTGCAACATTAAAGGCTTTTGACGGAGCGGCATCCGTTGAGTTCAGGTTAATCTGCTGCGAAGCGGTGGTGGTGGACTTTGCCGCCATCAGCGTATTCGGAATAGTAATCGCCTGTGGGTTTGCACCGGTCTGGATGGTTGGTGGCGTACCTGCAACCGGATAGCCCGTTAACTGCAGACCCTGCATGTTCACGATGTTACGGTTTTCATCCAGCTTGAACTGGCCGTTACGGCTGTAAAAAACAGAACCGTTGGCATCAACCATACGGAAGAAACCGTTCTGGCTGATGGCAACGTCCAGTCCACGACCGGTGTTGGTCGTTGTGCCGTCGTTAAAGTCCTGGGTGATACCTGCAACTTTTACGCCCAGACCGATTTTGGAACCGGCGAACATATCTGCGAAAGAAGCAGTACCGGATTTGAAACCATAGGTCGCGGAGTTGGCAATGTTGTTACCAATGACGTCCAGGTTGGTGGCAGCGGCATTCAGGCCGCTGACCGCTTGTGAAAAGGCCATGAGTTACTCCTGATAAGTATTAAGGCTTAAATAATCTGCCGAACTTCGTCGAGCGTAGTGGTACCAGAAGTACCCAAATCCAGTTTGTTACCATCAGCGCCGCGCGTAACGCCCTGTACCAGTGCGAACTGCAGTGGCTGCGCCACCAGCTGATTTGCACCGTTGCTGGCGGAAATCGCGACTTTATAAGAACCGTTTGGTGCGGTGGTACCGTCAGTCAATTTGCCATCCCAGCTAAAGGTATGGACGCCGGCTTTCAGCTCACCGATATCGATGACGCGAACAGCGACGCCATCTTTGTTGGTGATGGTTGCGGTGACTTTATCGGCTGTCTGCTGCAACTCAACACCAAACGGCGTGGTGGTGGTGACGCTGTTGCCTTCGGTCGTGCTGGTCCCTGCCAGGATAGTGGTCCCTGGGATCATCACACCGTGGCCAATCAGGTTACTGGCTTGCAGTGACTGGCTATCATTAAGCTGCCCCGACACTGAGCCGAGCGTGGTATTCAGTTTCTCGATACCACTCACGGTACTGATCTGCGCAAGCTGCGTGGTCAGTTCGTTGTTCTGCATCGGGTTGGTCGGGTCCTGGTTCTTCAGCTGCGCAACCAGCAGCGTTAAAAAGCTGCCTTGTAGATCGGATGCGCTGTTTCCCGTCAGGGATTTAGAGCCGCTGGTACTGCTGGTGCCTGCGACGCCGGAGTTAGTCGGGTCATTCACGTTGACGGCAATGGACATGCGAGTCTCCTTTACTGGCCGAGAGTGAGCGTTTTGAGCATCATGCTCTTGACGGTATTGAGCACTTCAACGTTCGCCTGATAGCTGCGGGAAGCGGACATGGTGTTCACCATCTCGCCTACGACGTCGACATTTGGCATTTTGACGTAGCCGTTCGCATCCGCCAGCGGATTGCCTGGCTCAAATACCAGTTTGTCAGGTGCCTGGCTCTCAACCACACTGGAGACTTTCACGCCGCCCGTTGCCGCGCCCGGCGCAGCGTCGACCTGAAAGACAACCTGTTTTGCACGATAAGGCTGACCGTCTGGTCCGGTCACGCTGTCAGCGTTCGCCATGTTACTGGCGGCAACGTTCAGACGCTGGGACTGGGCGGTCAACGCCGAACCGGCGATATCAAAAATGTTCAGTAAGGCCATGAATTAGTTGCCTCCCTGCAGAACGCTCTGCATGCTTCTAATTTGTCCGCCGAGAACGGTCAGGCCCGTCTGATATTTCAGGCTGTTATCGGCAAACTGGGTGCGTTCCCGGTCCATATCAACGGTGTTGCCGTCAAGGGATGGCTGGTCGGGAATACGGTAAAGTAAATCGGTAGATGGGGCAGTCATTGCCTGAGCGGGGATGTGACGCGACGACGTTAATGCAAGGGCGACACCGGTCCCTTCCGCGCGGCCACGCTCCATCACTTTTTTAAGCTCACTGGAAAAATCCATATCGCGCGCCTGATACCCGGGGGTATCCGCGTTCGCGATGTTGCCGGCCAACACTTCTTGCCGCTGAGCGCGCAGGTTGAGCGCTTCCTGTTGAAAACGTAACGAGGCGTCGAGTTTATCGAGCATGTCTTCTCCGCTGATGGCGAAATTTCAGCATGTAGCTTAAAACTCAACCCGTACACCTTATCGACGGAATACACGCAAAATGCGTCGCTATTTGTCGCGTTGAAGAAAAAGCCTAAAGGGTAGAATCGTCTCAAATCCAGGAACCGCGGGAATGTGTGATGCTATCGTTCAAAAGTGGCTTAGCCGCAACCCTATTACTGTTAAGTCCTCTGACGCAGGCTGAGGATCTGAATGCCCAGTTGACGGCATTTTTCGCCCAGCGTCTGGCCGGCTTTAGTGATGAGGTGACGGTGACCGTCCGCACGCAGCCCAATCTTCTCCCCACCTGCGATCAGCCGGCCCTGAGCATGAGCGGCACCACAAAACTGTGGGGCAATGTGAACGTGCTGGCGCGCTGCAACAACGAGAAACGCTTTTTACAGGTGAACGTACAGGCGACAGGCAACTATGTCGTCGCCGCCCAGCCCATTGCCAGGGGTAGCGTGTTGCAGACGACCAGCGTGGAATTAAAACGCGGTCGACTGGATCAGCTCCCGCCCCGCACGATGCTTGATATTAATCAGGCGCAAGATTCCGTTAGCCTGCGCGATTTAGCGCCAGGACAGGCGATACAACTGTCGATGCTGCGTCAGGCATGGCGCGTGAAAGCAGGGCAACGCGTCATGGTGATCGCCAACGGAGACGGGTTTAGTGTCAACAGCGAAGGCCAGGCGTTAAACAACGCTGCCGTCGCCCAAAATGCTCGCGTGAGGATGTCCTCCGGTCAGGTTGTAAGCGGAACCGTCGGATCTGATGGGATTATTCTGATTAACCTATAATCTTTTTAAAGATTTCACGGCACCTGCCGATAAATAATTTACAAATGATAATGTCAGGCGCCAACGCCGCGAACCTCTATGAGGACAACACTATGAGCATTGATCGTACATCGCCCCTGAAACCGGTTAGCACTGTACAACCTCGTGAAACGAATGACGCGCCAGTACTGAAAGCGCGCGCTGAAAAATCGTCCACGGCGAGCAGCACCAGCGCCAGCGTCACCCTCAGTGATGGGCAGTCTAAACTGATGCAGCCTGCAACAAATGATATCAATGTCGAACGTGTCGAATCGCTGAAAGCGGCTATTCGTAACGGCGAGTTGAAGATGGACACCAGCAAAATTGCTGATGCATTGCTTCAGGAAACGCAGAGCTTCTTACAGAGTAAATAACCGTATGAGTCGACTGTCAGAAATATTGGATCAGATGACGGTAGTCCTGAACGATCTGAAGACGGTAATGGATGCCGAACAGCAGCAGCTGTCCATGGGACATTTTACCGGTAGCGCTTTGCAGCGTATTACTGAAGATAAAAGCTCGCTGCTGGCAACCCTGGATTACCTGGAACAACAGCGTCGTGTGGAGCAAGACCCGCGACGTAGCGCGAATGATGATATCGCTGAGCGCTGGCAGACTATTACTGAGAAAACGCAGCACCTTCGCGATCTCAACCAGCATAACGGCTGGCTGTTAGAAGGGCAGATAGAACGCAATCAGCAGGCGCTTGAGGTGTTAAAACCTCATCAGGAACCTGGACTGTATGGCGCTAATGGCCAGACGGCCAGCTCGCGCGGCGGTGGTAAAAAGATTTCGATCTAATCGCCATCGCGATTAGACAGACGACGGGGAGCACCATGGGTGACTCCCCTTTCGTCGTTTATACGGTTCGGCGGGCGAACTCTTTCACTTTAAAACCCAGTACCGCAAGCGTGGCGAAATAGGCCGCCATTCCCACCACCACCACCGCCATCAGGCGCAGCAGACGGAACAGCATGGTGCCGTTTGACCATTCAGGCATCACGTACATCATCCCCACTAGCGCTGCAGCCATCACCAGAACCGCAATCACCAGACGGATCAGGAAGCTCATCCAACCCGGCTGCGGCGTGAAGATGTTTTGCTTACGCAACTGCCAGTACAGCAACCCAGCGTTCAGGCATGCACCAAGACCAATCGACAGCGACAAACCGGCGTGTTTCAGCGGACCGATAAAGATCAGGTTCATTACCTGCGTCAGGATCAGCGTCACGATGGCGATTTTCACCGGCGTTTTGATGTCCTGACGGGAGTAGAAGCCCGGCGCTAGCACCTTCACAACGATCAGCCCCATCAGGCCCACGGAATACGCCACTAATGCGCGCTGGGTCATCAGGGCATCAAACGCGCTGAATTTCCCGTACTGGAATAATGAGACGGTCAGCGGTTTTGCCAGAATTCCTAACGCGACCGCACTGGGCAATGCCAGCAAAAAGCACAGACGCAAGCCCCAGTCCATCAGGCGGCAATACTCATCGTGATTGCCGCTGGCAAAGCTCCGGGACAACGACGGTAACAAAATGGTTCCCAGCGCCACGCCCAGCACACCAGACGGAAACTCCATCAAACGGTCGGCGTAATACATCCATGACACCGAACCCGACACCAGGAACGAGGCAAAAATGGTGTTAATAATCAGGGAAATCTGGCTCACAGAAACGCCGAGAATCGCCGGTCCCATCTGCTTGATAACGCGCATCGCACCCGCATCGCGGAAATTAATACGCGGCAGCACCAGCATGCCGATTTTTTTCAGATGCGGAAGTTGATAAGCCAGCTGCAACACGCCGCCGACGGTAACTGCCCACGCCAGCGCTAGTACGGGAGGGTTAAAGTGCGGTGCTGCAAACAGGGCAAAACCAATCATGCTGACGTTCAAAAACGTCGGCGCAAACGCCGGGACCGAGAAACGGTTCCAGGTGTTGAGGATCGCCCCCACCAGCGAGGCCAGTGAAATCAGCAGAATATAAGGAAAGGTGATGCGCAACAGCTGCGAGGTCAGGGCGAATTTATCCGCCGTGTCGGCAAAGCCCGGCGCGGTCACCATGATGACCCACGGGGCAGCCAGCATCCCGACGACCGTCACGATCGCCAGCGCCAGCGTCAGTAAGCCCGAAACATAGGAGACAAACACGCGGGTGGCGTCCTCACCCTGCTTGCTTTTGTACTCTGCCAGGATCGGGACAAACGCCTGGGAAAATGCGCCCTCTGCGAAAATACGGCGCAAAAGATTAGGTAATTTGAATGCCACAAAAAAGGCGTCGGTTGCCATGCCTGCACCAAAGACCCTTGCCACTATCGCGTCGCGGGCAAAGCCCAGCACGCGAGAAAACATGGTCATCGAGCTGACGGCCGCCAGCGATTTTAATAAGTTCATTAACGTGAATTTCCACTACCACACGGCAAAACGCCTGCAATGCAGGCGTTAAAAGAAGCGCTTAGTCTACCCGTATTTATGCGAATTACTATCCGCAGATGTGATGGGGATTAAACCGTTTTCATTCAGTCATCGCTTCGCGCCAGAGCTTTTCAATGATGCGCTGGGCCATGATCGCCTGTTCACCCGACGTTTCGGGAACCGTCTGATTTTGCACGCACTCAATGAAGTGACGCGCACATCCGGCAAAGCCGCGCTGCTCGAGCGTACTTTGCCAGCTGGCAATCGGACGGGTCACCACGCCACTGCCCTTTTCTTCACGCCATTCCCGCATATCGGTGATGTCATATAACGCGCCATCCGTCACGGCCTGTACCGATTCACGCTGACTGCCCGCGCGACGATGCATACTGGTCGTCACCTGCACATGGTCAACGGAAAAATGGTGTTCGGCATAAACCATCGCACCGTGCCCGTTGGTTTGCAGCGTACCGCTGTTGAGTTGAGCATTACCGCCCGCCAGCCACAGCGCGGTATCGATCACATGCAGATAATCGTCCAGCAGCGTAAAGCGCATATCGTTCGGGCCGATACTGTCGGTGCGATGCTTATCCATACGCAGCGACGCAGCGCAACCTAATTGCGCTTTCAAATCCTGATAGACCGGCGAGAAACGACGGTTAAACCCGACCATGAGCGTCAGGTTTTTACGCGCGGCCAGCTCAATCAGACGCTCTGCGTCCGACACGTTTTCCGCCAGTGGCTTATCCACGCAAACATGAACACCCGCGTTTAACAGTGCAGTCACGACCTGATAATGCGAAGCCGTGGAGGTGTGGACAAACACCGCATCGCACTCGCGCGCAAGATCGAGCAGAGAAACGGCGTAAGGCATCCGCCAGGTTTCACAAATTTGCAGGGCTTTCGCCCGCGTGGGAGACCATGCTCCCGCCAGCGTCCAGTCCGTTGCGGCACCCAAAACGGGCAACCACGCTTTTTGCGCGATACCGCCCAGCCCGACAACGCCAATGCGTAATTTCGTCATGGTTATTCTCCTAAATGTGCCAGCAAGGAATCCAGGCGCTGTTTCAGCTCAGTGACTTCTGTTTCGAGCGCGTCAACGCGGGCAGCCAGTGATTCGTCATCTACAGGTGCCATGGCTTCTGCCACGTTGACCAACGTTTCAACATCGCCACTAAATAAATGCATAAAGCGGCTTTCACGTTTACCCGGTTCGCGTGGCAGACGCATGACAAACGGGCCGTCTTCGCGTGAGACGAGATTTTCCAGCGTGTGTTCCACTTCCTGCATATCGCTGAATTCATGCATTCTCGAGGCGCGAGAGCGCAGTTCACCCGGCGTTTGCGCGCCGCGCAGCAGTAACGTGGTAACGATCGCAACTTCAGCGGAGCTGAACTTGAGGTCACCAAACTCGGAATTACAAAAACGCTGCTCGTATTTGGTGACGCGATTGCCAAATCCGCTGACGGTGCGCAGATAATGGCGCTTTACCAGCGCATCCAGCTGCTCCTGGACCTCGTGTTCGCTCAGGTTGAGCACCGGCTCGCGGTTGGATTTTTGATTACAGGCCAGGGTGACGGCATTGACCGACAGCGGATATTGCTCCGGCGTCGTTACCTGTTTTTCCAGCAGACAGCCAATGACGCGCGCTTCCGTAGCAGTTAACTGATATTTCATCTTTTATCCTTATCGACCTGCGGTCCATTCTTTGGTGGTTAACGCCGTCAGCACGTGGTCGCGCCACTCGCCGTCGATCAGCAAATACGATTTTGCGTAGCCTTCTTTTTCAAACCCCAGACGCGCCAGCAGATCGCCGCTGCGCTGATTGTGCGGCATGTAATTGGCCATAATGCGATGAATATGCTGCGTTCGCTGCATGTAGCGAATGGCGGAGGTGAGCGCTTCAAACATCAGTCCCTGCCCTTGCCATTTTTGACCGATGGAATAGCCGAGATAACAGGCGTGAAACGAACCGCGCACTACGTTGGAAAAATTGGCGATCCCGATGATTTCTTTTTCTTCAGGGTCCAGTAGCGCGAAATAAAAAGCTGTTCCCTGCTTATGAAACTCGGCAATCATATTCAGACGTGCCTGCCAGCCAGAAGGAAAGCAGTGGCTTTCATCCCTTACGGGTTCCCAGGGTTTTAAAAACTGGCGATTTTCGGCGTAATAATCCGCCAGACGCCAGGCATCACGTTCATGCACCAGACGAATGACCAGTCGATCTGTTGTCAGGCGCACTTTTGGCACGTTACTACGATAGCCAAACATCGATACCACTCCTTCCCGTCACTTCAGCCCTATTACCCGTTAGCTTTACTATACCTGCGCCTGTGCCTTCTGTGAAAACAGTGACATACCATTTTTCGTGGAATTCACAGAATTCAATGAAAAAGCTGAATCAAACCACCCTTTTGATAAAAAAATATTGTCGCAAGGAGGGGTGGGAAAACGCACGTCAACACCGCAGAATATTAGCGTGCTCATCTTTCTCTACACCGACCCATTCAAACTGCACCACGGCGTGGCTCACGCAGCGGCAGCCTGAAGACTCTGTGTACTTTTCCCTGGAGGGAAAATGTCCCGCGTATCACAGGCTCGTAATCTCGGTAAATATTTCCTGCTCGTCGATAACATGCTGGTTGTGTTGGGCTTTTTCGTCGTGTTCCCGCTGATCTCCATTCGTTTTGTCGATCAAATGGGCTGGGCGGCGTTAATGGTCGGGATTGCGCTGGGGTTGCGGCAATTTGTGCAACAGGGGCTTGGCGTTTTTGGTGGAGCGATTGCCGATCGCTTCGGCGCAAAACCGATGATTGTCACCGGCATGCTGCTGCGCGCGGCGGGTTTTGCCACCATGGGTATCGCGCACGATCCCTGGCTGCTGTGGTTTTCCTGTTTTCTCTCCGGTCTCGGCGGCACGCTGTTTGACCCACCGCGCACCGCCCTGGTCGTGAAATTAATTCGTCCGCGACAGCGTGGCCGCTTTTTCTCGTTGCTAATGATGCAGGACAGCGCGGGCGCAGTTATCGGCGCGCTGCTGGGCAGTTGGCTGCTGCAATATGATTTCCGCCTGGTTTGTGCGACGGGTGCCATGCTGTTTATCCTTTGCGCTGCGTTTAATGCCTGGCTGCTGCCGGCCTGGAAACTCTCGACGGTCAAAGCGCCGGTGCGGGAAGGGCTGGGCCGCGTCATGGCCGATAAGCGTTTTGTCACGTATGTGCTGACGCTGACGGGCTACTACATGCTGGCCGTACAGGTGATGCTGATGCTGCCGATTATGGTGAACGACATTGCGGGCTCGCCTGCCGCCGTGAAATGGATGTATGCCATCGAAGCCTGCCTGTCACTCACCCTGCTCTATCCTATTGCGCGCTGGAGCGAAAAGCGTTTTCGTCTGGAACATCGCCTCATGGCCGGCCTGCTGGTCATGACCCTGAGCATGATGCCCATCGGTTTAGTGAGCAGCTTGCAACAGCTCTTTGTGCTGATGTGTACCTTTTATATCGGCTCAATTATTGCTGAACCCGCACGCGAAACGCTCGGTGCCGGGCTTGCTGATCCCCGTGCGCGAGGTAGTTATATGGGGTTCAGCCGCCTCGGTCTGGCGCTCGGCGGCGCGCTTGGATATGCCGGTGGAGGCTGGCTATTTGATTCCGGTAAGGCCTTGAATCAGCCTGAATTACCCTGGGTGATGCTCGGTGTCGTGGGCTTTATTACCCTCATCGCGCTGTGGTGGCAATTTAGCCCGAAGCGAAGCGCGAGCGGTATGCTTGAGCCAGGGGCTTGATTTGAAACATGCTTTTTTCTCGGCCATAATAAAAACTGTTGAGCACAAAATGGAGGAGAAACGTGAAGCTCTATATCTACGATCACTGTCCGTTCTGTCTGAAAGCCCGAATGATTTTCGGCCTGAAGAATCTCCCGGTTGAGTTAGTCACGCTGTTGAGCGATGACGAAGAGACGCCCACCCGCATGATTGGTAAGAAAATGGCGCCGATCCTGCAAAAAGACGACAGCCGCTATCTCCCAGAAAGCATGGACATCGTCCACTATGTCGACAAACTTGATGGCGATCCCTTACTCACCGGTAAGCGCAATCCGGCCATCGAGGAGTGGCTGCGAAAAGTGAACGGCTACGTTAATCGCCTGCTCATTCCACGTTTTGCCACCGGCGCTTTTGATGAATTTGCCACGCCGCAGGCGCGAGCCTATTTCGTCGAGAAAAAAGAGGCCGCCATAGGTAATTTTGCCGAGCACCTCACCCACTCGCCAGGGCTTGTCAAAAACATCAGTGACGATTTGCGTGCACTCGATAAGCTGATCGTGAAGCCGAATGCGGTGAATGGCGAACTGTCAGAGGATGATATTCACCTGTTCCCACTGCTGCGTAATTTGACGCTGGTGGCTGGCATTAGCTGGCCGTCGCGTGTGACCGATTACCGCGACAATATGGCGAAACAGACACAAATCACTCTGCTTTCGTCGCAGGCAATATAGCGTCCTCAGGGCGGGAACCCTCTCCCGCCCCCTTTCATTATCAGTTTTTTCTGCTGGTCTCATGGATATCACCCTGACATACTGACGCGTCAGGACAGAAGCGCCGATATCATGTTGAGGAACCCCATGAAAAAGATTGTCATTGCTGCTGCGTTTGTTATCAGCGGCCTGCTGGTGGGCTGTAACCAGCTTACGCAGTACTCCGTCAGCGAGCAGGAAATTAATCAGGCGCTGGAAAAACATAACAACTTCTCGAAAGATATCGGTGTGCCCGGCGTTGCCGATGCCCATATCGTCCTGAATCAGTTGGTCAGCCAGATTGGACGCGAAGAGCCCAACAAGGTGACGCTGTCAGGTGATGCAAAACTGGATATGAACTCGTTGTTCGGCAGCCAGAAAGCGAATATCAAGTTGAAGCTCAAAGCGTTGCCGGTCTTCAACAAAGAAAAAGGGGCAATTTATCTGCAGGAGATGGAGATCGTCGATGCCGACGTCACGCCGGAAAAAATGAAGCCGGTTCTCCAGACGCTGATGCCCTATTTGAACCAGTCTCTGCGTAATTATTTCAATCAGCAACCAGCCTATGTTCTCAGCGAAGACAAGAGCAAGGGCGAAGCGTTAGCCAGGAAATATGCCAAAGGTATTGAAGTGAAACCGGGCGAAATCATCATCCCTTTCACTAATTAATCTCTGAGAGCGCCGATGGCGCTCTTTTTTTTGCGCACTTGTTTTAAGGAAATGTGTGCAAACGAAAACGTTTACGCATATGATTTGTGTCCGGCAAAAACAGCCATCCTTATGACTGATTCCTGATAAGCCGGAGCATATCAATGACTGCACAACCCCAGGTTCTGAAAATCCGCCGCCCTGACGACTGGCATATCCATCTGCGCGATGGCGATATGCTTAAAACCGTTGTGCCTTATACCAGCGAACTCTATGGCCGCGCGATTGTCATGCCTAACCTGGCTCCCCCAGTCACCACCGTCGATGCGGCTATTGCCTATCGCCAGCGCATCCTTGATGCGGTTCCGGCGGACCACGATTTTACCCCGCTGATGACCTGCTACCTCACCGACTCGCTCGACCCAAATGAAGTCGAACGTGGATTCAACGAAGGTGTCTTCACAGCGGCTAAGCTGTATCCCGCCAATGCCACCACCAATTCCAGCCACGGTGTCACCAGTATTGATGCCATTATGCCGGTGCTGGAACGTATGGAAAAACTGGGGATGCCGCTGTTGGTTCACGGCGAGGTGACGCACGCTGAAATTGATATTTTCGATCGCGAAGCGCGTTTCATCGAAACCGTCATGGAACCGCTGCGTCAACGCCTTCAAGGCCTGAAAGTGGTGTTTGAGCACATCACCACCAAAGATGCCGCGGAATACGTGCGCGACGGTAATGAGTTGCTCGCCGCGACGATCACCCCGCAGCACCTGATGTTTAACCGCAACCACATGCTGGTCGGCGGTGTGCGTCCGCATCTGTATTGCCTGCCGATCCTCAAGCGTAACATCCATCAACAGGCCTTGTGTGAACTGGTCGCCAGTGGATTTACTCGTGCGTTCCTGGGGACGGACTCGGCTCCGCATGCGCGTCATCGTAAAGAGGCAAGCTGTGGCTGTGCAGGCTGTTTCAACGCCCCTACCGCACTGGCAAGCTATGCCACGGTCTTTGACGAGATGGGCGCGCTTGAACATTTTGAAGCGTTCTGCTCTATCAACGGCCCACGCTTCTACGGCCTGCCGCTCAACGAAACCTTTATCGAACTGGAACGCAAAGAGAGTCAGGTTGAGGAATCCATCGCGCTAACAGATGACACGCTGATCCCGTTCCTGGCGGGTGAAACCGTTCACTGGACGGTGAAACGGTAAATATTTATCGCCCCCTGTTGTAAGTTATACAATATGACTGTATAAATAAACAGTACATTACACAGGGGGCAATTATGCGTATTGAAGTTACCATCGCCAAAACAACCGTTTTGCCTGCTGGCGCGCTGGATGCGTTGGCGGGTGAACTATCCCGTCGAATCAATGACAATTTCCCCGATCAGGGCGGAGCCGTAACCGTGCGCTACGCCACAGCCAATAATCTCTCCGTCATGGGTGCTGCAAAAGACGATAAAGAACGCATTACCGAGATTCTCCAGGAAACCTGGGAAAGCGCCGACGACTGGTTCATCACAGATTAATATTGCTCCCTCATTGTTTTTCTTTGCCGGGTCGCCCCGGCTTTTTTTCATCTCATTTAAATAAGTTCAAATTAATTGCCTATCTTCTTAAAAAATCGTGAATAAGATGGCGTTTTAATGTTCAAACATTCTTAAAAAACGCAAAAATGTGTTGCTACCTGTTTATTTCAACTGCATAACCCGTATTTATTGATATACTGAAATTGCTTCAGAAAAACACGCATTGAACCTCACAGCCGTTGTCTTTAAACACGCATTAAGGGGTTATGATGGAAAAGAATAATGAAGTCATTCAGACCCATCCACTTGTTGGTTGGGACATCAGCACTGTCGATAGCTATGATGCGCTGATGCTGCGTTTGCACTACCAGACCCCGAATCAACCAGACCGCGACGACGCGGAAATTGGACAGACGCTGTGGCTCACCACGGACGTTGCACGTCAATTTATTTCTATTTTAGAAGCAGGCATTGCAAAAATAGAATCTGGCGATTACCAGGCAAATGAGTATCGTCGGCATTAAATATGCCCAACATTCACTCAACAGGCACCCATGGGGTGCCTCATTTATTTCACCCTTGTATAAGCCTGCCATATTAATTACTCTGCAAACCAAAGTACTGGTTTGAGAAACCCTCATGAAATACGACTTGATTATTTTAGGCAGCGGCTCCGTAGGATCTGCAGCGGGATATTACGCTACGCAAGCTGGCCTTAACGTGTTGATGATCGATGCCCATATGCCCCCGCACAAAGAAGGCAGCCATCATGGTGATACCCGTCTCATTCGCCATGCTTACGGTGAAGGGGAACGCTATGTTCCGCTGGTACTGCGTGCTCAAACGCTCTGGGATGAGTTGGCTTTACTCAATGAAGATCCTATTTTTGAGCGTACCGGTGTCGTCAATCTTGGACCTGCCCATTCTGAATTTTTGGCCAACGTTGAACAGAGCGCTCGGCAGTTTAATCTGAATGTTGAACGTCTCGACGCGAATGCCATCATGAAACGCTGGCCAGAGATTGCGGTTCCTGAGGATTATATCGGCCTGTTTGAGGCAGAGTCAGGCGTGCTGCATTGCGAAACCGCCATTAAAACCTGGATTTCTCTTGCTGAACAAGCGGGCTGCGCGCAACTGTTCAACTGCCCGGTGACTGCTGTTCATCACCATGATGACGGCGTGACGGTCGATACGTCGGAAGGTCAATATTCGGCTTCTCGCCTGCTGGTAAGCGCGGGCACGTGGGTCACAAAGCTGCTTCCCGACCTGCCTGTCCAGCCGGTGCGCAAAGTCTTTTCCTGGTTCCAGGCCGATGGCCGTTTCAGTACGCAGAATAAATTCCCTGCCTTCACCGGTGAGCTGCCAAACGGCGATCAGTTCTACGGGTTCCCATCGGAAAAAGACGCGCTCAAAATTGGCAAACATAACGGCGGGCAGATCATTCACTCACCGGATGAGCGCAAACCCTTTGGCGACTATCCGAGCGATGGTTCTGAAGCCTTTAATTTCTTACGCCATATCCTGCCGGGAATTGGCGGACTCCTGTATGGCGCGGCCTGTACTTACGATAACACCCCCGATGAAGATTTTATCATCGACACGTTACCGGGCCACGACAACACACTCATCATTACAGGCTTGAGCGGACACGGCTTTAAATTCGCTTCCGTTCTGGGTGAGATTGCTGCCCAATTTGCCCAAGGTATTACTCCGCCGTTTGATCTCACGCCGTTCTCGCTTTCACGTTTTCGCGGATAATATCCATCATAAGGCTCCGGTTATTGGGGCCTTTATTTTTGACTGCTCTCGGGGAAATATGCGCAGGATCTTTGATTATCTGATCAACAATATTAGAGAGCATTTTATGCTCTATATATTGCTCTGGTCTCTGCTGGCCCTCATAGACATTATCTATATTGTATTTTTTTGAAAACACTGACTGACCTTAATTGACAATACTCTATAAAAACTGAATTTATAAGCAAATTATTTGAAGATTCGCATCCACACCACCACCCAATAAAATCAGTTGAAAGCATCATTTAACACGAAGCTTTTGAATTAGTTACAGCAAATCCATTCAATTAAACTGAAATACAATAAATTAAAATCCTTATTCCTAAATATCAGTTGCAATAATGTTTTTCGCACGCCATTTTGAGCGTTCCTTTAATAGAGAGTGGTCGTCATTATGCAACTGCGTAATTCTTCTGCACGCTACGGATTAATTTCCATGCTGCTGCACTGGGGCATTGCACTCGCGGTTTACGCGATGTTTGGTCTTGGCCTGTGGATGGTGACGCTGAGCTATTACGACGGCTGGTATCATCAGGCGCCTGAGCTGCATAAAAGCATCGGTATTGTGCTGATGATGGGGCTCGTGGTTCGCGTTATCTGGCGACATATTTCGCGTCCCCCTTCAGCGCCGAAAAGCCACAGCACACTCACTCGGGTGACTGCTGCAGGAGCGCATATTGCGCTGTATTCGATCCTGTTTGCCATTTTCATCAGCGGCTATCTGATTTCCACCGCAGACGGCAAATCCATCAGCGTATTTGGTCTTTTCGACGTCCCGGCCACGCTGACCGATGCTGGATCACAGGCCGATCTCGCCGGTCAGATACATTTATGGCTCGCCTGGGGTGTCGTTATTTTATCCGCCCTTCACGGCCTTGCGGCCCTCAAACACCATTTCATCGATAAAGACGATACGCTCAAGCGCATGCTTGGCCGCTCGTCTGTAGACTCTGGAGCATAAAATGAAAAAACGCCTGCTGGGTATCGCACTGGGTTCACTGTTATTCACCACCGGTTCTGCCGTTGCTGCCGATTACAAAATTGATAAAGAGGGCCAGCATGCCTTCGTCAATTTCCGTATTCAGCACCTCGGGTACAGCTGGTTGTATGGCACCTTTAAAGATTTTGATGGTTCGTTTACCTTTGACGAAAAAAATCCCGCCGCCGATAAAGTGAATGTCACGATTAATACCAACAGCCTGGACACCAACCATGCCGAGCGCGACAAACATCTGCGCAGCGCTGAATTCCTGAACGTCGCGAAATTCCCGCAGGCGACATTCGCCTCAACGGAAGTCAAAAAAGACGGTGAAGACCTGGATATTACCGGCAATCTGACGCTCAATGGCGTCACCAAACCAGTGACTCTGGAAGCGAAGTTAATCGGCCAGGGTGATGACCCATGGGGCGGTAAACGTGCGGGCTTTGAAGCATCGGGCAAAATTCGTCTGAAGGACTTCAACATCACGACCGATTTAGGTCCGGCATCGCAAGAAGTGGATTTGATTATTTCTGTGGAAGGCGTGCAGCAAAAGTCATAATAAAAATCCCGGTCGCACATAGCGGCCGGGACGTTAACGCGTTATTCCGGGTCAGGAATACCGAGTTTGGTATTCAACCGTCCGCGCGATTTATTGAAGATCTTATTCCCGTTTTCGCGCCCAGCACGACGACGGCGTTGTTCTTCTTCAGGCAACACGCTTTCCTCGCTGCACAGCTCACTGCAACAACCCCTGAACTTTTCTGCACACGTCGGGCACTGGATAAACAGCAGGTGACAACCGTCGTTTTTGCAGTTGGTATGGGTATCGCACGGCGTTCCGCACTGATGGCAATGCGCGATAATATCCTCAGAAATACGCTCACCCATACGCTCATCGAAAACAAAATTCTTACCAATAAAACGTACCGGTAGACCCTGCTCACGCGCACGACGCGCATACTCGATGATCCCGCCTTCGATATGCCAGACTTTATTGAAACCACTGTGTTTCATCCAGGCACTGGCTTTTTCACATCGGATCCCACCGGTGCAGTACATAATGATTTTTTTATCTTTATGTTCCTGCATCATCTCGACGGCTTTCGGCAACTGTTCACGGAACGTATCAGCCGGAATTTCCAGTGCGTTCTCGAAATGCCCCACTTCGTATTCGTAGTGATTACGCATATCGATAAATACGGCGTCAGGATCGTCCAGCATCGCGTTCACTTCTGCCGCTTTGAGATACTCGCCCACGTCACTGGCATCGAACGTCGGATCGTCAATGCCGTCCGCCACGATACGCTCACGCACCTTCATGCGCAGCACCCAGAACGATTTGCCATCATCATCAAGCGCGATGTTGAGACGCACGTTGTTCAGTGCCGGATCAAAACTGTAGAGAAAATCGCGGAAAGCGCTGACTTTGCTTTCTGGCACGCTGATCTGCGCGTTGATGCCCTCATGAGCGAGATAAACACGCCCAAATACATTCAGCGACTCAAAGGCTTTGTAGAGCGCGTCACGGGTTTCCTGAGGCTCAGCGATGGAAAAATACTTATAGAACGAGATCGTTATACGCGGCTCAGTTTCGGCAAGCATGCGTTCTTTTAACGTCTCATTCGAAATGCGGTTGTGTAACACTGGCATGGTGTACGGTTCCTGCAATCGTTAAGAAATGAAAATCGGCGGCATCATATAGCAAACAATGCGAATTTACATCCCTACATTTTGCGCTACATTTCTCTCATTCAAATTATAAAGCAGTAACATTTGCTGCTTCCGCCCCATTTTGGGCCATTCATTTTGGTTATGTATTCAAAAAATGCGAGAATAATGGTCAAAGGACGATGTAAAACAGGAGTGATATGACCCACTTACCCAAATTTTCTGCTGCACTGCTTCATCCTCGATACTGGTTAACCTGGTTCGGCGTCGGTCTTCTCTGGTTATTGATTCAGCTGCCCTACCCGCTGCTCTACCGTTTAGGATGTGGCCTGGGCCATCTCGCCCAGCGTTTTATGAAGCGGCGCGTCAGAATCACGCATCGCAATCTGGAGCTGTGTTTTCCTGAAATGGGCGAGCCCGAGCGCCAGGTGCTTCTTAAAAAGAATTTCGAATCCGTCGGAATGGGCTTGATAGAAACAGGGATGGCTTGGTTTTGGCCGGATAAACGTATGGCACGCTGGTTCGACGTCGCGGGAACAGGCATGGAACCGGTGCATCAACTCCAGGCGCAAAAAACGGGCGTGTTGCTGATTGGCATTCACTTCCTGACGCTTGAAATCGGCGCGCGCATGTTTGGAATGCAGGCACCGGGTATCGGCGTTTATCGCCCCAATGACAATCCGGTGATAGATCTGCTGCAAACATGGGGACGTATGCGCTCCAATAAGCAAATGATCGACCGTAAAGATCTTAAAGGCATGATCAGAGCGCTCAAAAATGGCGAAGTGCTCTGGTACGCACCCGATCACGACTACGGTCGCCGATCCAGCGTTTTTGTTCCATTTTTCGCCGTCGATCAGGCCGCTACCACAACGGGAACCTGGATGCTGGCGAAGATGTCGAAAGCCGCGGTGGTTCCCTTCGTCCCACGGCGAAAACCTGACGGGAAAGGTTATGAGCTGATCATGCTTGAGCCAGAATATTCGCCGCCGGTCGACGATGCGGAAACCACCGCCAGGTGGATGAATGGCGTCATCGAGAAATGCATTATGCTCGCCCCGGAGCAATACATGTGGTTGCATCGCCGCTTCAAAACCCGTCCCGAAGGGATGCCTTCTCGCTACTAAGTCATGCGGTCTTCGGACCGCATCGACGTTCGCTTTGTATCGCTTACTTTTTGCACATAGATAATCCATAACGCCAGATAGCGTCTGAATAAGACATCCGCGTGACAACTTATTGGCGCATTCATACTTGCAAAACCAGAGAATCAGCTATTCTTTCCCTGAATGCCATTGAGAATCACAGGGAGACACCGATGACTATGTACGCCACGCTGGAAGAAGCTATTGATGCCGCTCGCGAAGAGTTTCTCGCGAACAACCCTGGTATTGAGGCTGAAGATGCCGATGTGCAACAACTCAACATTCAAAAGTATGTGCTTCAGGATGGGGATATCATGTGGCAGGTCGAGTTTTTCGCGGATGAGGGAAGCGACGGCGAATGTTTGCCGGTGCTAAGTGGTGAAGCGGCACAGGCCGTTTTCGACGGTGATTTTGATGAGATAGAACTGCGTCAGGAATGGCTTGAAGAAAACACCCTTCACGAGTGGGATGAGGGCGAATTTCAGCTTGAACCACCGCTGGATACTGAAGAGGGGCAAACCGCTGCGGATGAATGGGACGAACGCTGATCGGGCGTTACTCATAAGGTCCGTGCTGCGCATCAATGGGCAGTAATAGCGTGTCAAAAACCAGCGAAAAGGGTAAATCGAGAACCGTCAAATAACGCCATGCGGAATCGCGTACATCCCATTTCACACCGGGATAGTATTGATTTCCATGGCCCTGACCGGGGATCGTTCGACTGATAATACTGCCGCACCCGCTGAGCAGCAGCGACATCATGACCACAATGACTATTCTCATTTACACCTCATATAAAAAAATACCGGCCGTGGCCGGTATTTTTATTTCGCTTGGCTTACTTCGACTTTATCGCCAGCGGGTTCAGCTTTATCGTCGAGTAGTAGTTCACCCAGGACGAATATCTCTCAGGCGCTGACCAGACGCGGTAGTGCAGGCGCGCCATGGTAATCGGATCGCTCAACAGGACCAGACGACGATCGCGGTTCAGTTTTTCCGGCGTTTCGTTCAGCGCTTGTTCAACGTGGCGATCGCGGGCGATCTCCAGCACCTGGCTTGCACGGTGGCGTGCGGTTGCCATTGCCGTCGCGAGTGCGTTGAACGATGGATTAAACACGGCATGAATAAAGCCATCATCCAGCGAACGGCTGCGGTTCAGCACCAGATATTTGTCGGTATCCACCAGCACCTGCGGCGGTGAATACTCCTCTGGAATGAGGAACAGCTTCCAGCGTTTGGTGCGTAATCCGATTGTCGAACGACTGGAGATCACGGAAACAAACGGCGACAGAATCAGCGAGAACACGATCGGTGCCAGCCAGAACAGGAAGCGTAAATCCAGCCACGCCATCCCTGCAGCCCACACCAGACCGAGCAACATCTGCGAACCATGACGCATAAACGCTTCGCTCCACGGCGTGGAGTCATCATCACGCTGCGGCGAGTTCCATACCACTTCCCAGCCCAGGAACGCGCTGACCACAAATACGGTGTGGAACAGCATGCGCACCGGCGCCAGCAACACGGAGAATAGAACTTCAAGCAGCAGTGAAAGCGTTACGCGGCAGAACCCACCGTACTCTTTCGACCCTTTGCACCAGATGAGAATGATGCTCAGCAGTTTCGGCAGGAACAGTAAGATCATCGTTGACGCAAACAGAGCAATCGCCAGCTCCGGACGCCACTGCGGCCACACCGGGAACAGCTGGCGCGGTTGCAGGAAGTATTGCGGTTCAGTCAAGGCATGCACGACCTGTAAAGCGGTCGATAAGGCCAGGAACATAAACCACAGCGGCGCAGACAGATAGGACATCACGCCCGTCAGGAATACCGCGCGGTGAACAGGGTGCATCCCTTTCACGAGGAACAGACGGAAGTTCATCAGGTTGCCGTGACACCAGCGACGATCGCGTTTGAGCTCGTCGAGCAAGTTTGGTGGCAGCTCTTCATAAGAACCCGGCAGATCGTAAGCAATCCACACGCCCCAACCCGCACGACGCATCAGCGCAGCTTCAACGAAGTCATGCGACAGGATAGACCCCGCAAATGAGCCCTCACCCGGCAGCGGCGCGAGCGCACAGTGTTCAATGAACGGCTGAACGCGGATAATCGCGTTGTGACCCCAGTAGTGAGACTCACCCAACTGCCAGAAGTGCAGACCGGCAGTGAACAGCGGACCGTACACGCGCGTCGCAAACTGCTGGCAGCGCGCATAAAGCGTGTCCATACCCGAGGCTTTAGGCGATGACTGGATGATACCCGCATTCGGGTTCGCTTCCATCAGACGCACCAGCCCCGTCAGACAGTCACCCGTCATCACGGAGTCAGCATCCAGCACCACCATATAGCTATACTGGTTGCCCCAGCGACGGCAGAAGTCATCGATGTTGCCGCTTTTGCGCTTAACGCGACGGCGGCGGCGGCGGTAGAAAATCTGCCCTTCGCCCTGCACTTCCGCGATAAGTTCCATCCACGCTTTTTGCTCGGCAACGCAGATGTCTGGGTTGTAGCTGTCGCTCAGGATGTAAACGTCAAAATGCGCCGCGTTGCCGGTCGCCTTGACAGACTCCCAGGTCGCACGCAAACCCGCAAATACGCGGTCAACGTCTTCGTTACAAATAGGCATAATCAGCGCAGTACGGTGTTCAGGGTTTAAGGCTTCATCCCCCACCGTCGACGCAGAAATACTGTATTTATCACGACCCATCAGCAGTTGCAGGAAGCCCATCAACGCGGTCCAGAAACCGGCTGAAACCCAACAGAACAGAACCGCGAACAGCAGCAGGATTCCACTTTGCAGAATGTACGGCAACAGCTGCATGAATGACACCCACACATCCTGCCCGAACATATCGGCCGGATTGATCAGCGCCCAGCCCTGATAAGGCAGGATGGTCTTCATGTACCAGGTTGCGACGACGGTCTGTGCCAGCGTCAGCAGCAGTAAGGTATAGCGGCGGATAGTCCCGACGGTACGCCATTTCTGCTCAGAGGCCTGCTGCTCTTTGGTCAGACGAGAGAGGTAGCGCGGCGCGACTTCGCGACCACGAAGACGATCCCAAAAACGACCGACCGGGTTGGTGCGCCACGGATCCGGGAACATCGACGAACGCGTGGCTTTTGGCATAGCCTGAAGCTGTGTGCGTCCCTCGTCGTCCTTGATCAGTTGGCCTTCTGCCAGCGAGTCTGGCCATGCCTGCTCCAGACGCGCTTTGACTGAACCCAGCGGCGTATCATCATCACGAGAAAACTGATGATGTTCGCCATCCAGCGCGGTGTGAACCGCGCGGATGTCGCTCTTAGGCAGTGCCGCTTTCTCAATGTCCGTCAGCGGCAGGGCATCAATGTATTCAGTTGTATTATTCATTAGCAGGTAACTGATAGCTCCAGGTTTCGCTTAGCGGCTGATCGGCATTGACCAGCGCAGCGCGCATTTCAGTGGTCTGTTTTGGATCTTTCACTTTCACGCGCAGGGTTAAGCGCCACCCTTTGGTTACTGGGTTATAACGCACGGAGCTTTCGGCGATCTCGCCATTATCACCAATGCTGGTTTGCGCAGTCACAGGGCTGTCCGGCGCCAGTTTTTTCATGTCCTGGCCCGTGAAGTCCACCACAAATGCGACGGTACCATCAGGTTGACGAATAAGATTTGACTGCTTCACGTCACCCGTAGAGCGGCGCGTCTGCATCACATACGCGCTATCTGGCGCATGCAATTTGTCTTCATCGCGGCTAAAGGTGATGGTGTAGTTGAAGTTCATCTCTTTGCCGGCCTCAGGAAGCTGATCCGGAGCCCAGTAAGCGACGATGTTGTCATTGGTTTCGTCGTTAGTTGGAATTTCAACCAGCTCGACTTTCCCTTTACCCCAGTCACCTTTCGGTGTAACCCACGCGCTTGGACGCAGATCGTAACGATCGTCGAGGTCTTCAAAACGAGAGAACTGACGGCCGCGCTGCAGCAAACCAAAGCCTTGCGGGTTTTCCATGGCGAAGCTGCTAACAGCCAGGTGTTTCGGGTTGTTCAGCGGACGCCAAATCCACTCGCCGTTACCGGCAAGAATAGAAAGACCGTTTGAATCATGCAGTTCCGGGCGGAAATTCGTTGCCGGAGAAGGCTGATTTGGCCCAAACAGGAACATGCTGGTTAATGGTGCAACACCCAGTTTGCCCACTTTGTCGCGCAGGTAGACCTTCGACTGCACGTCAATAACGGAGTCACGGCCCGGCATGATGACGAAGCGGTAAGCGCCCGTCGCACGCGGGGAGTCGAGCAGTGCATAGATGGTCAGGCGTTTATCCGTTGGTTTTGGACGTTCGATCCAGAACTCACGAAAACGCGGGAATTCTTCGCCAGACGGCAGAGCCGTATCAATCGCCAGACCGCGCGCAGACAGACCGTAAACCTGACCGGAGCCGATCACACGGAAATAGCTGGCACCCAGCATGCTAACGATTTCGTCGTTTTTATCTTTGCTATTGATTGGATAAAGAACTTTAAAGCCTGCGAAGCCCAGGTCTTTCACGGTGTCTTTATCGTGCTTCACATCGCCAAAATTAAAATAGTCCGGGCTGTATTTGATCTTACGTACCGCCGTTGCTGTCACTTCATTGATAGCAACCGGCGTGTCGAAATACATACCCTGGTGATAAAATTCAAGCTTGAACGGGGTTTTAATATTGTTCCAGTACGCTTTATCGTGATTGAACTGGATCTGCTGATAGTCCGCGTATTTCATGTCGCGGAAAACGGAGGGCAGGTTACTTTTCGGCGCTTCGTAGCCCTTATCAGCCATCGATTTAGCCTGTTTTGCGACGTCGTCGATGGAAAAAGACCATGCTGACGAGGTATATAGGGACAACAACACTGCCGCACCCAACCAACGCATTTTCATCATTTTTGATTTATGTTTCATAATAAGTAAGCACTTCCCCCTTTGTGTGCTTAATTCGATCCGATCCATTTTACTGGAAATTCAGGCAATCCGACAACATTATCACCGCTTTGTTCAGCGCACCGGCTCATGGATTAAGCAAGTGGAAGACCCTCGTTCCACTTTGCGTGCTTATCCTGGAGACAGAGGTGTCGGTCTTGGTGTAGGGTTGGCTTCGAATGTAACCACTATTAGTCTTATGGATAAGGCGAAAAGTCTGAGAATGCGCAACGTTATATGATCACTGCACCCACTCAACGTGAATACTTCCTCGACTCCATCCGGGCATGGTTAATGCTTTTGGGGATCCCGTTCCACATTTCACTGATTTACTCAAGCCACACCTGGCATGTAAACAGTATAGAGCCCTCATGGTGGCTGACACTGTTTAACGACTTTATTCACTCATTCCGAATGCAGGTGTTCTTCGTGATATCGGGCTATTTTTCTTACATGCTGTTTCTGCGTTATCCGCTGAAACGCTGGTGGAAAGTGCGCGTCGAGCGCGTCGGTATCCCCCTGCTCACCGCCATTCCGCTGCTGACGCTGCCGCAGTTTATGATGCTGCAGTATGTAAAAGGCAAAGCGGACAACTGGCAGAATCTGAGCGTGTACGAAAAATATAACACCCTGGCCTGGGAGTTGATTTCACATCTCTGGTTCTTGTTAGTGCTGGTGGTCATGACCACCGTGAGCCTGTGGATCTTCAGCCGCTTACGCCGCCAGCTAAGCCGTCACACGGAAGACCATTTCTCGACCATCACGTTTACTAAGCTTTCCGTTATCTTCCTGCTGCTTGGGATTGCTTACGGATTAATACGCCGCACGCTGTTTATGGTTTATCCGCCTATTCTCAGCGATGGGCTGTTTAATTTTGTGGTGATGCAAACCCTGTTTTACATTCCATTCTTTATGCTGGGTGCGCTGGCCTTTATTTCGCCGAAACTAAAAGCCCTGTTTATCACCCCATCGCCGTGCTGCGCCGTTGGGTCTGCGCTGGCTTTCATCGCGTATTTGCTGAATCAAAAATACGGCAGCGGCGATGCGTGGATGTATGAAACCGAAAGCGTGATTACGATGTTGCTGGGGCTGTGGATGGTGAATGTGGTGTTTGCGCTGGGGCATCGTCTGCTGAATTTTAAATCGAAACGTGTGACCTATTTCGTGAACGCATCTCTATTTATTTATGTGGTCCACCATCCGCTGACGCTCTTTTTTGGTGCATACATCACGCCGCATATCGCCTCAAACACGCTGGGATTCTTCACCGGACTGGTGTTTGTGGTGGGCATCGCCATTGTGCTGTATGAAATTCATCTGCGGATCCCGCTGCTGCGTTTCCTGTTTTCAGGCAAACCGCAGAACAAAGCGGAAAGCCTCAACGCCACGCAGTAATCCTGTGCGCGCCGGGTATCCGGCGCGTTTACAGCAGCCACTCAACGGGCAACCACCAGGCCAGACGCACCAAAACGCGCTGCCAGAAACGGGTTGACGGCTCTTTCTTCAACACAATCTCCTTTCCGTCTTTGTGCTCGATCCAGTTCAAGCGCCCCGTGTTATCAAGCCGAATCTGCCAGGCCTCCTGCGTCCGGGTTTTCAGAAAGCGTCGATGGATAATCTGCGCCAGCGTTTCGCTTTCAATCACAAATCCCATTTCGGTATTGAGCATCGTGGAGCGCGGGTCAAAATTCAACGAACCAATAAACACTTTCTGACCATCAATACTGAACGTTTTGGCATGGAGGCTGGAACCGGAGTTCCCCGTTAACCCGCGATCGTGTAGTCCCGGCACGAAATCCTGCGTCGGTTTAAGTTCATATAACTCGATGCCGTGCCGCAGCAGTTTTTTACGCCAGCGCGCATAACCCGCATGAACCACAGCGACGTCATTGGCCGCCAAAGAATTTGTGAGGATCGCGACCTTGACGCCTTTACGCACCATTTGCAGCAGCAGTGCAACGCCTGCCCGAGTGGGGACAAAATAGGAGGAGATAATATCAATTTGTTCGACCGGCGAGCCCATCACATCCAGTAAACGCTGCGGCAGAAGGGAATGTCGTTTTGCCCGTCCCAGCCCTTTACGCGGATCGTCGCTGAGTAAACGGGTTTTCGCCCAAATCAGTGGCAGATCACGCGCCTCAAGCTGGGTGATGAACTGGCTGGATTCCAGTTTGTTCAAATATCTTTGGGTTATTTCGTTCTGATACCATTCGTCCGGTGGCTGGATCCGCGCTTCAATTTCCGCTTCCGACAGTTCCAGCACCTGCTTTAGCGTGGAGACGCACGCGCTGTCCCAGTAGCGTTCAAAGTCATCAGAAACATCCGCGACAACCGGCCCCACCGCCATCACATCCAGATCGGAAAAGAGCGGCGCGTCCCCTGCCCCGAAATACGCATCGCCAACATTTCGGCCGCCAATAATAGTAACTTCTCTATCGACAGTGAAACTTTTGTTGTGCATACGCCGATTGAGTCGCGCGAAGTCGGTGAGATACCCCAGCGAGCGGAGCGTTCTGAAGGAGAAGGGATTGAATAGCCGTACATCGATATTTTGATGCGAATCGAGCAGACGTAAAATGGCATCCAGCCCCTGGGTATTGTTATCGTCAAGCAGAAGCCGGACGCGCACACCGCGCGTCGCCGCCGACAGCAAGACGGAAAACAACAGCCGCCCGGACATATCGTCTTCCCAGATGTAATACTGCACATCTAAGGTTTTTTCCGCCATTTCCGCCAGTCGGTAGCGGCAAGCGAAAGCGTCCAGGCTGTCGTCCAGAGGGAGAAGACCACATAACCCTGGGTGATCCGCGCTAACAGGCGCGATAGCACGCCCGAGCCGCGTTTTATGCGTCGGGGGTAAGTCCTCGTTGGATAAGGAGTCGCTGGTAAAGCTGGGCATTTTCTTCATCATAACAGACAAAGTATACCCGCTCCGGCAGAGGCTTGCGGGTGAGGAATTCTGAAACTGTATCCACCGCTATTTCTGCCGCAGCGGCTTTGGGATATCCATAAACGCCAGTGCTGATAGCCGGGAAGGCCAGCGTTTTATATCCATTCGCGGCAGCCAGACGCAGACAATTAAGATAGGCATCCTGTAACGTCCTTGCTTCGTGGTTTTCACCCCCGTGCCAGACAGGCCCAACCGCATGAATGACCGCTTTGGCCGAAAGATCGCCCGCGATCGTAATGACCGCATGCCCTGGTGCACATTCGCCCTGTTGCTGGCGCACCGTTTTACAGGCTTCTAACAGTTGTGGTCCGGCCGCGCGATGAATGGCACCGTCAACCCCACCGCCGCCCATTAATGATGGATTAGCTGCATTGACGATGACGTCAACCTCCATAGTGGTGATATCTCCAATAACAACTTCGATTTGCGGCTTCATATTTATTCCTCGACTACCCGTCTTTTAGTCAGTGTATAGCAGGGGAATGTGGCGAAAAAGGAATTGATCAGAAAAGCCCGCCGTCACGGGACGGAGGGCTTTGGCTTAGCGATAGTCAATTTGCACAACGGCCAATGACTTTTCTGGATTGAGATATTTCATACTGACCCTGGCGGTATCTGGATTCACGTTGCGACCGCTAATGGCATCCTGATAGCTCACCTGAGTCGTTTGCATCTGCCCGTCTTTAGGACAGGAAAGCGCAAACTGCTGCTTTTGCGGCGTGATTTCACACGGATTCTCGACAATCATCCCACGGAAATGAATTACACCGCCGTTAACGAGAGTTGCCGAAAATGCCGGTATCAGAGCAGATGAAAGCATCATCCCCACACCTAACATCATTTTTACGCTGAACGCGACCATGGATTGGTTCCTCAATGGGAAATCATCCTTGAGGGTGTCGTGCATTCCTTATTAACAGCATAGAAAGATTCATTGGGAACCGCCAAATTATCCAATTTATTGATTTCGTGAATATTTCATTCAGAAGTCGGCCACTGTTGCGATAAATGTAGCGATTTCCCATCAGAAACGGTCACAACAATTTTGACCGAGTCCTGAGGGGTGATATTTAAACTGAGCCGGGACAAATCAATGGCCTGATTAGCCGGAAGAGAAAGCGTATTTCGCTGACTTGAAGTACTTTGCCCCCCTCCCCCTTGTCGGGAAGAGGTGATTTGAACCTGACAGACACAAGGCTCGGACAACGTCACCTGGGGAATAATGGTCGTCATGTCCCCATTTTGGGTTGTTTTAAACGTAATTTGGCTGGAGAGCGCAGCGAGGAGCAGAAGGGTATGCATGATTAACTCCCGAAAAAAAACAGGGCATAGGCCCTGTTTTTTTGTAGCACAGAGTGCGTATTAGTACTGATGCGCAGTGGCGTTGTTGCCGAAACCAACCTGAGTGACAGACACAGTTGAGCCAGATGCGGTCTGGTCTACTGCTGCGCCGTTGCCGCCGCCGAACTGTTTAACAGTCATAGTAGAATCTTTACCATTCCACTGATCGAGGGTTGCGCTGTTACCAAAGCCTTTCTGCACCAGGTCGATAGTACTGTCATCAGAGCCCTGGCCAACATCAGCACCGTTACCGCCACCGTGCTGAGAAATAGACAGTACAGAATCTTTTGCATTAGATTGCAGAGCAACAGCTGAGTTGCCGCCACCGGTCTGGTAAATGCTCAGAGTTGAGTTAGGACCGCTATTACCACCACCCCAACCACCACCGTGGCCGTATTGTGGAATTGCACCAGCCAGAGCACTGCCAGAAACTACGATTGCTGCGATTGCTGCCACTTTGAAAAGTTTCATGGTAAACCCCCATCGGATTGATTTAAGTCGTCGAAATAGTTAGCGTTGAATAACGCGAATAGCCATTTGCGACTGTCTCTGAACAACAACTGCTGTTTTTTGCGTACCATACTGCGTAATACTCGCTCTGTTACCCGAACCTTTCTGAATAATCATCGCGGTATTACCAAAAGCACCCTGCTGAATACTTGCATCGTTCCCGTTGCCGGTCTGATCAATATAAGCAAGGTTATAAGTCCCTGATTGATCAACTTTCGCTCTATTGCTTCCACCTTCCTGAGAAACAATGGACAGTAATTTTGAACCGCCCTGTCGGACTTCAGCGTTATTACCCACGCCTTGTTGACCAATAATGGCTGCCTGATTATATGAAGACTTACTTATTTCATTAACCGCGAAGTTGTATTCCGAATTTGCCAAATCCGGACCTGCCGCGATTGATAACCCAGGCGCACCCAGTAATGTAAACATCATAAATAACGTTCTGTTTTTCATGTTGTCACCTGGACCTGGCTAAATAAACATCTCGGTGTTAACGCGATTCGTTTTTTGTTAACGCCGCGTTACGATGAAGAGTATGTCTTTCGAAACAATTTAAATATCTCACCCGCCAGTGTTATTTTTATTTAAAGGGTCACCTCAAAGTATTAATTAATGCTGAAATATGCTTCCGTCAGCGTGACTTAGTATTTTTATAAAAACCTTGGTAAAATATTTGCGTGCACTTCAGGAGTCTCTCCCGCCTCGCTTTCATCAGCACTTGTCCCTCAGGAAGGATGTAACATGACTGACTCGTCACAACTCACTCGAGTTCTTAAGAGGATTCCGATCACAAAGGAAGACTTAGATTCTTTTGCAAACTCATACCTGAAAAGTCAGCAACATTAATTATTACTATGGTTAAAAATCAATTAGATATAATAATTTGTATGATTTTTAAAATGTGTGCAGAACAATGACTATGTACAACTTTTTTATCAAAACCAAACAATTTAAAGAGCTAAAATTCACAATTTAATATTGATTTTTACATCCCGTTACACCATTAACACTTGATTTAAAAATCGTAATAGCTAGATTGAAATCAGCAGTACGGAGTATTTTTTTAATATTTACCTCTCTCGTGAGGTTATGTTCAGATTCTACACACAGCAGTGCAACATCTGTCAGTACCTCTGGTGTCCTCTTACCTATTTCAAGGGGACGACTGCCAGCTGTTATAAAAAGTGGGGTTTCATCATGTTTAATGAAGTCCATAGTTTACAAGGTCATACATTATTGTTGATCACCAAGCCTTCCTTACAAGCGACAGCTTTATTACAGCATTTGAAGCAATCTCTGTGCTTGAATGGGAAACTGCATAACATTCAACGTTCTTACGATGATATTGTGCCTGGCAGCATCATTCTTTTTGACATGATGGAGGCCGATAAAAAGCTTATTCATTACTGGCAAGATAACTTGAGCAGGAAAAACAATAATATCCGCGCGCTATTATTGAATACCCCTGACGAATATCCCTTCCGGGATATTGAAAGCTGGCCGCATATTAATGGCGTCTTTTACGTCACAGAAGACGAGACGCGTGTGGTTGAAGGGCTGCAGGGTATTTTGCGTGGAGAGTGTTACTTCTCTCAAAAGCTTGCCAGCTATCTCATCACACACTCCGGAAATTATCGCTATAACAGTTCAGAATCTGCGCTGCTGACGCACCGTGAAAAAGAGATCCTGAATAAATTACGCATCGGTTCTTCAAATATTGAAATCGCCCGTTCTTTATTTATCAGCGAAAATACCGTTAAGACGCATCTCTATAATCTTTTCAAGAAGATAGCTGTTAAAAACAGGACTCAGGCTGTTTCATGGGCAAACGATAACCTCAGGCGTTAATAACATGAAACGCACGTTGAGTTGGGTAGCTGCGGCGGGTTTTCTGCTTGCTGCGGGGAATCTTCACGCTGTCGAAGTGGAAGTTCCCGGATTGTTAACTGACCACACCGTCTCATCTATCGGCCACGATTTTTACCGAGCGTTTAGCGACAAATGGGAAAGTGATTATCCAGGCAACTTAACAATCAATGAACGTCCCAGTGCTCGATGGGGAAGCTGGATCACAATAACGATTAATCAGGACGTTATTTACCAGACCTTTTTATTCCCGACGAAACGAGACTTTGATCAAAACGTAAGTTTTGCACTGGCACAGACCGAAGATGCGGTAAATCGCCTGCAAATCGACAAGGCTCTTCTGAGCACTGGCGATTTAGCAAAAGATGAATTCTGACTACGAATAATATCCGGAGGCTGTAATGCGTCTCGCACACACAGTGATTTCATTAATGCTGATTGCTCCACTCAGTTGGGCCGGGAGTATGACTTTCCAGTTCCGCAACCCTAACTTTGGCGGCAATCCGAATAACGGGGCATTCATGCTGAATGAAGCCCAGGCTCAAAACTCCTATAAAGATCCGAGTTTTAAAGACGACTTCGGTGTCGAAACGCCTTCTGCGCTGGATAACTTTACACAGGCTATTCAGTCGCAAATATTAGGCGGCTTATTAACGAATATTAATACCGGTAAACCAGGTCGAATGGTGACCAATGATTTTATCGTCGATATCGCAAATAAAGATGGGCAACTGCAGTTGAATGTCACAGACCGAAAAACGGGTAAAACATCCACAATCCAGGTTTCCGGTCTGGCCAATAATTCAGCTGACTTTTAAACAACATCGAAATAAGGACAATACTCATGCAGCGCTTTCTGATTCTTGTTGCAGTGTGCTTATTGAGCGGTTGTTTAACTGCTCCGCCCAAAGAAGCCGCGAAACCAACATTAATGCCTCGGGCCCAAAGTTATCGTGATTTAACGCATTTGCCGATGCCAACAGGCAAGATCTTTGTCTCGGTATATAACATTCAGGATGAAACCGGTCAGTTTAAACCGTATCCGGCAAGTAACTTCTCGACCGCAGTACCGCAAAGTGCTACCGCGATGCTGGTCACTGCGCTCAAGGACTCACGCTGGTTTATTCCTCTGGAACGCCAGGGACTGCAAAACCTGCTGAATGAACGCAAAATCATTCGCGCAGCCCAGGAAAATGGGACCGCAGGCGTGAATAACCGCACGCCATTGCAATCGCTCGTGGCGGCTAACGTGATGGTTGAAGGGTCCATTATCGGGTATGAAAGTAATGTGAAATCGGGCGGTGTCGGGGCACGTTATTTTGGTATCGGTGCTGACACGCAATACCAGCTCGACCAGATTGCCGTCAACCTGCGAGTGGTCAACGTGAGCACGGGTGAAGTGTTGTCATCGGTGACCACCAGCAAAACCATTCTCTCGTATGAGGTTCAGGCCGGCGTGTTCCGCTTCATTGACTACCAGCGACTGCTGGAAGGTGAAATCGGCTACACCTCGAACGAACCGGTCATGATGTGCCTGATGTCGGCCATCGAAACAGGGGTTATCTTCCTGATTAATGACGGTATCGATCGCGGCTTGTGGGACCTGCAGAATAAAAATGAAGTGAAAAATGACATCCTGGTGAAATACCGTGAAATGTCTGTGCCTCCTGAATCTTGATTCTTGATTCCTGATTCAGAAGCGCAAAAGAAAAGCGAGACCCGAGAGTCTCGCTTTTTTATTTGCTTAATATGGTGACGTTTTGCGCTCTTTCTCGTCGCGCCGCCAGCCATAGTCCACTGTTCTTCATAGCGTAACCAAACACCAGGCCCAGCAGCAAAGACGGGACGATCATTTTCCAGTCGCCCTGACCGGCAAACGTTGCGCATGCGCCAATAAAGGTTCCAGGAACGAATGACAGCAATAGGTGCTTCGCCTGGATGCACATTAAAAATGCCACCACGCCCGTCATCATATAGCCCACAATCTCAAGATGCGGTGCCAGTGCGCTGCCCTTCATGATAATTAACGCCCACACCACGCCGCTCATCATGGTAGATCCGGAGATAAACAGCCCTTTAAGCCCGCCCTGTGGGCAAGCGAAATAGGCCGTACAGCCGAGGAATCCCGCCCAACTGAGTAAGCCAAGGGATACAGCCACCCATCCCCAGAGTCCGGAGAGAATGCCCGTCGTGATTGCGATAGAAAGAAGTATGTTCATGGCGCGCATCTTATCAGATACGCGGCCATGAAATGAGATCATGAGCACATTTTATGCAAACGAAAATTCACCGTTACATTTAAAATGTGACGTATATCACTCTTCGTTCTCTTCCTGTAATTCGTCCCACATGGCCGACACGGCATCGCGGGTCAACGGGGCCATTGCCCGCCAGAAAGGCGACGTGGCATGCGCTTCGATTTTGCCCAGGAAAGCGCCACACCATGGCAGCAGATAATCGGCAAACAGCGTTTCAAGTGCTTCGCTTTCATCTTCCCCGGCATGATCTTCAATCCAGGACGCAGCCAACAGCAGAGTGCCAATATGATCGGCAGGGGCATCCGTCAGCGGCATTCCACGCTCGGACAGAAACGCGCGCACTTCAGCTTCCGTTGCGCCCTCTTCCCATGCGGAACGATACGGCGATACGCGGCACTCTTCGCCGACAAAAAGGGCGTTGTAGTCCGCCGCGATCTGCTGCATGTCACAGCTTTTTTGCAGACGCTCTAGCTGCTCATCCTGCTCCAGAGGCCAGTTTTCCGCGAGCTTGCCTTCGCGAATCAGCGTAAAGAGCGGCACCAGCAGCGGATCCTGCGGCTGACGGTAATACAAGGTGCCCAGTACGCGGCAAAGGATCGAAAACTCGTTCATTTCATTTTTCCATTACAATATTAAAGGTCTGCAAATTCAGGTATATGCGGCATACCGCGCGACTCAAGGAAATCGAGCATGCGGCGCGGCGTGACGTTAAGAATTCTCTCTTCCGGGAACCCCACCTCATCCAGCACTTTCCGACACTCGGTAAATTCACCCAGCGTAAACGCCGTGTGAGAATCAGAGCCCAGCGCAACCATCCCGCCCGCATCACGCACGGCCGCCGCGACGGCACGACAGTTCGCTTCACTGCCGATTCGGGAGTGTGTAAAGGAAGAGTTGTTGATTTCCAGTGCCACACGGTGTTTGGCCGCCGCGTGCGCCACTGCCTGAATGTCGATAGGGAATTTAGGGTTACCGGGATGGCTAATAATGTGCACGTTGCCGCTGGCAATCGTCGCAATCATCGCCTGAGTATGGGTGTCCTTATCCTGCGGCGGGAACACCGGCTCATGAAAGCCGGCAATAATCATATCCAGAGACGTCAGCATCGGGCCGGTACAGTCGATTTCGCCGTCCGTATTTTTAATATTGGCTTCAATGCCACGCAGTATCCCAACGCCATCAACCAGACGTGGCCAGATGCGCATATTCACAAAATGCCAGTAGTGCGGCGCATCAGCCATATCAGGACCGTGATCGGTTATGGCGAAAAGCTTAATGCCTTTCAGGCGGGCTTGCGCGATGTAGTCATGGAGGGTGCTGTAAGCATGGGTACTGGCGACGGTGTGCATATGCAGGTCAACGGGATACATCGGTCTCTCCTCTGATGTTTTACCAAAGGATAGCAGGAATGGGGGGTGAATATTAGCAAAAACCCGGCCAGTGCCGGGTTTGGCTCGCGCCTGAATCAGTAGCCGAGCTGTCTATTGACCTGCCCGGTGGCCGCTTTTCCCTGCTCCAGATGCTCAATGGTGCGGGCAATATACGCCACGGCTTCTGCCGGACGCGTCACTGCCGCGATATGCGGGGTCATCGCCACGCGCGGATGCGCCCACAGCGGGCTTTCGACCGGCAACGGCTCACGGCTGTAGACATCCAGCATGGCGCCTTTGAGTTTGCCCGTATTCAGGGCATCAATCAGATCGTCCTCAACCACATGAACGCCGCGCGCCAGATTCATCAAATAGCTTTCATTCGCCAGCTGGTTGAGTAACCCTTTATTGATAATCCCCACGGTTTCTGCCGTGTTTGGCAGCAGGTTAATCAACACGCGCGTGCCGTTTAAAAAGGCCGGAAGTTCGTCCGCCCCAGCGAAACTTTGCACACCTGAATACGTTTTGCGGCTACGGCTCCAGCAGCGCAGCGGAAATCCCCACGGCGCGAGCGCTTGCGCGACCTTCGAGCCCAGCACCCCTGCGCCCAAAATGCCGATGGTAAAATCTTCACGCTGATAATCAGCCAGTGGCTCCCAGTGTGATTTCAGTTTGAGCGCCTGATAATCATCAAAACGGCGGAACCAGTGCAGCACCTGGCTGACGGCATATTCCTGCATTTGCTGACCCATACCAGTATCTTCGAGTCGGAACAGGGGAATATGTTCTGGCAACATTTCCGGATGGGCTTTCAGTTTACTCAGAATTGAATCGACACCCGCCCCAAGAGCGAACACCGCTTTCAGGTCTCGCCCCTGCAACATTTCGACTGGTGGATGCCAGACTAACGCGTAATCGGCATGTTCATTATCGCCGCGCTTCCACTCACGAACACGTGCGCCAGGCAGGGCTGCCGTCAGGGCATTGATCCAGTAAGGGGTATCAAACGTCGGGTGATAAAAGATGATATCCATAATGATTCCTGCCTTTTATTTCGTTGTTTTATGTGCATTTTCAATTGGATTGCCAGCATAACAAATTTATCTGGAAACTGCGTTGCTGATAAAAGAGACGCTTTCAGCATATTCAGGAATCATGTTGCTTAAAGTTTGTCTCAACGCGCTAATTAACTGAAAAAGTTGATTGACGGCAGTACGGGTTTTCCTTACATTAGCGCCCGTCCCAGCAGCATCGGGATGACAATACGGTGAGGTGTCCGAGTGGCTGAAGGAGCACGCCTGGAAAGTGTGTATACGGCAACGTATCGAGGGTTCGAACCCCTCTCTCACCGCCATATTTAAAGAAGAGCCCGCATGAAAATGCGGGCTTTTTTTTCGTCTGTCGCCCCCTGTTTACCCGCCTTTAGCTCACATTCTCCTTAATTGGCGCTAACCTATTCGTGAGAGTGATTATTGCTTAACCGAACAGCCGCCCATGCGCAAAATAAGCTTGACCGTTTTAGCGCAACTCCCTATAGTAGCGCCCCGTTGCCCCCTACGCGGTAAGGCAGCAGAACAATACGGTGAGGTGTCCGAGTGGCTGAAGGAGCACGCCTGGAAAGTGTGTATACGGCAACGTATCGAGGGTTCGAACCCCTCTCTCACCGCCATATTTAAAGAAGAGCCCGCATGAAAATGCGGG